>Ga0315294_10007849_pt1 | contig 11717 bp, 8 predicted proteins | sample YL17G13_40_MG_FD_203626 | JGI IMG/M metagenome (GOLD analysis project Ga0315294, IMG submission 203626) | Sediment microbial communities from Yellowstone Lake, YNP, Wyoming, USA - YL17G13_40 | ecosystem: Environmental > Aquatic > Freshwater > Lake > Sediment | place: USA: Wyoming | collected...
AAATTAGCAGACCAGTTATTTAAAACCTTAAATAATTTAGGTTCGCATTCGGTGATGACTGTGGCCCTACTGGGCCTGGTGTGGCAAGAACAACAAAGAGGAGAATTAAACACGCTGGAATTAGACGAAGCTCACCTCACCACCAAAAATGGTTTTCGATTAAAAGACAACCTTAAGGGGATAATTAGTTTACTGGAAGAATATCAAACGGGGATCCGGGATTTAAAGATTCAGTTTCCGGAAGTTTCGAATCGGCAGATTTCTCATACCCAAGAGTTAATTGAATATTTAAATTGTCTAATTGACCCAAAGTTGGCCTATAAAGTTTTTCTCGATGGTTTCGAAGGGAGTGTACTCGTGAGAATCCTCAAAACTATGCCAATCAATATTTGGCAGGAGCGGTTAAGGAATTTCAAGGTTGTAATTGCCAGCAATGGAATTTTAGTTAATGGCAATTCAGATTTTATTTCCAGTATTTTAGGCGAAAGCATCACTGCCAAATTTATTAGTTTGTCCATAGATCAACAAAAAGATATTGTTTGGGTTCGAGATTTGTCTAACAGTAATAAAAATTTAGATTACGAACGTCAAACTTTTGGTTATCTCAAAAATTGGGCGGAGAAAGAACCCGGCAAACTACTAATGATAATGCCTAACACCAAAATGGTGACCGATTTCTTCAATGAATATCAGCCCAAAATGGCAGGAGCTAATTTATTAAGCCGAGATGTCATCGGGAATGCTGATATGTTAGTAAATAAACTTAGTAATTTAAATAAATATGCCGTGGTGGTTGGTTACTACAATCTCGATCGTTGGCTGCCTGCTTTTAGTGAGTTAGATCGAGCCATTTTTGTAAGATTATCTTTCGACCGGCTGGGTAAAACTGCGCAACTTCTGGCAGAGGACAGATTCAATCAGTCGTTTAACGGATATGCACTCCCTAAGGCGATTATAGATTTTAAGGTCACTTTGGCCGATTTATATCCTAAAACCAAAGAAATTTGGGTATTAGACCAAAGATTACAGACCCACGATTATGGTAAAACAGTTATGAGTTCGGTCTCCAACTTTCGTCCTTCTGAATCCGTTATTGGATAGTTAGTAACTATGGGGATAAGTTGGGGACAAACTGGGCAAAATAGCTAAATTTTTAGCATAAACTATCAGCTTCCCAAGCTGTTTTTTGGCTAAATTCCGGCAAATACTATTGACAATAGTATTTCTTTATACTAAGATGGAGTAATTTCGCGAACATTAAAAATTTGGGCAGCAACAGTTAGAGCAAATGGGGTAGCACTTTTTGGTGGTAAGTCACTTTCTCTTGCTGTTCTATCGGGTGGCGATCACACCCTCTTTCAAACAAAAATAAAAAGAATCTTGTTCTTTTTTCGAAAATTACGGATTTTCTTAGAGGAGATCCACAAGAACAGCAGAGAATTAGTATGTCCTTGATCGCAGAGCATACTTTGCCCACTGGACCTTCAATGGTGCCAGCTGGGTTTAAGAGCTGGCAGTGTCAAATATTTATTTATGGACAGATTGCCAGCTCTTTTCTTATACAAGAAAAACTTGTCTAGAAGCAAATTATCTGCTATAAGATAGATGTTACCTTAACATTTTGGAGGTGATTCATGAATAACTTAAGAGAGTTTAGAATCAGGAAGCTAATGACCCAGAAGGAGTTAGCAGCGAAGTCGGGAGTGAGTCAGGTCACGATAAGCTTCATCGAGAATTCGCTCTCGACTCCGATGGGTCTGACAAAGCAAAAACTAGCTCGGGCACTCAAATGCATGCCCGCGCAAATCTTCCCGCCAGAGGAAACCAGGAAAAAGAAAGTCCGGGAGATAGTGTGATTGCAGCATTCCTTTCCTATCCATCTAAACCTGTCAGCTCGCCATATGGTGGGCTTTTTTCTTATCTCAATAGGTAATGATATGATGGTAAATGTTTATATGTATATTATGAAAGTCAATAAACCTATTTTTGTCATTACTGGTCCATCCGCCAGCGGCAAAACCACCATCGCGATGGAAGTTGTTAAATCTGATCTACCTATTACTAAAATAGTTACCACTACTACTAGAGTTCCCAGAGAGGGAGAGATAGATGGTATCGATTATCACTTTGTTGCTAAAGCGCACTTTGAAGAGATGATTGAAAGGGATGAGATGTTTGAATGGGCACGTTATAATGACAATTATTATGGTAGCCAAAAACGCACTGTAAATGCTATCTTCGATAGTAGGAAGTATCCCTTATGGACAGTAGAAATCCAAGGTGCAGAATACTTCAAAAAACATTATCCAATGGCCAAGATATTCTTTATTATGCCGGAATCGCTAGATATTCTGCGTAAAAGATTGGCAGAGAGGGGATCTAACGAGAAAGAAATCACGAGTCGCCTCCGAATCGCTAAAGCCGAGATGGCCAAAGCCAATCTGTTTGATTACCAAATTATTAACCGTGAAGGCAAACTCACCGAAGCTGTATTAGCAGTTGTTAAATTAGTCCGGGAGGTAATTGCAGATTAGATTAGCGAATGTTATACTTCCTGATAGATTACCTCTTCCCGGTATTTTGTAGTAGATCGTAGTACGGGCGACATTCTTGTCGCCCCTGTTTTCTATTTGACTGCTATAATTATCTATATGGGACAAACGCCAAAAAGCATCTGGGGAATGCTGGCGGCGGCAGCGGTTGCGGCCGTGGCCTTTGCCATAATCATCCAGGAATTCGATCCTTACAATTCTTCAAAATTGGTTTTTGGCCTCTTCTTTTTAAGTTTTTTTGTAATGATTAGCGGATTAACCATCGCATCATTATATTTCTATCAATTAAAAAGAGGTCTCCTCGACATTGTAGAGGGATTTAATTTAGTGCTCCAACAAGGCCTAATTATTAGCATTACTCTAACCATTGGCTTTATTTTACAAACTATTCATGTGCTGGCTTGGTGGAATGGCTTATTAATTTTAGCAATTGCTGTTATCTTAAGTATGTATTTTAAGAAATAAAACGTTGGAAGCAGAAATCAACCAAATTCTCGAAGCGGCCAAAGTGGCTATTGCTAGCGCTCAAGACAGCAGTGCCTTAGCCAAAATTCTGGCTAAGTTTAGTGGCCGTAAATCTCGTTTAACTAGCATCTTAAGATCACTTAGCAATTTACCAGCCGAAGAACGAAAACAAATTGGCTTTTTGGCTAATCAAGCTAAAGTCGAAATCGAATCTGTGGCTGCCCATAAACAATCTGAACTGGAAGTCCAAAAGTCAACCTCGATGCGTCGGGACGTAACCTTACCCGGCATTAAGCCAGAGATAGGCCATCTTAGCCCTATTACTATCATCACGAGAGAACTTACCAGAGTTTTATCCGAATTAGGTTTTGAAGTTGCTGAAGGTCCGGAGGCTGAGTTAGAGTTATATAACTTTGATCTATTAAATATTCCTGCCGATCATCCTGCCCGCGATGAATGGGATACTTTTTGGTTAAAGCAAGGGGACAATAGCCGATATAATGTATTGCTTCGAACTCACACTTCACCAGTGCAGATTAGATATATGTTAGAACATAAACCACCCATTAGAATGATTTCACCTGGCCGAGTTTTCCGCTACGAGGCCGAAGATGCTACTCATTCAGCAGTTTTCTCGCATATGGAGGGGCTAATGGTAGGTGAGAATATCTCGGTAGCCAACTTAAAAGCTGTGATTATTTATTTTGTAAAGAGAGTTTTAGGTGACGAAAAACAAGTGAGATTTCGTCCCAGTTTTTTCCCCTTCACTGAACCTAGCTTCGAAGTGGATGTTTGGTTCAGTGGTAAGTGGCTCGAACTAATAGGTTGTGGGATGGTGAGCCCTAAGGTGCTCCGCAACGTTAGCATCGACCCCAAGAAATATAGCGGATTTGCTTTTGGAGTTGGCATCGAACGACTCACTATGCTGAAATACGACATTAATGACATTAGATTATTTTTGAGCGGTGATCCACGCTTCACCCAACAATTTTAATTGTTTCATCATGCGCTTCTCATACAAATGGTTGAAAGAATTAGTCGATTTTAAAGAAAGCCCGCAGGGGCTTGCAGATTTAATTAACTTGCATATTACTGAAGTGGAAACCATTACTAATCAATTCGCCAGTTATAGCGGCGTAATTGTGGCAGAAATTTTAACCATTGAGCCACATCCTAATGCTAATAAATTACATTTGCCGATTTTAGACATTGGTTTGGGCAAGAGAGTCCAAGTGGTTTGCGGAGCTTCCAATATTGAGGTTGGCCAAAAAGTCCCATTAGCATTAGTCGGAGCGGTGCTCCCAGAGGGAAAAATTGAACCAGCCACTATTCGCGGGGTAGAATCAAGTGGCATGATTTGCAGTGCTGCGGAGTTGGGGTTAGAAAAAAAGTCCAGTGGCATTTTAGTGCTGCCTAAAACCGCTTCAGTTGGTCGGCCAGTTAACGAGGTACTGGAATTGAGTGATGATACTATGCTTGATTTAAAAATTTTATCTAACAGACCCGATTATTTTTCGTATATCGGGATGGCGAGAGAAATTGCAGCGGTACTAGCCAAACCCTGGTCAATGCCATTAGCAGTTAATTTTTCTCCGGATCCTAACTTATCCACTCATAATCAGATCGAAGTGGTGGTCAGAGATTTTGACCTTTGCCCGTATTATCTGGCCCGTTGGGCGAGTAATTTAGAGGTTAAAGAATCACCTAATTGGTTAAAAGAAAAATTGATCAGTGCTGGTATCCGGCCGATAAATAATCTTATTGATATTTCTAATTTAGTCATGTTAGAAACCGGCCAGCCAGTGCATATTTTCGATGCTAATAAAATTGAAGGAAAAAGAATTGTGGTCAGGAGGGCCAATCCTGAAGAGTCAATTTTAACTTTGGCCGGAGAACACAAAGAACTCACCCGCGATATTTTAGTCATTGCGGATAGTCATCGACCCATCGCCCTGGCCGGCATTATGGGAGGCGAACACAGCGCAGTTAGCGATCTAACTACCCAGGTGGTGGTCGAATCAGCAGTTTTTCATCCTGCTACTATCCGAAGAGGTGCCAGGTTGCTTGGTATTAGCACGGATGCTTCCCTAAGATTTGAAAGAGGCAGTAGCCCTTACATCGCTAAATTAGCTGCCGATCGGGTAATGGCACTGATTCAAATGTTAAATCCCCAGGCAATTATCGGGGGTGGCGCAGTAGTAGCCGGCGAAGATCAACCCTCCAAAACTCACATAGTTGTTAGCGACAAAGAAGTTAGCGCTCTGCTGGGGGTTAAAGTAAACAAACATCAAATTACTAAAATTCTTGAGAGTTTAGGTTTTGCCATAAAAGCAGAAGCTAAAGATTTAAAAATCACACCTCCTGCTTGGCGATTAGATATTAAAGAATCTGCTGATATTGCCGAGGAGATAGTGCGCATTTTTGGTATTGATAAAGTCGAGTCAGTGATGCCATCTACCCAAATGCCACGGCCGGCCGTTAACCTAAGATTTGAACAGGCCAATTTACTGAAAGATTATTTAGTTAAGTGTGGTTTTACTGAAACCCCCAGTCACAATTTTATTGGTGAAGCAGAAGCTAATTTGGTGGGATTAAAACTCAATCCCAATCTAAAATTAATCAATCCCTTAAATAGCAATTGGACATACTTAAGTTCTCATCTCTGGCCCAATTTACTAAAGTTTGCCTCTGACCATTCATTAAAGCAATTTAAATTTTTTGAGATTAACCAAACTGCCCATGCCTTAGAAGAGGGTGATTTACCGGTGGAAAACTTGTCTTTAGGGATGGTAGGCTACGTCGGCAGGGATTCGTACCGCCAAGTGCGGGGGGTTATCGAAGAAATTATTCAACCCACGTTGCATCTAAAATTTATGGCAGTGCCTGGGGGAGAGCTTTATATTAATATTCTCAGAATAGTTGCCGATAAAGAAGTAATTGGTAGCATCGAAGAAATCAGCCCCTCACTGGCGCGTAAATTAGAGGTACCGGTTGGCACAATGATAGCGGAAATAAATTTAGACGCTTTGTTAAAAATTGCCCCGATGCAAAATAAGAAGTTTCAAATGTTTAGTTTATATCCTACCTCTACTTTTGATTTGTCGGTGGAGTTTTCTGGGCTTACTTCAGTGGGGAGCGTGATAGCAGAGGTTTATAATTGTGCCTCTATCATTACAAATGTAGAAGTTTTTGACATCTATGAATTAGGTGATGATAAACGTAGTATTGGCATTCGAGTTACTTTGCAGGCGAGTGACCGAACGCTTAAAGCAGAAGAAATTAAAACTGCCGAGAGCCGAGTGGTTAATTTAATTACTGCTAAATATCGAGGTAAAATTCGTTAGATTTACGCCTTGTTTTGGGCGCTATCTCGAGCTATAATTAAAGCGCTCTCTATAAAGCTTGGTTCCTATTTTGGGATAATAGAGTGGTTAGTTTAATGCTGGATAGTGATTGTTTAAAGAGTTTATTTTTTATTATTTCTGATGCCAAAAAAAATTAATTCCAAGAAAAAAGCTGTAGGTAGTTCCAACGAAAAGCCGACAGCCAAAAGCAGTTACGGCGCTAAAGACATTCAAGTCTTATCAGGCCTAAAACCAGTCCGCAAACGTCCTAGTATGTATATTGGTTCTACAGGAGTAACTGGACTTCACCATTTAATTTGGGAAATTGTTGATAACTCCATTGACGAAGCTATGGCCGGACACGCTACTATTATTTCGGTGACCATCCGCAAAGATGGAACCATGGTGGTCGAAGATGACGGGCGGGGCATTCCAGTTGATATTCATCCAGTCACCAAAAAGCCGGCCCTCGAAACGATTATGACCACCTTGCATGCCGGTGGTAAGTTTGGCGGGGCTGGCTACAAAGTCTCCGGTGGTTTACACGGAGTCGGTGCTTCAGTGGTAAATGCTCTATCGAGTTGGATGCGAGTAGAGGTTGGTCGTGATGACAAGCTCTATAGCCAAGAATATAAAAAAGGTGAGCCCACAACTTCAGTTAAAAAAGAGGGTGCCACTGATTGGACGGGTACGCGGGTGTTTTGGAAAGCGGATCCGGAAATCTTTGATCAAGTCGGAGTTGAACTCTATGATTGGAAAACTATTACTGACCATTTGCGCCAACAGGCCTATCTGACCAAAGGCGTTCGGATTAAAGTTGCCAATGAATTTTCGGATAAAAAAGAGGATTTCCATTACGAGGGGGGAATTAAATCGTATGTTGAACATTTAAACGAGAAGAATACCGCCCTTAATACTCCACCATTTTATGTTGATAAAGAAAGTGGCAAAGATGTCCGGGTAGAAATTGCGGTGCAATATAACAACGATTTTACCGAGTTATTGTTTGCTTTCGCCAACAATATCTATAACCCGGAAGGTGGTAGCCACGTCATTGGTTTTAGAACTGCGCTGACCCGGACAATTAATAACTACGCCAAGAAACATGGGTTGGTCAAAGATAATGGGGAAACTTTAACTGGTGATGATGTGCGTGAAGGGCTGGCAGCTGTCATCAGTATTAAATTACCAGACCCACAATTTGAGGGCCAAACAAAAGCCAAGTTGGGTAATGCTGAAATTCGCACTATTGTTGATTCAGTTTTCAGCAATTATTTTAATAGTTATTTAGAAGAACATCCGGTTGATGCCCGCAGAATTATTAATAAAATTTTACTGGCTGCTAAAGCTCGCTTAGCAGCCAGAGCCGCCCGTGAAACCATTATTCGTAAGGGGGTGCTCGAAGGTATGACTTTACCCGGAAAATTAGCCGATTGCTCTGAAAAAGACCCGGCTGTGAGTGAAATCTATATCGTCGAGGGTGATAGCGCTGGCGGTAGTGCCAAACAAGGCCGTGACCGGAGGTTTCAAGCCATCCTGCCGCTCCGGGGAAAGATTTTGAACGTTGAGCGGGCTCGCCTCGATAAAATGCTCCTCTCCGAAGAAATTAAAAACTTGATTATTGCACTGGGCACCGGCATCGGTGATCAGTTTAATGTTGAAAAAACCAGGTATGAGAGAATTATTATTATGACAGATGCTGATGTTGATGGTGCCCATATTAGGACGCTACTAATGACTTTCTTTTACCGCTATATGCGAGCGATTATCGACCACGGATTTTTATATATCGCCAGACCGCCGCTGTATTTAATTAAAAAAGGTAAGGTCGAACGTTATGCTTATTCAGATGAAGAAAAAGATCAAATTTTAGCTGAGATTAAAAAAATGGCCGCCGAAGCTAAAGGCAAAGTCAAGCAAATTGTGACTAAAGAAGTTACCGAAGGTGAAGAAGTAGTCGAAGCTGTCCTCCCCGAAGGCGAAACCAAAAAAATTGCTGAAGTTCAACGTTACAAGGGTTTGGGCGAAATGAATCCCTCGCAGCTTTGGGCAACCACCATGAACCCCCAAACCAGAATTATGTACAAAGTTACCATCGAAGATGCTACCCGTGCCGATGAAATGTTTAAGATCTTAATGGGTGATGAAGTGGCGCCCCGCAAACAATTCATCCAGACCCACGCAAAATATGTAGAAAACTTAGATATTTAATTAGAGAAAGTATCACTTAGGAGGTGAAAAAGTGAAAAGTCCACTTGCTTGGATCAATATAGATTTACGGGCAATTGATCACAACATCAAGCAAATTCGGCGACTGCTTAAACCTCAAACCAAAATTATTGCAATTGTAAAATCCAATGCTTATGGGCACGGGATTTTTGAAGTGGCTTTGCAAGCCATTAGAAGCGGTGCTGATATGCTGGGAGTCGTAAATGGAGATGAAGCATTATGTTTACGCAAAAAAGGTATTATTCGACCAATTGTGGTGATGGGGGGCGTGAGTAAAGAAGACATGGTCGATTTAGCCAAACACAAAGTAGCAGTCGTGATCTACAATCGCAAATCATTTTTGGATGCCAGCCGGGCTGCCACCATTGCTCGTGAAAAACTAATGGTACATCTCAAATTAGATACCGGCATTAATCGGTTGGGCTTTTCGGTGGAGGAAGCCGTTATGACTGTTAAAAGGATTATGCGTCATCGATACCTTAAATTAGAGGGGTTATGGACACACTTAGCCAGCGTAGAAGAATTGAATAAAAGTTACACCAAAGCTCAACTTTTGCAGTTTGATAAATTATTAGCACGTTTAACTAAGGCGGGAATCAAATTAGAAAAAATTCCCTATCTTTCTACTGCTACTTCCGCTGCTGCTATGCTGATGCCCGAATCTCGTTACAACGCGGTACGGTTAGGCATTGCTATGTATGGCCTTTGGCCATCGCGGGGGGTGGAAGCGTGGTCAAAAAAAGAACTTAAATCAAAAAAAATTAAATTAAAACCGGCTTTGAAATACCGAACCAAATTAATATCGGTCAAAAGAATCCCAGCCGGTAGCTATGTTGGGTATGGCTGCGGGTTTCAAGCGCCCAGGTCCATGGTTTTAGGAGTGGTGCCGGTTGGCTACGCCGAAGGCATCGACCGGAGTTTAAGTAATATGGGTTTTATGTTAATTAAGGGCGCAGTGATGCCAATGGTGGGTAGAGTGTGTATGAATATGACTATTTTAGATGTCAGTAAACGACCTAAATCTAAACCCGGCGACGAGGTGGTGATTATTGGTCAAAGTAAGAACAAACAAATTACTGCTACCGACATTGGCGATTGGGCAAATACCATTAATTACGAAATTACTACGCGGATTCCCGAAAGCATATCCAGATTTTACAGTAAATAAATGATAGTCAAAGAAAGAAAATATATCTTTGTCACCGGGGGAGTTTTATCTGGCTTAGGTAAGGGCATTACTGCTGCCTCGATTGGTAATATTTTAAAAGCTCGGGGATACAAGGTCCTTCTCCAAAAATTGGATCAGTACATTAATTACGACGCTGGTACCTTAAATCCTGGTGAACACGGGGAAGTCTTCGTCACGGATGATGGAGCAGAGACTGATTTAGATTTAGGCCACTATGAAAGATTTACTGATGAGAGTTTTGGCCAAGAGAGTTCGATTATGACTGGTCGAGTCTATAGCGAAGTAATTGCTAAAGAACGCCGGGGTGACTTTTTAGGCAAGACCGTCCAAATCATTCCCCACATCACTAATCAGGTAAAAGAAATGCTCAAAACTGGTGGCGATATCTCCAATGCAGATATTGTGATTGTGGAAGTTGGTGGCACGGTGGGGGATTATGAAGGAATGTATTTTTTGGAGGCCATACGGCAAATGAAGGCCGAAGTGGGCGCTGATAATATTATGTATATCCATGTAGTTTTCCTCCCCTGGCTGGAAGTAACTAAAGAAGTTAAAACCCGGCCGGCGCAATACAGTGTGCGCGACTTGCAAGGGGTAGGTATTCAGCCAGATTTAGTGATGTGCCGCAGTGATCATCCCATTCCCCAGTCAGGGCTCGATCGCATTGCCTTAGTAGCTAATATTTCTTCTAATGCAGTCATTCCTTTGGAAACTGCTCCCACGGTTTACAATGTACCACTCACACTCGAAAACTATGGCGTTGGTGATTTAATTGTCGAGCGGTTAAAACTCTCTAATAAACAAGCTGACCTTACCGAATGGAAGAATTTAGTAGTAAAAATTATGTCCGACAAGCGAAAAATTACCATCGGATTGGTAGCTAAATATACCACTATGGAGGATACCTATTTGAGTATATTTGAAGCGATTAAGGCAGCTGGTTGGTATCATAATGTAGATGTCAAAATTAAATGGGTAAATGCCGAAGATCTGGAAGCCAGAGGTGATGACATTAGTGAGGTGTTGGTAGATTGTGATGGGATAGTTGTGCCAGGTGGTTTTGGTAAGCGGGGGATTGAAGGAAAAATTAAAGCTGTCCGTTATGCTCGGGAAAACAAAATTCCATATTTAGGCCTATGTTTAGGTATGCAAGTTGCGGTAATTGAATTTGCCAGAAATGTGCTCGGTTGGCGAGGTGCCAATAGTACCGAATTCGACGAAGATACCAAACATCCGGTTATTCACATTATGGAGTATCAAAAGAGCATCAAGGACAAGGGCGGCACCATGCGGTTAGGGGCCTATCCTTGCGTGCTGGCTAAAGGCACTCATACATACGAAGCATACAAAGAACCAAGTATCTCTGAACGCCATCGTCACCGTTATGAGTTTAATAACGAATACCGCAGAGATTTTGATAGTAAAGGCATGATCCTGGCGGGGGTTTCTCCAAATCGGGAGCTGGTGGAGATCATCGAACTTAAAGACCATCCCTGGTTTGTTGGTACCCAGTTTCATCCGGAGTTTAAATCGCGTCCCACTCGGCCACATCCTCTGTTTCGCGATTTTATTGGCGCCGTCATCAAAACCGCCTCCCTGTTATAACCGCCTCCCTGTTATCCTGAACTGATGACGATTACCTTACGTCGTCATCCTGGCTTGTCCAGGATCGTATAAATTATTCTTACGATTCTGGAGTCAGCCGATATTCATCGGCTTCCCCAGAATGACGTGAAGGTCGAAGGATCTATTTACATCACCTGGATGTAGGTGGCGCTGGTGAATTTAATCCCAGCGGCAGGAGCTTTGCGTTTAACAAATTTGACTTTGCCAGTTTTAAGCGCGAATAAAGTGTGATCTTTGCCTATGCCCACGTTTTTTCCGGCCCGATATTTTTGGCCTCTTTGGCGCAAGATAATTTGACCAGTTTTGGCAAAT
>Ga0315294_10007850_pt1 | contig 11714 bp, 8 predicted proteins | sample YL17G13_40_MG_FD_203626 | JGI IMG/M metagenome (GOLD analysis project Ga0315294, IMG submission 203626) | Sediment microbial communities from Yellowstone Lake, YNP, Wyoming, USA - YL17G13_40 | ecosystem: Environmental > Aquatic > Freshwater > Lake > Sediment | place: USA: Wyoming | collected...
GAGACTGGAACGAACCAGTCACCACATGCGGTATTAGCCACCCTTTCGGGCAGTTATTCCCCACTTCGGGGCAGGTCACCCACGCGTTACTCAGCCGTCCGCCACTAACGAGCGAGCAAGCTCGCTCATCCGTTCGACTTGCATGTCTCATGCACGCCGCCAGCGTTAATCCTGAGCCAGGATCAAACTCTCCGAATGAAACTGCACGGCTTGCGCCGTGACTCACATCGCAGGGTTTGACCGCTCGCTCATCACTTATCCGGATCTCCTGCCACTCTTCAGTTGTTAAGGTGCCGCCCACAGATTCCCCGGGAGGAGTGCTCCGTCGGGGGGGCGCGACCTCCCATTGTGGAGGGCCACGTCCGTGGTGTCAAACGGCCCCGCAGGACCGTAGGGATCGCCGATCCCTGGTGCTGCGCCCGGATGCCGGGCTACGAGGCGGAATGGTAGCGACCGCGGACGCGGCATGTCAAACGCGAGCAACCCGCCACGCACACCTCGGCGGGCCTCTAGCGAGCGATCAGATCGGGCTCGACTCCACGAGGAGTATGAAGGCCGCACCCGAGAGCCAGCAGAGGAGCGCGAGCTCGGGGGACGCGGTCACGCCGAGGGGCCCGACCAGCACGAGCCAGACGACGAGGCCCACCACCAGGGCGGCGAGCGCCTTCGCCAGGCGGAGCAGGATCTCGAAGACGAGGTTGCTCACTGACGCTCCTCCATCGCCCGCCGGCCCTGGATGGCGCGGATCAGGGTGATCTCGTCGGCGTACTCGAGGTCGCCGCCGACGGGCAGGCCGCGGGCGATGCGGGTGATCGCGCCGACGTGGCCGGCGAGCCGCTCGGCGACGTAGGTGGCGGTGGCGTCGCCCTCCAGGGAGGGGTTCGTGGCGAGGATCACCTCGGCGAACGGCTCGCCCGCCTGCTCCGCGGTCACGGCCCGCTCCAGGAGCTCCCGGATCCGCAGGCGCTCCGGACCGATGCCGTCCATCGGGCTGATCGCCCCGTGCAGGACGTGGTAGCGGCCCCGCCACTCCCCGGTGCGCTCGATCGCGAGCACGTCGAGGGGCTCCTCGACGACGCACAGGCGGGTGGCGTCGCGCCCGGGGTCGCGGCAGATCGGGCAAGACGGGGAATCGCTGAAGTTGAAGCAGTCGTCGCACAGGACGACTTCCTCGCGAACCGCGACGAGAGCTGCCGCCAGCGTCCGGGCCTCGGCGTCGGGGGCGCGCAGCAGGTGGTAGGTCAGGCGCTGGGCCGTCTTGGGCCCGATGCCGGGGAGGCGCGCGAAGGCCTCGATCAGGCGGGCCACAGGCGCGATGAGGGGCGTGGACATGCGTCGGATCCGCGCTGGAGTCGGCTACATCCCCGGCAGGCGGAGGCCGCCGGTGATCGCGGCCATCTTCGACTTCTCGAGGTCGCGGGAGGCGCGGATGGCGTCGTTCACCGCCGCGACCACGAGATCCTGGAGCATCTCGACGTCGGCCGGGTCCACCGCGTCGGGGTCGATCTGGAGCTCCACGAGCTCCTGCTTGCCGCTGACCACGGCACGAACGACGCCGCCGCCGGCCGACCCCTCGAGGCGCGCCGCGTGCAGCTCCTCCTCGACGCGGGCCATGTCGCGCTGCATCTGGACGGCCATCTTCTGCAGGTTGCCGAAGCTCATCGGGTTGGTCGCCTCCTCGCCACCCGGGCATTCGCCCGGGGGATCCTATCGTCGCGCGCAGTCTGGAACATCCGCGGCCGGCCCGCTCGGCGGTGGTCAGTGAACCTCGGGGATCTCGACCAGGTCGTCGCCCCAGACGTCGCGGGCGGCGCGGAGCACAGCCGCACTCTCGGGATCCGAAACGGCCGTCGCCTCGAGCTCGAGGTTCGTGGCCACGCAGCGCACCGAGACGGGGCGGCCAAGGACACGACCGACGCCGTCCTCGAGGGTGCCCCGGCGGCGGTCGGCAACGTCGCGGAGGAAGAGCTGGCTCTCCGGGAAGCCCAGGGTGACGATCGCCCCGTCCACGGCGATCGGGCGGCACGCCTCGATGAGCGGCTTGGTCGGTGGGTGGCGGCTGATGAGGGTCACGATCTCGGGCCAGCGGCGCCGCAGCTCCGCGAGCGCGTTGTTCGGCGCGGGACCCGGGGCCGGACCGGCGGCAACGGGCTCCGCCCCGGTGGGCGCTGCTGCAGACGGCGGGGCCGGCGCAGGGGCCGAGCTCCGTCGCGCGGCGGGCGGGCGCGGCGGCGAGCCGGGGCCCGCGACCGGCGCAGCGGGCGTCGGCCCGGCCACGACCGGAGCGGCCAGAACCGGCGCAGTGGGCGTCGGCCCGGCCTGCGCCGGGGCAGCGGGCGCCGGCGCAGCGCTCGGCGCGGCGACCGTCACTCGCGCAGCTGCCGGACCGCCGGCGACGGCGAACGGGTCGAAGAGCGCCAGCTCGAGGGCCAGGCGCAGGCCGCCGGGCCCGGGCCGCGCAGGATCGATGGCCGCGAGCCGCCGGGCGGCGGCGGCCAGCGAGCCCACGCCGAGACCCGCCAGGGAATCGGCGGCGGGATGCCCGCCCAGCGCCAGGTGGAGTGCAGCGCGCAGCGCCTCGACGACCTGGTCGGCGAAGCTGCGCAGGTCGCGCCCGCGGTCCTCGAGGGCGTCGAGGACGGCGATCCCGCCGGCGGCGTCGCCGACGACGAGCGCGCGGCCGTAGCCGAGCACGGTCTCTTCGTCGGCGAGGCCCAGCAGATCCCGCACCGCGTCGGCGGTCAGCTCGTCGCCGCCCGCGGAGAGGAGCTGATCAAGGATCGACTCGGCATCGCGCATGCCGCCGTTGGCGAGGCGCGCGACGAGCTCGACGGCGGCCGGCTCGGCGACCCGTCCGTCGGCCTCGAGAATGCGGCGGAGCTTCCCCTCGATCAGAGGGAGCGGCAGCGGGCGGAAGTCGAAGCGCTGGACCCGCGAGATCACCGCCGGCCGGATCTGGCTGGGGTCTGTCGTGCAGAAGATGAAGAGGACGTGCGGCGGCGGCTCCTCGAGGGTCTTGAGGAGGACGTCCCAGCCCTGGGTGATCCGCTGCACCTCGTCGACGATGAAGACCTTCGTGGGAAGGTCGGCCGGCGCCGTGTAGATCCGTGGGAGCAGCTCCCGGATGTCGTCGACCCGGTTGTTCGACGCCGCGTCGAGCTCGGCCACGTCAAGAGCCCTTCCCTCGCGGATCGCCTCGCACGAGGGGCAGGCGTCGCACGGCTCGCCATCGGCGACGTTCGGGCAGTTGACCGCCTTGGCGACGATCCGGGCGAGCGAGGTCTTCCCCGTGCCGCGGGGCCCGACGAAGAGGTACGCGTGGGCCGAGCGGCCGGTCCGGATCGCGTTGCGCAGCGTCGTGACGACCGCATCCTGGCCCACGACCTCGGCGAAGCGCTGGGAGCGCCAGCGGCGGTAGAGCGCAAGGTGCGACGGGGTCGAGCTCACGAGGCTCCTCTGGGGGCGCGCTGAGATGAAGTGCCGTGCACCCACCGTCGATCCGCACGTCCCCGCGCCCTCCGGGAGGGACGACTCAGACCAGGCCGTGCCGCGGCACCCGGCGAACCTCGCTTAGCGCTGCTTCCTTCCGGATCTGACGCGGTTCGCGTGTCGCCGCTGCGCGGGACCCGGTCCTCGGCGCCGTCCAGGCCGGCGGCCTTCGAAGACGGTGACCTCGGGTGGGAATTCAGCCCTGCTGGAGCGGATTGCAGGTACAGGGCACCGCTAGTTCCCCGCCTAGCACGGCACGGGAATGATAGCAGGGGGTCCCGGGAGGGTGGCGGAGAGGGAGGGATCCGAACCCTCGATGGGTTGCCCCATACCGCATTTCCAGTCCGGGCGAAACCATCCGCCAAGGTCCGTGGATGCCCGGCGGAACCCCGGGTGCTTCAGGCCGGCTTCTCGGCCGCGGACAACGCCGCGCGGGCCCTCTCGACGTCCTCGTCGAAGCGGCGGGCGAACACCGACTCGAGGTGGTCGAGCGCGAGCGTGGAGGCGGGGCGCGCCGGCGACGACAGGCTGCCCGGGTCGAAGACCCCTGCGGGCGCGCCGCGTCCGTCGAGCGCCCACAAGCCGGCTGCGTCGGGGCTGTCGACCTCCACGCCACGGTGCAACGGGATGACCCGCTGGATCTCCTCGGTGACCTCGGCGATGGACGCGTACTTCATCTTGAACCGGAAGCCCATCTGGTCCGCGAGCTGGCAGATGACCTGCCATGTCTCCAGCCCGTTGCGCGGCGGGATCGCCCGTTCGAGGCGCTGGATGCGGCGCTCCTGGCTGGTGAGGGTCCCGCTGGTCTCGGGGTGGGCCGATAGCGGCAGGACGGCGTGGGCGGCGCGCGCCGTATCGGTCAGGAAGAGGTCCCCAACGACGAGGAAGTCGGCGGCGAGAATCCCCTCGACGAGGTCGCGCGGCGTGTCCGGGTTGCCGAGTGGATCCTCTCCGAGAACCAGGGCAACCTTGATCTGCTTGCGACGCAGCAGGCTCGAGATGTCGGCGCCGTGTCCGGCCACGTCCGCCAGGGACGCGCACCACTCCTTCTCGCAGACGTCCACTGCGGCGGCGTCGTCGATCGCGGCGTAGCCCGGCAGCCAGTCTGGGCTCGCCCCGACGTCGAGCAGGCCCTGCATGTTCGACTTCTCGCGCAGGGCAAGGATCGGCGCGGACAGGGCAGCCGCGACGCGGGCGAAGAGCCGCTCGTCGCCGGGCACCCGCATCCCGCGATGGTCCTTGTTGAAGATGACCGTCTTGACCAGGCTCCGGGCGAGGATCGCGGCGGCGTCGGCCACGTCCTCGGGCCGCAGGTCCGCCTGCACGGCGAGCTCTGCAGCAGTCCGCCCGGCGACGGCTCGCTCCAGCTCGGGATGGTCTCCGAGGGGCTGCTTCGCGAGGCGTGCCCACTCCAGCCACAACGCCAGCACCGCGAGCGGTTGCGCCCCATCCTCGCACTGCAGGAAGACCTCCGCGAACTGGGACGTCCGGCTGGATGTCGGTCCGACGTGGATCAGCCGGGCACCGTTGCGGATCGCCTTCTTGGCGAGCAGGTCGACGACGAAGTGGTCGTTCGCGAGGTCGGCGTTCACGACCAGGAGCCCCTGGGCGTCCAGGACGTCCGTGTAGGTGGCCGTGGAGACGACCTCGGGACAGTCCCAGTTCGTGTTGACCATGCGCGAGAAGGTCGTGACCTGGTGGGTCTTGAGCACGACCCGCGCGAACTTCTGGGCCAGGTAGAGTTCTTCGTTCGTGAGTCGCGGCGAGACGAACACGGCCATCTCGGCGCCGCTGTACGTGCGCTTCAGCTCCTTGATGCGCAGCGCCGCGAAGGCGATGGACTCCTCCACGCTGGCCGGCTGCAGCTCGCGTCCCGCCCGGATCCGCCCGTCGACGAGCCGGGCCCGGTCATGAACGTAGCCGTAGCCGAAGCGACCTCTCCGGCAGTGGAGCCCGGACGCGACATGCGCGTCCTCGCGGCGCGACATCTTGACGAGAGTGTCGCCGTACGTGTCGCAGTGGAGCCGGCAGCCGACGCCGCAGTAGTGGCAGATCGTCGGCGTGGACGTCGTCGGCCACGGCCCCGACTTGGCCAGCGGGATCCGCTCCACGATCGCGCCGGTGGGGCAGACGGACACGCACAGGCCGCAGCTGACGCAGTCGGTCTCGAGAAGCGTCCCGCCCATGGAGGGCCGCACGACGGTGTTGAAGCCGCGGTTGACAAAGCCGTACGCGGCCACCCCCACCAGCTCGCTGCAGATCCGGACGCAAGCGCCGCACAGGATGCACTTGTTGGGGTCCAGCTCGATCAGCGGATGGCGGCGGTCGATGCGGTGTTGCGTCGCCTCACCCAGGAAGGGCTTGATGTCCGCCCCGTACTCGGTGGCGTAGCGGCGCAGGTCGCACTCGTACAGCGCGAGGCAGCCGCACTCCAGGCAGCGAGCCGCTTCCTGGCGCAGGTCGGCGAGGCTGTACCCCTGCTCGACCTCGGCGAAGCTCCGGACCCGCTCCTCGACCGGCAGCACCGGCATGGAGCGGCGGGGGCGGCGCGCGCCGTCCCGCAGGTCGTCCGCAGTCACCGTACGGAACGCGTCCTTGCGGCTGTTGAACTCGACCGGCTCCGGCTTCGCCTTGCCGGTCCGGATGAAGGCGTCGATCGAATGGGCAGCCTTGCGCCCGGCGGCGATGGCCTCGATGGCGGTCGCTGCCCCGGTGACCACGTCCCCGCCCGCGAACACGCCGTCCACGCTCGTCTCGAAGGTCCGGTCGTTGACCTGGATCGTCTGCCAGCGCGTCAGGCTGAGGTCCTCGCCGGGGGGGAGGAAGGCGGGGACGCGGCCGCTCAGCAGATCCGGCGCCCTGGTGCCCTGTCCGACCGCCGCGATGATGACGTCGCACTCCACCATGAACTCGGAGGCCCGGATCGGCCTGGGGCTGCGCCTGCCGCTCGCGTCCGGTTCCCCGAGCTCCATGCGCAGGCACTCGAGCCCGGCGAGCTGCCCGTCGTGCTTGAGCACGCGCACCGGGGCGACCAGGAACTCCATCTGCACGCCTTCATGCTCGGCCTCGACGATCTCGGGGTCGTTGGCCGGCATCTCGTTCCGGGTCCGGCGGTAGAGCAGCCTGACGTCAGACGCCCCGAGCCGCAGCGCGGTCCGGGCGCAGTCGATGGCGGTGTTGCCGCCGCCGACGACCACGATCCGGCCGGCCAGGCGCGCCGCCCGCTGCAGGCCGTAGTCGCGCAGGAAGTCGATCCCTGCCAGCACGCCCGGCGTGTCCTCGTCCTGGACCCGCAACTTCGTGCTGTCCCAGGCGCCGAGGCCCAAGAAGACGGCGTCGAAGCCGCTTTCGCGCAGGCCGAGGACCGTGACGTCCTCGCCCAGGGCGACGTTGGTCCGGAGCTTCACGCCGAGGTCAAGGATCTGGCTGATCTCCAGGTCGAGGACGTCCTTGGGCAGCCGGTACTCCGGGATGCCGTAGCGCAGCATTCCGCCAGCTTCGGGCATGCTCTCGAAGATCTCGCAGGCGTAGCCGCGCAGGGCGAGGTAGTAGGCGCAGGAAAGCCCGGCCGGCCCCCCGCCGACGACGGCCACCCGCTTGCCGTTGGCCGGCGCCGTCGCGGGCCGGAAGGGCTCCTTCTTGCCGAGCTCGAGGTCGGCCAGGTAGCGCTTGATGTAGTCGATGCCAACAGCCTCGTCGACGAGGTTGCGCCGGCAGCCCCTGACTTCGCAGGGGCGGGTACACACGCGGCCGCACACGGCGGGCAGCGGGTTGCGGTCCTTGATCAGGCGGACGGCATCGGCGTACTTGCCCAGGGCTGAGAGGGCGATGTAGCCCTGGATGTCGATCCCGGCCGGGCAGTGGAGCTGGCACGGCCCGATGCAGTCCGCGTAGTGGTTCGAGAGCATGAGCTCGAGCGACGCCTTGCGCGCCCGGCGGACCTCGGGGCTGTTGGTCTCGACCACCATGCCGGCCGCGATCCGGGTCGAGCAGGCCGGCAGCAGTGTCCGCGCGCCCCGGACCTTCACTACGCAGACGAAGCAGGACGAGAACGGCTCTAGCTGGCCGTCGTGGCACAAGGTGGGGATGGTCCCGACCTCGCGCTCGCGAGCCACCTCGAGGATCGTTCGTCGCCCGTCGGCGATGACCTTTTGGCCGTCGATCTCGAGCTTCACCAGATCCATGAACGCCTCACCTCGAACCAGGGCCTCAGACGCGTACGACGGCGTCGAAGCGGCACGTCTTGTAGCACTCGTCGCACTGGATGCACTTCGAGTGGTCGATCTCGTGGACCTGCTTCTTCTCGCCACTGATCGCGCCGGAGGGGCACACCCGACCGCAGGCTGTGCAGCCGTTACAGGCCTCGGCGATGGAGTAGGTCAGGAGCTTCCGGCACTGGTGCGCCGGACACCTGCGGTTGGTGATGTGGGCCTCGTACTCGCCGCGGAAGTACTTGAGCGTCGTCTGGACCGGGTTCGACGCCGTCTGCCCGAGGCCGCACAAGGAGCTGTTCTTCACCAGTGCCGCCAGCTGCTCGAGCAGCTCGATGTCGCCCTCCCGTCCCTGGCCCTCGGTGATCCGCGTCAGGATCTCGAGCATGCGCTTGGTCCCGACCCGGCAGAACGTGCACTTGCCGCACGATTCGCGCTGGGTGAAGTCGAGGAAGAAGCGGGCCATGTCCACCATGCACGTCGTCTCGTCCATCACGACGAGCCCGCCCGAACCCATGATGGCGCCGGTCCTGTTGATCGACTCGTAGTCGATCACCGTGTCCTGCAGCTCGGCGGGGATGCAACCGCCGGAGGGGCCGCCCATCTGCACGGCCTTGAACCTCCGGCCGTCCTTGATGCCGCCGCAGATGTCCTGGACGATCTCCCTGATCGAGACGCCCATCGGCACCTCGACGAGGCCTCCGCGCCTCACCTTCCCGGCCATGGCGAAGACCTTGGTGCCCTTGCTGTTGAGCGTGCCGAGCGAGCTGAAGGCCGCCGGACCGTTGTTCACGATCCACGGGATGTTGGCGAGGGTCTCGACGTTGTTGATGCACGTCGGGCGACCCCACAGGCCGCGGGTGGCAGGGAAGGGTGGCCGGATCCGCGGCATCCCGCGCCGGCCCTCGATGGAGGCGATCAGCGCGGTCTCCTCGCCGCAGACGAAGGCGCCGGCGCCCTCCTTGAGCCGAATCCGGAAGCGGAACGGCGCGCCGCAGACGGATTCGCCCAGGAACCCCCGCTCCTCGGCCTGGGCGATGGCGATCGCCAGCCGCTCGATGGCCTTGGGATACTCGGCCCGGACGTAGATGTAGCCGTCGCTCGCGCCGATCGCGAACCCGGCGATGGCCATTCCCTCGAGCACCGCGTGCGGGTCGCTCTCGAGGACGGAACGGTCCATGAAAGCGCCCGGGTCGCCCTCGTCCGCGTTGCAGACGATGTACTTGCGGTCGCCGGCGGCCATGCGGGTGAAGCGCCACTTCATGCCGGTCAGGAACCCCGCACCTCCGCGCCCCCGCAGGCCCGAGTCGATGATCGCGATGACCAGGGCCTCCGCGTCGTTCGCTGCCACCACCGTGCGCAGCGCCTCGTAGCCGCCGACCGCCAGGTACTCCTCGATGCGCTCCGGGTCGATCGATCCGCAGTTCCGCAGCACGATCCGGTTCTGGCGGGCAAGGAAGCCCGATTCGGCGGCCGGGCCGGCGCTCGAGAGCACGACCCACTCGTCGATGACGCGGCCGCCGATCACGTGCTCGGCGACCAGGCGCTCAACCTTGTCAACGCTCACGCCGCCGTAGTGGACGCTCGTCGCGCCGTCGCGGATCTCGACGAGCGGCTCGCGGTAGCACATCCCGACGCAGCCGGTCTTGACAACCTCGTGGGGCAGCTTCGCGGCGGCGATGCGCTGGCACAGCGCGCGGTGCGTGTGCTCGGCCCCGGCGGCGATGCCGCATGTTCCCAGGCCGACCACGATCCTCATCGGCGTGTCGCCCTCGCGGCGGGGCCCACGGCGGCGCCGGCGGCCGCTCGCCGGTGTTGCCGCACGGCCCGCCTCGCCGAGCTCGCGTCGAGGGCGCCGAACGTGTCGGGTCCGACCGTGATCACGGGCGCCAGGCTGCAGCACCCCAGGCAGGCGACCGGCTCGAGGGTGTACTGGCCGTCCTTGGTCGTGTCGCCGGTGGCCACGCCGAGCTCGCTCTCCAGCGCCTCGGTGATGCCTCGGGCGCCCGTCACGTGGCAGGCGGTCCCATGACAAACCCTGACCAGGTGCCGGCCAACGGGCTGCAGGCGGAACTGGGCGTAGAACGTCGCCACGCCGTAGATATGGGGCAGGGGGATCCCGCTCTCCCGGTGGATCTCGACCATCCGCGCGCGGCTGATGTACCCGTCGGCCTGCTGCGCCTCCTGGAGCAACGGGATCAGCACGCCCTCCGCCCCGGCGTAGTGGAAGTTGCGGAAGTCCATCCTGCGGTGCTGGTTCATGCGGTCCCTTCGGAGCAGCGACGGGGGGCGCGCCCCGACGAGGCGTCAGCGCCCGGGATCAGTCGTACGGCGTGTCCAACATCCTGTTCATGAGGCCCATCAGGTGATCGATGTCCCCGACCCCGCCGATGCCATGGGCCCGGCAGCCCCGGCGGGAGCAGAACTCGATGTGGCCGCCGCGCACGAGGTTGAGGGCGGCCATCGGCGCGCGGCAGATCTTGCAGGTCACCGGAAGCGTGAGGCTGGCCTCGCAGGCGGGACAGGCGAAATCGACGGCCATCCCCTCCGCGATCTCGAGGTCGGTCTCGACCGAGTAGTCGCCGAAGATCGCCGACAGGACAATCTCGCCCTCCTGGCCCGTCTCCCCCAAGCGGGCGTCCAGGCGGACCCGGGCGCCGTCGGTCAAGGGGGCAGCGCAGTGCGGGCAGGTCACCTCCATCAGCAGCATCTGCTTACTCATGAGACTCGTGCCTCCCGCGCCCGGAGGTCGTCCTCGAGGCGCTCGATCTTCACGAACACGCAATCGGCCAGGGACGCCTCCCCGCGGACGATGTCCTCGGCGAGGGTCGCGCAATCGGGCGCTCCGCAGGCCGCGCAGTTCTTGCCCGGCAGCACCGGGATGAGCACCTCGAGCTCCTTCTGCCGCGCCACGGCCTCGCGCAGGTCCCGGCCGAGCGGCTGCACGGGTCGGGCCGTGATCTCCTCCTCGGAGGCGAAGAAGTCCTCGCGCAGCAAGCGGCGGATTCGCTCCTCGCCGACGGCGGGCGAGGCTCCGAGGCTCTTGGCGATCTTCTGGATGTTGCGCTGGGCCGCATACCGACCCTCCATGGTCAGGCCGCCCGAGACGCAGCCGTCAGGGCACATGTATGCCTCGATGAAATCGACACCCTGGAACGTGCCGGACTCGATGCGATCGAAGACGTACTGCACGTCGGGACCCTTGACCGTCATCGTGTTGGCGTCGCGCATGCCGGCAATCTCGCCGCCCGCCATCGCCCAGAGCAGTCCGCGCGGACTGATTTCGTCGGTGAGGGCGTCGGCCGGGGGCGCGGTCTCCAGCGCCCGCAGGAGCGGCCCGTAGATCTCGGCGATGGACAACGCGCCGTCGAAGTAGGACTGCTCCAGGCCAACCGGGCTCAGAATCGAGTCCATGATCGCGGTGCACGGCGTGATGAAGAAGATCCCGATCTTGTCGGGCGCCAGGCCGAGCTCGTCGGAAAGCCGGCGGCGCAGAAGCTTGCCCGACAGCTCGCGGGCGGTCCCGATCGGGACCAGGTTGGCGACCAGTCCCGGGTAGCGGACCTGGACCAGGCGCACGACGGCCGGGCACGTGACCGAGATCTTGGGCCAGGGCCCCTGGCCTTCGTTCACGTACGCGTCAGTCGCGCCGGCGAGCATCTCGCACATCCAGGAGATATCGTAGGCGGCGTCGAAGTCGAGCTGCGTCAGGGCGTACAGGACGCGGGTCGGCGTGACGTCCCGTCCGAACTGCGCGTAGAGCGTCAGCGATGGCACCGCGACCTTGTACTCGAAGTGGTGCAGGTCCGATGGAGGAGTCGTGGCCGCGCGCGCCGCGCCGTGCAGGCACGCCCGGACGCACGCACCACAGTCGATGCACAGTTCGTACTTGATACGGGCGAGCCCCTCGCGGACACGGATCGCCTTCGTGGGGCAGGTCCGCGAGCAGGCCATGCAGGCGACGCACGCGGTCGGCTCGATGAGGTGGCCCCTGGCGACCATGATCAGCCACCA
>Ga0315294_10007853_pt1 | contig 11713 bp, 9 predicted proteins | sample YL17G13_40_MG_FD_203626 | JGI IMG/M metagenome (GOLD analysis project Ga0315294, IMG submission 203626) | Sediment microbial communities from Yellowstone Lake, YNP, Wyoming, USA - YL17G13_40 | ecosystem: Environmental > Aquatic > Freshwater > Lake > Sediment | place: USA: Wyoming | collected...
CTCTGGTTGTTCTTTGTGACCTGCCACGTTCCCCCAAAGGTTGCGCGCCACAGTTCGAGTTGGGCGGTGCTCACAGGGTTTCTTAAGCCGATTGTGTAAGAAACTGAGGCACTTTGAACGTTCTTATCGAACATAAACTGAACTTTAGCGCCGTTTTGTGTCTTCGATTTTTCGATAGCCAGGACAGCGTCCGCATCGGGGTCGTCCACAGGATAGCTTGGCTGAGCATCGAGTACCTTTCCGTCATTATCCGTGACGCGCCACTCGTGGGCCGGGAAGGCCTTCATAGGCATCTTTTTCTTTGCTGAGTCCATGACCTTACAACCAACTGCGTACTTGTCTTCCGATCCAGTTGGGAGTTTTGTGTATTCAGCACAAGTCAAATAGGCACCGGCGACGCTTTGAGGTTGTGGCGCTTTGTCTGATTCGGGATCCCTAGCGCTAGTAGGGCCTAAGTCAACTTTAGTAGCGGAACTTTGCTCGTTACCAATGGACGTCTGGCCGCAACCCGCCGTCAAAACAAAGCAACTAGCCAAGAACATTAATATTGTGCAAGTTTTATGCAACATGTTCTATCCCCCTGTATTTAACTCATCGGCCCCGGTCCCGGGGATCTTTAACAGCATCTGTAAGTGACTTTAATTAATGAGAAATAGCACCGCTTTAATTGGCAAATAAAAATCTGATATTCACGTTGTGATATAATATAATGTTATATAAGTAATAATTTTTATTAAAATTTATTAATAAAAATTGATTATATTTTATAAAATCATTATAATCATAAATTCGAGCTATAACCCCCTCTTTGCCATGCAGGTGACTGTATGCGACTGCCTAAATTGACTGGATTTGTGGTGGTGTTGGGATGTTGGGCGAGCAGTGCTAAGGCCGCGATGCCGAAGTTGCAGCTGCGTCCGGCTATTCCGCAGGGGTACGCAGGCGAGATCCTGCGGCTGCGGGTGACATTGCCCTGCGGTAGCAAGTATTACGGCCTGGTGGCCCTTGAAGACAAAAAGTCTGGTGTCCTGGAAGTTGCGGCGGCAGTCACCGAGGCCTCCTTCTTGTGCACTTCGATGCCTGAGACTGTAGACGTCGGAGTTGAGTTCTTAGCTACTAGGTCTTTCAAGAAGATCGCCCCCATGGCTGTCAATGTGGGCATGCGAGTGGCGACAGTTCCTGTCGAGGAAGTGCGTTTAGTCGCAAGTGGCGTAAAGCGTAACTTGTATGCGGTCTATACCCGGCGTTGTGGGCGTGATCTGGGTACGCTAGTCCACCGCGTAGGTCGTCACCAATTGGAAGTTGCCATGATTGAGGACGTCGCCAGTCGCGAGCGGACCATCTCTTGTATAGCTGCACCGAAGCCTCATCATCTAAAGGTTCTCGGTCACAACGGTGACTTTAGCGTGCGGCCGTTACCAGATCGGTCTAAGTCGCTCGCACGCGTGTTTACTCTTCAATTAGCGCCAGTGCGCTCGCTGTCCGCGAATGGGTCGGCGCTTAGCTTGGAATATCAGCGTCAATGTAACGAGGCTCCACTTGGGGTGGTCTTGGGCTCATCGGCTAGCGGTGAGGCGCATGTCGGCATGTTGGTGGCGCGCTTTCCTAATGTGCATTGTCCTGATGAGCTAGCTAAGCCCGTCTGGGTGAGGACTGCTGAGGCAGCTCTTAACTTGCCTAGTCAAATAGCTCTGCTACCGATCGCGCCTGCCGCCAACGAAGCTCTCCAGCTAAGCGCGCCTAGCTCTTTAAACTTGGCTTATCGGGCTGACCGTGTGGTCTTACACATTGAGTATATTGATAGTTGTAGCATGCCCTATGCTGTTTACGCGCACGATGCACAAGGCTTGCTCTCCGTTGGCGTACTGTCCATAGATAGGGCGAAGTTGAGTGCTGCTGTGAGCGGCAGAGCTTGCGCACGGTCGCCAAATATTTTGTCCATCGTGCAACCATTCGTAGCGGTGGGGGTGAAGGCAGATCAGGTTTATCCACTGCGGGTTAGGGGACTTTGAGAGCCAAACATCTGTCAGACTTCGTGGATCCGTGTAAAATCGGAGGATGGAGTCGACATGCTAAGCACGATTGAATTGAGTAGCGCCGCAATACGTCACAACTACAATCTATTTTGCCTCCTTGCCGGCAAAGAGCGCGTAGCCCCTGTGCTCAAATCTAACGCTTATGGTCACGGCCTTGCCGAGGTCTACCAAGTCTTAGCCAGCGAGTCGCCAGCTTGGATTTGTGTCAACTATGTTGCGGAGGGGGCAAAGCTACGCGGTTTTGGCTACAGTGGGCGGATTTTAGTGGTAGGGCCGGCTGTAGCTCGCGAAATTCCTGTGGCAACTGCCCTCGACTTAGATTTGGTCTTGGGTAATCAGGCAGTGCTGGCTGCTTGGCTTCAGGCCGGCGCCCCGGGGCGCATTCATATTAAAATCGACACGGGTATGTCGCGGCAGGGATTTGCCCTGAGCGAGGCCGCAGTGGTGGCGCAGCTTTTGGATCCTCATCGTGCCAAAATCGTTGGTCTTTGCACTCACTTTGCCAACGTCGAGGATGTCACCGATCACGGTTACGCAACCAAGCAGCTCGAAGTCTTTAAGCGGGCCGCTAAGGTTTTTGCTGATGCTGGTTTTCAACTCATGCTTCACGCCGCGTCTAGTGCATCCGCGTTGATTATGACAAAAAGTCATTTTGATCTAGTGCGCGTAGGCATTTCGCTTTACGGGTCTTGGCCATCACCTCTGACGCGGGTGTCCTATTTGCAGCTGCAAAATCAGGTGCTGGACCTGCAGCCGGTGCTTTCTTGGCGGACCGAAGTGACCACAGTCAGGCCTGTGGACGCGGGGCAATTTATCGGTTACGGCTGCACCTTTCGCGCTATTCGCGATATGCGCGTGGCCGTGCTGCCGGTGGGTTATTACGAGGGATATCCGCGTATTGCTGGGGAAGCTGCTAGTTATGTGCTGATTCGGGGCGCTCGCTGTCCCATAGTCGGCCGTATCTGCATGAATATGATGATGGTGGATACGACACATTTGCCGACAGTCGAGGTCGGTGACCAGGTGACGTTAATCGGCACTGATGGTAATGACGAGGTTTCGGCACAGGATTTGGCCGGGTGGGCGCGCACGATTCACTACGAGTTGCTCACCAGGCTGCATCCGGATATTCCGCGTCAGTTGGTTTGACCAAATTTGGTCACAAGAAGTTATTTGAAAGGAGTCCTTGTGGACATCTTGTCTCATTATCATATGTACGATTACCGGGCCCGCTGCGCTATTGCAGTGACGACAGAAATTGTGCGGGAAATTCAGCGTCGGCATCAGCTAGACCCCTTGACTACTATTGCTATCGGGCGTGCAGTAAGCTGTACGGCTTTGCTAGCATCCACTCTTAAGTCTGGTAGGGAGTATGTACATACTACCTTCGCCGGTGAGGACGGGGCGCTTTCTAAGGTCATTGCTGAGTGTAACGGGGACGGTCACTGCCGAGGTTACACGGTGCCGCCTCGCTTAGTGGAAGTACTTGATGAAGGGGTCATCGTCCCGGAGTCGGTAGGCGAGGCTCTTGGCGGTACCGGCATACTTACAGTCAGCCGTGGGTTGTCTATGGAACACGGTGGGCCGTATAACGCGATGTGCGCCCTGCAAAATGGCGAGATCGCTGCCGACATCGCTCGCTACCTCACTGATTCTGAACAAATCCCATCTGCTGTAGCGGCGGGTGTCAAACTAGCACCGGATGGCTCAGTGCTGGCTGCCGGTGGCGTGCTAGTACAAAAACTGGGCGGCTCCGTGCTAGATGAGGCTGAGTTGGCCGCTATTGAAGAGCGAATGCAGAAATCCCTTGGGCTTTCTGATCGCCTTGCAGCAGGTCAGTCCGCCGACGAGATCGTCGCATTTTTGCAGGGTCAATCCGGCGGTTTTGGCTTGCTGATGACCCGCCCATTAAAGTTTCAGTGCACGTGCTCCAGGGACAAGATGATGCTGGCTTTGACGGCCCTAGGGGAAGATCAGCTGAAAGATATTTTGCAGGAGACGGGTAAGCTGGCGGTGCGTTGCCAATACTGCGCTGAGGAGCAGGACTTCAAGTTGTCAGAGGTGATCAAGCATTAAAAGTCCAGGGCTAGATCTTCGTATATAGGCCGATTCGGGTGCCGTCCGGGTCTTCGCACTGATAGATGGTGCCATAGCCCGGGAGCTTGGTCGGCCCGATGATCCGGCGGCCGCCGTGTGCCTCGACCTGGCGCAGGACAGCTTCGGCATCATCGACCGCAAAATAAGGCACTAAATTATTTTCGGATTTTAGCGACTTGAGGCCTGGGCGAAGGCTGATGCCAAAGGTGCAGTCTGGCGGTACTTCTAAGACTACCAGTTCATGCATCTCGGCAGGTACCTGGCGCCACCCCAGTGCTTCTGAATAAAAGTTCACTGCGCGCGCAAGATCACTCACTTGGATTTCGATCTGGCACAGGCGAGTTGGATTAACGAGCGCGGCTGTCATTGCCGAACTTCGAGCCTCTTATCTTTGTTAACGAAGAGAGTGCCGACGACCTGTCCGTTGGGAAAACGTTCGGGCTGTTTAAGTTGCCAACCATGTTTCAGGAAGGCTTCGATTACAGAGCGGCGAATGCGGGTATTGTCTGGGCTTTCGTCGCCAATAAAATGCTCCAAATAGCCCGGTACTGCCGGATCGTCTTGCTCGATGAGAACTTCTGTCGCGGCGAAGCGCACGCGCTCATCTGGATCGACTAAAAAGTGCGCTACCTTGTCGCTGAAGTCGGGGAGCTTATAATCGATCATGTAGCACAAGATATCGTAATTCTTGTCAACTTTGGCTTGGTCGAAGCGCACATCGTCAAAATCCAAGGCGCTTTTAAGAATCTCAATCACTTGGACCTCGTCGCCAAGGGCCTTCAGTACTTTGATGGGCCAAGCGATCCGATTAGTCACTAAGAGGTGTTCGCGGACGTGCGGTAGGGCATCTTGGCCGAAGGCAATGATGCCTGCCATGGAAGATTCTTTCTCGCGGGTATCGTTGATGCCGTGTTCTAGGCTGTATTCGAAGCGTTGCAGTAAGGCTGGCACTGCTGTATGGGGGTCATCTAGGCCTTTGAAGTAGTCTATCGCCGATTGGCGGTCTTCTTTGATCGCCTTTGAGTTTTTAATAGTGTTCAGGGACTTGCTGATTTTGCGGTCGTCACGCTGCTTGCGGTAATCTTTGAAACGATCGAATAAACCCACGACTGCATCCTTTTTTGGCATACTCAGACCCGCTTACTTTAGTCTCATCTTTCTGTCCTGCATAGGTTTTTCTCGTGCTGACATACCTATGGCAGGAGTGTGCAACAGCATGACGCGGTCGTCGCAATTATGTTATGTCTAGGATTCGAGCAACATAAGGAACAGAGGGAGTACATCCGTGGCGTCGAGCCAAATGACGAAGCCTACCGTGGATGACTTGAGCGTATTGGGAGTTGCTGGCTTAGTGTTAGCAGCGGGTAAAGGCACGCGCATGAAAAGCTCGCTGCCGAAGGTACTGCATCCCGTGGCGGGACGTCCTATGCTTGATTGGACGCTGACGACGCTGGCCCGTATCGGGGTGAAATCTGTGGGTGTGGTGGTGAGCGATGACCAACCAAATCTACTTTCTTTTTTGAATCAGCGTAAAGAACTCTGCGTTGCCGTGCAGAAAAATCGCCAGGGTACTGGGGACGCCGTTGCGGCAGCGACAACTTTATTCGCCGGTGTTAAGCCCCCACCATATGCAGCCGGGCACAAAGTCCAGGGCTCTCCGATAACCTGCGATTATATTTTAATCATGGCGGGTGACGTGCCGGCAGTACAGTCGGAGTCATTACTTGATTTCGTTCGAGATGCGCGAGAACACTCCGCTGATCTGGCAGTGTTGGGTATGCGAGTGCCGAAGCCTCGCGGTTATGGCCGCATGGTGACGCGCGGTAGCGAGTTATTAGCAATTGTTGAAGAGAAAGATGCCGATGCGGCAACTCGGTCGATTGATTTGTGCAATACGGGCATCATATTTGCTCGCGTCGACGTTTTGTTCGCAGCTCTGCAATTACTGACACCAAACAATGCGCAGAATGAATACTACCTAACTGACTGCGTTCAGCATGCGCGGACACTCGGCTTTCGCGTGTGCGCTCATGAGGCTGCCGACTGGCAGGAGTTTGGCGGTGTGAACGATCGGGCGCAGCTAGCTGATGCTGAGTCGTGGTTAATGGCGCGCAAGCGGCGAGAGCTGATGCTAAGCGGTGTCACTCTGCGGCTCTCGGACTCTATATATATCGAAGAAGACGTCGTAATCGGTGCCGATTCTATTATTGAGTCAGGTTGTCATCTGTCTGGCAAGACGAAGGTTGGATCTGGCTGTGTGATTGGTGCAGGTTCTGTTCTTAAAAACACGGTGGTGGCATCTGGCGAACGGGTCCCACCGCTATCGGTACTTATTAGCTAAAAAGGATTTAGGCTATGTGCGGCATTGTCGGCTACATCGGTAAACAAAAGTGCGTAGACATCCTTTTTGACGGTCTGTCTCGGTTGGAGTATCGAGGCTATGATTCAGCGGGTATCGCTGTGCTTGATGGTTCCGAAATCGGCGTTGTTAAGGCCGAAGGCAAGCTGAGCCAACTTAAGCCTCTACTCAGCGAGCTTCCTGCAGGCGCCACACGCGGTATTGGACACACCCGCTGGGCTACGCACGGTGCCCCAAACACAACCAATGCCCATCCTCACGCCCATGCCAACGTAGCTTTGGTCCACAATGGAATCATCGAGAACTATATTGAATTAAAAAAGCAATTGATCGGCGAGGGTGTGACGTTTCAATCGGAAACCGATACCGAGGTCGCACTGCATTTATTCGTCCGGGAATTAGGCCGGCATAAGACGCCGTTCAAAGCCATTATGGCCATGATACCGCAGTTAAAGGGAGCTTTTTCCCTGGGGATTTTAGTTGGCAACGAGCCCGATGCAGTTTACGTGGTCAAGCAAGGATCGCCGCTGGTGATTGGCGCAGGTCGCAATGAAAACTTTTTTGCCAGCGATGCTATGGCGATTGTACGTCATACAACTAGGGCGCATTTCTTGAATGACGGAGAGGTCGGACGGCTCACAGAGCAAGGTGTGGAGATCTGGGATTTTTCCGGAAACGTCGTTGCTCCGCATTTCGTCGAGCTAGATATTTCGAGCGCGAGTACCGAAAAGCTTGGCTTCAAGCACTTCATGCTTAAAGAAATTCATGAGCAGCCCCGCGTGTTCTCGGGCATGCTTAAGCGCCTGATTGATCTAGACTCGGGGATTCCGAATGATGAGGAGCTTGGCTTATCTAAGCTGGACCTTAGCCGGATCGACAATATATGTATGGTTGCCTGTGGTACGGCGTACTATTCGGCTCTACTTGGCAAGTACTATCTTGAGCCAGCTGTTCAGCTGCCGGTCAACGTAGAGCTCGCCAGCGAATTTCGCTATCGCCAGCCTTGGCTTAGCAAAAATACGTTATTCATAGCTGTGTCACAGTCTGGTGAAACAGCCGATACCCTAGCGACAGTTAAGCAGGCTAAGGAACACGGTTGCCAAGTGCTGGCCGTATGTAATGTTAAGATGTCATCGATCGCTCGCGAGGCAAACGTGACCTTGCATATGGATGCAGGTCCCGAAATAGGCGTGGCGTCGACTAAGGCCTTCACAGCCATGCTTCTGGCGCATTATTTGCTATCATTGGGACTGGGATATAAGCGTAAAACCTTAACCATCTCGGATTTAAAAAAGGCCGCCGTTCTTCTGAAAACGCTGCCGGCGCGCATGGATCAGGCGATCGATGGCAAGGTAGCGATCGAGCAGCTCGCCGCGAAATATTACGAGGCCTCCAACTTTATATTCATGGGTCGAGGGACTAGCTACCCTATCGCGCTAGAAGGCGCACTCAAACTCAAAGAAATTTCTTATATTCATGCCGAGGGCTACGCAGGCGGTGAACTTAAACACGGTCCGATCGCTCTAATCGATCGTCATATGCCCGTGGTGGCTATCGCACCGCAAGATGTCTACCGGGAAAAGATGCTGTCCAATATCGAAGAGGTAAAGGCGCGGCAGGGTCGAATTATCGCTGTCGGAGATCAGGATGACCAACACCTGCGTCGTCTGGCTGATGATTTCATAGTATGTCCGCATATAGCCGATGCTGGACTGCAAGCGATGTTGTCGGTGGTATGCTTGCAGCTTTTGTCTTATTACGTAGCAGTGAAGCGAGGCACCGATGTAGATCAGCCGCGCAATTTAGCAAAATCGGTGACTGTGGAGTGAGCAAGCATTGGACCAGTTGACGACACAGGTATGCGGATTAGAGACGCGGGACGATCTCGGTGGTGGCACGGTGAAAAAAAACGGCGAGCGGCGGGGGGAGAAGCTTCTTGCTGGACTAAATGATGTCCAGCGCCAGGCCGCCTCTCATTTAGACGGGCCTTTGGTGGTGTTTGCGGGTGCTGGTAGCGGGAAGACCAGGATCATCACTCATCGGATTGCCTGGCTGATCGAACAAGGTGTCAAGCCTTGGGAAATTTTGGCGGTTACTTTTACTAATAAAGCCGCATTGGAGATGCGGAACCGCGTCGAGGCCCTCACCCCTCAGGGTAGTCGCTGTCTGATTGCTACATTCCATTCTGCCTGTGCAAGGTGGTTGCGGGAGTTTGCGCCTGAGCTTGGGTTCACATCGGATTTTACGATCTATGATGATGCCGATCAGTTGACTGCTTTGAAGAAGATACTGACCGAATTAAATGTAAAGTTAGATGAAGAGAACACGGCTCAGGAATATCGTGCATCTATAAATCGCGTAAAGACTATGGCTATGTTGCCTAGTGATGACCGTTTAGCTCGGGAATACGGGGACCAGATGCCGCCGGTTGGCATGCAGGTTTACAAGCGTTATCAGGAATATCTTGCGGCATGCAACGCGATGGACTTCGGTGATCTCATCATGAACGTGCTGCTGCTCCTACGACGTAACGCGACGGTTCGTGATGTGTTGCAGCATCGCTATCGTTATCTTTTAGTTGATGAGTATCAGGATACCAATCGGACACAGTTTGAGCTGATTTCGCACCTATCTGATAAGCATAAGAATTTGTTTGTGGTCGGTGACGATGATCAGTCGATATATAGTTGGCGCGGCGCGGTCCCATCAAACATTATTGATTTTGATAAGGTCCACCCTAACGCTGTCAAAATCACGATGGAGCAAAATTACCGTTGCAGTAGCAATATTGTTGATGCCGCGAGTTCGATGATTCAGAACAACAAAAGACGTGTTTCTAAAAAGTTATTTACGAATAATCCAGCCGGTGAATTGATCAACTATCGCCTTGAGACCGATAATGAAATCGAGGCATGGTGGGTCATTGGATCGATTAAGGACGAATTAGACCGGTATCCTCTGTCTGAGATCGCGATTTTTTATCGGACAAATAGTCAGTCTCGCATGCTCGAAGATGCGCTAAGGCGTGAGAATTTGCCTTACCAGATCTATGGCACGGTGCGTTTTTACGACCGAGCTGAGATCAAGGATTTGATGTCTTATTTTCGCGTACTAATAAATCCGAACGATGACGTCAGCGTAAAGCGCATACTGAACACCCCGACTCGTGGTATTGGAAAAAAAGCCGAAGCAACGCTTGAGGCGGAAGCATCACGCCGCGGCCTTCCCCTGTGGCCAACGATCGAGGCACTAATTGCCGAGGGCGAAAAGCTAGCGGCGAAGTTTAGTGCATTTGCTGCTCTTATGAACAAACTGCGCCGAGAATTACTTGTGGCTCCTCTCGACGAAGTCGTTGAAAAGTTACTCGCCGCTACTCGTTATATCGAGCATGTGGAAAAGAAATTTCCCGAGCAAGCACTAGACAAGGTCGAAAACATACACGAGCTTGGCTCTGCCATCGCTGATTTTGCCGCGGCCTATCCAGATGCGAACATTGCTGAATGGTTGCAGACGGTAACCTTAGTGAGCTCAGAGGTCGAGGCTAAGGGCGGTGTGTCGCTCATGAGTTTGCATATGGCGAAAGGCCTCGAGTTTCCTCGGGTTTATATCGTCGGACTTGAAGAGGGTCTGCTGCCTCACCGCAACAGTAGCGATGACGAGGACAGTATCGAGGAGGAGCGCCGGCTCTTTTACGTCGGAATGACGCGGGCGAAGCAAAAGTTGTCCTTATGTGGTGCATATCGACGTCGTACCTACAATCAGTGGTCGTCAAACCGTCCATCACGTTTTTTGACAGAGATTCCGCTTGAATATTTCGCGCCGGTTACTGAAGTAGAGTCGGCACTCATCGGCGGTCAAGCGGGTTCTTTGGGTTATACAGATGGGCCGCGATATGATTACTCAGATCATGACGCAAGTCCTATCACACACGTAGCAATAGGGCAGAATGTGCGACACCCGACCTATGGTCAAGGTGTCGTCGAGCAGATTGCCGAGGAATTTGGCCTGATCAAGGCTGTAGTCCGCTTTGCAGAATTCGGCATGCGCAAAGTTGCCTTGAAACACTTATCGTAATGATTAGCTGGCGCCTTTGGCGACGCCAGCGGCTCTTTTCTTTAGGTTCCGGGACAGGTAGCCGATGGAGTATAGTCCAGCACGCATATCGAGCTGTCGCTGAAATCCGCACTGTCCTTGGCTAAGGTTAAAGGCCCCTTGCAAAACTTCGTGCCGTAGCCAGCTGTGCTGCATTTAGGAATCGTTAGGAGACAAGGTACGGTCGGTAACGGCTTGGTGTTGGCTTGGTGGCCCAGCCAAACTCCATTTGATAGGAACGGCGTGCCATAGCCGCCGCCAAAATGGTCCGGACTGTACCGGTCGCAGTTTGATAGGTTTGACGGAAGGGGGGCTGGCGCCGGAGTTGGCGCTGGCGCTGGCGGCGAGGGATTCGCTGGCCCGTTCCCAGGATTCGGATTCGCGCTAGCGTTCCCGCTACCACCGGGAGTGCTAGTGGATGGCGATCCGCCAAAAGGATCACTTGAGTCCGGATTATCCTTTTTGTACGTACCGAATGGATCCTTGGAGTTCGGACTAATCGGTGGGGCGCCTGGCGATGGTGCCGAGGGTGGTGTTGGGGAGACTTCAATGGTCTGCCCAGACCGCCCCTTACAGGAGACGGTAAAGCTGAAAACAAGGGTCAATGCTTGAATCATTGCGGATATTTTGCGGAACTTAATCAACACACTTCACCTCTGTGAGAACGACGAACCTGGTTAATCGCGGTAAGTATCGGAAAAATCCTGGAAAACTTTAGCTTATTTTGATGCTTTGTCCGACATTTTACACTTTCCCTCATATCTTCAGGCGATTGGGTGCCCATTGTCAGTCTTTTGGTGTTTTTGACGCTTGATATGCTCCTCGTGTTATAATGAAGCATCCCTACCCACTATCATCACAATTTCATCAGAGCCTCGCAATGACTCAGCGTGGATTTATTCCCGGTGGTGCCGTGACCCTGCTAGTAGCCTTAGGGTTCGTTGTCATGTGTCTAGGGTTGGCGCGTGGGACGACCACGATTAGTGGCTACTACGAGCTGCGCAAGAGTCAGGAAGTTCTGCGCCAAACAGTGGCCGGGCTGCAGAATGAAAGCGACCAGCTTAGTGTCGAGATCGAGCGGATACGTACATCGCCGAGCTACGCTCGCAAGGTGCTAAGGGATAAATAT
>Ga0315294_10007855_pt1 | contig 11712 bp, 10 predicted proteins | sample YL17G13_40_MG_FD_203626 | JGI IMG/M metagenome (GOLD analysis project Ga0315294, IMG submission 203626) | Sediment microbial communities from Yellowstone Lake, YNP, Wyoming, USA - YL17G13_40 | ecosystem: Environmental > Aquatic > Freshwater > Lake > Sediment | place: USA: Wyoming | collected...
GAAAAGAGCCTGTTGCGGGCGGGACGCGGCTTTATGTGGCTGTGGAATCTGTCGGTCAATCGGTTTGAAAAGAGCCAGACGCGACAAATGCCGCCTGGTTTTGAGGAATTTTTAACTCCCGCCCAGTATCCGGAAAAGGTCAAAGGGATTCTGGCTCTATATCAGAAGGACCGATTACGCCGGGGTTATGATGTGCTGGTGGCCGGTCATACGCACAAGGCCGACAGCCGGGGCGGCTGGTACTATAACAGCGGCTGCTGGGTGGGATTGCGGAATCATTTTCTGCGCATCGAGCCGGACGCCAGCGTCTTTGTCTGTGAATGGAAGAACGGCCTGGAGACGGTGATAGATGGGCCGGAAGAAAAAGAATAATACGGAATTTTGAGGAATTTGGCGATGTCGAAAAAAAGATTTTTTCGTCCGTTTCGGATGGTACGGGACCACGTACAAAAAGCTGGAATGCCCCCCGGGACGGTCGTGTATCTGGGCGAAAAAGCTTCCCAGCCGGTGCGGATTACCCTGATGGATTACGACGCCAACGTGTTCAAGGAACAGACGCTGTCCACGATTGAAGAAGCGTTTGATTATAAAACGACCCTGACGACGACGTGGATTAATATTGATGGTCTCAGCGACACCAGCATCGTCGAAAAAATCGGCATACAATTCGATTTGCACCCGCTGGTTCTGGAAGATATTGTTTTGCCCAGCCAGCGGCCCAAAATGGAAGATTATGACAACTACCTGTTCATTATTTCCCGGATGATGCAATATAACCGTGCAAAAAACGAAATCATCAGCGAGCAGGTGAGTATGGTTCTGCGGAACAACTGTCTGATTACCTTTCAAGAGACCTTTGGGGATGTGTTTGATGCGATTCGCGACCGGCTTCGCAGCAACAAAGGCCGCATCCGTAAAATGGGGACCGATTATATGGTCTATGCCCTGATTGACGCGATGGTGGACCATTACTTTTCAATTCTCGATATGTATGGAGAAAAGATTGAAAATCTGGAGGATGAATTACTGATTGATCCGACGCGGCATACTCTGGGCAAAATCCATGAAGTCAAACGCGAATTGATGATGCTTCGGAAATGCGTCTGGCCGATGCGGGAATTGATCAGTCTGATGCAGCGGACCGACAGCGAGTTGATTACCGACGCGACCAAAGTGTATCTTCGCGACGTCTATGACCATACCATTCAGATTATCGACACCGTCGAGAGCCAGCGCGACGTGGTGGCCAGTCTGCTGGAAATCTATCTGGCCAGCATCAGCAACCGGATGAACGCTCAGATAAAAATGCTCACGCTGATTGCCACGATTTTCATGCCGTTGAGCTTTCTTACGGGGGTGTATGGAATGAATTTCAGGCATTTTCCTGAACTGGAAAGTTTCTGGACCTACCCTTATGGTTTCTGGGGGCTGATTGTTATTGTGGTGACGATGATGATTATTGTTTTTAAGCGGCAGAAATGGCTGTAGCTGATTTCCGGCGATGTTTAAGGCCGATTGAAAGAAACGAATACAGGGATGTAAAATGACGTTTTATTTTCTTTGTCAATTGCAAACACCGGCGGCAGCATGGTTTTCGTGGGGCGTGCTGCCGTTGCTGATTTTCCTGGCCCGTATCTGCGATGTGACCATCGGCACCGCACGGGTCATTTTCGTCACGCGCGGATATAAATACCTGGCAGCCGTGGCGGGTTTTTTTGAGGTGCTGATCTGGATTATTGTAATCGGGCAAGTGATGCGGAATCTGGCCAATCCCGTTTGCTATGTCGCGTATGCCGCGGGTTTTGCCACGGGTAATTATGTCGGTATTCGCCTGGCGGAAAAAATGTCGCTGGGGTTTGTGCTGGTTCGCGTGCTGTTTAATCAGGATATTCATCAGCTCATTACTTCTATCCGCAACGCCGGCTACGGCGTAACCTGTTTTGACGGGCAGGGGGCTCACGGTCCGGTCAAGGAAATTTTTACCGTTGTTTCCCGCCGGCAGGTCAAAGATTTTCTGGAGATCATTAAAGCCTTTGAACCAAACGCTTTTTATCTCATCGAAGAAATCGGGACCGTCAGCAAAGATTATCCCATTTCCAAAAAAGACCTGTTTAACGGACTGCTGGCCGGATTTCGTCCGTTCCGAAAAGGGAAATAATTTTTCCAGAACAGAGAACGCTGGAAACAGATGAAAAAGACAGCAAAAAAAATCAAACAGCTCAAGGAAGTTCTCAACCACAGTACCACAATGCTGATGGTCTTGCAGGACAATCCCGACCCGGATGCGCTGGCCTCGGCCGTTGCGCTGCGAAAGCTGGTCAATACGCTGGGCGATATACAATGTTCCATAGCCAGCGGCGGCACAATCGGCAGGGCGGAAAACCGCGCCCTGGTCAAGTATCTGGGACTGAATCTGCGACCTCCTGAGCAGTTGGATTTTGGTACTTTTGATTTGGTTGCGATGCTGGATACGCAGCCGCAAACGGGAAACAACTGTCTGCCTGAGGAGGTGGAACCGGATATTGTAATCGACCATCATCCGTGCCGAAAGAATACGCGACTGTGCCGGTTTACCGATATTCGCAGCCGTTACGGAGCCACTTCCACCATCCTGACCGAGTATTTGTGGACTGCCGGAATTGAGCCGGAAACTTCCATCGCCACGGCTCTCCTGTACGGCATCCGTTCCGATACGCAGGACCTCGGACGCGATACTACGGCTGCTGATATTGATGCGATAACAAAGCTCTATCCGCTGGCCAACAAGCGAATGTTAAGTCAGGTTCAGCGGGGACTGGTTCGGCGGGAATATTATCGTCTGTTGTCGTTGGCGCTGGATAACGCCCGGGTTTTCGGCAGGGCGGTGATTTCCGGTCTCGGCGCCGTCGATAACCCCGACATCATCGGCGAGATGGCGGATTTGCTGTTGCGGGACGAGCAGATTGAATGGAGCCTGTGCTATGGCGTTTGCCAGGGCAAAATTCGGCTGTCTATCCGCACCGACGCGGAAACGCCGCTCGCCTCGAAGGTGATTCGTGCAATGGTTGCCCGCCGCGGCACCAGCGGCGGCCACGAAAGCTATGCCGGCGGCCAAATTCCCATCGAAGGACTTTCCCAAACTCGTTTAACACGCCTTAGCTCATCACTGGAGAGGGCGTTTTTGAAACGGGTCGAACCGTCGATGGTCGGCTCACATGGCCAGAAACTCACCGCCCCTTGATTTGGACGCGGTGCTTATTTCACCTGATTTAGCCCCCACCCCCGTGAGGAAATTGCATCAAACTGGATTTGACGGAACATTTCACAAAAACAACCTGATGGGCAATGGCTGTTTTCCTTTCCGGAAGAATAAATTCAACGTATTTGTTCCCGACAGAGTTGATTTAAGCCATAACAGAGACAGATTCTCTGCAACTTGTGTCTTTTTGTTTTTATGCTTATATTTAGGATACAGAAAAACGAGAACAATTTTTCACGTTTCTTCGATGAAGGAACCATTAAGAGGGCATGGATTTAGCATAAAGTAGATAGGAATTATTGTATTTGATACAAAAAAAGTTGCAACGGAATTTGGCATGATATAATTTTTTTAATTTTATTGACTTTTTCCATGGGAAAAACTAAAATGTACGAATATGAAATAGTATTCGGAGGAATATATATAGAGTTAGAGAGTTTAACTGTTTTTGGGGAAGGGTATGAAAAAGCTTGTTTTAATCTTCTCTGTTGTAGTCTCTGTCCTCTTCTCTGCTCACTCTTATGCCGCGCTGGTTTTCAAAATCACTTCTGACAAGACAACATTGACATTGGGTCAAACAACCACAATGCATGTATGGGGTTGGGCAAATGATCCGCTTGCGACAGGCACAAACGGATTGGTTGATTGGGAATTATCGCTCAATGTTGATAACAGCGGCATTGTGCGAATCACTAAAAACGACAATATTAATGGCGACATCACTATTCTTGCTCCCGCTCCGTATAGTACACTCGTTTCCAATTGGAGTTACAGTTCTGTGAATTCTCCCAAGACCGGTCAGGTCGGTGGAGTTAATGCGCTGCGTGATCCTGATACGGAATCAACGACGGGTATAGGAACTTATACAGAGCTGTTCCAGTTTAATATCAAGGCGATTGGCGAGGGTGCCATTACTTACAGCATGACGAACATGCTGGGCGATCTGGTTGATTATACAGCTTACAACTCTGGAAACGGCACCGCATTATTTAACGCCAACGGATCAGATAATGTGCTGACAGTAGTCCCTGAGCCATCAAGCCTGGTTATTTTGTCTGGCCTGTGGGCTGCCGGCTTTCTGACGCGACGCAAGAGATAATACGCGATTGTATCGTTTCCTCAAAGAAGAGGCATACGTTTTGAATGGAATCTGCTTGAGATGCAAGCGGTTACTGATTATGGAAAGGAAAGGATGCCTGTTCCAGAGGAGTTGAGGTTTTAAAGGAAAGAGTACCAATGATAGAACGAGGAGAGGAGAGTCATTGGGGGGGAAGGAAGCTCTATAAAGAGTGTGCATCCCTTTTTGTTTTTTTGTCAGCCATTCTGTTATTTTCCTGCAGTGCTTTTGCGCAATTGGGACCGGGCGATGTACTGATTCTTGTAAACGCCAACAGTCCTACCAGCCTGTATATTGCAAAGATGTACCGGGGTTATTATCCCCAGATTACAAATTCACAGGTCCTGGAACTTTCAGGGCTGCCCGACAGCAGCGGACTGCAGAGCACATCTGCCGATGAAATCATTACTCGACAGCAATATAATAATCTTATTGCCGAACCGCTGCGAAATTATCTTTTGGCAAATAATCTTGCCGCAACCATCAAAGTGATTATTACGACGGCGGGTATGCCGTATCGAATTGAAGACACCCTGTATCCCAACGTGATTTATCCGGCAGGCTCAAATTATACAGATGTTTCAACACACCTGGCGGAAATCAACGCCGCATCCGTGGAGTCGGAATTGACCTGTCTGTGGTACAGCGATTATGGCCCCAATCCCTTCGGCATCGATAACCGTATGGTCAATCCTTACCAGGGATATCATCAAAGCAGTGTTACCCTTTTTGACCGTGCTTTGCCCAACAGCAAGCCGATGAACTGGGAGATGGCGTTAAACATCACCGGCGTTCCGCCGAAGATGGAAGGTTATCCTGGTGTTCGAGAGTTTCCGACAATTAATTATGGAACTATTAACCGTGCCTTTCATGCGGGGGATATGTATCTGACTTGCCGCCTGGATGGGCCAAAAACCCAGGGGCAAACCGCGGTGTTTGCCGTTCGCAAGATGCTGGAGCGGGCGAAACGCGCTTCCAATCCTGTCAAAGGCGTTAATCCGGCCCAGGCGGTCGCTGTACTCGACGACGCACCCAGCAAGACCACAGACCGAAATCGGGTTTATAACCTGGATAAATCGGTCAATTACGTTGTATATGATCCTGCTAAGAATCAGCCGCCTGACGTATGCGGCATTCTTATCAAGGATGATTACACGAGCTGTTATACGAGCCTGACCAATGGCGCTATTGTTCCGAATGGAATGAGTGCAGCCTTGGCGAATAAATCGCACGAGTTGTGTGTTCTGCTGGATCAGCGTGCCGGTATTCGCACGTGCCAGGCAGACTTGGATCTGCTTCTAAATAATGCAGCCCTCGGCCGTGTGGGGCCTCAGGGACTTTTGGCACTGGCCTGTTATGGAATGTATAACGGCGATGAAACGATTACGAAGGAATACCTTCTTAACGGCGGTCCGAATGGAGGCCCATTATATCAACTCGTCAATGGAGCCGCTTTTACGTCGATTGAAAGTTTCAACGCGGTTACGCTGTTCTCGGATGCAGTCACAACACAGGCCAAAATCGTTGATTTTATTTCCATTGGCGGCGCCGGCGCAATCGGACATGCTTTTGAACCGGTGTCTGATGCAATAATTGATAATCTTTTCTTTTTGTATAATCTTCTGGCTGATGAGGATGGAGATGGCTTTGCAGACCTTACCTTTGTCGAAGCCGCATTTACCGGTATTCCTTATTTAAGCTGGGCCGAAGTGGTTATCGGGGACCCCTTGATGAGAATCGCATACGGTCCCGGAGAACAAGCCTGGTTACCCAAAGCCGGAGATTGCAACCGAGATGACGTGGTCAATATCCGGGACGTAAGGGTCTTCTCGAATTGCATTGGAGGCGACCTGAACAGTTCCGACCCGGCTGTCTTTCAGCTTTATAACGACCTTGCCGATTTTAATTGCGATGGGACGATCAACGTGCGAGATCTAAGAATTTTGCAAAATAGTCTGTATTAAAATAGGCAGTATTAAAATTACAGAGTTTTTAATATATCGTCTTAAGTCTTTATTTTGCAAGGTTTAATAAACTATACAACAAGATTCAAGACAACGGAACGCTGAAATGAAAAAATATTATTTAGAATTTCTGGATTTTGCACGTGACATTTTGGGAGAACTTGGCTAACATATACAATTGGCTAACATATACAAATTGGTAAACCTATTATAGGACAAATAGGTGTTACGAATAGGATGGAGAGGATGGAAAGATGAGTGGAAGAGGAAGAGTTTGCGCGGGGTTACTGGTGGCTTTTGTTTTTTGCGCAGCCAGTGTACAGGGGAGCGTAGTCTATACACGCATGATTGACACCTCTTTTCTTATGACCAAATGGTACGACTGGGTATCGGGTACTGATGGACATTTCAACTTTAGCAGCACATCGATTAACCTTGAAAAAAAGCTCTATACGTATAACGATGTTTATACCCTCAATATGACGGGGACCTTTACTTTTAATCCGAATCTCACACGGGATTACAGTTCCGGCGGGTTCGCAAAAGGTTACTTTGAAGGCGGGGCGATTGTAACGATTACCGGCGGATTGCTGTCTGGTGGCTCCTACGTTTATGGCGGAACCGGCGCTGCCGCCAGGCAGATATTCCAAGCCAGGATGGTTCCTGTTTACGAAGATAGCCTGAACCCCACGCTTGAACGGTGGGCACTGGAAGAAGATTCGTACCTGGCGGGCAATTTCAACAGAGCGCTGTTTTTGGGCATGGTTGAGGGCAGCGAGGGATTGGCGTCTGGATTAACCCTCACAACCGGCGACATCTTGAAGATGACCGACCCTAAGATGGATTTGTTCCTGAAAGCCAGCGACGCAGCGAACTTTTATACGGATATGGGCCCTATTTCGACGGCTTCTCCGATCAAAATTACAGGAGCGATTCCAGAACCTGCGACATTTCTGCTGCTTGGGCTGGGAATGCTGTGCTTAAAAAAGAAACATTAACCGTGTTTGGATTTTTGTGTAAAAACCGTAAAAACAACAGGTATTGTCTTAACTAAACAAACGTTTTGAGGAGAGGATGATGAGAAAAGTATTTATTTTGTTATCGGTATTGTGTCTTGCGGCTTTGGTACAGGCGGATGTGTTGAATGTCAAAGAAATCCAGATCCTTCAAGGTACGGGGGCCAGATCGCAGTACGATAATCCTGATCTTACATGGTCAGGAGGTTCGGTGGCCTACATTGTTACGAATGAGGGCGATTTTGCCATCTTTGAAAAATCAGATATAAACGCACAGTTTAGTTTATTCAGCGATGATACCCTCGACGGACCGGCCAAGGCCCGGTTTGATCTGGCGGATACCTGGAAAGTTGATCTTTACGCTCTGGAAGCTGACACTACTCCGGTCGTAACCATCACAGGGAATATGAACGGCGGCGGCGGATTTGGCGGCAAGTACTGGGAAGAAAGAAGCTGGGAAGGACAACTCAACGGCGAAGCATGGGTTAATGTCATTAGCGTCGATGTAGATCCGGATTGGCTTGCAACGGTTCTTGCTCCTGGTGATACTCTGATTTGGGATACGGATGGTATTGCGGGATTGGATTCGGATATTACTCTGGATGATGGCACCGACATAAGCAACTATCTGGGTAGTTATTTATCCCAAAACGGTCTGACGGTCACGTTGTTTTCTGACCAGAGCCAGGTTGTTCCGGAGCCGGCGACGATGCTACTGCTGGGACTGGGAGCATTAAGCCTCCTGAGAAAACGCAGTTGAATTAGAAAAAAACTCGCGAAGTTGTATAACTTGCGAGAGTAAAAAAGAGGTTGAGAGTGATGAGACGCAAGGAAAGAAAGCGTTGGTTCTGTACTCAGAGTCGTAATGAGTATCCCCTTTTCATTTCCCTCAACATCAGCCCTCACTGGTTAAAATCTATTCGTTAAAATTTTGGAATGATGGATGAGGAAGGTGAGAGTTAGTAGATTATTCTTGATTTCGGTTATTGCTTTAATGGTGGCTTCAGCACAGGCTGCTGTTGAATATAATCTCGCTTATAATGGGGCAGTAGAAACTGTTAACGGCGCGATTTATATGCAATGGGATGAGCCAAAACCAATGGGTACGGGGGTAATTGACGCGTTTGTCGCGATGCAGGGTACTACTGGTGGATCTCAGCACGGTTACAATACTGATGGTGCTGTTGAATTTGACACGGTATCTGGTGGCCACACCCACGCACTTTTATTAAGCGACATTCCGATCGTTACATTGGGCGGGACAAATTACAGGGAATTTCTGCTGGACATCAATCAAAATCCGACGCATAATATTTTGTCGCTTGACGAGCTCACGTTCTATCAGGCAGCGACGGGCACTCTTACCGGGTATTTACCGGACTTTGTTACCAGGAATTCAACGAACCCGGCTTTCGGTGCGCCAATTTACGACCTTGATGCAGGTGGAGATAATTACGTTAAGCTGGATGACAGCTTCGGAGCCGGAAGCGGAAAAGGCGACATGCTTCTCTTCGTTCCGAATAGCGTATTCGGAGCAGGGAATTATATTTATCTGTATTCAATGTGCGGCGACACTATTAATGGCGCAGACGGATTTGAGGAATGGGCCGTCGGCAATGGTGGGACGGTTATCCCCGAACCGGCGACGATGCTGCTGCTGGGACTGGGAGCGGTTCTTCTGCGTAAGAAAAAATAGCAGCGAACGTTCGTTCGATATTTTTTAGCGAAAAAAGGGATAATCTTCCGGAGGAGGGTGAACCCTTTTTTCTCTTTTTATTGGATATGAAGGCCTGTGCATATTACGGGCCTTTTTTATTTTTGGTCATGCAAAATACGTAATTTGTTCCGTTTTTTTTGTTCTCCAGCCAATTTGGCTTTCAGATACCTGGCCGTGTGGCCGGCGGCGTTTTTAATGATTTGTTCGGGGCCGGTGACCTGTCCGTCGTTTTGTCCTTCATAGTCACGTGATGGACCGGGATGAACAAAGAAGTTTTGACACAGAAGGAAGAGATAAAACAACCTCAATTTGACGCAGGAGTGTCGAAGGAAAGGTTTGAAATTGCCCCATTTGGCTGGGTTTTTGTCCATCTTCGAAAAAAGTCTGAATTTTGCTTGCAAGTCAAGCCGAAAAAAGTAGAATCAGAACCTCTTGCAGGATTAAAGACAAAAAGACGCTTATATTCAGGAAAGTAAAGGAAGGTCGATTGGTGTATGATTAAAGTGAAGTCGCGTACCGGTGAATCCGTTCAGCAGATGGTTAAGCGGTTCAAGAAGATGTGCGAAAAAGAGGGCCTGATTCGCGATATTAAGAAGAACGGCTACTTTGAGAAGCCATCGGAAAAAAGCCGCCGCAAACGGAAAAAATCGGAACGAATGGCACGGATTTTCAGCTCAAATCCTGCGTAAGCTGTTTTTTTACAATAAAATACAACCGGACAACAGGCTTTTGGGAGCGTTTCTTGTCCGGTTTTTCTATGCGCTGAAATTCAGGGTTGGAATAGAAAATGGGCAAAATGGATAGGCCGAGGGTATTGATTGTCAATCCGCCGATTTATGACTTCTCGGCGTATGATTTCTGGCTGCGGCCGGTGGGGATGCTGGCCGTGGCGGGGATGCTGCGGGGACAGGCCAGCTTAACCCTCTACGATTTTTTGGACCGTCGCCACCCTGCGGCGCAGAATAAAAAAACCGAAAAAGACCCATTTGGACGGGGTCGATTCATCGAACAGCGGGTTGATAAGCCGACTGTTTTCAAGGCTATTCCGCGATATTTCAAACGGTTTGGTCTGCCGAGGGACCCTTTCCAGACATTTTTGCGGGAATCCCCGCCGTTTGACTTTGTACTGGTGCAGTCGGTGATGACCTACTGGTATCCGGGGGTAAAGGAAGTTATTGAGGATGTACGGCAGTATCATCCGCGGGCCAAAATTATTCTGGGCGGGTTTTACGCAACCGTTTGTCGTTCGCACGCGCAGACGCTGGGGACGGATGTGGTGGTGCGGGACGATGAGCTGGGGCCGATGTGGGAGACGCTGGGACTGACGGAGCCGAAAGAGTATTGTCCGCCGGCGTGGGAACTGTATCCGCGACTGGGGACGGGGACGATTAAGCTGACAAAAGGGTGTCCGTTCAAATGTTCGTATTGTTATGTGCCGGTGCGAGGTGAGCGTTTTGGAACGCGGCCGCTGGAACAGACAATAGCGGATTTTGAGATAATGAAGCAAGTGGGTGTGCGAAATGTCGCGTTTTATGACGATGCGCTGCTGTATCAGCCGGAGAAAATTTTGTTTCCATTTTTGGATTATGTACAACAGCACGGCAGGGGCGTTAATCTGCATACGCCCAACGCGATGCACGCGAGGCTGTTAAAGCCTGAAGTCGCCAGGCAAATGGTGCAGGGGGGCGTGAAGACGTTTTACTTGGGTTATGAAAGCGCCAGCGCGGAGTTTCAAAAACAGACGGGAGCCAAGCTGGCGTCGGAAGAACTTGCCGTGGCGGTTGACGCCCTGCGGTCGGCGGGCGTGGATGGCAATAACATCACGGCTTATGAGATGCTGGGGCATCCGCTGGCGGACGTGCAGGCGATTGAGAAGTCGATGCGGTTTGCAAATGCGCTGGGGATTCGTGTGATGCTGAGCGATTTTTCGCCGATACCGGGTACGCCGGACGGAGAGCTTTGCAGAAAATACGTGGATATTGACGAGCCGTTAAATCATAACAAGTCGGCGTTTCCGATTCTGTTTTTGGGTTGGCAGAAGATAAAATACTACAAAACCCTGTGCCGGGAGTTGAATGAAAAGACTTTTGGTAAAAGTGCGTAGCGAAAGACCAGAGACAAAAGAAAGTTTCCGGCTACCAGCCGCCAGCGGACAGCAAAATGTTTAGTGTTAAATGTTAAATGTTGAATGTTGAATTTAGTTGGGCAAAGGGTATGCAGGGATTGACGATAGGGGGAATTGAGAATATAGAATTTAGTCCTTCGGCAGGCTCAGGATTTTATTGAGAAATGGAGAGGGGGAATGTATAATTTCAGAGAAGAGCTTCCAGATACCAGCTACCAGCGGCCAGCAAAATGTTTAGTGTTAAATGTTGAATGCTGAATTTAGTTGGGCAAAGGGTATGGCAGGGATTGACGATTGGAACGATTGGAAAAAGAAATGGGAGAAAAAGTGGTCAGCGTTCGGCGTACAGAACGAGAAGTAGAAGGAAAGAAAATTGGGCGAAAAAAATGCGAACCCATTCGACAAGTTCACCGCAGAGAAGTAGGCCCGGAAACTATAGAATACGAGGTATTCAGGAAAGGATAATGTATGGCCCAAAGTCATGATGCCAAAAGAGATGTAAAGAAGAAGGCACAAAAAACGTTAAAAGAGAAAC
>Ga0315294_10007856_pt1 | contig 11712 bp, 5 predicted proteins | sample YL17G13_40_MG_FD_203626 | JGI IMG/M metagenome (GOLD analysis project Ga0315294, IMG submission 203626) | Sediment microbial communities from Yellowstone Lake, YNP, Wyoming, USA - YL17G13_40 | ecosystem: Environmental > Aquatic > Freshwater > Lake > Sediment | place: USA: Wyoming | collected...
TGCGGGTGACTATCACGTCGCCTGCCTTTACCTGGCCGCTTTCGGTTCCTATCAAGGCGGGGTCTATTTCCAGAGCGCTCTCTAAAGGGACTATCGTCACCAGATTGCCCTTGCGCGACATCACAAGATTCGTGAATTTCAGAACCGATTCTGCCAGCGGATAAAGGTCCCTTACTTTGATTGGTCCCTGTACTTTCAGATAAACCTCTTTACCCTGCACTAATTTGGGGTCGTAAACATAGTTGAGGTTCAGGTATTTGCCGACCAGTTCGAGCAAACTGATGACGTCAAGTTTTTCGGGCAATGCAAGCTCGAGCGTTTCGTCGGCACTGACGGCATATTCCGGCTCGTATGGATTACGAACCTTTTCCTCCTCGTCAGGGCGTAGGCCCTGCCGGAGTCCCGATTTATTTGGCTCTGCCGATATGGCTGTTTCAAGGTTTGGCTCAGCGGCCTTCTTCTCTTTGCCTGTTATTTTTTTATCGTCTTTAGCCGCTTGTTTTTTGGGTTTGACCGCGACGCCCTCTGCTTTGGGCTGTTTGGTCTGTTGTTTTGCGGTATCGGTCGATTTGAGATTACTTTCGGCTTTGGCTATAGAATCGAGAAGCTCGCCGAACGCCTTATCCGGGTCGGCGGGGCTTGATTCCACAACGGGTACAGAGGCAAGACCATCCTCCAGGTCAGGTAAAGGGCTGGCTCGTTTTACCACGTCGGCATATTCAACAAATTTGTCCATAACCGCGACCGGCGCGACGGCTATGAGCATATTTTCGTGGGTATCCACAATCGCCTTGTATCCTGTGCCGCCAGGCAGATTATAAAAGGTCCCTATGGATATTCTGCCGATTTCGGCTGCCATTGCCTCCGCGGACGGCATTTGATTTGCGTCGGAGGCAGGCAACAGGACCTTCACAGCATACTTTTCACGCGAATCAGCCAGCGTCAGCAGGGCCGCAGCTTTGAGAAGAGCATCCGGCCTGGCTGTAACCAGCAACGTATTGGAATCATTGAGTTGAGAAACATTCGTGATGTTCACATCAGCCAGAAATTGTTTGCCGGTCTGTGCCGAGATGTACTTGAGCAAAAAAACCCTGTATCGCTCGGGATTGGACCTTGCTGTTTCGTTGGGCGACGCAAGGTCGGCAGCCAGCCCCGGCACTCCAAAGACAAAGCTGCCAAAGATTAAAACTGCAAGCAAGGCGAACCTGCTCGTCCGACACGCCCTCACGCTTTGCTTCGCGCAAAGCGAAGCTTTGCTCCGCGCAAAGCGAAGCAGGGGGGTGCAGGCGGGTCTCAGCATTAGTGCCATATCGCGCTCCATATCTCTCATCACTCGTTTCTCAGTCCTGGCCCCCGCCGTGAGCACACGGTGTCTCGGCAATTCTGGGCAGGCACGAAATAACCACATTAAATGAGACAAAGAAGCCATCAAAAAGTTCCGCCTGTGGCGAGTTTGGCGACCCCGTTTTAGGGTTATTTTCAGGCCCCTGTCGGCGGAGGAAGCTGTATGGTCAATGGTCCTATAAAATAAGGGTTTTTATCAAGAGGAGACGAAAGACAAAAAGGTTGCCCTTCGACTGGTTCGGCTTAGTTCGACTTCGCTCACTACGGGTCGCTCACCACAGGTCCGCTCCCCTGCCAACGACTTGCAGGGGCAGGCCGACACCTTTTCTCCTACTGCCCGGTGTCAGAAGGGGTATTGGGTTCGGGTGAACCGGAATTGGCATCCGGCTGGGCGTTAGCTTGCGATTGCGGCTCGCTTTCCATTTTCTTGAGTGCCTCTATCAATTTTTCCATCTTTGCCGCCTCATCATCGGTAACCTTGGATGCGGCAATATCGGCAATGAGCTTATCCATTTCTGCCTGCTTTTTGCTTGTGGCCTCCGGAGACGTCGCGGCTGGATTTGCGGTTTCTTCGGGTTCCGGAGGTGGTGGCTGGCTAAATTCTGAAGCAGGCGGGGCTTGTCCGCCCTCCATCGAGCGGGGTTGCCCCACTGCCGGGCCTGGTCTCGCGACTTGACCCGGTGCCGGCTGAACCGCAGGGGTAATTCGTTCGGCTGCGGATGGTGTTGCGCCTTGTCTGGGACTCCGCCGAGTCGGGGGAGAAGCAGCGCCTGGCTTAGTCGCAGTAACGGGCGAAGGGTGAATCGAGCTTTCACCGGTCGGGGCTTGTGCGGTGGGGCTGGCAGGTTCAGCCGACGATGAGGATGGGCGGGTTGAGGGCGGCGGATTTTTTAGCAAATTCCTCCACGACTCCTGAACCTTGACGGTCATTTCAGATGTTCCTTGGCTATCCCGCACAATGACGGCGCCGTCTTTTACCGTTTCGATAGTCAAATGGCCGACGGCAGAACCCTGCTTGACCCAGTGAAGACCCTTTCCCGGCTCATCTATAAGGACAAACGACTTTTCAGGATGTGAAGCATAATAGCTGGTTGCTACCAGGTTGAATTTTGCCGCGACGGGCGCAGGCGGGGCCGGCGCAGCAACGGCCTGCGGGGCGGCGCCTGGCAGCACTTTAGGCGGCGGAGGCGGAGGCGGATTGATGATATCTCTAAGGACTAACGCCTCCTTCACCAGCGGGGAAGTTTGGCTTTCGCCTCTGGCGGGACCCTGACCCTTTGCGGCGGTGAACTTGTCAACTGCGCTGGGCGACTTGAGAAACTCTTCTATTTTAGGGTCGCTCTTTACCCCGTAAACCGCCGGCAAAGCAAGCAATACCGTCGCCGCTATCGCCGCTATGATACTCGTTATTCGCAATGTTTTAATCATAGGGTTCTCAGGTTATTGGACAACCAAGAGCAGGGCGGGTTCCCTCAATCTTAAACCAGTAATTATTTACTGATATTACGTACCGGCGGATTGTTCGGTTCTTTGACCTTGAATCTCGAAACCGGCTCTCGCCAGTGGATGATTTTCTCAAAATACTGCTTCTGGTTGGCTACGTATTCCCCGCTATGCTCATCGGTATGGCAATCGCTGCAGGTTGACATAGGGCCTGAGGTCTCGATTGCGCCGAGCGACCTGAGATGCTCGGAACCCGGCCCGTGGCAATTCTCGCAGCCGACGTCTTTCAATTCGGGGGTTTTGGCCGGGGAGATATAGCCGGTTTGGTATTGCATACCGACAACGTGGCAGACGACACATTCGGGGTCATATTCGGAGTTGACTTTTTCGAGCGTAGCGAAGGCGTCGGCGTGCCAACTGTCCGGCGAGGCCTGTTTACTCAAACCGGGTATGAAAACCTGTTTGCTTGTCATCCATTTTTCGTATTCGTAGTCGTGGCATAGTTTGCAGTATTTTGAGCCGACGTATTCGAGGTTGCCCGGCAGAATGAAACGCGGCTGTTTTTCGATTATGTTGGCATCTTTGACCAACCGCTGGTAATCCTTATAAAGTTCGACAAGCGGCTGATGCTGGGGAATATCCTCGGTAACCGGCACCGAAGTAAATACTAATCGAGGTTTTTGTCCCGCGCCGTCAAATATCGCCTGGATTTTGCCGACGTATTTGCCTATCCGGCCTGACGAGATTACCAGAGGGCCGGCATTGGCGTCGCTAACGAGCATCGGCTCATCGGACTGCGGAGGGACAATCAGTAAATCGAAGAGGTTCATTTCCGAAACGGTAGCAACTGTTTTTGCGTCGGCGCGGTTAAGAATCAGGATGTTTACCGTCGAAGGCGACTCGGCGGCGGTTGACGAAAACAGGTCGGGCAGCAGGGAAACCTGGTCTTCGGTTTCGGCGGCAACAACGGTTGATTCAATAACAACCCCATTCAGCGTAAATTTCTTTGTGAATTTTGCGGGCAGTTTTATGTCATCGGGGCTATTGGCGGTTATGCAGTTGAAGAGCAAACTGAGGCCATCAAGAAGTCCCGCCTGGCGAGCGATAACAATATCCTGTTCGGTGAGGTTGACTACGTCATAGCCAAGCTGGGCAAATGCCTGCACGATGATGCTGAATTTGATGAGGTTTTGCTCGGTTGATTCCGAGACCAGCGAGCCGGTATCAATGATGAGACGATTTTGCGGGCCGACGGCATTCAAGACGGCATAACGTCTGTCAAGGCCGCCTAACTGTCCGCCGGAACAGCCACAGGGCTTCATCGAGCCAAGCTCATTACCTGTGACGAAAATAGTCAAATGTCTTGGGCGAGGTCCGAGGGGTTGTTCGGAGGTTTGCCCCGGCGCAGCGGGAACCGCAAACACAGTTGTCGCGGTCAGCAGGCAGATAAGAACTGTTTTTACTGTCATTGCCGGCAAGATTCAGTTTGTGTCGCCTTTATTGTCGCTGATAGAACCCACGGCAGGCGACCTCTATTTTTTCGCCGTCTTTGGTGGTTATCGTGAGCGTATCCGTAAACATCCTCGTTGGATTTTGAGTCGGAGGAGGGACTATCACAAGACCGAACTTGCAGCGATTACCAATTTTTTCCTGACTGAAGACCTTTATGATACCTCCCTTGGAGGTTGCTGAGGCGATTTCAAAATCGTCATTGTAATTATTGAGCAGCCACAATTCCCGCTCGACGGACTTGTTGACTTCGGCGTTGAGTATATTTATGGCAGGCGGGTCAACCTTAAATCTTGCCAGAACGCTGAAAGGTACGGTAATCGTAGGACACTCCGGATGACTGGTTGTAATTTCTATGCGGCCGCTGCTGTTGACGCCTGTTTTTTGTGGGTCTATTTTGGTCTTAAGAACAAATTTCGCGGCCTTTTGGTTCGGGTCAAAGTCCGCGGAGACAGCGTCGCCGGTGGCATTGAACGCGGTAATCGCAAACGGCTGTTCATCGACGCTTTGCAGGGTTAGTTCAAGGACACCTGCGTTTTCGCCCCTGGTCGTATAGTCCAGCTTTTCCGGGTTGTAAGTAATCTTCTGGGCGATAGAGGCCTTGATGGTCAACTCGACTCTCGGATTATCCTTATCGTTTGAGAGCACATAGAGATGTCGAGTTCTGACACCGCTGGCGCGGTCGGCGTTGAATCCGACGTCAATCGCTCCTTCCTCGCCGGGAGCATATTCCCTCTTTATGAGCTCAAAGGGGGTGCAGCCGCAGGTTTTGGTGACCTCACTAATTTTGAGGATACCGGCGCCTTTATTTTTGAACTTGAACTTGCAGGGATTGAGGGAGCCGGGCGCAACGGGACCGAAATCGTGAACGGTCTGCTCGAAAACAATTTTCGGGGACGGCCTGTTGGGTTCGGCGGATGCGACGGGCTGAGTCGATGCCTGCTGGCTTGCCGCGTTGGGTTCAACCGCAGGTTTGGAGGCAGGCGACTCCGCACCAACCGCCTGACCGGCGAACCAACACTGCAAAATCAATACAGAACTAATGATGCCAGTAATCAAACTCAATCTTCCGACCTTCATTTTTGTGTCTCCCAATTCAACATTAAGAGCGAAGCAAAACCCCGCTATTTAATTTGCTCAAACGCTTAATTATACCAGAAACTCAGTCCTCCCGCAAGCAGTTTTCGCGGGTTTTGCGGCAGCCGAAACCACCCTCTTCCTGCCTCAGAACTGACGGGGTACTGAGCCGCTGAACCGGCTTTTTGCTATGTTTGTTACTTACCAGCCAGCCAGTTATCGCACAAGACGGCCAAATCTTTTATATCTACGATGCCGTCGCCCGCAGGTGCGGGGGCAATATCCGCCAAGGGATTATTTTGACGCCAGCAGCCGGCCAAAACAGCAAAGTCGAAAAAGTCAACATCGCCGTCGGCATCGAGGTCGCCAGGGAAATTGTCGAAGATGTATGCCGAGCCGGTGGATTTACCGTTGTTAGAGTTGTAAGGTGCACCAATGATGATATGGCGACCTGATAATGCGAGCGAGGAGCCGAATTTGTCGTCTGTATTGGCGTCGCCAGCCGTGAGCCGGTCGCTTTGAACCCAGGTTGAGCCAGTGCGGACAAATTCAAATACTGCGCCTGCTTGTTTACCGTTGACAGAATCATTAACGCAACCGGCGAGTATTGTGTCATTTTTTATGGCGACTGCCCAGCCGAAGTCCTCGCCGTAAGCGGGAGAGTTGGCATCAAAAAGCTTTTGTTGTTCGACCCAGCCGGCGTCGGTATTGGCGAAGACATAAGCCGCGCCTGCTGTATTGGTGTTCTCGATATTACATTCATACGCGCCGATAACAGCCCAGTTGCCATCTATGGCGACGGAGTTTCCGAAATGGGCCATCTGAGAGCTGTCGGAGGCACGAAGAATATCTTGTTCGAGCCACGTTGTGTCCTGTTTTTTGTAGAGATATGCGGAACCGGTATAGTCGAGGCCGGAATAGTCGTCATAGGGCACACCGATAATGATTGTGTTGTTGTCGATTGCGACGCTGTAGCCGAAATAGTCGCCTGTTTCGGCGTCTGATGCGGTAAGCTTTTGCTGGAAACTCCAGTTTGAGCTGGTGCGAGTGAAAACATAGGCGCATCCGGTGTAGATGTTGCGGCGATATGCGCCGATGACGATAGTATTATTGTCGATTGCGACGGAGCAGCCGAATCTGTCGTTAGTGGCGGCGTCGGGAGCAATGAGTTTTTGTTGTTGGGTCCAGACACTACCCAAACGAGAGAAGACATAAGCGGAACCGGTATTCGGCTCATTGCTGTCGCCGTAATAGCTGCCAACCACAATTGAGTTGCCTTCGATGGCAACCGACCGGCCAAATTGGTCATTGGCTGAACCATCGGAAGAAACGAGCTTTTGTTTTTCAATCCATTGCGAGCCGGTAAATTCATAGACGTAGGCGGCACCGCAGTCGCTGCCATTAGAGTCATTCTGATATGCCCCAACTACAGCGGTATTGCCGTCGATGGCGACCGAAATGCCAAAACTATCATTGGCGTTGCCATCGGGAGGGAAAAATTTGGCCTTTTCGAGATGAGCGAGAGCCGAGCAGCTAAACACAATCTGAAACAAAAACGCCGGTATCACAAAACATCTGGTTTTCACCGTTATAATCATCCTTACCTCCTATGTAACGGGATTTTTATCTGCGTTCAGACCTTGACTTCACAACCAGGTTTCAGGAAACAGAGCCATTTGCTGTCTATTTTTTGGCCAAGAATTGTGCTCGCGGCCCGGGCGTAAAGGTCTAATTGTCCGCGATATAATTCGGCACGTTTTGGCGCCCCATCGGCTGATACGTCATCGGTTTTGAAATCTATAATCACGAGACCTTTAGGTGTTTTGACAAGTAAATCGATAATGCCCTGAACGATGATTGTATCTCGTATTTCGTATTTCGTATTTCGTATTTCGTCTAAGTTGTCCAATTTCCACTCCGAGGCGGGGACGGCAAAGGTAAAGGGCCATTCACGCCATACAAGATTGTTTTTGTCGAGGACTGTTTGGCCAAGTTTGCTCCTGAAGAATTTAACAATTGATTCAACATTTATTTGTGACGCTATTTCCTGAATAAGGGCGCCATCTTTTACGAGTTTTTCAATAAGTTGAGCCACAGCTTCCATCGTTACGGATTTAGCCAGGTCAAGTTTTGACATAACAAGGTGTGTGGCAGTTCCGACAGACCTGCCGTCGATTTGCTTAGTTGAGAAAACGGCTTTCGGTTTTCGGTCGAAGGCAAGCGAGTAATCAATCTTGGTGAATTCGTCGTTGCGATGAGTCCACTGCGTTACCGTTCTTTTGGCAGGCAGCGATGGCGCGTTGCCGAATGGGTATTGCCAATTGAGCGATTGCTTGAGTAAAACAAGGTCTTGCAGATTTCGGATTTCAGATTTCGGATTGCGGATTTGTACGTGCTTCGAGTTTTGGATGAGAGCGGCAAGTTTATCTAATTGGGGCTGGTCGTAAAACTGAACACCGAACAAATTGTCCTGCGTGGTTTGTGCCGGCAGTTCGGTTTGAAATGCCTGATACAGGAGCGGCTCACTGTCCAGCGCGGACAAAATCCAGTCGAGATGATTTTGGCGTGTTTCCAGATGCCAGGATGGGATGGGCTGGCCTGCGAATGAATGCGCCGCGGTGAGGATGTTTCGACAGCTATCCCGGTCTTTGCAGCCGACGAGGATAAGCCGATTCATCGCCCTTGTCATAGCGACGTAGAGAATTCGCATTTCCTCTGCCAGCGTCTTTCGGCGGTTTCGTTCTTCGATTACCTGGTAAGTCAGCGAGTCGAGGCGCGAGTTGTTTTCGGCGTCGATGATTTTCAGGCCGAGGGTCAACTGCTCGTCGGTTACACAATCTTTGCTGAAGTCCTTTTTGCTGAATTGGCTGTTGAGGTCGGCGACGAATACAACGGGAAATTCGAGCCCTTTGCTTTTGTGGATGCTCATAACGCGAACCGTATTGCCTGAGCCGGCTTCGGGCTGGGGTTTTGACCAGTCCTCGCCGGCGGCGATGAGCTTCTCGATAAAATCGATGAAGCGGGTAAGCGAGGGAACGCCCGAATTGCCGGCGAATCCTTCGAACTGGATGGCCCTGTCGTGGAGTTTCAGCAGATTTGCCCTGCGAGCGGGGCCGTCGGGCAAGGCGCAGACGAATGACAGGTAGCCGGTCTGACGGAAGATGTGCCAAATCAGCTCCGCGAGCCGGCCCCGACGCGCTACAGTTCGCCATTCATCGAGCGTGGCGAATGATTTAGTCAGTTTATTTGCCAATTCATCTCTCGATTTGCAAAAAGACATCGCGCAATCGTAGAATCCAAAATTGTGATTATCTTTTTTACCATGTAAACGAATCTTCGTCAGTTCGGTGTCGGTGAGCCGGAAAAACGGGCTTCGCAGCGTGGCGGCAAATTCTATGTCGCGTCGCGGGTTATCGAGAACCTTCAGCAGGCACAGCATATCGGTGATTTCGGTTGCCTCGAAGTAGCCGGCGGCAGCATCGCAGCTTACGGGAATGCCGGCGAGTCGCAGCGCCTCGATGAAGTCGCTTTTGCCCGCAAGCGAGCGCATAAGGATAACGATATCACGGTATTCGACGGGTCGCGGATTTTTTGTTTCCTTGTCGATGATTTGCTCATTTGAATCGACGTCGATGAGCTGCTTTATTCGCCGGGCAATCATTGTCGCCTGCAATTGCCTGTCGCTGAAGGGTGACGCATCGGAATTGTCCTGTGCCTCATCGAGTATGTGCAATTCAACGGCGGGAGAAATTTCGGCCTGGGCGGTATCCTGCGAATGGGGTTTGAGATGTGCCGACTCATCGTAATCGATGCCGGCAAACGAGGCGGTCATTATCCGACTGAATATCTTATTAGCGAAATCAAGTATTGGTTTGACGGAGCGGAAATTGACGTTGAGGTCAACACGCAGGCCAGCACTACTCGATTCCGGCTTTACTGACGCCCGGCCAAGATGCTCGATAAAGATTTCAGGTCTTGCCCCGCGCCAGCGGTAAATGCTTTGCTTTGGGTCGCCGACGGCGAAGACGTTGCCTGGTGAGCCGACCATATCGATGATTGCCTGCTGAACGTCATTTATATCCTGGTATTCATCCACAAAGACGTATTTATACTTTTTACGCAGTTTCAACGCGGTTTGTGACGGCTCCAGGAAAAAAGGTTCCTGACACCTTTTTTCCAAAAGTCGCAGGGCGTAGTGTTCGAGGTCGGCGAAATCCAGACAGTTGATTGCCTTTTTGGCCTGGCGATATGAATCGTCGAAATGCCTGACTAATTCGACAAGGACTCTTGTCTGCGTGCCGATTGCCCCGGCGAATTTGTTAAGGTATTCGGGATTTAAAATCGCCAGGTTTTTAAACTCCTCGATTGAATCGAGAGAGGTTTTAATCATTTTATGTATCGATTCGCCGAGGTCGGGCGCAACGTCTTTTGGCGTATTGACTATCGGTTTTCTAAAGGCGATTAAAGCCGCAGAGGCGGTGTCCCATTGGCCGGCATCGAGCCATTCGATTAGCTGCTGAACGGGTTTTATATATACGTCCCTGCATTTCACGGCCCATTTGCCCGACGGATTCTGGTCATTATAAACTTTCATCGCGAATTCGAGCCGGCTAAGGGCGTCCCGGAGTTTATCCGTTACGATTTGCTTTTGGGCCTGGGCGATATCCGTGGCGAACGGGTCAACTGCTTCAGCCAAAACTTTCGCCCGTTCAAGCCAGTTATCGCGTGATACGACGCCGTCGAGAAAATCACTTATCTCGATTATGGTCGCGGGAAAACCATCCGTCATTCGCAAGTCCCTGCGAGTCATGAGCTGCCTGAGGGCTTCGGCTATATTGTTTTGTTTCCAGGCCCAGTCGATTGTTTTTTCGAGTATCTCGGTCTTTAGCAGTTTTGCCTCATCGGCGTCTATTATGCTAAAGGTCGGGTCAAGGGACAGTTCGTAAAAATGCTCGGTGATAATGCGTTTACAGAATGAATGAATAGTGCTTATATCAGCCGCGCCGAGCAGAATCAACTGCCTGCGAAGATGCCTGCGAAGGGCGGTGTCCGTGGTCGTTTCCATTTCTGAGCGTAACTGCCTTGCGATTCGGGAGCGCATTTCTTCAGCGGCCATCTCGGTAAAAGTAACGACAAGTACGCTCCAGACATCCGGGCAAGCGGATGGATTGGTCACGACGTTGACGCAACTGCCCGAAAGCACGGCGGTCTTGCCCGTCCCCGCCGAAGCGGAGACAAAGACGTTCCTGCCGTGCTCAACGATAGCCCGGTTTTGCTGCGTCGTCCATTTTATCTTACTTTGACTCATCTGCATTTTTAATCAAGTCAAGGACCTGCTCCTTATTGACGCGAGTAAGCAGGTTGTAATTATTTATCTGCCAGTCAAACCGGCAGACGGGTTTATATTCGCATTGTTTGCACGGCGAATCCGTGCCGAGGCGATAAGGAAACGCGGTGATTTTGCCCGACGTGATTTGCCCGGCAATAGCGGTTATCTTGCGCGAGCCGAAATTCATAAACACCTCGAAATCCGCCGGCCTGATTGAACCGCTTTTGGCGTAATTGCCATATTGGTCGCCCTTGGCGCTTACAAAGAAATTGTAATAATCGCTCCAGCGGCCATTAGCTGTCGAATCAAGCTCCTTGAAATAATCCCCGTTAAATACTCCTCTCGCCTTGTGCGCGAATCTCGAATTGTTATCGGCTGATTCACTAATCTTGACTTTTTCCGGCGTCAATTCAATTGGCATATAAAACGCGCCGGCAATATCGTCCGCAAACTTACCACCTGTGCTTCGGACGGCGAGCATATAAACCGCTAATTGGATATCGAGGCCATAGTAAAATTCTGCCCAGTCAAATGAATCTTTGGAACGTTTTTTATAATCGAAGACAATGGCGACCTTTCGGCCTTCAATCTTCGCGATATCCAGCCGGTCGATTCGACCATTGAGGGTGAGCCGTCTGCCATCGGCAAGCGTTAACGTCAATTCGCCGATTGAATCGCCCTCCGCAGGATGCCTTACGGCAGCGGATTTGGATTTGCCGAATGAAATCTCGGACATCGCGGGACGAAAAGCGCCCGCGCGAATCATCTGCGATACGGCGATGACGCAATCCCGCAGATATTCCCTCGCGGAGCTAATCATAAAAGCGTTGTGCGGGCTATGGGCGGCGAATTTGGAGAAGAAGGAATCCTCCCGGCAAACTCGTTCGGTTTCTTCATCAAGAATTTTAATCATGGCATCGTTGGCGATTGTTTGAAAATCGATTTTGTCGGCGACGGTCCTTTTGGTAAACCTGTCAAGGACGCGGTGATAAAATTCGCCGAGGTCAGGC
>Ga0315294_10007859_pt1 | contig 11710 bp, 8 predicted proteins | sample YL17G13_40_MG_FD_203626 | JGI IMG/M metagenome (GOLD analysis project Ga0315294, IMG submission 203626) | Sediment microbial communities from Yellowstone Lake, YNP, Wyoming, USA - YL17G13_40 | ecosystem: Environmental > Aquatic > Freshwater > Lake > Sediment | place: USA: Wyoming | collected...
GCGGACATAGGGATAGGTTGTCTTTCCGGGATGTTTGAAAGAGGACATAACATCCTGTACGTCTGCTACGACAACGAAGCTTATATGAATACCGGAGTGCAGAGAAGCGGATTGACTCCTTTTGAAGCCTGGACCTCTACCAGCCCCTCTGGAAAAGTCTCCTGGGGAAACCCGACTGAAAAGAAGAATATGCCGGCTATAGCCGCAGCTCATGGGATACCTTATGTGGCAACTGCATCAGTTGCCTATCTAAAAGATCTGGAGAAGAAAGTAAAGAAGGCTCTGGATATCGTTGGTCCAAAATATTTACAAATTCACGCACCCTGCCCTTTGGGTTGGGCACACGAGCCCTGGGATACCATTAAAGTGGCTAAACTTGCAGTTCAAACCGGACTTATCCCTATTTACGAGATGGAAAATGGTGTCGTCACGTCGGTTCGTAAGATAGCTAAAAAGTTACCGGTTGAGGAATATCTGAAACTGCAGGGTAGATTCAGGCATCTTTTCAAAAAGCCCGGATTTGAGAAGGAGCTGGAGAGAATTCAGGCGATGGCAGATGCGACTATAAAAAAATTCAATCTGATGTGAGGAGAACGATTTTCCTTGAAAACCGATAGCACAGGTTTGAAAAAGCCTGTGCTATTTCTGTCTGTGGAAAAAAGAATATGCTTTTCAAATAGAAAAAGATTGGAAAACCGGGATTTGTTGAATATCTTCAATTGTAGCGGAGGTCTTCAGACCTCCATGGTCTGGGAAGGGGAAGAATGGAAAGCTGAAGCTGCTCTTCGTTGGTGTCCTCACCAACGAAGAATTATCGTCCAGTAGACGATAAGCAAATTATAAGTAAAGCTAAAGCTTTACACTCCAGTGAGAAGGAAAGGAGCAGGTAGGGGCAGACCTGTGTGTCTGCCCTGAAACTTGGGCGAACACATAGGTTCGCCCCTACGGATTGAAGGAAAGGAGATTTCAAATTTATGTCAACTAAAGAGCAAAGAATAGCCAGCGCTGAAAAACCGGGTAAAGATGCTTTAAGATTGCATCCCTTTTACAAGGGGAAAATCGAGATAGCGCCGAAATGTATTATCCGGGATTTTAACGATTTTGCAATCTGGTATACTCCAGGGGTTGCCCAACCCTGTAAAGAAATCGCCAAAGACCCTGACAAGGTTTATGAACATACCAATAAAGGGAATGCAGTAGCAGTGGTTTCAGACGGGACCAGGGTTTTAGGGTTAGGTGACATCGGACCTGAAGCGGGACTTCCGGTAATGGAAGGGAAAGCTTTATTATTCAAATATCTCGGCGGGGTGGATGCTTATCCTATCTGCGTTGAGACCAAAGACCCGGATGAGCTGATCAAAGTGGTCAAACTAATTCAGCCATCTTTCGGTGGGATTAATCTCGAAGACATCGCGCAGCCGAAATGCTTCTATATCCTGGACAAGCTCAGACAAGAGGCTCACATTCCGGTATGGCATGATGACCAGCAGGGGACAGCAGCAGTCAACCTGGCGGGCTTGATCAATTCCTTGAAGATCGTAGGGAAGAAGCTGAATGAGGTCAAAATCGCCATGGTAGGAGCTGGAGCAGCTAATACCGCTACTTTAAGACTCTTCCTGGCTGCAGGGGTCGATGCGGGTAAAGTGATCATGACGGATTTAAACGGGATCCTTCATTCGGAAAGGAAGGATTTTGAAAAAAGCGATCCCAGGTACAGGTTCTGCCAGATAACCAATAAAGAGAAAAAGAAAGGCGGGATTGCTGAGGCGATGAAGGGAGCGGACGTGGTCATTGCGCTCTCCGCACCGGGTCCAGGAGTGATTAAAAAGGAATGGGTTGCAGATATGGGAAAAGACCCGATAGTTTTCGTGTGTGCCAATCCAGTGCCAGAGATCTGGCCCTGGGAGGCAAAAGAGGCTGGTGCCAGAATAGTCGCCACAGGCAGGTCTGATTTCCATAACCAGATAAATAACTCCTTAGGTTTTCCAGGAATTTTCAGGGGGACCTTAGACGTGAGAGCCAAGACTATCACTGACGAGATGGTGATAGCTGCCGCTCATGAGCTGGCTCAAACCGCACAGGATAAGGGAATAAATGAGGAGTATATCATCCCCACGATGGATGATCCGGAGGTTTATACCCGTGAAGCAGTGGCAGTCGGGTTAAAGGCAATTGAGCAGGGGCTGGCAAGAATAAAACCTTCGAGGACTGAGCTTATCGAGCAGGCAAACAGGATGATTAAAAGAGCCAGGGAGCAGGCTGAGATCTTGATGAGTTCGCATCTGATTCCAACACCGCCGGAAGAATAAAAAAAGAAGGCTAAAGTCTAAAGGCTATAGTCTAAAGTCAAAAACCAAATATAGGGAAATTATAGCGTCGGTTTTATGCCCGACGAGAAAGGTAGACCCACGTTGCCCCCAACGTGGGTGTATTCTCCCACCTTGAAGTCAAGGTGGGGATACCGTTAGGTGTAGAGACGCATTGAATGCGTCTCTGTAGTAGATACAGAAATGGTAGGGGCACGACATGTCGTGCCCCTACAAAAAACAATTTCAGGGTGTAACGATGAGCAAGAAAAAATCAATCAAAGATCAGAAAAAACTGGTGATGGTTCTCACCGGGAATGGCAAAGGAAAGACCACCTCTGCACTGGGAATGGCTATGCGCGCTGCAGGGCAGAAAAAAAAGGTACTGATGGTTCAGTTCATCAAGGATTTTCTGGATTATGGTGAGATAAAATTCTCCAAGAGATGTCCCCGAGATATCGAAATCTACTCTATGGGTAAAGGTTACGTGGGAATCCTGGGAGATAAACTTCCTTTGTCCGAGCACAAAAAAGCAGCCAGACGAGCTTTGGAATTTGCCAGAAAACGTGGTTCTTCAGGCAGATATTTTATGCTAATCTTAGATGAGATCAACGTGGCTTTGAATCTGAGATTGCTTAAAATGGACGAGTTGATCAAATTCATAAAAAAAATGCAGAATAAAGTTCATCTGGTTTTGACCGGCAGAGATGCTCCTAAAAAATTAATTCAGGTTGCGGATCTGGTTACTGAGATGAAAGAGATTAAACATCCTTTCAGAAAAGGGATACTGGCTCAGGAAGGGATTGAATACTAAAAAAACAGGTGGTAGGTAATAGGTTGTAGGTGGTAGGGAAGACGTAAGATGTAAGGGCGATAAGAAAGTAGCGTCGGGCTTCACACCCGACGAGAAAAAACAACGTGGGGGACAAGCCCCGACGCCACGAAATAAAAAATAAAATTACTCCTCGTCCGAATTTGTCATCAAGACCCAAAATCGGGGATCCATAGGATTGGTGTTCTCACCAACGAGAGACTGGTCGTAAGTCAAAGACCAGCGTCCAGTAGAAAGATTCGCACTCCGAATTGTGACTAATCCTTGATTTATTTATTCCGATAAATATAAAAGGATATCTTGATCTAATCTTCTAAAAGGGGGGTCTTTTAGATTTTATTCTTTCAATCTGAAATATCCGAATCAAGAAAATATTATCTCAACTCTAAGCTATAGCACAGAGAAAAGTTATATCTTAGTTAATATAGAGTCGCAGGTATAATTTTTCCGAGTATTTATATGAGAAACAAAAGTAAGGAACAAGTCACAGTGGCAAGATCGGAGCTAATAATAGTGGTTGCGATTGCAATCTTAAGTGCAATAGTCGCCTTAACACACATTTTGGACGTTTTTCATCTTCTTTTTGCTCCAACTCCTTTTTTATCAGTTTTACTTGAGATTATTATAGATATAATTGCCGCTTCTATCATTGGTTTGATTACTATTACTCTACTCCGCAAATCTGAGGTAAAACAAAGAGAATCGGAACAAAGATTTAAGATACTTTTTGAGGGAGCAAATGACGGGATGCTTTTGGCAGATACAGAGACACGCATGTTCTATATGTGTAATAGTGCGATGTCTGAGATGCTTGGCTATGAACCAGATGAAATAAAAAAGATGAGGATTGATGACATACATCCAAAAGATGCTTTACCTCTTGTTTTAGAGCAAGTGAGAAAACAAGTAGCAAGGGAAATTTCAATTGCTGAAAATCTGCCGGTTAAAAGGAAAAATGGCAGTATTTTTTATGTGGACATTGCCGCAGCTCCTTTACTAATTGGCGGTAAAGCTTGTCTTTTGGGTATTTTCAGAGACATCACCGAGCGCAAAAAGGCAGAAGAGTCTCTACGGATCTCAGAAGAGCGCTATCGACTTCTTTTTGAACGAAACTTGGCTGGCGGTTTCCGAACGACGGTGGATGGAAGAATTCTGGATTGTAACGAGTCTTTCGTTCATATACTCGGCTATGATTCAAAAGAAGAGCTTTTCTCTGCCAGTGCCTGGGACTTTTATCTGGAGAAGAAAGATAGGGAAAAGTTTATTGCGCTTATTCAGGAACAGAAGATGCTTATCAACTATGAGATTTGTCATAAAAGAAAGGATGGTTCGATTCTCTGGGGTATTGAAAACGTAAGTCTTTTATCAGAAGAGAATCAAGGTTCACCGGTAATGGAAGGAACGTTAATAGATATCACTGAGCGCAAGAGAGCGGAGTTTGCACTCCAGCAGTCTCAACGAGAACTGATCATCAGGAATAAGATAGCCAATATTTTGCTTTCAATCCCGGATGAGGAAATGTACCGAGAGGTGTTACAGGTGATTGTAGAAGCTATGCAGAGTAAATACGGATTGTTTGGATATATAGACCAGGATGGAACCCTGGTCTGTCCCTCTTTGTCAAGAAATGTCTGGGAGAAGTGTAGTGTCCCGGATAAGAATCTGGTATTGCCACATGAGTTGTGGGGAGGGATCTGGGGTCGGGCTCTCATAGAGAAAAAAACATTCTATTCAAACCAGATTATGAAAGTGCCAGAGGGTCATGTGCCTTTATCCAGAGCGATGGTTGTGCCTATCATCTATCAGGAGAAGGTAATTGGAGTTGTTATGGTAGCTGATAAGACAACAGACTACGGTGAAGAGGACCGAGAGTTACTGGAAACCATAACCTCCCGTATATCCCCGGTGTTATATGCAAGATTACAAAGAGATATCAAAGAAGACGAGCGCAACCAGGCTGATAAGGCGCTAAAAGAGAGCGAGGAGAAATATCGCGAACTGTTCAATAATGCAGAAGATGTAATTTTCCTGCATGGATTAACAGATGAAGGAATGCCAGACAAGTTCATTGAAGTAAATGATCTCGCCTGTAAGAGGTTGGGTTATACTCGCGAAGAGTTTTATAAGATGTCCTGTAAAGATATAGAGGATAAAGAAATTTCCAGGTATTTACCGGCAATTATGAAGGAATTATTAGAGCAAGGTCACATTACTTTCGAGGCGGTACATATATCCAAAGATGGTCTCAAAATATCGGTCGAGATAAACTCTCACGTTTTCGACCTAAAAGGAAAGAGGGTAGTGCTATCGATTATTCGTGACATCAGCGAAAGAAAAGGTCTTCAACAGAAATTGATGCAGGCTGGAAAATTGGCATCTGTAGGAACTTTAGCTTACGGGGTGGCGCATGAGTTCAATAACAGCTTAGCCGGGATAATGGCAAATGCGGAGTTGGGGTTAATCTCCGGTGATCCCCAGAGGATTAAGAAGTGTTTTGAGACGATTGTGAGCAGTTCACAACAGGCTTCAAATATCACCAAGAACCTCCTGGCTTTTTCCAGGGGAAAAGAAACGAAAAAAGAACTGATCGATATAACCGAGCCTTTGAAAAGCGTTTTAGCCATTACCCGCACGGAATTAGAAAAGCTTAACATCGAGTTAGTAGAAGAATTTAAACTAGTGCCTGAGATATTATGTGATGCTGGTCAATTATCTGAGGTTTTCTTGAATATGATCACCAATGCCCGCGATGCGATGAGAACCAATGGGGGTACGCTAACTTTACAGGTTGACCGATATGAGGATAATATCCGCATAATTTTCAGAGATACGGGCACCGGGATACCAGAGGAGATAAAGAATAGAATCTTTGAGCCCTTTATTACAACCAAGGGAGCAATCGGAAAAGGTGAGATACCCGGAACAGGACTGGGCTTTTTCTTTACCTACGGGATAATAAATAGTTATCAGGGTAGAATTGAGGTAGAATCAGAAGCTGGTAAAGGGACCCGGTTTACCATTTTAATCCCTGTTTCCAAAAACCTGCCCCATGAAGCTATACCGAGCACTGAGGTTGAATCTCTAAAGACATAGAACGCTATATTTATAATCAGGTGAACCTGTCCTACGGATCCGTTATCAGGAGAAGGTTCGCACTACGAAAGGAAAGACTTAATGTGACCGTCGGGGTCCCCTGGCCCGACGGTAGAGGATTGTAACCTCAAACTGATTTGAGGGTGATACAGAAAATCTGCGTAAATCCTTTTAACGCATTCCCAGACAATTTTGGGTTGACACACCTGAAAGGGTTGCACTACGAAAAAATAAAGGTAGGTCTGAAGACCTCCGCTACATTTCCTTTTTCCCTTCCAGATACTTCAATGCCATAGTTGCGGCGATGGCGCCTTCTGCCACTGCGGTAACTATTTGCTTGACGTCTTTCATCCTCACGTCACCTGCTGCGAAGACACCAGGGACTGAGGTACAGGAGTTTTCATTACAGATCACATAGCAGTAAGGATCGCAGTCGACTTTTCCCCGTAAGAATTCAGTTTTCGGAACCAACCCTACATAGAAAAATACTCCCTGGGCGGGAATGACCATCTTCTCCTTAGTCTTCAGATCAATGGCAGTTACAGATTCCACTTTATCCTTACCATCAATGGAGACCAGCTCATGCTCGTAATAAAATTTCATCCTGGGCTCTTTCAATGCCCTCTCCATCAGGATTTTTTCCGCATTGTGACATTGCAGGCGTTCCACAAAGGTGATGCTCTTTACAAACCGCAGAAGATAGAGTCCTTCCTGAACCCCGGAATTTCCGCATCCCACTATCACTATATCCTTATCTTTGAAAAATGGACCATCGCAGGTAGCACAGTAAGATACACCCCTGCCTTTGAATTTCTCCTCTCCAGGGATACCGAGTTTGCGGGGCTCGTTTCCAGTGGCTAAAATTATAGCGTGTGCACGATACTCTCCCTGAGAGGTTTTAATAATCTTAGGCTCTGTTTTGAGGTCCACATCTACCACTTCCTCCAGAACTATCCTGGTGCCGAATTTCCTGGCGTGATCCTCGAATTTTTTTGCCAGTTCCAGGCCGGTTATCCCCTCCGGGAAGCCAGGGTAGTTTTCCACCCAATCGGTGATCATGATCTGTCCTCCGGGCAGATTTTTTTCTATCAAAAGGGTATCCAGCCGGGCTCTTCCGGCGTAAAGTGCTGCAGATAGTCCCGCGGGACCGCCACCCAGGATTATCAGATCATAAACTTTACCTTTTTCCTCCGGGGGTTTACTTTCCATAGAAGTTTTGAAGAATAATTCCGGCATTTTATCCTCTGAGTTTAAAAATGAACCTAAGATAATGTTACTGATTTCTAAAAACAGCCATTTGGCTTGATTTTTGTGCCTCCACAGGTTAAATTTATCCCGCCTGTGGCAGGATTGCTTGAAAATTAATTTTACGGATAATTTTTGTGATTGTCAAATGAAAAATTTTAAAAGATTATGACAGATTACGAATGACGAATAAAGACAAAGAACCGTGAGCGTGGAGAAAGAAATTGTAAGGGCGATCCTCCGAAGGCGGACCCGCCCGCTTATCCTTGCGACCCTAAAGGGTCGCACTACGGAAAGAAAAAATAAACGTCGGGCATAAAACCCGACGCTACGAATAGATTGTGTCATTGCGAAGCAACCTGTTTACATTTGAAAGATTGCTTCGTCGTTCCCTACGGGGACTCCTCGCAATGACAATTGAGGAAAAAATATGAAAATCAAAAGAGAAAGACTTCCTCTCTGGCTAAAGGTTAAACCTCCGTTACGAGAAAATTACAGAAAAGTCAAGTCTCTTTTATCCTCGCTTGAACTGCATACGGTCTGTCAGGAGGCGAACTGCCCGAATATCGGGACCTGTTTTGAGGAAAAAACTGCGACTTTTTTGATCTTAGGCAGAATTTGCACCCGTGGATGTAGTTTCTGTGATGTGGATAGAGGAGTCCCGTTACCTTTAGATGTCTCAGAACCTCTGCACATTTCTGAGGCGGTAAGAAAATTGGGTCTGGAGTACGTGGTGATAACCTCAGTAACCAGGGATGATTTAAAAGATGGGGGTGCTTCGTATTTTGCCAGGGTGATAAAAATACTAAGGGAGTCAAATCCAGGGTGCAAGGTTGAAGTTTTGATTCCAGACTTTAAGGGTGATTTTGAGTCTTTGAAGATTGTGCTCAAGGAAAAGCCTTTTGTTCTGAATCACAACCTGGAAACAATAAAAAGATTTTACCCCATAGTAAGAAAAGGGGCGAATTATCAAAGGTCTCTGAACTTGCTTAAAAAATCGAAGGGGTATGACAGCTCCATTTTGACCAAGTCCGGAATCATCATAGGGATGGGCGAGGAACATGAGGAGATAATTGAACTGATGCAAGACCTAAAAGACATCAAGTGTGACCTGCTCACTATAGGACAGTATCTTTCTCCTTCGGATAAACATCTTCCGGTTGCGAAATATTATCCGCCTGAGGATTTTGAGAAGCTGAAGAAAATAGGTGAAGGGATGGGGTTTATGAAAGTGGAATCAGGTCCTCTGGTAAGAAGCTCATATCATGCGGGAAAAACAGTCTATAGGCTAAAGTCTTAAGGCTAAAGGCAAGGAGAAAGCACTGCTCTCCGTTGGTGTCCTCACCAACGGAGGCTTGTTGGTCGGAGACTAACAAGGAGCCGGGGAGGAAGTGTTATTTTGTCATTCTGAGCCCGCAGGCCGTTAAAAGCCTTACGGCTCATAGAGGCGAAGAATCTCTAGATTCTTCGGTCGTCCATCTGGACTCCCTCAGAATGACAGGTGAGAAAAAAATCGTGGTGGAAACTAAAGAGCGAAAAGTATTAGATATGACTTCTGGCAGTATCACCAAAAATATCTTTCATCTTGCCTGGCCTGCGGTTACCTCGATGTTCCTGGAAACTTTCTTCTCGATTGCCAATGCCTTCTGGGTAGGAAAGTTGGGAGCAATCTATTTAGCTGCGGTGATCTCCTCAGTTTTCGTTATCTGGATTATTTATTCGTTAGCGGCAATTATCTCCACCGGGGTGGTGGCTTTGGTCTCCAGGTCTATCGGAGCAAAAGATTCTGCTCAGGCTTCTTTCGTCTCAGAACAGGCTTTTCTTTTTGCACTGATAGGCTCATCTCTCTTGGCTGTTATGGGAATACTTTTGACTCCCCAATTTTTTATTCTGATGGGGACTCCTCCAGAGGTCACCGCAATTGGAACGAAATATCTGCGCATAATTTTCCTGGGAGCGCCGCTTTTTTTCCAGATAGATACTTTAAGCGGCATTTTCAGGGCTTCGGGTGATACTAAGACTCCTCTGAGAGTAGCTCTGATAGCGGTTGGCTTAAATATCATACTCGATCCGATTTTAATCTTCGGTTTAGGTCCATTTCCCAAGTTGGGCGCGATAGGTGCTTCAATCGCCACGGTAATCTCACAATTTATAGGAGTCGTCCTTTTCTGGAGACACATAAATAAAGGGAAGCTTCCTTTCAAGCTGGATTTGCGGATTCGAAAAAAGCTTAACCTGAAGACTGTCCAGAGGATTGTTAAAATAGGATTACCCACTTCAATTGCTGGCATTGTTTTCAGCTTAGTCTACTTATTCCTGAATAAGATAACTGCTCACTTCGGAACTGATGCGATTGCAGCTTTGGGGATAGGAAACAGGTCAGAATCTCTATCCTACCTGACCTGTTTTGGATTCTCATTGGCTGCCGCAGCCCTGGTCGGGCAGAACTTAGGAGCTCAAAAACCGGAAAGGGCAGAGAAATCTGCCTGGAGAACGGTCTTGATCGTGATTGGTATCACCGGTTTCATATCAGTTATGTTTTTATCCTTTCCCAGATACATTGCCGCTTTCTTTATCTCTGACGACAAGGTAATTAAAATCGGAATCAGCTATTTGCGGATTTTAGGTCTATCCCAGATCTTCATGGCAATAGAGATAGTCCTGGAAGGAGCTTTTTCCGGAGCGGGCAATACTTTTCCGCCGATGATGGTTTCAGTTCCTGGCTCCATTTTGAGGATTCCCTTAGCTTACCTGTTAGCTATCAAACTAAATCTCGGCGTATCCGGAATATGGTGGGCGATAACCTTGACCTCTATAGGCAAAGGGGTGGTTTTAGCTTTCTGGTTTAAACTGGGAAGGTGGAAGAGTAAGAGAATATAATTTCTGCTCTCCGTTGGTGTCCTCACCAACGGAGCTTGTTGGTCGGGAGACCAACAAGGAGCAGGAAGAGAGTAGGAAAATATAATTAAAAAAGATTCAAAGGTGGTCTGCTCCCTGTTGGTGTCCACACCAACAGGGAAGGGCATTGTTAGTCTGGAGGCCAGGAATTTAAGAATTGGTCGTTGGTCAGGAGACCAACGACAAGCAGGTATCTTAGCCTTCTGCTTTCCGTTAGTGTCCCTACCAACGGAGCCCTGTTGTCTATAGACACATTGAGCCTTGTTGGTCAGGAGGCCAACAAGGCTCAAGACGATGCTCTCGGTTGGTGTCCTCACCAACCGAGGGGTAGAATTATATGAGACAACAAGTAAAAGATTTTGAAAAAGAACATCTTTTCTTTGTCACTTCTACCATTATTAAATGGGTTCCGATCTTTCAAGATGTCATCTATGCTGACATAATCTTAGATAGTCTGAATTTTATTACCAGGAATGAATGGGTTAATATTTATGCATTTGTCTTAATGCCGGAGCACCTTCATCTTATTCTAAAACTCTTAGGCGAGAATAGAATGGAAAAAGTAAACCAGAATTTCCACAAATTTACTGCCAACCGGATAATTAAGGTTATGAAAGGAGCAGATCCTCATTTATTGAGTAAATTCATGGTGAAAAGGAAAGATAGATTATATCAAATCTGGAAGAGGGACACTAACTTTAAAAATATCTATTCAGCTAAATTTCTATTACAGAAAGCTGAATATATTCATAATAATCCGATTCAACCTGAATGGAGATTAGTTGATTATCCAGAGGACTACCCTTATTCAAGCGCAGCCTATTACTTATCCGAGAAACCTTTTCAGTTCTTTAAATTGACCGATCTTAGAGACCTTGTATGATGAGTCGTTGGTCAGGAGACCAACGACCAGCACTCCCTCGCTCCCCGCTGGTGTCCTCACCAACGAAGCCTTAACAATCAAACACCAATTGAACCTTGTTGGTCTGGAGACCAACAAGGAGCAAGAGTAAGAGAATATAAAAAAAGGTTTAAAGGTTCAAGAGTTCAAGGGTTCAAGGGGAAAAGAAAAAGCGTGATCGTTGTTCGTTTATCGTGACAGTTGGCTTTTGAGGCGAGGTTCCCTCGCCTTTTGATAACTGAAAAAAATCATTCTAACTTGCTTGACTTCTTCTTACTGAAAAGTTTAATTATACTCGATGACCAGACTTAAAGGTAAAAGAGAGGAGCATCTGAATAGTTGAGAAGAAAATGTCAATTACTGGATTAGTATATCATCCGGATTATCTGAAGCACGAGACCGGGATAGGTCATCCGGAAAACCCTTCCCGGCTTT
>Ga0315294_10007860_pt1 | contig 11709 bp, 9 predicted proteins | sample YL17G13_40_MG_FD_203626 | JGI IMG/M metagenome (GOLD analysis project Ga0315294, IMG submission 203626) | Sediment microbial communities from Yellowstone Lake, YNP, Wyoming, USA - YL17G13_40 | ecosystem: Environmental > Aquatic > Freshwater > Lake > Sediment | place: USA: Wyoming | collected...
TGCATGCCCTTGCTGTCACTTTTGACAATGGTTTTCTGTCAGAGGAAGCTCTACGTAACATCAAGAATACCGTTGAGCGCCTTTCTTTGTCTCATATTATGGTTAAACCAAGCAAGAACAGATTGAAAGAGATGTACAGACACTGCTTCCTGCTGACAGGGGACTTTTGTACTGTATGCAATCTGGGTATACGGGCCACGATGTACAGGACGGCATTAAGTCATGACATCAAATGGATTGTGGCCGGTTATTCGCCGCGCTCTGAGGCATACAGCCCTGAAGAGTTTGCGGCAGGCTCGTCAGCATACTTCAAAAACATCGCACAGAGTCGTTTTTCAAAAGAGGAGATTAGCGAGTATTTATACATAAGCGACATGCAACGGGTTTGGTGGCATGTATCCAAGAAAGTCAGATTTCTGCAACTACCCAGGTATACCCCATGGAATGAAGACCATATTCTTGGCGTAATAAAGGACAAACTTAACTGGCAAGGTAATCTGTGGGAACAGCACAAGGACTGTCACATGGCCGACGTAAAAATGTATCTCAAGTGGAAGAAATTTGGAGTTTCTGAGCAAACCAGCAAATTTTCGGCGTTAATCAGGGACGGGCAACTGGAAAGACAAGTGGCTTTGGAAAAAGCGCAAGAGTACGAGCAGAAATTAAGCGACCGCGAGCTTTCGCTCAGAGAGCAAATAAAATCGCATTTAGACATTTCTGAAGAGGAGCTTGTCCGTAGTTTAAAGACCGACCATACCGAATATCTTGCCAAATCCGATGGCTTATTCTCAACCCTGAAAAAGGTTTTCTATAAATAAGGTTCTATTAGATTACGTAAACCACACCTGCCAACACCGCGAGACAGGAAAGAGGGATTTTTGCCCCTTCAACACAAGAAGCGTTCATACTTTTATGGTAGAAAGCTAATATGGCCATTAAGATAGCGATTATTGCCCACGCCTGCCGCGGAGGCGGCGGTCTGTTCCAAACAACGAATCTGCTGAAAGCGTTAAAAAACGTTGTGCGGGACGAGCAATTTTTGTTAGTTTGTTCCGCGGGTTATGGATTCGAAAAAATCGAACTGCCGCCGAACAGCAAGGTCTTCGTTTTCCAAGGCAAGCACAATCCGCTGGAAAGATATTGGTTTGAACTGGTTACGCTGCCTAATCTTATTGACCGTTATAATCCAGACGTAGTATACAGTCCCGGCCCCATAGGCTTGGTCAACTCGCGCGTTCCACAGGCCTTGTTCATTCGTAATGGGTATCTATTTTATGATAAGAAACATTATCCCGATATGCACCTGAGGCTACGGCTGAGAATTGCAGCGTTAAAATGGCAGGTAAAGAAATCACTTCCGTCAACCAAGCTAATCTTTTGCCAGACCCCAATAGTAGAGCAGAGATTTTCTGAAAAATACGATTATCCGAGAAACCAGATGAGGGTTCTAGGCTTTCCTCCACCAGCAGAAATGCCCTCAGCAACCAACTTAGAAGCTCCTTGCGTATTAGACAAGAAACTGGGTGATTTTCGTATCCTGATGCTGACAGAGTACATGCCCCATAAAAATCCAGGGATTCTTATATCGCTCTGCGAGCGCTACGACTCACAAATACGCGAGAAACAAATTAGATTCATTACCACTGTGGAGCCAGAGGACCACCCTCGAGCAGAGAAATTCTTGAAGGAAGTTTCGAGGCGCGGCTTGGGAGATGTTATTATCAACGCAGGCAAACTTTCCCGAAAAGATGTTTCGAGATACTTGTGTCATTCAGATATTCTATGGCTACCTACGCTGTTAGAGTGTCTACCAACAACATATTTGGAGGCTATGTCGGTAGGAGCTCCTATCCTTGCGCCGGATTTGGATTTTGCCCGGTATACCTGCGATGAGGCGGCTGTCTACTATGACCCCTGGGATGTAGATTCTATCTTTGAAAAAATTATGTTTATGCGAGAAAATCCGCAAATCAGGCGTGGGTTAGCCGAGAAAGGAAAGCTGCAACTGCAAAACCGCGAGAAATTTCCAGAGAGTTGGGAAGAAGTTGCAGCTATCACCTTACAAGAGCTTCGAAAATTAGCAAAGTGACAAATACTGCTTTCAAATACGTTGAAAATTCTAAATAACTACAGGAGCCGTTCAAAACAGGTCCATTTCGAAAAACTTGTTTTATTAGGCGAATAATGTTACTATAAGAGCCAAATCTTCACTCAGAAACAACACAGAGGCAATTTTTGGGTCATAAAATAACAGGATATATGAATGCTTGCAGGAAAAAACGCGTCCTCGTCATCGGCGCAGCAGGTATGCTGGGGCATAAGTTGTACCAGAGGTATAAAGAGCGTTTTGAGGTTTGGGCTACAGTACGCTCCGCGTTCGCCAATTATGCAAAGTATGATTTGTTTGACCGCAAATCCATGGTGTGCGACATAGATGTTTGCGACCTTGGCAAAGTTGCGCAAGTAGTAACAACCGTACAACCAGACGTTATAATTAATTGCGTAGGAATTATAAAACAGCTTCCGACCGCAAAGGACCCTATCGCAGCTTTAAAAATCAATTCGCTATTTCCGCACGAGCTGGCCAACATCTGCAAGGCTGCAAATTGCAGGTTGATTCATATAAGCACCGATTGCGTATTCTCCGGCAAAAAAGGCTCATATACAGAAGACGATTCTTCGGACGCAACTGACCTTTACGGGCGCTCCAAGCTTCTGGGAGAGATCCATCAAGCCGGCTGCTTAACCTTGCGTACATCTATCATCGGTCGAGAGTTATATACGACCAGCGGGCTAGTTGAGTGGTTTCTCAGCAACAAGGGCGGCAAGGTGAAGGGGTTTAAAAAAGCAATATATACCGGTTTTACCACTCCTGCTTTATCTGATATAATAGCAAACTTAATAGAAAACTATCCTGATTTATCAGGACTCTACCATGTCTCGTCGGAGCCGATAGATAAATACAGTCTTTTGTGTTTATTTCGAGACGCGTTTGGAGTAAAAATAGAGATTGGGCCAGAATACGAAGTGCAAATCGACCGCAGTTTGGACAGCAGCCGGTTTCGCAGTAAAACGGGCTTCCGGCCCCCCAAGTGGGAAGAGATGGTAAGGAAAATGGCAGAGGACCCCACACCATACGACATTTGGCGAAACACAAAAACTAAATGACTTAAGCAGCTTAGGCCTATGGCCGATGTAAATTTAGTGCCTATCACCATAAAAGTCTAAGAAACACGGTTTTCCGAATAAATAAGGAGAAGTTGCGGTGGAATGGTTAAAAGGCTTAGCCAATAAGACAATTCTTATACCTGGAGGAACCGGCTCTTTCGGCAATGCGGTTTTAGATGGGCTTTTGAAAAGTGACTGCAAAGAGATACGCATCTTTAGCAGGGACGAACTGAAGCAGGAGATGATGCGGATTAAGTATGCGAATCCCAAGCTAAGGTTCTACATTGGTGACGTGAGAAACAAAGACAGCGTTGACCATGCGATGGAGGGGGTTGACTTTATTTTCCACGCTGCGGCGCTTAAGCAGGTTCCATCCTGTGAGTTCTTCCCCATGCAGGCGGTCCTGACTAATATTATCGGCAGTCACAATGTAATTAATTCAGCTATAGAACATGGCGTGAAACGTGTTGTCTGTCTGAGTACCGATAAGGCGGCTTACCCAATTAATGCCATGGGTATGACCAAGGCTTTGATGGAGAAAGTCGCGCTTTCGGCAACGAGAATGTTGCCGGGCATCTCTACGATTGTCTCATGTGTGCGGTACGGAAATGTTATGTGCTCGCGAGGTTCTGTAATTCCTCTGTTTGTCAGCCAGATTAAACAAAATAAACCACTGACAATAACCGTGCCAACTATGACTCGCTTTTTGCTGCCGCTCAAGGATGCCGTGGACCTTGTCATGTTTGCGCTGCAACACGCCAACCAGGGGGATTTGTTTATAAAGAAGGCTCCCGCTTGCACGATAGGTGATTTAGCCAAAGCGACAAAGAACATACTTAATTCAAACGTGCCAGAGAAGGTTATCGGTATACGACATGGCGAAAAACTTTACGAGACACTGGCCACGCGAGAAGAGTTACAAAGAGCAGAAGATATGGGAGAATACTATCGCATCAAGCTGGACGACAGAAGTTTAAACTATCTGAACTATGGCAAATACTTTACAGAGGGAAACATCGAGGAGGCTAAGGTGGACGACTATACTTCGCATAACACAGAGAGGCTAAATGTAAAGCAGGTGGAAAAGCTTTTGCTATCACTGCCGGAGATACAAGCGGAGTTAAACCCGCCCTCGCCAGAAAATGAGTAGTCGAGGCAGCGATCAAATGAGAAAAAAACTGAAAGTACTGACAATACTGGGGACCAGGCCTGAGATCATCAGGCTTTCGAGGGTTATGGCCCTTTTGGACAAATATGCGGACCATAAAATGGTTCATACCGGCCAAAACTACGACTATGAGCTAAACGAGGTATTCTTCAGGGACCTTAAGGTGCGAAAACCAGATTATTTCATGAATGTCGACACCTCCAGTCTTGGCCATGTTTATGGGAATGTCCTAATTAAGAGCGAAGAGGTTCTCAAAAAAGAGCGGCCTGATGCAGTTTTAATTCTCGGCGACACAAACAGTGCTATTGCCTGTATTATGGCCAAACGGATGAAGATATCAATTTTTCATATGGAAGCAGGCAATCGCTGTTTTGACATGAATGTGCCTGAAGAAATCAATCGCAGAATTATTGACCACATAAGCGATTTCAATCTTGTATACACTGAACATGCAAGACGAAACCTTTTAGCGGAAGGTTTGCCTGCCCGACGAATTTACTTGACCGGTTCTCCACTAAGAGAGGTACTGTCTGCAAATATGGACAGGATTCGCGGTTCTACAGCGATGGCGGACCTGGGTCTGGGCAAGGGTGAGTTTTTCTTAGCAAGCATGCACCGAGAGGAAAATGTTGACAACAGTGAGAACTTGCTAAATCTACTGAAAGCCTTGGAGATGATTTGCAAGGAATTCGGCTGTCCGGTAATTGTTTCAACGCATCCGAGAACAAAGAGGCGTCTGAAGTCTCTCAAAAAGCATTTGAACTCGAATATTCGCTTTCTGAAACCGTTTGGTTTTCTTGATTACGTGAACCTCCAGATGAACACGAAATGCGTTATCTCAGACAGCGGCACCATCAGCGAAGAGGCCTCGATACTATCCTTTCCGGCAGTGACAGTAAGAAACGCAATGGAAAGGCCGGAGGCTATGGACTGCGGACAAATAATACTAACGGGCTTAACGCCGGAGTCAATTATCGCAGGAATCAAACTGCAAATCTCCCAAGAGAACAGAAGTGCCAAGCATCACCTGCCAGAGGAATACCTAGTCGAAGACGTTTCCTTCCGGGTTGTAAAACTGATTCTCGGAACTGCGAAAATCAGTCATATTTGGGATAACATAAAGTTAAACGACCTTTCGTAAGTTATCAAAATCACCTGATAATCAATCAGACGGGCCTATCACAACCCCAAAGGTTTAAAGATTCAATACTTTTTTAGGGGCCTTTGAGGGGAAAGGGCAGATGCGAATCCTGTTTGTGGCCTATTACTTTGAGCCAGAACCAAATTTTTTCATGGGTCTACCGTTCGCCAAGGCGTTGGTTGAGCGTGGCCATGAAGTCGAAGTTCTTACTGGTTTTCCAAATTATCCGGGCGGCAAAGTTTATGAGGGGTATCGCATCAAGGCCTTACAAAGGGAAACTCTCGATGGTGTTCCAATAATAAGGGTTCCTCTATATCCAAGCCATGACAGGTCAGCGCTTCGCCGCATTACCAGTTATGTGAGTTTTGCTCTTTCAGCCTCAACAATCGGAGTTGCTGCAGTGAAGCAGGCTGACGTTGCATACATCTGCCAAGGACCTGCAACCATAGGCCTGCCTGGAATTGTTCTTCGGCTGCTTCGAGGTGTCCCTTTTGTATACGATGTGAAGGACTTCTGGCCAGACGGCCCGATGGCAACAGGTATGGTCAAGCATCCGTTTTGGGGCTGGGCGGCCGGTAAGTGGTGTCAAGTCATCTATAAATTCGCAGGCAAGGTTGCGGTTTGCACTCCCGGATACAAGCAACGGCTAATGGAAAGAGGTGTTCCGGAAGAGAAGCTTGAAATTATATACAACTGGTGCGACGAGTCGCAGATTCGGCCTGCCGGCAAGGACCCTCAATTAGCAAAAGCGTTGGGGATGGCGGAACGATTCAACGTCGTGTTCGCCGGCAGCATCGGCAAGCCACAGGCAATGGAGGCAGTGATTGATGCCGCAGGCATTCTGGCGTCTGAGTGTCCGCGGGTTCAAATTGTACTAATAGGCACAGGGATAGAGGTCGATAGTCTAAAGCAAAAAACGACAGGTATGGGATTAAAAAATGTTCTCTTTCTGGAACGACAGCCTGTATCCAAGATTGGTGCGATATTAAGCTTAGCAGACGTATTGCTTGTGCATTTGATGGACAAACCAAACTACCGGATTACGATTCCCTCAAAGACACAGGCGTATATGGCGGTGGGGCGCCCGATTCTAATGGGGGTTCTCGGAGATGCGGCTGACCTTGTGACGAAAGCCAAGGCTGGATTATCGTGCGAACCTGAAAATCCCCGCAGCATCGCAGAGGCCATCCGAAAATTTCAGGCAATGCCTCAGGAGCAGCTGGATGCGATGGGGGTCAACGGCAAAAGATTCTACGGCCAAGAGCTCTCCTTTGCGATTGCGATGGAAAAATACGAAAGGCTTTTTGGATCTGTCGCAAAAAGTCGTGGAAAATGAAACAAGATGCTCGTTGTCTTTCGACCACAACCACAATAACACACTTTAAGATGCCAGAAAAGCGTGCTTTTACAAGATCCATGCAAGGAGCGGTGTTATGACAGATACATTGTGTCCTGTATGCCAGAAAAGCGACCGGGTAAAAGTGTTAAGTCTAACGTTACAGGGCGGAACAGACTTCGGCGTGTGGAGATGTGGCCGCTGCAGGCATATCTGGAGAACCGAACCATGGAAGGTATCTAATCAGATAACCTACTATGAGGCTTCTCCTCCGACAGCAAAAGTTATGGAAGCACTCAGCAATAAAACCGTGAAGGTGTTTGAAAAATTCCTGCAGCTGGCGGATAAACTTAAATCCAACCCCACCCGACTGATGGTTGACTTCGGTTGCTCATGCGGCACTGCCATGCTGATGTTCAAAAAGCACGGCTGGGATGTGCTGGGCATCGAACTTCTACCCAGCGCCCAGAAAGTTCTTGACGAGCGGAATTTGCCATGGGCATCAAGCATGAAAGATTCTGGATTGGCTCTGAGGTCTGTAGACATAGTTGTAATGTCTGACTGTATTTACTATCTGGCCGACCCTGTGGGGACTCTGAGAGAAATCAGGTCATATATGCGACCCAACGGCATGCTCTTTCTACGGCATCCGACGCGGGCTGGATTATTCTATGTTTCGTTAAAGATAATGAGGAAAAAAGTCCAGTCCTTTCCGTGGGGCAGTCATGTGCATTTGTTCTCACGCAAGAGTGCTGAACTAACATTAAAACAGGCCGGCTTTGCTAATATGAAATTCCTTAAAGAAGAAGGCTATGAACGACCACTAAGAACCAAAATCATTCATCAGTTAATGCGAGCAGCAGATTTTATAAGTTTAGGTCTCTTAGGCCTGACCCTGTCGTGGACAGTTATTGCCAAAGAATGATAATATTGAGTTTTCCACATTGAATTGTAACCCTTTTGCTATCGAGGAAAACGATGACAAAGAATCTAAATGCGATGGGGGAGTTTTACGCACGTCTGGGCTACAAAATAGTCCGAAGCGAAAGTTCCTGGTGGTATGAGGTACAGCCTCGGGTCTTTCATCATTTTCCGAATCACAAATTAGTGGAACCACAGGAGGCGGAGATTGATGCGTTGATACGTGAACACAAGTTACGAGCTATCCGCTATCCGACGACATTGAACGGCTTTGGTTTTGCCAGCACACTGGCGGTAAATACCAATCCAAACTATGACCTGAGCTGCCAACATCAAAAGGCCAGGAATCAGACACGTCGAGGCATGGAAAACTGCCGTGTGGAAGAAGTCGACTTTGATTATCTTATGGAAAAAGGTCTTTTTCTGAATCAGGATACGGCTCGGCGGCAAGGTTTCAGGAACCGATATGCCGACCCAGATTATTGGCGGAAATACTGCCAAGCCGCCAAGGCAACCTCAGGGGTAAGCGCCTGGGGGGCTTTTGCCGATGACCAGCTTGCAGCATTTTTGGTATCAATCGAGGTGGGCGAGTGGGCAGAATGGGTGGTAAACCACTCGTTGACTGCTCTGCGCGATAAATACCCCAACAATGCCTTATCTTTTCAGGCAGCCCAACATTTTTTCCAGAAAAAAGGCTACAAAGGAATTTGCTACGGCCTAGGGTCGTTGGAGTCTACCCCTGAACTCGACCATTTCAAACAGCGGATGGGCTGGACGCTCCAGCCAATAAAGCAGCGAATTGTCTTCTCAAAAGGGATACGCCGGCTCTTTTCGCTGGCAAACGAGCCTTTTTTAAGAATACTGGGCAAATTATTCTCCGAAAGCTATACTGCCCGTAAAACTATAGCCATGATTCAACTCTATCGGCAGCAAAGCTACGATGCGCCGAGCTCGTGATGATACCAAGCTGAGAATTGGCCAAGATGCCAATGGTGAACGGGCAGTACAAACATGACAGACCCTCGCAACAAATATGAGAGTGTTTTTGCCGGATGGCTTGGCGCAAAACATGCCTTTTCTTTTTGGAAGGGGCGTGTGGCGTTATATGCTATTCTACGAGCAATGGGAATCGGTGCCGGTGACGAAGTAATCCTGCCAGGTTACACCTGTGTAATGGACGTCAACCCCATCATGTACGTAGGAGCTAAAGCCATCTACGTCGATATAGAACCTGAAACCTTTAACATAGACGTCAACCTGCTGGAATCCAAAATTACACCTCAAACACGCGCTATCATAGCTCAGCATACTTACGGTTATTCTGCGGACTTAGGTGCGATTTTGGCCATTGCGAGTCGAAGGGGAATAGAGGTGATTGAAGACTGCTGTCTGTCCCTGGGCAGCAGATACAAAGGCAAGCTGACAGGTACATTTGCTCCAGCGGCCTACTTTTCAACTCAATGGAACAAAACTTATACAACAGGCCTGGGGGGAATGGCCATCTGTAACACCGACGAGCTTGCTGCAAAAGTACGACATATCTGCAACATGGAAATGAAGGGCGTTCCGCTGAGCAACTCGGCGCTACTAGCAATACAGTTAGTGCTCTACAACGTGGCTGTCTACCCACAGACGACGACGACAGTTCGAAAAATCTTTCGGTGGCTCAGCAAGAAAGGTGCGGTTATAGGTTCTTCCTCCATGGAAGAAAAGGAAAGCACCGGCATGCCGGAAGACTTTTTTATGGGGTTGAGCCGTACGCAAGCAAGCTTTGGGCTAAGGCAGCTTTGCCGATTGGAAGAGAACATAAAGCACCGGAAAAAATTGACCGCCCTGTACGACCGATTACTGGCTGAACGAGGGTGGAAGGTGACAAGGCCGCCGGAAAACACCGAGCCGGTGTTAGTGCGCTATCCGGTAAGAATCACCAACAAATGGGGATCGCTCGAGAAAGCCCGCGAAAGGGGCATTGAATTAGGCGCTTGGTTCGAGTCGCCTTTGCACCCAAAGGAAACGAGGCTCGAACTTTTCGGCTATCGCCAGGGAATGTGCCCTGTCGCCGAAAAGGCTGCTCAAGAAGTTGTTAATCTGCCTGTTCATCCGAGAGTTTCGGAAAGGACTGTGCGGCAAACCATCGAGTTCATTACTGAGTATCAACAAGCGAGTTGGTAGTCTTCTATGTTTAATCCGCCCACTAAACGTCCGGAAGTATTCATCTTCGAAGGGGAAGCCAAAGCTGCCCTGGCTGCTGCCGAGTCATTCACCCGTCAGGGATTTCGGGTCGTCATCGGCTCAAATCATCGTTACTGCGTCGGATTTTACTCGCGATTATGCCGAGAACGTATAATTATTCCGGACCAACGAACTGAACCCGACCAGTGTAGGGATTTCCTGCTTAATCTTGTGAAACAGCGTCGGTTCGAAATGATCCTTCCGCTTGGGGACGAGGTGACACAGATAGTGTGCAGCCGCCGCGAGGAGTTCATGAAATACAGTAAACTGGTGCTGGTACCTTACGAGACATTCCTAATTTGCCGCGATAAAGTCCAGACGATGCGTACAGCTGAGAGGTACGGTATTCCAGTACCTAAGACATACGACCCTCAAGAGCAGGATTTGGGAACAATTGCTCAGGCAGTTGATTATCCCGTACTGGTCAAGCCTGCATTTTCCAGCGGCGCTCGCGGCATTCGCTATGCCCATAATGAGACGGAGATGCAGGAGGCATACAAGGCAATTAGCGCATCCTTTGGACGAACATTTATACAAGAATTAATTCCTCATGAAGGCATGCAATATAAAACGGAGTTGCTTCTGGGTTATGATGGAACCGTGCTTGGCAGTTTTACCTATTCCAAGATCCGATTCTACCCGCCCAGTGGGGGATCAAGCACATTGAATAAAAGCCTTTATTATCCAGAACTCGTTGAGTATGCAACTCGTTTTGCCCAGAGCATTGGGTGGTATGGGATGTGCGACTTTGATTATATCTACGATGTACGAGACAAAAAACCCAAGTTAATGGAGGTCAACCCGCGCGTAACCGATACCATCCAGTTGGCCTCTGCAGCTGGTGTGGATTTTTTCCAGATGCTGTATAAAATGGCGTGCGGAGAAAAGGTTCAGCCAGTAACTACCTATCGAACCGGTCTTTATATGCGATTTCTACCTGGCGAGCTGATGTGGTTTCTAACTGCCAAGGGCAAAAGATTCAATACAAGCCCAAATTTCTTTCGATTCTTCGGTAAGGACATTATCTATTTGGTTACATCGCTATCGGATATCGGGCCGACTATTGGCTATCTTCTGGAAAACATCATGGCACTGCTGAACCCCAAAGAACGAGCTTATCGATTCCGGATGGATGCCACCGAGCAAAACCAAAACAGGTAGATTTGGCATACTCAACATACCGTTGTCAGATAGGGTGGACTATAATAGACAGTCCATGTTGCATTTGCAAATTCTGATTGCACCGGCAACAAGATCACAGAACAAAATGCTAGTGGACGGAGTATTCATAGGCTGGACTTTTTTGTGGAGAGTATGGTCTAAGAAGGCAGCTTTTTATTTCTGAGGTGCCCCCTAATGGATGCGAAAGAGCCAACAATAAATAACGACAAATCCAACTCTATAACCAAACCTACGGTGACAAAAAGTCCAAGTTGCAACGCCGAGAGACGCTTTTGGCGGTCAAACATCCCTGCCTCGGAGTTATCCGAAACGCTTTGCCCAATATGTGGTGACCAACGACGAAAGTTCATGTGCGAAGAGCGAGAGTACCCCATTTGGAAGTGCAAACAATGCGGTCATATTTACGTCTCGCCCCGACCTTCTGAGGCGGTTCTGGCCGACTACTACACGACGGACTTTATGCCGCATACCGAGGATGAGAATATTTATGAAGGAAAGAACTACGGCATCTATGATGCAGCTGCTCGGGCGATTGTCAAATTCATGCCACATCGCGGAGAC
>Ga0315294_10007861_pt1 | contig 11707 bp, 10 predicted proteins | sample YL17G13_40_MG_FD_203626 | JGI IMG/M metagenome (GOLD analysis project Ga0315294, IMG submission 203626) | Sediment microbial communities from Yellowstone Lake, YNP, Wyoming, USA - YL17G13_40 | ecosystem: Environmental > Aquatic > Freshwater > Lake > Sediment | place: USA: Wyoming | collected...
GGCCGACTCGCCAGGCGACAGGGGCGATGTGAACACGACGCCATCTTCATCGCTCGTTCCCTCAAGATCGTCCCCGTTGGCCGTCGAGCCGGGCTTGCCGTCCGGCTCTCCATCCACGGCTCGTCCCAGGTACACCCCCTGGACGATGGTGTGCCGTGCGCCGTCGCCGGCCAGGAGCGTCTTGTAGGTGTCCGGGGCGTCGCCGAAGTCCAACTGGGCCGCCTTCGTGCACTGGGCGCAGGTGGTGCCGGGGCCCAGCCACTCATTGGGGGTCTTGCACCCATCCTTGGTCGTCAGGGTGCATTCGCCTGTCTGACGATTGCAGCAGGCGCCTTGTTGAGTGGCGTTCTCCCGAATGACGCCTCCGTAGACGTAGACATTCTGTCCCCGGATATCGACCGAGACCCACTCCGGGTTGTACTGATCGACGGTGAAGGTGAAACTCGGCATCGAAGCCTTGAGGTACTGATTGTCCACCCGGTACAGCCCACGGCCCAGCATGTACTGAAGCTCCTCGCGTGCCGAAGGAGCGTCTTGGGGCAAGGGTGGTTGCTTGGCGTTGAGCTGCGACCACTGCGGCGTCGTCCAATTGACGTTGATCTCGAGGACGGTCGGCTTGGTCGTATCGACGGCCCTGACGTACGCCACGTACTGGAGATGGCCTTTGCCGGCCGCGTCGAACGGCTGATTGTAGAACCACTGTCGGTACCAGCCGGTTTGGGGATAATGGTACCAGGTTCCCGCCCCGTACCCGTGCCCGTCGCCGCTGGTGTAGCGGCCGTTCGAATCGAGGACGATGCGGTACCAAGAACCCGGATAGCTGTTCGGGTCCTCCGTCGTGCTCTGTTTGGCGAGCACCTGGCACGAGAGGATCGTCAGAATCGTCAGCAGAACCTCGATGAATGATCGTCCGACTTTTGATGCGTTCATAAACAGGTCCTATATCAAGTTGGTGCGAACATTGGATCGAATGCAGGATCGCCACGAGGCGTACGCGTGCATTTTCACCACCCTATTCCGCTAAGAAATCGGCGGTTGATCGACCCTCCTCCAGCCAAATACGATCGGGCGGCTCCGAACCATCGATACCGGCCGTAGCAGGGCACTGATTGCCGCTGACAGTCCACGTAATCCTTCAAAAAACGGACGTTCGGCAGCGCAAAGCGGGCTGGCTGAAGGGCTTGGCCGGGATGAACTTGCGGCTGCCGATCTGGACCGTGGTTCCGGCCTTTGTGCTTCGGCTGGTGCTGGGCCGGATGACCGACGAGGTGCTCCTGGCCAGCCGGAAGGTGATCCCGATGCGGCGGATGGAAGCAGGCTTTACGTTCAAGGACCCGGAATTGCGAACTGCCTTGGAGGCAATCATTCAAGGAGAAGATCATGAGTCTGGCTAACTCGTGTGATGTTGCCAAGGGAAGGATGGCCAATTTTCGCGCATTCTCCGCTGCGGCTGTAACTGGCGGTGCTTGGGACAGTTATGGCGGATCGGACGCCAGGCAGATCAAAAACACCGCAGACCATTGTTGACAGCCGGACCCGTGAGGCGTATAGTGGCGGCTTTGTTTTCGTGATTGTGAACACAAGCACAAAGTCGTCGTGTTGGCGTCATGAGGTACCACAAGATTCCAGACGAAACGGTACGCCGGTTGCCCATCTACCTGCGGGGGCTGATGGTTTCGGTGGACCAGGGACGCGAGCATATCTCGAGCCAGTCGCTGGCGGACTCAGTGGGAGTGGATGCCTGGCAAATTCGCAAGGATCTCTCGTATTTCGGGGATTTCGGCACCCCCGGCGTCGGCTACAATATCGAGAAGCTGGCCCGAGGGATCAAGAAGACGTTGCGGCTGGACGCGATTCGAAGGGCCGCGCTGGTCGGTGTGGGGGACCTGGGCTCGGCGCTGCTGGCGTACCCGGGCTTTCGGATGTACGGGTTGGACATCGTGGCGGCCTTCGACGTCGATCCCAGGAAGATCGGCGCTGTGGTGAACGGGGTCGAGATTGAGAATTCGGCGAAGGTTGACACCTTGAAGCAGCGGGAGATCAGCCTGGCCGTTGTCGCTGTCCCTCGGGAGGCAGCTCAGGTCACCGTCGACAGCCTGGTGGCGGCCGGGGTCAAGGGGATCCTGAATTTCGCGCCCTGCAAGCTGGTCGTTCCCCGGCGGATCAAGGTGATTACGCTCGACATCGCGATGGAGCTGGCCCGCCTTCCTTATTATATGCCGCGAGCGGAGCAGATGAGCGAAACGTGAGGACACAGGCCGCAACGGTGGATGTAGTTGGATGGAGTGTAGTAGTAGTCGGAAACGGTTTTGAGGCTTTTGGAGCCGGGATTCTGCAATGAGTGTAAAAAAGATAGCGAAGAGTGATTTTACGAGCTTTGTCGAGGCCCTGATCCGGACGGAGAGCGTCATCGGCGTTCAGGCCAAGGGCGACCGGTTCGATTTCGCGCCTCTGGAGTCGGCCAAGGACCTGCGGCTGGACTACGACGTGACGCTCCAGCCGCCGAAGAAGTACTTCCTGCCGCCGACGGAGGTGCTCCTGACGTATGAAGTGGGCGGCCCCTACGAGTCACAACTCGACGGGCAGGAGTTCATCCTGCTCGGCGTGCATCCCTACGACATGGTTGCCATCAACCAGATGGATGAACTGTTCCAGCAGGACAACTACGACACGCACTACATGACCCGGCGGAACCACGCGATGATCATCGCGTGCGACGTTGTCCGGCCCTCCGACCACGTCTTTGCCTCGTCCATGGGGACCGCGCTGGTCAAGAAGGGCTACGACGTTCTGCTGACCGACGTTGGCGACAGCTACGTGGCCGAGGCCGCCACCGCCAAAGGCGAGCAACTGCTGGCCAAGGCGAAAGGCGCAGTCCAAGCCGACGCCCAGGCGTTGAAGAATCGCGAGGACGTATGGGCCCGCAACAAGAAATCCTTGAATCGGCATGAGCTCAAGTGCGATCCCGCCTATCTGCCCAAAGTGCTGGCCAAGGCCTACAAGCATCCCGTCTGGGAAGAGAAGGCCAAGACGTGCTTTTCCTGCGGCTCGTGCAACCAGGTGTGCCCCACCTGCTACTGCTTCAACGTCCAGGACGACGTGAACTGGGACCTCAAGACGGGCCGGCGCGTCCGGGAATGGGACGGCTGCCTGCTCGATGGCTTCACGAAAGTGGCGCCGGCTCACGAGTTCCGCAAGGCTCGGGCAGACCGGTTCCGGCACAGGCTGTATCGCAAGGCGACCTACGTGCCGCAGAAGATCGGCGGCCAGATCGCCTGTGTCGGCTGCGGGCGTTGCGTTGGCGCCTGCCTGCCCGACATTGCGAATCCCGTGAACATCTACAATCGGCTGATCGACGATCTGGGGATCGGGTAACGGAAAGGATTGATGATCGATGATTGATAATTGATGAGTGCCGCAATATGAGAGCGGCTTTATCGTAATCAATCATCAATAGTCAATAATCAATAATCAATTCTTTTTTGGGAGTTGACTGATGTGTCAGTGTTGTGCGAAAAAGAAAGATATCTACCTGCCGCAGTTGGCGACGGTCGCGGACATCAGCCAGATGAACGTCACCGAGAAGTACCTGCGGCTGGCGATGGATGACGGCCAGTTCGACTTTGTCCCCGGCCAGTTCGTGGAAGTGTCGGTGGCCGGCATTGGCGAGGCCCCGATCACGATCAGCTCGTCGCCGACCCTCGGAGACAGCTTCGAGCTGGTGGTCCGCAAGATCGGTCGCGTCAGCGGCGCTATCCACAACCTCAAACGCGGGGACAAGGTGGGGATTCGCGGCCCGCTCGGCAAGGGGATCTATCCGGTCGAGGAAGCCAAGGGCAAGAACCTGGTCTTCATTTGCGGCGGCATCGGCATGGTGCCCCAGCGGTCGTTCATCAACTACGTGCTCGACAATCGCGGCGACTACGGCGACGTAGCGATCCTGCAAGGGACCAAGTCGTACGATCTGCGGCTGTTCACCTCGGAGATCGATGCCTGGAGCCAACGCGGCGACGTGCAGATGCTCGAAACGCTCGACGAAGGGGATGCGCGTTGGAAGGGCAACGTCGGCGTCGTGACGAAGCTGGTCTCCAGGGTCGAGACCGACCTGAAGTCGGCGATGATCCTCGTCTGCGGCCCGCCGATCATGTACAAATTCGTGCTGATGGCCCTCGCCGAGCGCGATGTCCCGCACGGGAACATCTTCTTGAATCTCGAACGGAAAATGAAGTGCGGCGTAGGCAAGTGCGGACACTGCCAGATCAACAGTGCGTATGTCTGCATGTCCGGCCCCGTGTTCCGATATTCTGATTTGGCTTCTCTGCCGGAGGCGATTTAACAATGGCGAAACCCAAGATTGCGATATTCGATTTTGCCTGCTGCGAAGGTTGTCAGCTCCAGATCGTCAACCTTGAAGAAGAAATTCTCAATCTCCTCGGGGTCGCCGACGTCGTGGAGTGGCGCGAGGCGATGAGTGAGAAGAGCGACGAGTACGACATCGCCCTCATCGAGGGGTCGATCACCCGCATGGAGGATGAGGAGAAGCTCAAGCTGATCCGCAGCCGGGCCAAGGTCCTGATCGCTCTCGGCGCCTGCGCGACGATCGGCGGCATCAACAAGCTCAAGAACAACTTCGACGACCTCGACGAGGTGAAGAAGTGCGTCTATGGCAAGGCCGCCGGCAAACCGCACTTGCGAACGGGGCCGACGAAGGCCGTCGATGAGGTCGTCCAGGTCGATCACTACGTGCACGGCTGCCCCATCGACCGCAAGGAATTCACCTACATCGTGCGGTCCCTGCTGATGGGCAAAACGCCGGAGATTCCAGAGTGGCCGGTCTGCGTCGAGTGCAAGGCCAGGGGTAATCCGTGTCTGTGGGATTATGACCAAGTGTGCCTCGGTCCGATCATCCGGGCCGGATGCGGGGCGCGGTGCCCGTCGAGCGGGTTCCGGTGCTTCGGCTGCCGGGGCTATGTCGACAGTCCGAACGTCGAGGCGGCCAAGGACGTGATTACCCGCTACGGCCTGAGCGTCGACGATCTAAAGACCAAGATGGTTCTCTTTGGAAGTAAGCAGGAGCCGACGATCTATGAGTAATCGCACAGTGAATATAAACGTCCATCATATAACCCGCGTGGAAGGGCACGGCAACATTGTCGTCAATGCCACCAACGGCAAGATCGAGAAGCTCCAGTGGCAGGTGCCGGAGGCGCCGCGCTTCTTCGAGGCCATGGTCCGGGGGCGCAGCTACGAGGATATCCAAACCATCGTCAGCCGGATCTGCGGCATTTGCTCGATCAGCCACTCGCTGGCGGCCACGAAGGGAGTCGAGAACGCCACCGGCATCCAGGTCTCCGAGCAGACCGACAAGATCCGCCTGCTGATGCATTATTCGGAGCAGTTGCAGAGCCATGTACTGCACGTCGGCTACCTGGCGGCCCCGGACTTCTTCGGGGTCCCATCCGTCGTGCCGCTGGTGGCGATGGCCCCCGACGCCGTCAAGACGATCATTGGCCTGCATCGGCTCGCCAATGAATGGTCGGCCCTGATCGCCGGCCGAATCACGCACCCCGTGACGTTGCGGCCGGGCGGCATGACGAAGATCCCCACGGAAAAGCAGCTTCGCGAGCTGCAGGACCGGCTCAAGAAGTGCATGGCCGACCTGACGGTCGTGGCTAATGTGGTGCTCTCGGTGGCCGGGAAGATCCCACAATTCGAGCGCCAGACCGAGTATGTCTCACTCAAGCAGAACAAACCAGCCATGTACGCGTTTTATCACGGCGAGATCGCCTCGACTGACTACCAAGGCACCGTGCCGGTCAACGACTGGAAGACGGTAGCCAATGAGTATGTGAACGATCAGTCCACGGCGAAGTGGACGAAGTGGCATCGCGATTCGTACGCCGTCGGCGCGTTGGCCCGGTTCAATAACAACGCGGAGCTTCTATCGCCGACCGCCAAGGCCGTGGCCAAGATGTTTGGGCTTCAGAAGGGCTGCTGCAATCCGTACATGAATACCGTGGCCCAGCTTGCCGAGGCGGTGCACATGGTGGAAAAGAGCATCGAGCTGATCGACGAGCTTCTGACCAAAGGGCTTAAGCAGGAGACCGTCGCGGTCAGTCCGAAGGCCGGCAAAGCCAGCGGCTGCGTCGAGGCCCCGCGCGGCATCCTGTTCCACGAGTATGAGTTCGACCGCAAGGGTAATTGCATGAGTGCGGATATCTGCATCCCGACGAACCAGAACCACGCCAACATCCAGAAGGATTTCGAGAAGCTGGTGCCGGAGATTCTGGACGAGCCGGAGGATGCGATTCGACTGAAGCTGGAAATGCTCGTGCGGTCTTATGACCCCTGCGTTTCCTGCTCGACGCACATGCTGGACGTGAAGTTCGTTCGATGACGTATGGCGCACCGTCATGTCATTGCGAGGAGCGAAGCGACGAAGCAATCTCGACTCTCGCGATGGGAGATTGCTTCGCTGCGCTCGCAATGACATGGTATCGTGTGGGACGCAGGAGCTACCTGTTTCCATGAGAAAGCCCATCATCGTGCTCGGTCTCGGCAATCCGTTGATGGCGGATGAGGGGATCGGTGTGGTTCTCATCGAGCAGCTTGTGACATCCGCCGGCGGGTATCCATCGGTCGATTTCGTTGATGCCGGGACCGGGGGACTGTCGGTTCTGCATCATATCGAGGGCCGGCGCAAGGCGGTCGTTGTCGATTGTGCCTTCATGGACGAGCCGCCGGGCACGATCAAGCGTTTTACGCCCGAAGAGGTTCGCAGCACGAAAGTGCTCGCTCATCAATCGCTTCACGAAGCGGACCTCATGCGGATTATCGCGATGGCAAGACAGCTCGGCCAAGTGCCGGAGAGGATTGTCATCTTCGGAATTCAGCCGGAGCGGGTCGAGCCGGGCCAGGGCCTGAGCCGGACGCTAATGAATAGAACCGACGAGTATATCTTCATGATCCTGCACGAGCTAACAGCGTAGCGTGCGATGGGGAGAATCGCCAAGAGGTCGATTTGTCATCCTGAGCCGAAGGCGAAGGATCTGGCCCACGAGTGAGAGGTTACTCAAATGTGCGGCCCAGGTCCTTCACTCCACTTCGCTTCGTTCAGGATGACAAGTCTTGGTCGTGTACAAGTCGCGGATTTTGGTGGTTCCGTTCGGTTTTTCATGCGGTATAATGCGATAGTCATCCCAATGGGTTGACGCTTTCAAAGTGGTCAAAAGGAGATACGCGATGGCACAGGGCAAGATTCTAATCATTGACGATGATCCCGATATCACGGAAGCGATGACGGTTGTCCTTGAGAATAGGGGGTATGAGGTCCGCCGGGCGAGCGATAGTGCCGAAGGCATGGAGCAGTTGAAGCAGGCCAAGCCGGACCTGATCATCCTCGATGTGATGATGCGGACCTCGCAGGAGGGCTTCGAGCTTTCGAGAGAGCTCAAGAACAACGCGAAGTACAAGGATATCCCCATCCTCATGCTGACGGCCGTCAAGCAGAAGACGGGGCTCGATTTCAAGGCCGAGGCCGGCGACCAGGCTTGGCTTCCCGTCGAGGAGTTCCTGGATAAGCCGGTCAAACCCAGCGTGCTTTTGGAAAAGGTGGAAGACCTGCTGTCGGCTCACGAGGCGTGAGCCGACAGAGGTACGATTTACAATTTACGATTTATGATTGGGAGGCAAAACTTCACCAGCTCGGTCTGTTCGACCGGCGCGATCCCGTTTTGTGTGCGAAGTCAAATAGTAAATAGCGAATTGTAAATCGTAGATTCCGCATGGAAAACCTTCTCAAGAGTACCCGACTGATCCAAAGGGCGTGCTGGCTCGTCAAGCTGCGCTGGGTGGCGATCGTCACGCTGATTGTGGCCACTTTCGTGGCCAGCCGCTTCATGAGCGTCTCTCTGCCGACGACGGCGCTCTACACGATCTCGATTGTGCTGGTTGTCTACAACTTCATCCTTTATGACCTGCTGCGGTACTGGACCTGGGGCGGTCGGGAGCCGTCCGCGACGAGGATCGGGCGGATCCTCACGTTGCAGATCACCGGCGACCTGATCATCCTCACGACGATTCTGCATTTCTCCGGAGGCATCGAAAGCCCCTTCTCGTTCTTTTTCGTCTTTCACATGATCATCGCCAGCATCCTGCGGTCCAAGGGGCAGAGCTATCTGCAAGCGACGTTGGCCGTGCTGCTCTTTGCGGGCCTGATCTTCCTGGAGGCGGCGGAAGTCATCCCGCATTACCACCTGACGGGATTCGCCGGACGCGGCCTTTACACCGACAGGACGTTTGTTCTGGGCTTTCTGTTCGTTTTCACGGTGACCTTGTATCTCGTTGTGTACATGACCACCTCCATCAGCGAGCAACTGCGCACGCAGCAGGACGATCTGGAGAAGGCCAACACGCTGCTCGAGGAGAAGGATCAGGTCAAGAACCAGTACGTGCTGCGCGTGACCCATGACATCAAGGGACACCTGGCGGCGATCCAAAGCTGTGTGGAGATCGTCTTCAACGAGATGGTCGGCCCGCTCAACGAAAAGCAGAAGGACCTGGTCGGCAGGGCCTATCGGCGGACGACGAAATGCATGGGTTTCGTCACCGCCCTGCTGAAACTGACCCGCATGAAGCTGAGCGGGCATCTGGAGAGGGAGCGCTTCTCTCTGCGAAGCTGCGTTCTCAGCTCCCTGGCGTCGGTGCAGAACCGGGCCCAGGCGAAATCGATCGCCGTGCAGCACCGGATCGATCCGGCCGTCGATGAGGTGTTCGGGGAGGCCGTGCTCATCGAAGAGACCATCACCAACATGCTGTTCAACGCCGTCAAGTACACGCCGGACGGCGGGCGGGTGGGCATGGAAGTTGACCGGGACGGAGACTTCGTTCAAGTCAAGATCGTGGACACGGGCATCGGCATCCCCGAGACCGCCTTGCCGCACATCTTCCAGGAATTCTACCGGGCCGAAAACGCCCGGGCCGTCGAGCGGGATGGAACGGGCCTCGGTCTGGCGTTCGCCAAACAGGTGGTCGAGCGGCACGGCGGCCGCATCTGGGCCGAGAACAATCCCGGCGGCGGCAGCACCTTCACCTTCACATTGCCGAACAACCTGACCCCCGCACCGGTCCGAGCATGAGTCCCGCAGGATTGCTGCTGAAAGCGTATTATGAGCGCCTGTACGAGCGGATGCAGGCGGGCCGGGAACGGCTCCTTTCGCGAATAGACGAGCTGCCGGCGGAGGTGGCCAGGCAAGACTTCGGCGACATGGACCCCGGCCGGATGGACGCCTATCGCGAGGCGTGCGTTGCCTTTATCGACGAGCGGCTGGAGAGCTATAACCCGATCGGGATTCAGTACACGTTCGACAGGGCGTCATCCCGCGAGGCGGCGGAGCTGGAGTTTCAGCTCAACTGGTACAACAGCCGCCCGGAATTCGCCGATCTCGTCATGGCGGCCCGCTCCCTCGCCGGTTCCGGTGTCCCCGACGAGAAGCTGCCGGACCTCGCCAAGGACCTGATCCGCCAGGTCGGCGCCTATCCCGACCGAAGCATCATGGAAGCCTACACGGCCGAGCCCGCCCTCCAGAAACTGCCGGATTACATCGTGGCCTGTGCCATAGAAGAAATCATCTGCCGCCGCAAGCCCACCGATTGAATCGCAGCGCCAGCGTATCGCAGAATCCGCCGATGAACATGGATGAACACCGATATTCTCTCGCCATGACGCCAAGCACGCCAAGACAATCTTCAAGTCAGGATTTCCCTACCTCATTTCCTTCTCACCCCTGGCGATCTTTGCGTCTTTGCGAGAAACCCTTCTTTCTTCCTTTCAATCATCAATCAAAAATCATCAATCATCAATTGTGAGCTTCCCACCACAGACACGGATAGTCCTTCCCTTCGAGAATCCACCAGATATCCTCTGTGCCGTTCTTTGTCTCACCCACGAAGTCCCAGCCGGCGTCGAGGAATGTGCTGGCCGTTTGCATCTGGGCCGTGGTCTTGCCGGTGCCGCCGGCACTCGTGGCTTGGCCTGAAGTCTGGCGGTCCCAGAAAGAGGCGGTCACAGTACGCCAGATACCCCCCACCAGCCCGCCGACAGACTGAGTGCCACTGACCTTCCCGGTGCTGTAGCACTGGGCCACAGTACCCGAGTTGTACCCCACCAGCCCGCCGACAGACGCATACTGACCGGTCCCCGTGACCTCACCGCTGCTGTAGCATCGGGTCACGCGGCCGCCGGGACTGTTCCATGAGCCATTGCTCCCCACCAAGCCGCCGACATAATCCCCTGCGCCGGTTATATTGACGTCCACTACCCCCAGGTCCCTGACCTCGGCCCCAGAGGCCAGTTGGCCGAAAAGGCCCACATGACTCCTACCGTTGATCGTCAGATCCGAGATCGTATGACCGTTGCCGTCAAAGACACCGCCATACGGGTAGTCCGCCCCACCTATCGGATAGAAACGAATTCCTGTCAGATCAAGATCAGAGACCAGCTTGAAGTGGCATTTCATAAGTCTTGGATTGTGACCAATGCTGTTCAGTTCCTCTGGTCTTGAGATCATGTAAGGATCATTAGGTTCTCCCGTACCGCCGGAGAATCTCGGCAGACCTTGCAGCGGGGGTAGTTGCCACGAGAGAATCGGGTATCCACCACCCTTTGGCTCAGCCCAGATGTCATGCGGGCCATCTGCTTGACCAACAAAATCCCACCGCACAACCATAAACGTGTTCGGGTCCTGCATCTGTGCCGTGGTCTTGCCGGTGCCGGCGGCACTTTTGGCCTGCCCTGAGGTCTGGACGTCCCAGAAACAGGCGGTCACAGTCCCCCCCCAGTAGAAGCTGTTGCTTCCCACCAGCCCGCCGCCACCGTTCTGGCCACTGACCGCACCGGTGCTGTAGCACTGGGTGACACCGCCGAGGTTCCACCCCACCAGCCCGCCGACATCCCACCCAGTGCCACTGACGGCACCGGTGCTATAGCTGTCGATTATGGCACCCTCGTAAGTATCTGGATCGCCACTTGCCCCGGCCAAGCCGCCGACGCCATCTTCGCCCGCGACCGCACCGGTGCTGTAGCACTGGGTCACAGTGCCGCCGTAGTTGTGCCCTACCAGCCCGCCGACCCGGTCGAGCCCACTGACCGCACCAGAGCTGGAGCACTGGGTCACGGTACCGTAACCACTGCACCCCACCAGTCCGCCGACAAAGACGTTGCCATCGACCGTGCCCGTGCTGTGGCTGCCGGTCACAGAGCCTTCGTTGTATCCCACCAGTCCGCCGACATTGCAGTTGCCACTGACCACACCGATACTGTAGCACTGGGTCACAGTACCCGAGTTGCCCCCCACCAGCCCGCCGACGTAGTCGCCTGAACCGGTGATGTTGACATTCACGACCCCCAGGTTCTTGACCTCGCCAGACAACTGGCCAAACAGCCCCACATAGTCCTTCCCTATGATCGTCAGATGGGAGATTGTATGCCCGTCGCCGTCAAAGACACCGGTGAAAGGAGTCCCCTGGAAATACTCCTTCGTGGGGTCGGTATCCGGTGCCATGACCGCCTTATCGAAGACCTTTCGGCCGGGGAGACTCGGGTCCAGGTCGATGTCGGCGGTCAGGAGGAAGTGCTTGTCGTAATCGGCGGGAGTCTCGCCGAGGGCGATCAGATCGGCGGCCGTGGCGATCTGGTAGGGGTCGTTGG
>Ga0315294_10007862_pt1 | contig 11706 bp, 9 predicted proteins | sample YL17G13_40_MG_FD_203626 | JGI IMG/M metagenome (GOLD analysis project Ga0315294, IMG submission 203626) | Sediment microbial communities from Yellowstone Lake, YNP, Wyoming, USA - YL17G13_40 | ecosystem: Environmental > Aquatic > Freshwater > Lake > Sediment | place: USA: Wyoming | collected...
TCTGGCATCAAGTCTCTCGCCAGTCAGCATCATCTCTACAAGCTTTTTTGGTGCTGAAGTAGATCGGAGCAAGGTTGCCATGATCACATAGGGAAACAGTCCAACGTTTATTTCGGGCGTGCCAAACTGGCAATCTTCAGCGGCGATCACTATGTCACAAGAACAAGCCAACCCAAACCCGCCCCCCAACGCATGGCCATTAATCCGTCCCAGCAACGGCTTCTGCAAACCCTTGATCACCTTGAAAAGCTCAGCAAATTTCCTTTGTTCTTCGTGGCGGTCTAGTAAACCTGCTGTGGTGCTTACAGCTTCACCGAAATCAGCGCCAGCACAGAATGCTTTGCTACCAGCCCCAGTCAGCACGATGGCGAGTATATTCGGGTCATCATCATATTTCTTCAGGGCGTCAAAAAGTTCGACTACCATGGTCGGCGAAATGGCATTCCTTCGTTCTTCGCGAGACAGAGTAATTATGCCCGCTTTGCCTCTTATTTCCGTCACTATTGTCTGATACATTGGTTCTCTCCTTATACCGGATAGACTCCGTGCTTCCGGGGATGCCTGAATATCTTCTTATCCTTGGTAAACTCAAGAGCCCGGAACAATGCTCTCTTCGTTTCCCTGGGATCGATTACATCATCTATGACACCGGACTTCGCTGTCTTGAATATGTTGATCTGTGGTCTTATCTGCTCGGCAAGTTGCGCTAGCATCTCTTTCGGGTTTTCTGCCTCGGCAAGTTGTTTTCTGGCAAAAATCGACACCATACCCTCAGCTCCCATAACTGATATTTCAGCTCCCGGATAGGCAATCAACAAGTCGGGGTCGAAGGCCTTGCCACACATGGCATAATACCCGGCACCATAAGACTTTCTGACGATCAGGGTTAATTTGGGCACAGTTGCTTCAGCAACTGCATGGACCATCTTGGCCCCGTGCCTTATTATGCCCGATTTTTCTGCCTTGGAACCGACCATGAAGCCGGGGACATCAGAAAGGAAAAGAAGCGGGACATTAAAAGCATCGCAAAGCCATACAAAGCGAGCGGCTTTATCAGCAGCATCAATATCGATGACGCCTCCATAAAACATCGGGTTGTTTGCCACAATTCCAATCGAATAGCCAGCTATACGCCCAAAGGCGGTAATAATGTTCCTTCCCCACTCCGGCTTCATTTCAAAGAAGTAGCCATCGTCCACGATGTATCTTATTAAATCGTGCATGTCATAGGCTTCCCGCGGGTTGTCCGGCACAACATTCAGTATGCCATCATCGAGCAAGGCCATGGGATCTCCTGACCATTCCTTTCGCTGCGGCTTCTCTTCACAGTGCTGAGGGAAGAAAGAAATATATTCCTTTATAGCCTTAATACATTCCTCATCCGAATCAACCTCCAGGTCTCCGCAGCCACTGATCTCACAGTGGATTTTGGAGCCGCCAAGCTCGTCTTCTGTGAGCTTCTCACCAATCACCGATTTGACAAGAGCCGGCCCGCCTAGACCCATGAAACTCGTTCCCTTAACCATGGGCACGAAATCGGAAAGGCCGGGTATATAAGCAGTGCCGGCATATCCCGGCCCCATCATAGCTGCGACCTGCGGGACCACGCCTGACATCAAAGATTCTTCCTTAAAGAGATACCCTGTATCGGCAAATAGTGCCACTCTTTCGCCGCTGAAGCCTCCACCACTTACCCGGGCACCCCCAGAGTCATTCAGCCATATCATCGGTATTCTTTCTCTGAGGGCAATCTCCCTTATTCTGGTCACCTTGGTTTCGTTGACAATCCCCATGGAGCCGCCTCTCACTGTGAAATCGTAAGCTGCCACCGCCACGTCTCTCACGCGAACACCATCATTCAGCTTTCCATAGCCTGTAATGACACCATCAGCGGGCACAAGTTCATCCACACCGAATTCGCTACCCAGCATGCCAGTTTCAACGAATGTTCCCTTTTCAACCAAGAGGTCAAGCCTCTCCCTGGCGGTCAGTTTTCCCCGTCCATGATGTTTTTTGACAGCCTCTTCACCTCCCATCTGCTTGATTTGCTCGCGGAGGCGCGCAAGCTTCTCAACCTCCTGTCTCATTATCTCACCCATTTTTCTCCTCCTTTAATTTCGATATGAAATGAGTATCGTAGTTCCCCGATTTGAATATCTCAGAATCAAAAGCTTCTTGGAGGAAAGAAAGGTTGTTTTTGATCCCTGTGATTTCATAGCTGTCCAGAGCATGTTGCATTCTCAGCATAGCTTCGTTTCTATCTTCACCCCAGACGACTAGCTTGGCAATCAAAGGGTCATAGAACTGACTCACGGTGTCCCCGGCCTGATATCCAGAGTCCACCCTTATTCTATCGCCGCGAGGCTCAATATATGAAATTATCTTGCCCGGCGACGGATAGAAATTCTTCGAATCCTCGGCATAGACACGAGATTCCATAGCCCATCCGTTCCACTCCAAGTCTTCTTCTCGCAGCGATAGAGATTCACCCGAGGCAATCCTCATTTGCTGCTCAACCAAGTCAATATCAGTTATCATTTCAGTAATCGGGTGCTCTACCTGAAGCCTTGCGTTTATTTCCAGGAAGTAAAACTTCCGATGCACATCAATGACGAATTCAACAGTGCCTGCATTGGTATAGCCAATTCCTCGAGCCAGGCTCTTGGCCGCCTGTCGTAGTTCTCTCCTCAATCCGGCAGTAGCGAAAGGAGACGGTGACTCTTCGATCACCTTTTGATGCCGCCTCTGCACCGAGCATTCTCTTTCCGGGAAAGTGACCACGTTGCCGTCTTTGTCTCCCAGGATTTGGATTTCTATATGGTGGGGTGATTCCAGATATTTTTCGACATAGACTCTCTCATCACCAAAAGCTAATCTGGCCCGGCTGGTGGCTGTATCGAATGCTTCCGCAACCTCTTCCTTTTTCCCCACCTTCACCATGCCAATCCCGCCACCACCAGCGGAGGCCTTGAAGATGACTGGGAAAGCCAGTTCAGTCGCCCACTTCCTGGCTTCCTCAACATTGCTTAATATACCACTCCCTGGCGGAATGGGTATGCCCAAACTGGTAGCTATTTCCCGTGAACGGTACTTGTCTCCCATTTTACGAATGACTTCTGAACTCGGGCCGATAAATGTCAGCCCCTCTGTTTCACACCTTTGAGCAAATTCCCATCGTTCAGATAAGAAGCCATATCCAGGGTGAATGGCACTTGCGCCAGATTCTTTGGCCGCTGCAATAACCCTGTCTATATTGAGATAACTGTCCTTGGGCTTAGCTTCCCCAATTCTCAGGGCCTTGTCGGCTTCCCGGACGAACAGAGATTTCTCATCTATATCTGAATATACCGCTACGGTCTCGATACCTAGTAGCTTTGCGGTCCTGCTTATGCGCCGGGCAATTTCTCCCCGATTAGCAATCAATACTGATTTGAGCATATGTTGGTTTACTCAATGGGATAGTCTGATACAACAAGCGATCCCCAACCCGACCGAAGAAGCCACGTTACAGATGCAACCACTCAGTCTCTCCATAGGAGCGCGCTAGCCCGCAAACTGACTGGAACCCCAGGGACTCCCCGCCATGGCTATCGCTAACCCAGAAATGTATCGCATTTACTACAATTCGTCAATTCGAGGCGACGAGAAGGCGGAGCTTGCCCCGCCCTGGGAGCCGCTCGACCGGCAAAGCTTCGCCGCTCTAGCCGACCCTGCTCTGCACCGCATCTCGGATAACGAGCCTGCCGTCCACGACGACTGGAAGCTGAAACCCCTCTGACGTCAATACATCGTCTGCATGTCGATGAGGCCCTTCTCCCTGGCCCGGTTCTCCGCCCAGCGGTAGAACCCAATCGACAGCACCGCCAAGAGAACCATCGAGCCGGCCAGAATCAGGAGAAGCGCCCGGTCTGAGAGCGAGGACAACAGCTGACCTGCCCCATCGCCCAAGAGCGCACGCCTGAGCGCCTCCAACCAATATGTGAGAGGTAAGGCCTGCCCCAGAAGCTGAAGAGGCTTGGGAAGAACGTCAATGGGGAAAACGGCCCCACACAACAGATAGAGCGCGCCAGCCACGGCATCCCCAATATAGAAACTATGCCGCGCAGTAATCAGAGATATCCCCCCAAGAAAGATGCCCTGGAACGCCAGGCTCGCCAACCCGAACAGCCACGCCGCGAACAGCATGCCCCAATCTATCGTCGCGGGCGGCATCGGAATCCCCAGCACGATGATGCCGAAGAGCAGCATGATCAAAACGGCCACCGTAGCCATGATCGCCTGCGTCACGCCCCGGCCCAGCAAGTAGGCATAGATATTCAGCGGCGCGACGTACATATACTTGAGCATTCCATAGTGCTCCCGGTCCTCGATGACCGCTTGGCTCACACCCATGAGCACCATCGCCACGTAGATGTAGAACGCATTCCCCACGAAGATCTGCGGGAAGAGTGGGTGCTGGACCCCGCCCTGGGCGATGACCATGTACATCAACACCAAAATGAGCGCCCCGGCGATGGGCTTGGCGATGGAGTAAATGGCGAACAGGAACGGGGTCGCCCAGTTTGATTCGATCTGCCAGCCGAGCCAGGCCGCCATCTTCAGGCTGCGGGTGCTCTCCACGGCTCTCTGTCGCGTCATTGTGCTCGCTTCACTGCCCCCGGATGGTGAGACGCCCTTCTCTTCTAGATAAATCTTCCATGTAGCTCAACGCCCGCTTGGCCAACCATAAGAACCCGATGCTGAGCACCGCCAGTGCCCCCAGCTCGATTCTCACATCAACGAAACGGAACTGGGCCATCATCGTGGGGAAGAGCAGTTGGCGCATCGCGTCTAGTCCCAGCGTAATAGGGATCACCGAGGCGCCGAGCGCAGCGATGAACCCCAAGGCCCGCACCGGGAAATAGAACCCTGACACCAAGAATACGGGCTCCTGCAAGAGATTCGAGAGGTGCTGCGCCTGGCGCCCGTAGAGCAAGAAGAGGGAACTGAACAGCATCCCCAGCCCGTAGAGCGCCAGGAGCGTCAGTAGAAAGACGCCCAAGAGTTGCGGGACATTCACGATGGAGACCTCGACGCGGAAGATGAGGAGACCGAGGGTGATGACGGCCAGCGCGCGCACCGTGGTGGCCACCATGCCGCCGATGGCCATCCCCAGCAGAATGGCCATTAGCGAGGTGGGTGCGATGATGTACAGCTCCAGGTTCCCGGTCTCTTTTTCCCAATAGAATTGGGAGGCCATGCTCCAGAGCACGTTTAGCCAGTAAGCCGTCATCGCGCCACCCAACACCACGAACCCGGTGAACTCCGGTGGCGCCTGGATCGCGCGGTAGATGAAAACGAACGCCGAGACCTGCAACAAGGGGAGGACCGTGTCGAAGAAGAGCCAGCTCCGCTCCCGCTGCATGCCGACGACGCGCGGATAGGCTCGCCCCATCACCGTCCGCCAGAAGATCTCCCAGCGGGTTGGGGAGCTCATCGGGGCGCTCCCTCTGTTGTCCCTGCACTGCCGCCCCCCTCCCCAAGGCCCCGGCCCACCATGCTGATGAAGACGTCCTCCAAGGTGGGATCGCGCTTCTCCAGCGAGATCAGCTCCCCGTGGGAGTCCTGAATCGCCGTCAAAATGGGAGGAAGCGCGTTCTCGTCCTCCAAGATGAAGTCAAGCTCCGTGTAACCGTTGACCTCTACATGACTGAAACGCTGCACGCCTCGCAGATGCTGAAAGAGTCTCTCAGGATTGGCAATCGCCGTCACCCGCAGCCGGAAGACGACTCCCCGCTGAAGGTGCTTCTTGAGATTACCAGGCGTGTCACAGGCGAGGATATGCCCGTCGTGGATGATGGCCACGCGGTCGCAAAGCTCCTCGGCTTCGTACATGTAATGGGTGGTCAGCAGCACTGTCTTGTCGGCGCGCTTGCCTACCCAATCTTTGATGAACCCGCGCAACGTGTGCGACGTTTGCACGTCGAGCCCCAGCGTCGGCTCATCCAAGAACAGAATCTCGGGGTTGGTGAGGAAACCGCGCACGAAGTTCATCTTCTGGCGCATCCCCGTCGAGAGGTGGAAGATTTTGGTCTTGGCCCGGTCGGCCAGACCCACAATCTCCAGCAACTCCCGGATGCGCCTTCTAGCCGTTTCTCCGTCGATCCCATAGAACTGAGTGAACATCCACAGATTCTCTTCCACGGTGAGCAGGCCATACCCGGAAGATTCGCCGCCGGAGACCATGTTGATGTGGCGGCGCACTTCCCGGGGATTTTGGGCCACGTCGACACCAGCCACCCAGGCACGGCCGCCAGTGGGGGCCAAAAGCGTTGTCAATATCTTGATGAGCGTCGTCTTGCCCGCGCCGTTGGGGCCGAGCAGCCCGAAGAGCTCGCCCGTGGGAATCTCGAGGTCGACGCGGTCGAGCGCAATGATCTCGCGCTCCCCGCCGCGCGCTTTACGCTTCTTCGCCTTATAGACGCGGCTCAATTGCTCGGTCTTCATAGCCAACTCGGTGCTCATGTCATGACGTCCTCTCTGGATGGTGCTCAGTGAACAGAAAAAAGGGCATTTAGTCTCTGCACTTAAACTCTTGTCGCCGCCGCATAGCTGCGCCCACCCGTCACGTCCCTTGTTCCGCCCACAGGACAGAGCCCAAACGAATATGGCACAAGGCTATTGGGGCTCCCACAGGCGGGAGCGCTGGGCCTTAACGGCTACGGCCTCACGCCCCAAGCTCTTTCAATTCCTAACATCGTACTTAGGCCGGTGTTCCACAACCACGGCAAGAATGCTACAGCGTATTATACCATAGCTGAAAAGACTTGTACTGGCTAGGCTTCACTACGCAATGTCACATATCTCGTGATACTGGGTCCAGACTGTCGGGTGCTTCCGTGCGTCCCGCCGAATACTGTAGCAAATCGCCACATGTGTCAGCACACTTGTTGTGTATAGCCCGACCACACGTGACTCGACTTCCGTGCTCTTCTATGCTAGCATGCATCAATCACTAAAGCTCTACGCGAATTCTGTCAGGAGGTAAACCAGTCATGGTTGTACAAAAGGAAAAAAAGACGATAAACCGACTGAAGTCAATGTACCCGCTCAGGGCTAAGGTAAATGAAACCTACTTGAAGAGCATTGAAGCTATACAGGCGGGCAAACCTGCTGTCTGGGCTATGCTCAATTTCTATTATGGCGACCCCATCTTAAAAGCCATGGATATAGAAGTGGTCTATCCTGAAAACTATGGCGCTATTGCCGCGGCTATGGGAGTTGCCCGGCAATACCTGGACCGCGCTGACGCCGAGGGCTTTCCCACTCACCTTTGTGGTTACAGTTTGACCACCCTGGGTTATGCATCCAGGATGATGAAAGAATTGAAAGGCCAGATACCTCCGGAAGCGCCTTTGGGAGGAATGCCCAAGCCACTATTTCTGATGTCCTCAGCTGCGATCTGCGACGCCAGATACAAGTGGTTCCAGGCCCTGGGACGTTACATGGATGTCCCCGTATGGCCGCTGGAAGCGCCTATTCCCGGCATCAAGGAGTTCTTCATCGAGGGCTACTACGACAAAATGGTGAAACTGGGAGTTAAGCACCTGAGGGACTTTGTTGCTTTCGTGGAAAAAATGGTGGGCAAGAAGACGGACTGGGACAGGTTGGACAAGACAGCGAACCTCATGATAGAGGTCAACCGTGTTTGGCACGAAGTCAATGAACTACGCAAAGCAAGACCTTGCCCAATGCACAGCCGGGACTTCTGGAGCGCCATGCCTGCTGCCCTGTTCCTGGCAGGCGACCTCGAGGACTCACTCAGACTGTACCAGGATATGTACAGGGAGGTAAAAGACAGAGTCAATAACCATGTGGGCGCCATTCCCGACGAGAAATACCGGATGGTATTCGCCGAGCTCCCTCCCTGGCATAGCCTGGCCTTCTTCGACAAGCTGGCTGAGAGGGGATGGAATTTCGTCATCGAAAGCTTTGGCTACCATCCGCCCATACCCCTTGACCTCAGTAGGGTCAGTGACCCACTGGAGCGAATCACCAAATTCAGCCTCCAATTCCTCGTGGGCTATTTTGAAGATGCCCGCAAACAGAATGTGCTGGGCGGCACCTCCGCCTATCCTTACCTCAAGTATGTCAAGGAGTGGAAGTGCGACGGCGCGCTGCTTCACCCCCTCATCACCTGCCGCAGCGCTTCTACCCACCTGCCATACGTCTCAGACATGCTCATAGAGAAACTCAATGTCCCCTCACTGAGTATCGAAGGCGATATTGTCGACCTTCGCCTGTTTAATCCGGAAGACGCTTTGGCCAAGGCAGAGCCATTCGAGGAAACTATGGAGCACTACAAAAGGATGAGAAAACAGGCAGGGTTCGACTGGTGAAATAATCCTGGATTTCAATCTCGCAAGGAGGCAGCCATGTCAGACAAAAACAAAGGTCTCAACAAAGCCCGGGAAATCTATTTAGATAGTTCACGCAGAGCCAAAGAGCTCAAGGCAGCTGACAAAAAGATAATAGGCTATCCTTGTGTCTACGTCCCGGTGGAGATGCTTACTGCCCTTGACCTTGTTCCCTACCGGACATGCGCCGACATGAAGGAACCGGTCACTGAAGCAGACAGAGCTTTGCCCCATTCATTCTGCCCTGTCATGCGCAACTGCCTCGATTGTGCCCTGAAAGGCAAAAACGATTTCCTTGATGGCATGGTGGCCATTCACTCCTGCGATCCTCAAGAAAAAACAGCTCGCATCTGGGAGTCCTATACTCACTATCCCTACTTCCATTTCATAGACATGCCCATCACGGTTCGTCCTGAGGCTCTGGAATACTTCAAAGGCCAGCTAAATGATTTCAGAAAGACTCTGGAGGCCTTCACCGGCAAGAAACTGTCTGCAGACAAGCTAGAGGCAGCCATTAAATCCCACAACCAACAGCGGGCCCTAGTGAGAGAGTTATACGAGCTGACAAAGCCTTCTCCACCCCACGTCTCCGGGACGGAAATCGTTCAGGTAGTGAAAGCCTTGACGAGCCTGCCTGTAGCCGAAGGAAACAACCTGTTGACTGAGACCATAGGCGAAGTCAAAAAACGCGCCGCTAGACCGGAAAAGAAATCAGCACGTCTGCTCATATGGAGCAGCACCCTTGACGATACCGACATTATGCAGGCACTTGAAGCCAAGGCAAATGTGGTGATGAACGAAAGCTGTGGCGGGGTCAGGGCTTACAGAGGTGAGGTGAAACTTACCGCCGACCGATTAGAGGGGCTAGCTGACTACTATCTCAATGAAATCACCTGCGCCCGCACCTTCAGACAGGCTGCCCTCGGCGAGACCAGAAAGGACTATGGCCGAGACCTGCAAAGCCGCTTCGGCTATCTTAAAGGCGCCATCAAAGACTGGAAAATAAACGGTGTCGTAATGCTACTCGTTAGGTATTGCGATCCCTTCGCCTTCGAAATGCCATCGCTTAAGGACTATCTCAACAGTATCGGCGTCCCCAGCACCTACATAGAATACGACTATACTACAGGAGCCCTGGCCCCAATGAGAACCAGGGTGGAAGCTTTCATTGAGACAATCAGCCAGTAGTGACTCATCAGGAGGCCTACTTGTACTTCGCCGGTGTTGACATTGGCTCCACCATGACCAAGGTCGTGCTCATGGACAAGGCCGGCAACCTGCTTTCGTTCATCAAGGGCCCGACAGGTGCCGAGCATCGCCAACTCGCCAATGAGGTTATGCGACAGGCACTGGAGCAAGCGCGGCTCCAGATTGATGATATCTCTTATATTGTAGCTACGGGCTACGGACGGCTCAACGTCCCTTTCGCAGACCGTCAGATAACAGAGCTTTCCTGCCATGCCCGAGGCGTCTCCAGCCTTTTCCCCGACGCCAGGACCGCTATTGACATAGGCGGCCAGGATGCCAAGTGTATGAAAATTCAGGACGGCAGGCTAGTCAGTTTCGTCATGAACGACAAGTGCGCCGCTGGAACCGGCAGGTTCCTTGAAGTGACTGCCGCTACACTTGCTATCAAATTGGAGGACATGGGAGAGATTTCCTTGAAAGCCACCGAAAACATCCAGATAAGCAACTTGTGCACTATCTTCGCCCAGCAAGAAGTGGTGGCTCTGCTTTCCCGCGGGGAAAAGCTGGAGAATATCCTGGCCGGACTTCACGATGCCCTGGCCAGCCGTGTCGCGGCACTGGCACGGCGGCTCGGGATAGAGCGTGACCTTGTGCTCACCGGTGGCGTCGCGAAGAACATCGGCATGGTTAAAGCCATGAAAGAAAGCCTGGGCTGTGAAGTTCTTGTTCCCGAAGAGCCACTTCTCACCGGGGCGCTTGGCGCTGCTATCCTGGCAAAGGAAACCTACATGAAAGCAGTGAGAGCAGGCGAAGTCTTACCTACAAAGTCACGGCGGTTAGAAAAAGCCACCTTCTTCAGTCAGGAGTACCGATGAACTGGTTCATGGGCATTGACATAGGATCGGCATACAGCAAAGGAGTCATAACCAGAGACTTCGAGCTTGCTGCTTCACATATAATCATATCGGGAGCCAGTTACCGAAAATCTGCCGAGACCATGAGGACGGAGTTAATAAGAAAGGTCAACCTGACTCAGAATGACGTAGCCAATACAGTTGCCACCGGTTTCGGCGCTGACAATGTCTATTTTGCCAGCCAGAAGACAAGTGATATAGTCTGTACCGCCAGGGGCATAAACAACGTCTTCCCGCAAGCCAGGACCGTAATCGATTTAGCCGGTCAATCCACCAGGGTGATACGGCTCAACGAAACAGGAATTGTCACCAACTTCACAGCCAGCGAGAAATGTGCCGCCGGCGGTGGTCGCTTCGTTGAAGTCATCGCTAATGTGCTGCGAATAAATTTGAGCGATTTCGGCCCGCTGGCAGCCAGGTCAAGGAGGCCCATCACATTCGGTACAGGCTGCGCTGTCTTCGGCGAATCGGAAGCCATCACCAGAATAAGCGAAGGTATCCCAAAAGAAGACATCGCCGCTGGTGTTAATGAAGCCCTAGCAAGCACGGTTGCCTCACTGGTCAAGAAGCTTAAACTTGAGGAGCCATGCGCCATCTGTGGCGGCGGTGCCCTCAACACTGCTCTCGTCAGGACCATAGAAAGCGAATTGAACATCAATCTCCTGATACCGGCGCAACCTCAGCTCATTACCGCTCTGGGCGCCGCCATAATCGCAGCGACATCAGTGACTTCACAATCCAGTACAGCATGACGCCCCCACGCTGTTCCTGATGAGAAACCTCCCACTCGACACACAGCAAATGGGTTCCAAGTACTTCGCCGGCTCCAAGCTAATAAGGGAACGGGGTCTTGACAAGAACTGAGCAGGGTTGTAGCATTTTATCGCAGTCGATTCGTTCGAAGACGACTGACCCAACATGGCACGCAGAGGTTCATCAAATCCGGAAGAGTAGATGAGAGTAGTAATCACAAGTATTGTAATAGCCATCATACTAGCCTTAGCCGTCTCACTGCCGGCTCTCGCCCAGGAAAGCGGCACCATCACTATCACTATGACAGGGCTCAGTGAAATTTCCATCAGCCTGGATAAAACACAATGGCCTCTTGGGACTGTCGCTCCAAACACAGAGTATGAGACAAGCCCGCCGATAGAATGGTGCACTTTGACTGTACAGGGCAACTGCAATGTGAACACCTTCATTGTGGG
>Ga0315294_10007864_pt1 | contig 11703 bp, 8 predicted proteins | sample YL17G13_40_MG_FD_203626 | JGI IMG/M metagenome (GOLD analysis project Ga0315294, IMG submission 203626) | Sediment microbial communities from Yellowstone Lake, YNP, Wyoming, USA - YL17G13_40 | ecosystem: Environmental > Aquatic > Freshwater > Lake > Sediment | place: USA: Wyoming | collected...
ACTACGGCGTAACTGCGGTCTTTAACCCATCAGGCAATCTCGCTGCCGGCACCCTCTATACCGCCACGATTACAACCGGGGCCGAGGACCTCGCCGGCAATGCGCTGGCAAGTGCCTATGTATGGAGCTTCACCACAGGTGCGGCCGCAGACACCACCGCACCCACCGTGACTGCCGTAGACCCTCTAAATAATGCCACAGGTGTGGCGATCAACAAGACAATCACGGCAACCTTCAGCGAGGCGATGGACCCCGCAACGATCTCCACAGCGACATTTACCTTAAAGCACGGGGCAACGGCTGTTTCAGGCGTTGTGACCTACTACGGCGTAACTGCGGTCTTTAACCCATCAGGCGATCTCGCTGCCGGCACCCTCTATACCGCCACGATTACAACCGGGGCAAACGACCTGGCCGGCAATGCACTGGCAAGTGCCTATGTATGGAGCTTCACCACAGGTGCGGCCGCAGACACCACCGCACCCACCGTGACTGCCGTAGACCCTCTAAATAATGCCACAGGTGTGTTTCTCAACAAGACAGTCTCCGCAACCTTCAGCGAGGCGATGGCCCCCGCAACGATCTCCACAGCAAACTTTACCTTAAAGCACGGGGCAACGGCTGTTTCAGGAACAGTCGCCTATGATGCGATAAGCAAGATTGCGACCTTTAAACCAGGGGGCAATCTCGCTGCCGGCACCCTCTATACCGCCACGATTACAACCGGGGCCAGGGACCTGGCCGGCAATCCACTGGCAAGTGCCTATGTATGGAGCTTTACCACCGGGACAACTATCACTACGCCGCCAATCGACCTTGGATCGGCCGCACCGTTCGGAGGTTTTGGGGGTGGGGCCGGGATGACCAACCGGGGAATTCTTACCATCATCAACGGCGATATCGGGACCACCGGTGTTTCGACTACGATGACCGGATTCCACGATTCAGTAGGAGATATCTATACGGAAACGACACTCAATATCGGAACAGTGAACGGGAGGATTTACACGGCTCCTCCCCCTCCCGGAGGAGCGGGAGTGGGTGGAACAGCGTACACATTCGCGATCGCAACCGCCGCCGCGAACGATGCGCTCATCGCGTTCAATAGTATGTCTCCTGCATCGCTACCGGGAGGTGTGGATCCCGGCGCAGGCCAACTGGGCGGGCTCACGCTTGCCCCGGGCATCTATAAGGCCGCGGGGGGCACGTTCCTTCTGACGGGATCGGATCTTACGCTCGACGGGAAGGGCGACCCGAATGCTGTCTGGGTCTTCCAGACGGCGGCTGGACTCACTGTCGGCGCTCCGGGATACCCCCGCAGCATTATCCTGATCAACGGCGCTCACGCCAAGAACGTCTTCTGGTACGTGGGCAGTGCAGCGCGCATTGAAGATCGCTGCAGCATGGTGGGAACCATCATTGCCTATTCCGGCGTCACGATCTCGACCGCCGGCCAACTGTCAACGACGACGCTGCAGGGCAGAGCGCTGGGCCTGAGTGCTTCGGTTACAGTGGTGAACACCCTCATTAACGTGCCTGCCCAGTAAGGCATGAGGTATTCAAAAATGAGCGTAACCCGGTAAATCAGTAAGCTGTTCGAATTCAATGGGCTGCCTCCTTAACAGGGCAGCCCTTTTGATTTACGGGCGAAGTGATAAAGTGCTTTTCATCATTTCTCTTCCAATCACGGATGGAAATCCGCAGCTGTACGCTGTCATACCCTGCATCGCTTTCGTGCGGAGGCTGACTTCGGCGATTTCACTCCATCTAAATCACTGTAGATACCCCATTTTGTGCCGGGGGCAAGATCTTTGTCCGGGACACTTGATTGAGGGGTAAAGGCCTAAATTAGTCATTAATGACTTAGTATGCATTTATGTTAAAAACAGGAATTTTCGGAGTATAATGAGCATCAGATCGACTGCGCAAAGGAGTCGACAAAAGGAGAAACTCATGAAAAAACTAGTCTTCCTGCTAATTACGTTAGCGGCGATGGTGTTGCTGGCCATACCTGTAGTGGCCGACGACACCAGTGACCTGAATTACATGGAGTCAGTCAGAGCTGAGTACATGGACAGGATCAACAGTGAGGGTCAAACAATGATCTTTGACGAGATCAGACTTGTGGAAGAAGGATCCCCGTACAGTTTCCCTCTCACTGTGGGTACGGGCGACTACGAAATCTGGGGAGTCGGTGGGCCAGGAATGCGGGACCTCAACATACGCATTTACTCGGCCGATCGTACCTTGCTGGCTGAAGACACAGAGACAGACAACTACCCGGTTCTCTCATTCTCAGAACCCGTATCGAGAAGTCACAGAGTCATAATCGAAGGCTCTGAGTTCGAGGCCGGAATCGATCAAGGATATTACCTGATAATCGTTGTCAGAAATTAGGCTGACATCAGGTTGCTATTCAGGGCGATCCGGGGGGGCGCGTTCCAGGATGCAGGGCAAAGAAAAACCCCCGACATCGGTCGGGAGTTCGAAGGTTCGAGTGGTCGGGCAGCCGGGATTTGAACCCGGGACCCCTAGCCCGATCTAAGCTTGCGAAGCCTCCTGAAGGATGGTAACAAGTTGCCTCCATTCGGGCAAGATGTGCAATAGCTCTGAGGGATTCCTAATCATCCAGTCACGGATTTTGGACCTGAAGTCTCCCGGACCAGCATGTCCCTTAGTCATCAACCAGTCACCTAAAGCTGCCAGAAGATCCTTCCCAGAAAACCACATGAGAACATTGTCCGTCGTCATGAAAGCGGACTCCGCAAAGAATGCGTCCTGCCTGTCGTAATGCTCACCGACAGAGTTCGCATCGAGCCGATCGCTGACAGTCTTTAGGAATTCCGTGGTGAGCTTCAAAGCCCATGCTCTCGATTGAACTTGCGAGAGGTCCGCATGAAGACGGAACCGACTGGGGTCCGCATCGTTCGGGTGGGTCTCGAGACCGTACCACCGTGGCAAACCGCTTCTGACAAGCCCGACCGCCCATCTGGCTGCCTGATAATGGCGGATTGTGTTTCCGGCTCCCGTGAGAGCTTTACTGTATTCTCTGACGTCCAGATTCACAGCCCTTGTAACAATCAAGGGATCGATCATGTAATTCTCAAGCTCATGCCTGCTCCACCGAAAGCCGAGATCATCGTCCATCCGGCAGGGCCCGGGATATCCGCTCGGCTCAAAATCAAAATCCCTGTCTCGGAGGTAAAGAATCCTGAACCCGCCATTGTCTGCCTGCTCCCATTTCACTCTTAAGGGAAGAGCCCGCTTGCCACCGTCCTTCAAAGGGGTGATCTGCCATCCAGACAAAGGTAAAGAGTTCAAGAGAATGGAATCGAGTTCGCCTTCCACGAATAGCCTATTGACGCCACTCATATCACGCGTCCCTTGTCAAGGCGGACTTCCCACTCCGACGGAATTACGTCGGTGAGAACCTCTGAATGAGTGGTGATAATGTACTGGCAATCAGGGCCGATAATCGGTAGAGCGCGGTACAACGCCTGTTGTTCAGGTGGATGGAGATGGAGTTCGAGTTCATCAATTAACACAAGGGAACTGGATTCAGCGATGTCCAGCCTAACAAACTCGAAAAGCAGCGGGAAAATCGCTTGCTCACCTGAAGACATCTCAATGATATCGAATTTATTCCCATCGCGTTCAAGCAAAAAGTAATAATCGGAAATAAGAGGGGTTGTGGCTGGGAATGGCTTTTCCCCCATTCCACCGAACTTCGTTCCGGGGAAGAGCTTACCCAGCAAATCCTCAAGTCGCTTCAGCCTGCTATCGGCTTTCGAATCCTTGTCGGTCTTTTCGACACCCCACCAGGCAATCAGGACTTCACGAAGGTCCTCGACACTGCTTCGCCAGTTCTCAGCAAAAAGACCAATCTGCTTGGGTTCAACCGGCCCTGAGTTTACAGAACCAATGTTTCTCAATTGGTTAAACCAATATACTTGTCCCAAGGCCGGGAAAGACCCGGATTGACGTTTGTCTCTTTGGAGCTTGAACACTGACTCCATTAAAGGGCCAGCGAGACTGGCAAGCCCTGGTGATTCATTTTCATTCTTAGAGGGTTGCCCCTGATTCTTGTTCAGAAGCTTGCTTATCTCGAAAAATTCATATTCGAAGGTTAATGAAAACTGTTCTCCTCGTGTCTGAAAAACAAATACATCATTGAACTGCGCCGGAAGTTCGACTGCAGACTTGCTCAACATTTGATCTATAAGGGAATATTCCTTCTCGGAGTATAAGACGACAAGCTCGACTTTCGTATCACCCAAGGAGGAGATCCTCTCCCACTCAAAGCCGGGCCAATTGAAACTGTAAGGGTATTGCGTGCGACCGCTGGCAAGAGACATAACGAAGGCTATCGCCTGCAAAACCGTTGTCTTCCCCGATCCGTTATCTCCGAGGAGAGCCGTAAGCCAGCGAGGTCCGGATGAACCCATGAAGTCGATCTCGACTTCCTTGATTCCTTTGAAGTTTCTTATGTGGGCTCTTTTGAGTTTCACGCACTGACCTCGAAAGGCACTCGTCAGAGAGTGCTGGTAGCAGAGGAAAAGTGGTCGGGCAGCCGGGATTTGAACCCGGGACCCCTAGCCCCCCATGCTAGTGCGCTACCGGACTGCGCCACTGCCCGACATCCATCATTTTACCCCCTCGCCCCCTCTCAAGTCCATGGGGAGGGGGGTGAGGATTGGTGCCGAGGGGCGGACTTGAACCGCCGACACGCGGATTTTCAGTCCGCTGCTCTACCAACTGAGCTACCTCGGCTCGCTGACTGCCGAGTACATCCTCAAGATTCTGGCGGGACGGACGGGAATCGAACCCGCGACCTCCAGATTGACAGTCTGGTATTCTAACCTAGCTGAACTACCGCCCCGCGTTAATCCTCACATAACCGAGCACCGGAGTATACACGATTTTCTCCGATGCCCGCAAGACGGTTCCGCCTGAATGCGAGCAGGCGGGTCTCTATAGGGAAACTGGTACCCCCAACGGGATTTGAACCCGTGTTGCCACCTTGAAAGAGTGGTGTCCTGGTCCGTCTAGACGATGGGGGCCCGAGGTCCCTTGAACTTGTCAAGAATCAGGTTTTCAGTCTGGTAGGCCGTGCGGGAATCGAACCCGCGACGCCCGGATTAAAAGTCCGGTGCTCTACCATCTGAGCTAACGGCCCTCGATGCGCTATGGAGAGGCGCAATCTTTTAACATACCATCCCGCGGTTAATCTGTCAATTGACCTTGCTTGCGAGGCAGCGTGCGTCCAGCAGTTGATTTTGGACAGACTGCCCTCCTGCCGGCTGGAAAGCCGGCGCACCCGGGGATTATTGCCGGTAGCAGCTACCTTGCCGAAGACGGCAAGGATAGCGGCATTCGGGGACAGGCACCCAGCTTTGTCCGCCGCGGCGGACAAAGCTGTGTGCCAGTCCCCTTGCCCGGATGAAATGCGCACATCAGCAAGGGTCCCGTTGAAAGCGCTCAGGGGGGTGAGTATACTCCGCAGGTATCCCGGATGGTCGAAGTCGTGACCGATATCGATCTCAGGAAGGTTGACCAACTGATAGAGCGGTCCGGAGCGGATCCGGAGGCTCTGATCGGGATGCTTCAGGACATCCAGAGACAGTGGCAATACCTTCCCCTGCCCGCGCTCAAGCGAGTGTCGGAGCGTCTGGGCGTCCCGTACAACCGTGTATGGGCGGTGGCCACGTTTTACGAGGCATTCACGCTGGAGCCTCGCGGGCGCGTGCATTTGATGGTCTGCACCGGCACCGCGTGTCATGTCAGGGGGGCGCAGGAAGTCGTGCGCGCTCTCGAAGACGAGCTGATGATCGAAGCCGGTCACACAACCGATGACGGCGAGCTCTCGATCGAGACCGCCCACTGCCTCGGCGCGTGCGCAATGGGTCCGGTGGTGATGGTCGACGGCATCTATCACGGTCATATGACCCGCACAAAGGTCCTCGACTTCCTCTCGGAAATCCGCGAGCGCAGGGAGGTCAAGACGCAATGAAAGTCGCCTCCCCTACCCAGCTTGCACGGCTGAAGGACGAGTTCTCCAGACGGAACGCCGGCTTCAAGTGCACGGTCTCGGTATGCGGCGGGACCGGCTGTCTGGCGAGCGGATGCCAGGCGGTCCGGGACGCGCTTGTTGCCGAGCTCAAGACCAGGGAACTCGGCGATTCGGTGAGACTTCTCGTAACCGGCTGTCACGGGTTCTGCCAGCAGGGCCCCCTGGTGCTCATCCGACCGGGCGACATCCTGTACTGCAAGGTGGAGCCCGAATGGATTCCGCAGATCGTCGCCGACACCGTCATCGGGGGCAAACCGATCGAGGAATTCCTCTACTGGGACTCGAAGGCCAAATCGCGCATCGAGAAAGAGAAAGACATTCCCTTTTACACGGTCCAGAACAAGCTATTGCTGGGCGACAACTCCCGCATCGATCCCACCGACATCCGCGACTACATCGCGCTCGGCGGTTACCAGGCGCTGTCGAAAGCGCTTCATGAAATGGAACCGCGGGCGATAATCGACGAGATCGCGGCGTCGGGACTTCGCGGACGTGGCGGAGGCGGATTTCCGACCGGGAAGAAATGGGCGTCGGCGGTCAAGGCGAAGGGCGAGCGCAAATGGGTTATCTGCAATGCCGATGAGGGCGATCCGGGCGCGTTCATGGACGAGAGCATCCTGGAAGGCAACCCGCACCTCGTGGTCGAGGGCATGATTATCGGCGCTTTCGCTGTCGGGGCCGGGTCGCCCGGAGGCGGCTTCGTCTATGTCCGGAACGAGTATCCCCTCGCGCTGGCAAGAATATCGGAGGCGATCCGGCAGGCGCGGGAATGGGGGCTGCTCGGCGACAACATCCTCGGAAGCGGCTTCAGCTTCGACATAAAGATCAATCGGGGCGGCGGAGCGTTTGTGTGCGGTGAATCGACCGCGCTGATGGCGTCCCTGGAGGGAAAGCCCGGCGAGCCGCGGGCAAAATACATTCACACGGTGGAGCACGGCTACCACAACGAGCCCACGGTCCTCAACAATGTCGAGACCTGGGCGAATGTCCCCGGCATTGTCACGCACGGGGCGGCCAAGTTCCGCGAGCTTGGGACCGAGAAGAGTCCCGGGACGAAAATCTTCAGCCTGGTCGGGAAGGTCACGAACACCGGGCTGGTGGAAATCCCGATGGGGATGACCTTAAGGGAGCTTGTCGAGGATGTGGGCGGCGGAGTGCCGGAGAAGAAGAAATTCAAGGCTGTGCAAACCGGGGGACCGTCCGGCGGATGCCTTCCCGAGTCGCTCATGGACCTCCCCGTCGACTTCGACGCGCTCACCGGGGCGGGAAGCATGATGGGCTCCGGCGGCATAATTGTCATGGACCAGGACACGTGCATGGTGGATGTGGCGCGTTATTTCATCAGGTTCCTTGAGTCGGAATCCTGCGGGAAATGCACTCCCTGCCGGGAGGGTCTCAGGGAGATGGACAGGCTTCTCACTCGGATCACCGACGGTGCGGCGGAGATCGACGATCTCGATAACCTCGAGGAGATCGCCCACTGGATGTCGGGTGCGAGCCTGTGCGCGCTGGGCACGTCGGCAGTGAACCCGGTGCTGAGCACGCTGAAATATTTTCGGGACGAATACATGGAGCACATCGCCGACGCCGGATGTCCGGCAGGCGTGTGCCGGGAGCTTGTCCGATATCATGTGATCGAGGAAAACTGCACCGGATGCGCGGCATGCGTGAAGGTCTGCCCGACCGGCGCAGCGTCGGGAAAGCTGAAAGAAGTGCATCACATCGACACGGTGCTCTGCATCAAATGTGGGGAGTGCTACAGAGTGTGCAAGTTTGACGCGATCGGGCGTTGACTTATGGTCGACCGAATCGAAATAGCGATCAATGGCAGGACGGTCAAGGCGCGTGACCGCGAACCGCTTATCGATGTCTGCGAGCGGGAGGGGCTGCACATACCCACTCTCTGCCACCATCGCCGTCTCGAACCGTACGGTGTCTGCCGCGTGTGCATGGTCAAGGTCTCATGGGGAGACAAGTCGAAATACGTCACCGCGTGCAATTACCCGGTGCAGTCGGGCGATGTTTTCGACACCGAGGGCGAAGACGTCGTGAAGCTTCGCAGGATGTCGATCGAAGCGCTCCTCGGACGATGTCCGAATGAGCCCGGAATCGTCGAGTTCGCTGCGAATCATGGGGTCACAAGCTCGCGTTTCCCGCCGCAGAAACCGGACGGCGACGATTGCATACTGTGCGGACTGTGCGTAAGGGTATGCGATGAGGTGGTTGGCGCGCACGCTCTGGGATTCATGAGCCGGGGTCCCGAGAGAGAAGTGGCGACGCCTTTCATGGAGCATCCCGAATCGTGCATCGGATGCGGCGTATGCTCGACCCTCTGCCCGACGACCGCGATGAAGATGGAGAGCGAGAAGGCCGAGGTACTGAGGGAGCGTCACGGGGACATCCGCCCGTGCCGCTACGCGCTGATGGGTTTTTTCCCGGGCGGAATCTGCGCGAACAGCTACCGGTGCCGTCAATGCGATGTCGATCAGCGCTTTCGCGAGATGGCCGAGCTTGCCGGAATCGAACACCCGATTTTCTTGGCGCGACCGACTGCCGAAGCGGACGGAGGTGAGGCAGCGTGACCGCCGGGCACGACCGAGACGTCCTCACCTTCGAAGTTGCGGGTCGCCGGCTCGAATTCCAGCCGGTGGACGAATCGCCGTGCAGGCGCGCATGTCCGGCGGGAATCGACGTGAAGAAATACGTAGGCCAGATCGCGTCGGAGAAATTCGAGGATGCTCTCGCGACAATCCGACGCCACATGCCGTTCCCGTCCGCCTGCGGAAGAATCTGCCTGCATCCGTGCGAGACCGAATGCAAGCGCGGCGAGATCGATCAGCCCATCGCCATCATGGCGCTCAAACGATTCGTCGCGGACTACGAGAGTCGAAAGGGCGTTGAGGAACCGCTCCCGAGAATACGGAAGACCACAGGCAAGAGGATCGCAGTTATCGGAAGCGGCCCGGCAGGTCTCACCGCGGCGCACGATCTTGCGCTGAGGGGTCACTCGGTGACGGTCTTCGAGCGCTCCGAGACTCCCGGGGGCATGATGACCCGGGCGATCCCGGAATTCGATCTCCCGTCCGCCGCCGTTCATCGCGACATCGCACGAATCGAGAAACTCGGCGTCAGCATTGAATGCGGCCATTCGATCCAGGGAGAAAAGGGCCTGCAGAGTCTGAAGGAAGGCTACGATGCGGTGTTGCTGGCGACCGGCGCCGGCGCGCGATGGAAAGGACTTTCAGGAACGACCTGGATCGACGGCGGCACGCTCCCCGGAGTGATCGGAGCGGTCGAGTTCATGGCGAGCCGGCGGTCGAGCGGGAACCCGGATCTCGGACGGGTGATTATTCTGGGATCCGGCGTTCATGCGCTTGCATGCGCAAGGACCGCGATCCGTCTGGGGAACGCGAACGTCAAGTGGATCGTCCCGGTAGCGAGGGAATTTCTCCAACCCGATCATCGTCGCGTAAAATTCGCCGAGGAGGAAGGCGTCGAGATCATCGAGCTCGCACGACCCGTGGCTATAGAGAATTCCCGCGGGAAAGTCGGCGGAGTCAGAATCGTTTCCATCGAGCAGGGCGAAGCGGATCACACCGGACGTCCCGCATACAGGGTCAAGCCGCATTCTGAGACCCTCATCGCGTGCGATTCGGTGATCGATGCCGCGCATTTCGCTCCCGACAATGGGTGGGGGAACCTGTCGAGCGATCCATGGGGAACGATTTCCGTCGATCTCGACACAATGGCGACGAATCTGGCCGGTATTTTTGCGGCGGGCGATGTTGTGAGCGGACCGAAGTCGGTGGTCGAGGCGGTATCGATGGGACATCGCGCCGCGGCGGGAATCGACAGGTATCTGTCGGGAGGTCGCGGGACGATCGGGACGCTTTCGACTCCGATCAGGACGCCGGGCTGGGAGATCGAGGACCCCGCCGGCACACCATCCGAAGCGTTCAGACCCGCCGTAAGACCCGCGAACGAAAGAAAGAGCGACTTCAAGGAATCCGAGCTTTCCTTCACCGCATGGGAGGCGTCGCACGAGGCCCGTCGATGCCTGCTGTGCGGCCCATGCGAGGAGTGCGCGGTTTGTCTGTCGACTTGTTATCGGAAGCGCGGGGTCGCCGATGACGAGAAAGGTAATCCTGTGGAGGTGCGAGTGCCGCTCGGCGTCGCGAGAGGCATCCACGAGGAGACGCGGATCGAGGATTTCGCGAAAGTGGAGCTTCTCGTGGCGAGAGTGGATTCGATACGCTGCAGGGGATGCGGCGTATGCGAGGACATCTGCGGCTACAAGGCCCCAAGAATTTCTCCCGATCCCAAGTACGGTCTCGTGTCGACGATTGACATTCTCGCGTGCAAGGGCTGCGGGACGTGCGTGTCCGCCTGCCCGTCCGGCGCGATCGATCAGGGCGTGACCTCCCTTCACGCACTCAGAGCGCGAATATGGGGAGGTGCGAAATGAGCTCCGCCCGTCCAAAGAGCGGAAAGAGCCTCCTGCTTTTCTGCACTCGACAGAAGCCGGGAGATTTCGCGGGGTTCCATCATCTTATCTTTGGCGACGGCAAGGCGGACGAGATCGAGGTCCCCTGCTCAGGTCGGGTGGGCACGGGTGAGCTGATGCAGGGACTTGCAGCGGGGTACGACAAGGTGGTCGTGCTGAGCTGCGGCGAGAAATCATGCAGGTACGGTTTTGGATGCAGCGAGGCGAAGAAATCAATGAGCCGCGCGAGAGAGGTCGCGAAAGTCGCCGGGATAGACGCAAAGAGACTCGTTTTCATAGAAGCGGACGAAGCGAAACGGGAAGGCGAGGAATGACATTCGAGTGACTCTGTGACTGAGAAGAAACGACATAGCCTTGCGGACATCGCAGCATCGTGCGGATTCGCGGACGGGAGCGCGGGTCTGAACGACGCGGCGTGCCCGATCACGAAGTACCGCCCGGAGTTCGTGCCGTCCCGGCTGGTCGACGAAGCGCGCAGCGGCTGGTTCCCGATGGGAATCCGTCACTGCCTGGGATGCGAGCTGTGCTCGCCGGGACCCCAGGCGAGTTTCGCGTCCTGCGCCGACCAGATACTTCTCGAAAACGGGCCCAGGGAGGGTTTCATCCCGCGCGCATTCGATGGGGCTCTGGACGCTGTGGTTACCCTGCAGATCGGGAACGAGACACGTCAGAATCGACTTGAGTGGGTGTCGGGCGCGATCCAGATCGCTGGGGAGAACGAGAAGAGCGATGTGGCTCTGTTCGTCGGGTGCGCTCCATACTACGACGCGCTTCTTGCCGATGACATCGGCTTCAGGGCGACCGATGAAATACGCGCGGCGGTGGATTTGATGAATTCAGTGGGCGTGAAGCCGGTCGTGCTGTCGGACGAAGTATGCTGCGGCGGCGATCGTCTCCATGCGGGAGATAACGACGGCTTCATCGCGCTCGGCTCCCGAAACGGGGAACTCTTCCACGCCCGCGGTGTCAGGACGATCGTCACCGCGTGCGACGACTGTTTTCATACGCTTCGGAGCCGCTATCCGGGACGAATCGCGGGATGGGATTTCAACGTGGTGAGGCTCGCGGATTTTCTTGTGCAGCGCGGCGGCAGGCTCGCGTTCATGCCTACCCGCGACGCGGTGGCGAT
>Ga0315294_10007865_pt1 | contig 11703 bp, 10 predicted proteins | sample YL17G13_40_MG_FD_203626 | JGI IMG/M metagenome (GOLD analysis project Ga0315294, IMG submission 203626) | Sediment microbial communities from Yellowstone Lake, YNP, Wyoming, USA - YL17G13_40 | ecosystem: Environmental > Aquatic > Freshwater > Lake > Sediment | place: USA: Wyoming | collected...
TTTTCACCCATTAGGTTCCTCCAGTTGAGCCTCTCTTTTGAAGCTATTGTACCATAGGAACCCTATCTGCGCTCAGCATTTGATATGGGAAATGCGGGCCTAAATATACATTAGAGACAAAGTCAAGCTATATCCTTCCCAATTTGGCAGCGATAGCTGGGTTATTTGTAGCATTTTGGGAGGCTCAGAGTAGGTGGGGCAAATTACTACTTATCACAGCAATAGAGCTTTTCGTCTTCGGAATGTTCTTTCAGCTACTTAGTCTCATACAGATAACCCGATGAAGAAGATGTTGTCAGCATTTCCTTCGCGTCATACATATCACAAGGCCATAGAAGCGGGCAACTCATGACATTGCACAGTATTTAACTGGGCCCTTGTGGGCTCGAACCACAGACCTCGGTCTTATCAGGACCGCGCTCTAACCACCTGAGCTAAGGGCCCCAAAACAGTATAAAGCCCGCCCGTGGGAGCCGTCAAGCTAAAAAACAGCACCTTAACCCCTGGATAGTGGAAGGAAGGTTTAGCTGCTAAAGACAGGTCTTGCGACCTGACCGACCTAGGAGCCGGAAAACCCAACTCCCTAGAAAGGAGGTGATCCAGCCCCAGCTTCCGCTAGGGCTACCTTGTTACGACTTCGTCCCGATCACCAACCCCACCCTAGGCGGCTGCCTCCCTTGCGGGTTGGCTCACCGACTTCAGGTGTTGCCGGCTTTCATGACGTGACGGGCGGTGTGTACAAGGCCCGAGAACGTATTCACCGCAGTGTGCTGACCTGCGGTTACTAGCGACTCCGGCTTCATGCAGGCGAGTTTCAGCCTGCAATCCGAACCGAGGACGTTTTTTAGGGATTAGCTTGAGGTCGCCCCCTAGCTACCCGCTGTATCGTCCATTGTAGCGTGTGTGTAGCCCAGGGCATAAGGGCCGTGCTGACTTGACGTCATCCCCACCTTCCTCCCCGTCTTACGAGGCAGTCTCCCTAGAGAATTCAACTAGGGACGAGGGTTGCGCTCGTTGCGGGACTTAACCCAACACCTCACGGCACGAGCTGACGACAGCCATGCAGCACCTGTGCTGGCTCCTGACTTTACAGGTCGTCCCCCTTTCGGGTTCCTACTTCCAGTATGTCAAGCCCTGGTAAGGTTCTTCGCGTTGCATCGAATTAAACCACACGCTCCGCCGCTTGTGCGGGCCCCCGTCAATTCCTTTGAGTTTTAGCCTTGCGGCCGTACTCCCCAGGCGGGGCGCTTAAAGCGTTAGCTTCGGCACGGAGAGGGTCGATACCCCCCATACCTAGCGCCCATAGTTTAGGGCGTGGACTACCCGGGTATCTGATCCGGTTTGCTCCCCACGCTATCGGGCCTCAGCGTCAGGGGCAGCCCAGAAGACCGCTTTCGCCACTGGTGTTCCTCCCGATATCTACGCATTTCACCGCTACACCGGGAATTCCATCTCCCTCTGCTGCCCTCTAGCCCTCCGGTATCCGAGGACCCCTCCCGGTTGAGCCGGGAGATTTCACCCCGGACCTAAAAAGCCGCCTACGCCCTCTTTACGCCCAGTAAATCCGGGTAACGCTCGCCTCCTATGTCTTACCGCGGCTGCTGGCACATAGTTAGCCGAGGCTTATTCACCGGGTACCGTCAGTGTTCTTCCCCGATAAAAGGGGTTTACAACCCGAAGGCCGTCATCCCCCACGCGGCGTCGCTGCGTCAGGCTTTCGCCCATTGCGCAAAATTCCCTGCTGCTGCCTCCCGTAGGAGTCTGGGCCGTGTCTCAGTCCCAGTCTGGCTGGCCGTCCTCTCAGACCAGCTACCGATCGTCGCCTTGGTGAGCTTTTACCCCACCAACAAGCTAATCGGACGCGGACCCCTCCCCCGGCGCCTTGCGGCTTTAAGGACAGGAACCTACCCCTGCCCTATCATGCGGTATTAGCCCGCCTTTCGGCAAGTTATCCCCCTCCTGGGGGCAGGTTATCCACGCGTTACTCAGCCGTTCGCCGCTGGAGAGGGACCTTGCGGCCCCTCCCCCGCACGACTTGCATGCATTAGGCACGCCGCCAGCGTTCACCCTGAGCCAGGATCAAACTCTCCAAATAAAGAACCTTCCATTCCACTATCCAGTTGTTAAGGTGCTACTGTGAGCATGAATATCTTACCAGGTCCGCCCCAGCCTGTCAAGCGTCTTGCCCCAGAGGTTCTGTTCGTTTGGGATGGCCTGCCCTGGGAAGACCGTTATGAGTGAACGCCCAAATTATTCCGTGAAGAGGTGGAGAGGCTTGGACCCATATGAAGCCATGGTCTGGGCGAATATGCCGATTGACAGAATTGAGACGCTGATAGGTATAGAATCTGAACTACCTAATCCACGGGAGATTGCTCAGAAGCTGCAAGAGGAAGCCACTGAAAAGGAAGCCTATTCCCCAGATGCCATACCTTCTATCCTTCCTCAGACTCTGGCGCAATTCTGGGTTAAAGCCACATTTGGTTTCAGACATCTTCTCTATTGTGTGCTGCGCTCTAATAAGAGTAAGAGCAAGGATGAGGCTTCCAACAAGAGCAAGGACAAGCCCAGCAGAATTGAGACAGCCCACAGGCCTAAGGATAGTCAATAATGCAACGGGGTGTCAATCCAAACCGAGCAGAACCGCCCCAGGAGGTCCCGGAGGATGAGAACAGCGGCAGCGAGTTCATCAACCAGCATCTCTACGCTTATCGCCGGCGGGAAGGGCTCACCTTCACCCCACCCAGAGGGTGCCCGGTTCCTACAAAAAGAACGATAGCTGCCATGTGGAGCAGAAGAACTGGTCGGTGGTGCGCCGGCTGGTGGGCTACGACCGCTACAGCTCCCGGCCTGCCCTGGAAACCCTGAACCGTGTCTATGACCTTCTCCGCCTCTATGTCAACTTCTTCCAACCGGTGATGAAGCTGGTGGCCAAGACCCGCCACGGAGCCAGGGTGCACAAGGTATATGACGCGGCACGCATGTCCTTTCAACGACTACTGGAGGCCGGCGTGCTTACGGAGAGCAAGCAACAAGAACTGGCAGCAACCTATAACGGTCTGAACCCGGTCTTACTCCTCAAGCAGCTCAATGAGAACCTGGAACGCCTGTGGTCTCTGGCAGAACACCCTACACCACAGCCTAAAGCGAGAGTCATGCAAATTCGGTAGCTGCGATTTCTGAGGCAACGATGGCCCTTCGGTAACAGTTTCTATTGACGCATCACGGGCGGAGGGGGGTGGCCTGCCTGGCCGCCACGGCCAAGCAGCTGGCAGGCCTGGTTCAGGTCTTTCACCGTATCCACCGCCAGCCAGAGGGCAGAACTCTTGAAAGCATAGAGCTTGCCCTCCTTGGCCAGGGCGGGAAAGCTGGTTGTCTCGTGGTCACCCCGTTCGGGCAGGTGCTCCCTGATGGCCGGGTCCATCACATAGACACCAGCGTTGACCCAGTAGGGAAGGACGGGCTTCTCCAAGAAGTCCTTCACGCGCCCCTGCTCCTCGGCCATGACGATGCCCCAGGGGCAGACCAGAGGGGATAGCATGACGGTGCCCAGGCCCTTGTGCTCCTGGTGGGCCCGGACCAGCTCCTCCAGCGACTGGTCGGTGATGATGTCCCCATTGGTCACAATTACCACCTCCAGCCCGGGCGGCAGAAGGGACAGGCCCCGCTTGAGTGCACCACCCCGGCCCAGAGGCTCCTCCTCAACAACATAATGGAGCGACATCCCCACGGTCTCCCCATCCCCAAAGTATTGCCGGATTACCTCGTGCTTGTAGCCACAGAGGATATAGACTGTGGCCACGCCCCCCCTTTGAAGCCAGCCGAGATGGTAATGAAGGAGGGGTTTATCATTGATAAGCACCATAGGTTTGGGGCGGTCTTCGGTGAATGGTCGGAGCCTTTCACCCCGCCCCCCCGCCAGGACCAGGGCCGTCCAGCGCCGCATTGCCCCTCTAGTATATTTTTCCCCACGAGGCAAAGCAACTGCGGCGGTTCCCATTGCGGCCCAGCTACCTTTCTGCTAGAATCTTCCTATGCGGCAGGGGCGAACTATCATGGAACAAAGCCTGGAAGCTCAAAGGCTCCCCAGGACAAGAATAGAAGTCCTTCAGGTCAATCTGGGAAATCGGTGCAACCAGGCATGTTCCCACTGCCATGTGGAAGGCTCGCCCACAGGAAAAAGAGATATGGCCCCCCCCACCGCCCAGAAGATAATGGAAGCCCTCACAAAATCCCAGGTCCACAACATTGAGTTCACCGGCGGCGCCCCGGAGATAAATTCAAACCTCAAGGCTTTTATTGAAGGACTTTCAGAGTTCGGAAAGAAGCTGACGGTCAGGACCAATCTGACAATCCTGGAACACCCCAGCTATGCTTCTTACCTGGATATCTACAAGAGATACGGGGTCCGTCTGGTGGGGTCTTTGCCCTCTCCCTTTGAGGAAATCACCGACCAGCAGAGAGGAAAGGGTGCTTTTCGCTCCAGCATCCGTGTCCTCAGGAAGCTCAATGAGATGGGGTATGGAAACGACGGGCTCCAACTTGACCTGGCCTACAATCCAGTAGGAGACTACCTGCCGCCAGAGGAGAGCGTGCTGGAAAAGGAGTTTCACGACCTTCTTGAAAGGCATTCCTCCGTCCATTTCAACCGGCTCATCACCCTGACAAATTGCCCCATAGGGCGGTTCAAGGACCTCCTTCCACGACAGGGTGGATACCAGCAGTATCTTAGGCTCCTGAAGGAGAGCTACAATCCCAGGACCCTGGACAGGCTGATGTGCCGGAGTCTGCTCTCCGTGGACTACGAGGGGAATGTCTATGACTGCGATTTCAACCTGGCCCTGGGGATGAGAATAAAGGGCTATGAAAAGACCAAATTCTGGGAAATCGACCTGGACCCCTTTACTTCCGAGGTAAGCCTCGGCGAACACTGCTACGCCTGCACCGCTCAGGGCGGGAGCAGCTGCCATGGCACTCTGGTAAAAGAAGGAAAGGACTTAGATATGAAAGAAACGGTTAAGAGATATTACAGTGTGGAGATAAAAAAGACACAAGACCTCAAGACCAGCGCCTGCTGCACCTCGGAGGACCTTCCCGGATATATCAAAGAAGCGCTCCCCCTCATCCCCGATGAGGTCAGGATGAAATCCTATGGCTGTGGCTCTCCCATACCCCTGGGTGTAGAGGGGCTGAGGGTCCTGGATGTGGGCTGTGGGACGGGGAGGGACTGCTTTGTCCTGTCAAAGCTGGTCGGTGAGAAAGGTCTCGTCTATGGAATTGATATGACCGAAGGGCAAATAGAGGTGGCCAAACGGCATGTGCCTGAGATGACAAAGAGGTTTGGTTATGAAAGGCCCAATGTGGAATTTATTCTAGACGACATAGAGAATATTGAGAAGCACTTCCCTGAAGAGTCCTTTGACCTCATTATTTCCAACTGCGTGGTCAACCTGGTGGAGGACAAGGAAGGGGTCCTGAGACAGATATATCGGTCCCTGAAATTTGGCGGGGAGTTCTACTTCTCCGATATCTACGCCGACAGGAGAATCCCTGAAGGGTTGAAAAGGGACCCTGTCCTCTATGGCGAGTGTCTGGGGGGTGCCCTCTATTACCGGGACTTTGAGAGGATGGCCAGGAGGGTGGGCTTCCCCGACCCCCGCCTGGTTTCCAGGCGCACTATTGCCATCCAGAACGAAGAGGCAAAGGGCCAGGTGGGAAACATCACCTTCTATGCCATCACCTACCGGCTCTGGAAGCTGGAAGGGCTGGAGGACGTCTGTGAGGACTATGGCCATGAGGCCACCTACAAGGGCGGACTTAATGACTCCCCCCTCAGATTTGAGCTGGATAGGGCCCACATTTTCTACAAGGACAAGCCCCGACGCGTCTGCGGCACTACCGCCCGGATGCTCTCCCTGACCAGGTTTGCCCCCTACTTTACGGTCACAGGCAGCTTTGATGAGCACTTCGGCGAGTTCAAGGAATGCTCCAAGGAATGTCCCGATGTCCCCGGTGAGGAATGCTCCAAAGGGTCCTCCTGCTGCTGACTACCTCCCCCTCATCATCGCTATCCCCAGCCCCGCCGCACATAGGCCGGCGGCAATATACATCAGCACCGAATAGCCCCAGAATTGGGCCACCAGCCCCCCTAAAAAGGGCCCCACCGCCCCCGTAAGGCTCATAACGGAAAACAGGAAACCCACCGAGGTGGCCCTCTCCTCATTCTTCTTCAGCAGCAGTAAGAGCGCCCCCACATAGAGGCAGGACCAGGCCACTGCCAGGAGGGCCTGGACCGGGATGACCTGGGGGTAGTGGGTCAACTGGGAATAGACCAGGAAGACCAAAACCGAGAGAAACATTCCCAGGGGGAAGAGGCGGGACTCCCTGAGCTTCTCCACGAACATCATGGCAATGAACTGCCCCCCGGTATTAATGCCCGAGAGAACAGCTATCCAGGCCTTGCTGGCCCCCAGGCTGGCCAGAAAAAGGGGAAAGACCACCCAGACCATGTTGGCCCCCAAGTGCCGCACAAAGAAGGAGAAATACACCCGGAAATTGCGGCGGACCACCTCCAGGGTGGTAGCCCTCATCGTAAAACGGCTCCCGTTTTCCCTTAACGGCAGGGAGATGGCAAAGGCCAGACCACAGGAGGCGGAGCTCAAGAGGAAGAGACCGTGATAGCTCTGGAGGAAGACGGCCACCACCGCCCCCAAGAGCCAGCCCAGGGAGCCGAAGGAAGCAAACCTCCCCGTGCCCGCCCCTATCTCATAGTTGTAGGCTATGAGGGCCGCCGAGGAAATGCCCAGGCAGAACCCCACCAGGGCCCGGGCCAACATCAGGGTAAAGGGGTCGCCCACCAGGGTCTGGACGGCAAAGGCCAAAGTCCCCAGCCCCAGACCCACCCGGACAAAAGGGAGCCTCCCCTTTACATCGGCCTGGCGGGAAAAGGCCAGAGAGGAGAGGAGAAAGGCAACCCCATAAGCCCCCCCTATTATGCCCACCTGGAGCCTGGAGGCCCCCAGCTCCTGGGCAAAAAGGGGGAGAAAAATGACCGAGGTCTCGATGGCCATATTGGTAAGCAGGGTCACCAGCCCCGCCCCCTGGGAAGAAACAAGCCTGGGCAGCATATGCATAACCCCAGGATTGTATCAGTTCCCCTCCACCAACAAAACCCTCCAAGGGCCCAGCCCTTGACTCCAACAGATGAACGGCCCAGAATATGGGCGTTTGCACGCCATAGCTTTGTAACATATGTTCTGGCGTAGTTCTTGGAGAATTCCAAGCTTTGTTTCAAAACTAGTTTAAGTGAACATTTTCTAAAGAAAAAGATTACAGGTTTTAATGAAGGGGGTGGCCTTGGTTCGGCTGGGGCAGGTCCTGGCAGTGGTCTTTTCGGTGGGGCTGACGGTCTTCATTGTGGCCTTCAGGGACCGGGTGGGGTGGCTGGAGGGGTATGGCTACCTGGGGGCCTTTATCATATCGGCCCTGGCCTCGGCCACTATTGTTCTGCCGGCACCGGGGTGGCTATCGGTGATGGCCCTAGCGGGGGTATTGAACCCCTTCTGGGTGGGGGTGACCTCGGCCCTGGGGGGGACCCTGGGGGAGATGAACGGGTATCTCCTGGGCTTTGGGGGGAGGAGTGCGGTGGAGAAGACCCGGGGGTATGCCCGGGTGGAGGGGTGGATGAAGAGGTGGGGGAGCTGGACCATTTTTGTCCTGGCCGTCATACCCAACCCCCTCTTTGATGTGGCGGGGATGGCCTCGGGGGCACTGAGATTCCCGTTGTGGAAGTTCATCCTCTTCGGGGGGGCGGGGCGGGTGCTCAAGCACCTGGGCTATGCCTACTTCGGGGCCTGGGTGTTAGACCACTTGCCCTCCTGGTTCAGCTAGCCCTGGCTGGTGGGATTTCATATAATAGGGACGGGGAGGTGCTGGAATGGCAGACAGGCGTGGCTTAGGACCACGTGCCCTCGGGCGTGGGGGTTCAAATCCCCCCCTCCCCACTGCTTGCAGAAATGGCGGGTCTCAGGCAAGACATAGAAATTGACTTTGTGTAAGACTATGACTATAATGTTGTGTAGCATGTTTGTGGAGAAATCAGATGCCCAAGAAAGTGATACAAGTCCCTGTTGACGAAGGACTCTTAAAGGACCTAGACCGTTTGTCCAAGAAGCAGGGCAAAGCTAGGTCTCAGCTTATCCGGGAGGCCTGTCTCCGTTATTTGCGAGGGGTCGAAAATGAGGAATTGGATAGGCTCTATCAACTGGGGTATATGAAAATCCCTGAAGGGCCAGGGACGGGAGAAACACAAGTAGCTATCTCAGGTGAGTTTATGACCAAGGAATCATGGTAAATGCGTCGTGGCGAGGTATGGTGGGCTCAGCTCCCTCAGCCGACGGGCAGGCGCCCAGTTCTCTTGCTATCGAGGGATGCCGCATATGGGGTAAGAACCTCGGTGACTGTTGGCATAGTCACCCGCACCATTCGCAACATTCCAGTAGAAGTGCCTCTGGGGAAAGAAGATGGAATGCCGGCAAGCTGTGTAGTAAACCTGGACGATATCCTCACCATTCCTAAATCTAGACTGGCTGAGCGGATGGCCACACTATCCCCAGGGAAAATGGCTGCGGTGGCCAAGGCCATTGTCTTTGCTCTTGACCTGGGATTCTAATTTGAGGTTATTCGCGGCCCCCGTGGGCCAGGTAGGGATATGGGCAGACACGCGTGGCTCAGGACCACGTGCCCTCGGGCGTGGGGGTTCAAATCCCCCCCTCCCCACCAGGGCCAGTGGTATATGAGTAAGGCCGGAGGTGAATAATGTGGCGTTCTGTCTTGGCTATCTGCCTAGTGGGTGTTGGTGTTGTTGGCTTCATCAGTTACCAGATAGGCCATGACCGAGGAGCGGATGATAAGATGATGGAGCACGCAAGGTGGACGCTGACAGCGGAGTTAGCCATCAGCAAGACGATATATGAAGACCAAGTGGGTGTCTGGGAAGAACAACTAAAGGCCAATGACAACCCCACCGCACGTCGCAATTTCGCTACCAAGATATCCTTGGCCCGGCTTGCCCGGGCCGCTCAGTATCAACTTATCCTAGAGATGCCCCATGCCGTGTTTCTTCCCCAGGCCGAAGCTGATTATATGGAGTATGAGGTTAGAATGAACGCGCCTGAACTGACAGCCTTGTTGTTCAGGTGAAGGCGCTTAGATGGATACAGGAAGAGGAATCAAGGAACTGAGGCTAGCGCGGGGATGGAGTCAAGAAGAACTGGCAAGACAGGCCGGTCTTGCCAGGGCGTGGGGGTTCAATCCCCCCCTTCCCAGTGTGCCTGATATGGAAGCTCCCGTAACAGCACCTTGCTGCACGAAATGAATGCTCAGAGCCAGCACCAACCGGAGGAACTTGACTCGCTCCTCGAGGAGTTGAGAAAGCAACTTCTTGAAGCTTGTACTCACTTTGACATATGGCTAGAGCTTTGGCCCACCGAGGACAAGGTAGGCATACTCAACGCATACAAGGGGTTCTTCTTGCCCACAAGAAAGGCTCACTTAGACCAGTGGGTTATCAAGGTCTCTAACATCGTGAGCAATGACGCTAAAGCACCAAGCTTCTATCGTGTGCTGAGGATGCTTGACAGGAATGCGAGTCTGGCCCCGGGTGTGGATGTGGGAGCACTTCGGACGCGTCTGAAGTCACAAGAGAAAGTCCTGAAAGCAATCGAACAATATCGCAACAAGAGAGCTGCCCACTGGGACACAACTGTTGCTCAGCCGTTAGACCCTGTTCTTGTCGGCGATAGCAGGCGGTTGCTAGAGGAGTTAGAGAAGATATTCAACGAAGTCCACTATGCCCATACAAGGTCTCAGAGATGGGCATTCAAGCTGGTTCAGCACGGTGACACCTCTCTACTTCTCGACAATCTGAGAGTTGCCAAACGGCAGACGGGCACCATAGCATAAGTAGCCAGACGGCGGACACGCCACCAATTCATACTTTAGTCCACGGAACTTCAGTCGTAGAGCGGGCTTCCAAGGCCAGAAACCTCCTTTTCCTCAATTCCCCTCCCTGTGCTAATATAGGAGTGGTATGCACCATATCCGCAATTTCTGTATCATCGCGCACATTGACCACGGGAAGTCCACGCTCGCGGACAGGCTCCTGGAGCTTACCGGCACCATCCAGAAACGGGAGATGCGGGACCAGGTGATGGACCAGATGGACCTGGAACGCGAACGGGGCATCACTATCAAGGCCAAGGCCGTCAGGATGGAGTACCTCGCCCCCGATAGCAGCACCTACCAGCTGAACCTGATTGACACCCCCGGGCATGTGGACTTCACCTACGAGGTCTCCCGGAGCCTGGCGGCCTGCGAGGGGGCCGTCCTGGTGGTGGACGCCTCCCAGGGCATCCAGGCCCAGACCCTGGCCAATGTCTACTACGCCATGGAGCAGGACCTCACCATCATCCCTGTGGTGAACAAGATTGACATGCCCAACGCCCAAACTCAAGAGGTGGCCCAGGCTATAGAGGAGGTCCTGGGCTTCCCCCGGGGGGAAATACTCCAGGTCTCGGCCAGGGAGGGGACGGGGGTGCCCCAGCTACTCGAGGCCATCGTCCACCGCCTCCCCCCTCCAAAGGGGGACCCCGGCGGGCCTTTGCGGGCCCTCATCTTTGACTCCAAGTATGACCCCTACAAGGGGGTGGTGGCCTATATCAGGGTGGTGGACGGGGAGGTGAGGGTGGGGGAGAAACTCCGCCTCCTGGCCTATCGGAAAGATGTGGAGGCGCTGGAGGTGGGATTCTTCCGCCCCGGCCCCGTGCCCGCCCAAGGCTTAAAGGCGGGGGAGGTGGGGTATGTGGCCACGGGGCTGAAGGCGGTGGAGGAGTGCCCGGTGGGGGACACCATCACCACCGAGGCCCGGCCCGCCCAGGAGCTCCTCCAGGGCTACCGCCCTGCCAAGCCCATGGTCTTCGCCGGTCTCTACCCCATAGACCCGGGGGGCTACCAGCTCCTTCGGGAGGCCCTGGAGAAGCTCAAGCTCAATGATGCCTCCCTGGCCTATGAGCCGGAGCAGAGCTCGGCCCTGGGCTTCGGCTTCCGCTGCGGCTTCCTGGGGCTCCTCCACCTGGACATTGTGAGGGAGAGGCTGGAGAGGGAGTTCGGCCTGGCCCTCCTGGTTACCGCCCCCAGCGTGGCCTTCCAGGTGCTGAAAAGGGACGGCTCCGAGGCGAGGGTGGAGAGCCCCTCCGCCCTGCCCCCTCCTCAGGACATCCAGGAGATAAGAGAGCCCTGGATGACGGTCTCCATCGTCACCCCCAGCCAGTTCATCGGGGCGGTGATGGAGCTGGCCACAGGGCGAGAAGGGGAGTCCCTCGGCATGGAATACCTGGGCCACAGGGCCTCCCCCTGGGAGAGGGTGCTCCTCAAATATGAAATACCCCTGAGGACCCTGCTGGCCGACTTCTACGACCAGCTCAAGTCCCGGACCCAGGGCTATGCCTCCATGGACTATGTCCTCGTCGGCTACCGCCCCGGCCGGCTGGTGAAGCTGGAGGTCCTGGTGCATAACCAGCCGGTGGATGCCCTATCCCGCATCATCCCCCGCGGGGAGGCCCACCCGGAGGGGAAGGCCCTTGTGAGCAGGCTCCGGAAGCTCATCCCCCGCCAGCTCTTTGATGTGGCCATTCAGGCGGCGGT
>Ga0315294_10007868_pt1 | contig 11701 bp, 11 predicted proteins | sample YL17G13_40_MG_FD_203626 | JGI IMG/M metagenome (GOLD analysis project Ga0315294, IMG submission 203626) | Sediment microbial communities from Yellowstone Lake, YNP, Wyoming, USA - YL17G13_40 | ecosystem: Environmental > Aquatic > Freshwater > Lake > Sediment | place: USA: Wyoming | collected...
CAGTTCTTTTAATGTGTGATGTGTTTTAACGTTCATAATAGCCTCCATGCTAAAATATTATCAAATGACTACCATGAACTATATCGGCTATTTGCCTATAGGCGCATTAATTAAATACAATTGGTATCAGACACGGATTAACACGGTATAGTTTAGGCACGGATTAACCCCGATGAGGTAGCACACGACGCACCTCATCCCGATGAGACAGCAAACGGCGCGTCTCACGGGACAGGCGGGGCAAGCACGGATTTGTTTCGGCCAGTGGGGTGTTCCGCCTGCGGCGGACAAGACTCGGCAGGTTTTTTCTCGATGTAAACATCTGCGAAAGCCTTGCCTTCGTCCACCGGTCATCTGGCGATGACCCGCAAAATAGCCTTGCGGCTGGCCGAAAGTGGTTGATGGTTGCTGATGACTGGTCACTGGTAGATTGAGTCCGGCAAGGCCGGGGCGGCGGAAAGTATATAAGTATATGCGTATATGCTTATATAATGCGCTAACATTAAAAATCTAAGGTTTTTGAGTGAAGGAACTGAGAGTGGAGTTTTTGAATGGGGCCCGACTTTGTCCTATCGGACTTCCGGCTTCGCCAAGGCTTCCGCCTACGCTAAAGCTACGGCGGACAGGACGGTGAGACAAGTCACCGCGGTGCAACGCGAAATGGATGTTCCCAATATTGCCGGAATAAAAAAAGGTGTTCTGACCCCTTTAATTCCCCTCATTTTTGTCCATCAACATTAACTCTCTAGTAAACGTCTTTATAATAGCAGAAAAGAACACACTGTTGGTTTTTGATTATTGAAACCATAATCTCTGATTCAGTCAGATTCGTACTTGGTCAGATTTGGTTAAGAACGGATTTGTAAGGAGAGATTTATGAAGAAGGTTTTGTTTTGTTTGATTTTTTCTCTTATATTTTTATTCTGTCTGACTAAATCCGCAACAGCAGCTTATGTAAACTGGGTTCCAGATAGTACTACCACTAGGAATGTAAGCGTAGGAGGAAATGGAGCAGGGAATGGTGGAACTCCATCCAACATGTGGGATGGCAACTTTAGTACATCTTATGGAGGATATTATTACAAAGGTTGTTGTGGAGACTGGGGTACTAACAATTATACTCAACTTGAAGTCGTATTCTCCACACCCCATAATCTTACTCAGATAGTATATAAAGCATATGCCAGAGGATGCGGTAACGGCCAGTATGGACATGGAGGCGCTAGCTGGTCAGTAGAAGTATCATATGGAGGCGATTATAATACTCTATGGTCCGGTAGCGGGGGAAACTGCGGAGGAGCGGATAGCGGTCAAGTCACCCAAAACGGTACATGGAACAATGTTACTAAGCTGAGGATAACAGCACAATCTGACGCAGGTGGAGATAGAGATGGTGATGTACAAAGCTATATTTACGAATTCCAAGCTTGGGGGAATAATGTTGTTTCTCCCACTGTTTCCACCTCTGATGCTACCAGTATCACTAGTTCCCAAGCTACTTTGAATGGGAATATTACCGATACCGGCGGAGAAAATGCTGTTGAACGAGGTTTTGAGTGGGGAACTTCCCCAGGGAGTTATTCTTATTCTTTTACAGAATCCGGCAGTTTTGGCGCAGGCGATTTTGGTTATCAAATAGCAGAATTAAACCGGCAAACAATGTATTATTTCAGAGCAAAGACTCGCAACTCGGCCGGTTGGAGTTATGGTTCAGAAAAATCATTCACTACAAGTTGTTTTGTGAGCTTTTATGACCTTGCGATATTTAGCGAGCAATGGCTGCAAACCGGGTCAAATCTGAAAGCCGACTTGGATAGCAACGGGACAGTAGACTTTATGGATTACAACATTCTTGCCGATAACTGGCTTGATTGCTGTCCGGCCAATTGGTCATTAAAATAGCAACAAAGAAGATTCGGAAATTTTATTCGCCGAAAGTGTTTTTATGTTGTTGAGTCCGAGGCTACAGCGGACAAGACGCCGCGACGCTGCGACGCTGCGCGAAATAAACGGCCACTGTTTTATTTTAAGCCACAGAGAACACAGAGGCCACGGAGAATTTTTAGAATAATTGGTGGGGTTATGATCCCACCCTACGCGGCTTTTTTGTTAAACCGCTTAAGGAAACGCCATTCGTGTTTGACCCTTTTATTTCTCCCCATCGACCATATTTTGTTTTTGCTGATGGTAAATCGGCTCGATTTTGCCTAACTTAACCAATTGAGATTGTATCGCTCCTCGTGTTCGCTTATGGTCCTTCGCTAATTCTCCTACGGTCGCACCCTCATCAAATCTCTGAACCAGTAAATCGGATTCTGTTTTATCCCAAGCCTTGCCCGCTCGTTCCGGTAAGGTTTTTTTCTTGTTATTTTTATCTATGACTTTTTCCAGAGCATTTACAGCTACAAATAAAGCCCTGATGATTTGGGTATTCTGATAAGGGCTGTCAGCCGGAAATACTTCACCGGTAACCGGGTCTATACCGTCCGACAGTGGTTGAATAATTTTTAATGCAGTATTATAATCCATTTTGACTTTCCCTTCTTATCATGTTTTTTCACCTCTATTTGGCCGATTATTTAAGTTTTACCTTTGAGTATTTCATATCGGCGGAATCCATTACACGAACATTATCCGGCGACATTTTTATTACGACATAATCGGGAGAAGCGGGGTCGGAGATGTAATCCTTCAATTCGGGGACGGCGTTGTAGAGCCAAAGCTTTTCGGCGTTGTCGGTGCTAATCGAACAAGGGCCTGCAATGCGGACGTGTTTGCCGGTGGAGTCGCAAAAACAATATTCGGCATAGGGGACTTTTGTAAGCTGAGCGACCTTGTCAGATTTTTTAGATGTCGCACATAGTAAGTGGTTGTCCTTCCAAATCAAGCCGCCCATCGGCCTTACGCCGACCTTTCGGCCATCGGTTGTAGCGAAGAAACCCCAGCCAACCTGCTTTATGAATTGTTTTAATTCTTCAAGGTTCATATAAGGCCTCCTTTTTTGCAGTAAGAATTGGTGGGGTTATGACCCCACCCTACCAATGCTAAATCAGGAAAAACGGTGGGGCAATGGTTCGACCTCGCTCACCATAAAAGGCCCCACACTACCGGTGCAATTATACGGCGGGATGGAGGAAAACAAAAGAAAAATGGGGGGATAATTTTGGGCGGTCATAAATTCAGAATTGGTGGGGTTATGACCCCACCCTACAAAACTGCGCCTGAAATTCAAGATTAACGACATCTTTACTCAATACCTGCCAGCCAGTCCTGAGTAAAAACAGCAAGGTCTTTCCAATCAATAATATTATCATTCGGGTCTGAAATATCGCAGGCAGGATTCCAGTTTGACTGACCCGGCAGGCTCATCCAAGCCGATGCAAAAACAGCAAAATCCACCATATCCTCCCGATTGTTGTTATCGAAATCACCTATCGGCGGCGGCTCCAAGTAGAATGACCAGCCACGAGAAATACCCCAGGGGACGCCGTTTGCTATTGGCTGGAAATTTTCCCATCTGATTGTTGTGTACCAGGTATCCCAGCATCCGTATTGCTGAGAGGGCTGGTCGCGGTAGCCTATGACGGTTACGAAATGGTCGGTCTGGCCATCCGCGTTGGTGTCGACGAGAAAAACCATAGGCCGGTTACTATCGATTTCTGTGGTCAGGACACTCCAGGTCATCGTGCCTGTTGAGGTTTTATAATATCCATAAGTGGGGCCGTAAGCGGGATTTCGCATATTCACGTACGAAACAAATGAGGGGCCAACATTCTCGGCCCTGCTCCAACCATAACGGTTGTTGGCGGCAGACCACGAGGTTTTCATAAAGTCGGCGATGCAATCGCTTGAATGTTCATCTCCCACAGGAGGCTCGGATTTGTCCAGCAGTATAGTTGGGGTCGAATCGTCTCGCGGCAGGCTATAATCCTCGTAATGCCGGGGGTGGGCAGCATCACCCTGCGAGGCGATTGCCTGATTAACTGCATTGGTTTGGGTAGAGGCGTTACCTGAGATGAGCTTATAGTAGCCTTGCTCATCATAGTAACCAATCACCATACCCATTGCTGTGGGGCCACAGCCATGTCTCCATAAATAAGGGGGCGATGAAATTACCTTTTCGGTGCCGAGAGCGCCTTGAGGAGCAGGCTGCAGGGCTTTTTCTGCATCTCTTTCCAATACCTCCGGAGGCGGAACAGGGCCGGTTGTGCTTTGTGGATTGTCATCGTTTGGTTCTGCCTGTGCTGTCGGATAGCCGCTCGGAGCGGGTTCATCTGCAGCCCAAACGATTAGAGTCAAAAGCAGAAGTGCTGCTGCGGGGATTAGAACTGAAATTGTCTTTTTCATTTTTTTCCGCTCTCGAATTTATGATATTAAGATATTATCACGACATAAGCCAAGACACGGTTTCTTTCGTTATTTTGACGCTTCATCACTATTAAGTGCATTTAATTATCCGGTTCGTTACACTTTTTTTACAGAATTTCGAAAATTTTTTACGGATAAGCCCAAAAACAGGGTTTATCACATCAAAAATGAGGGGTGCCGCTGATTTTAGAGGCAGGTTCGGTATGAAACAGGCGGGTAACATGATATGGGCAGGTATAAAACATATAAGAAAGCAGGTATTGACATCAAGCAAAACAAGATGTGGGGCAAATTAGCGAGAGAGTTGAGCGGCGGCGTAGGATTAAACGCAATCAGACTTTTGCTGGGAGGGGTTTTGGCGTGCGGAGGGCGGGAATGAATAAGACGATAAAAGGACAATGTCCTTGACTTTGCACAACCAGCAAAAAAATAAAAAAAGCACTTGTTTTTGCCTGAGAATATTATTAGTATGGTATCGAGGCTTAAACGACAGCATTGAAAATGCGAAACGGTATCATTTGGGGGTGTATACTGCGATGAACACATTAAATTCAAAGAGAAAACCTGATATAACTGTTGTTTTGTGCGGCCAGGCAGGGCAGGGTATACAAACCGTCGAACGGCTGTTGACGCGGATTCTGAAAACGGCGGGGTGCGATGTTTTTGCGACCAAAGAATATATGTCCCGCGTCCGCGGCGGTATGAATTCCACTATGATTAGAATATCAGACAGGCCCGTCAATGCCTTTGTCGACAGAATCGATGTCCTCGTGCCGCTCAATAAAGGAGCGATAAGCCATCTGAGGAAAAGGGTTTCGCCGGAAACGATTGTGCTTGGTGAAAAAGATGCCTGCGGGGACGAACTGCGAGACGAGAACCTTTTTTTTGACATTCCGTTCACACAAACAGCAACCGACATCGGCGACAAGGTATATTCAAATACGGTTGCCGTTGGAGCCATTATGGGCTTATTGGCTATGGAGATTGAAGTGGGCGTGGATTGTTTACGACAGCACTTTGGCGGAAAATCCGAAGAGGTCATAAGCAAAAACACAGAGGCAATAAAAAAAGGGTACGAAGCAGCGATAAAGCTGACCAAATCCAACGGTATAAAATTCAATATAAAAGGCAGCGCCAATGCCCGTTCCGACATTCTGGTCAACGGCGCCGAGGCCGTGGGACTGGGCGCCCTTGCGGGGGGATGCAACTTCATTTCCTCTTACCCGATGACACCATCGACTCCCGTTTTAGTATTTCTCGCACAGAACGGTCGCGATTTCGGGGTCATTGCCGAACAGGCGGAGGACGAAATCGCAGCTATGAATATGGCGATAGGCGCCTGGTATGCCGGCGCAAGGGCAATGGTCAGCACATCGGGAGGAGGATTTGCGCTGATGATAGAAGGTTTAAGTCTTGCAGGAATGCTGGAAATGCCGATGGTCATACATCTCGGACAAAGACCGGCTCCTGCAACGGGGCTTCCAACAAGGACCGAACAGGCCGATTTGGAGCTTGCGTTATATGCGGGGCACGGGGAGTTTCCGAGAATAATTTTTGCGCCGGGCAAACTGGAGGACGGGTTTTACCTGGCCCAAAAGGCCTTCGGCCTGGCAGACAAATTCCAGGTGCCGGTTTTCATTCTTACCGACCAGTATTTTATCGACTCTTACTATAATATCGCCCCCTTTAAGACGTCGAACCTCGGCGTGGAAAAGCATATTATCCAGACCGTGAACGACTACAAAAGATACGCATTGACCGAAAACGGCATTTCTCCCCGCGGCATTCCCGGATTCGGCGACGGTTTTGTTTGTGTAGACAGCGACGAGCACGACGAGGGCGGGTATATTACGGAGGACATTGAGCTGCGAACAAAGATGGTTGATAAAAGGCTCAGGAAACTCGATTTGATAAAAAAAGAAATAATACCGCCTGAGCTGATTGGCCCGGACGATTTCAGAAATTTGGTTATCTGCTGGGGGTCAACTTATAACATTGTATGCGAGGCCGTGAAAAATCTTAACAGGAACGATACGGCTGTGCTGCATTTTAAGCAGGTATACCCGCTGCACAGCGAAACGGGAAGGCTGATTAACAAAGCCGACAAAACCATCGTGGTTGAGAACAATGCCACGGCCCAATTTGCAAGGCTGTTAAAGATTTATTTCGGCGTCGATGTCGGGGAAAAAATTTTACAATACGACGGATTATGTTTTGCTGCGGACAAGCTTGCTGAAAAATTAGACAATATCCTATAGGAGGCAGTGATGAAAAATAAAAGATTTGACATAGATAACGTTGATATAGCGTGGTGTCCGGGTTGCGGCAATTTCGGGATATTGAACATTTTGAAGAAGGCCCTGATTGAACTTGAGATTGAACAGGACAGGCTGGTCATTGTCTCCGGGATTGGCCAGGCTGCGAAGATACCGCACTACTTTAAGACAAATTTTTTCAACGGGCTGCACGGGCGGGCGCTGCCTCCTGCTACCGCTATTAAGGCAAGCAACCCCTCACTGACCGTTATCGTCGAAAGCGGTGACGGGGATATGTACGGCGAGGGCGGGAACCATTTCATACATACAATCCGAAGAAATCCGAATATAACCAATATTGTTCATAATAATATGGTCTACGGTCTTACGAAGGGGCAGGCGTCACCTACGAGCCAGATAGGTTTTAAGACACCTGTGCAGGTTGCCGGCGTATTTCTCGAACCATTTAACCCGCTGGCCGTTGCAATTGCGCTGGATGCGAGTTTCGTAGCCAGGGCATATATGGGCGATATGGACCAGACTAAAGAGATTTTTAAAAAGGCAATCACTCATAAAGGTTATGCGCTGGTTGACGTGTTCCAGCCCTGTGTCACTTTTAATAAGGTCAACACTTATCAATGGTTTAAGGACAAAACTTATTACCTTGATAATTCGCATAATTTTTACGACAGAAGGCAGGCATTTAACAGGGCGATAGAAGAAGACAAACTGCCGCTCGGGGTTTTCTACATAAACCCTGATAAAAAAACTTTTGAGGAAAATATCGGGATTTATGACAAAGACGATACTCCGCTTTTCAAACGTGACATAGATTATAAAAAATTAGAGGCGCTGATTAACAAATTCACATAACACAGTCCTCGCTACGATGCTCTGCCTTTCGGCGAAGGCGGGATATATTTTTCGCTCGAATGGTAAAAAAGCTTTTAGACTTTTGCGGGGAGGGGTTTTGGTGTGCGGAGGGCTTTGAGGGCTGCGGTGATGCGCACTCGGCCAGCATCGGTCTTTCTGCGGAGAACATCAGCAGGCGTTGAGCCAATCAGGCGAATCCTGTTGTACCTGTTTTCAAGCAGGTTATCAATCTTCGTGCGCTTGAGGTCACGCAGGGTCTTAACGATATAGTCCTCGACGGAGAGGATGGTGTCGTGGATGCTGCGATGAGCGCCCCCAAGGGGTTCAGGGACAATATGGTCAATCAGTTTGAGCTTGAATAAGTCTTTGCTGGTAAGTTTAAGTGCTTCGGCGGCCTGCGGGGCCTTTGAGCCATCCCGCCAGAGGATAGCAGCGCAGCCCTCAGGGGATATTACGGAATAATAAGCGAATTCGAGCATAGCGAGCCTGTCGCCGACGCCGATGCCGAGAGCGCCGCCAGAGCCGCCTTCACCGATAACGATGCAGATTATGGGGACTCGCAGGCGGGACATTTCCATCAGGTTGACGGCGATGGCCTGAGCCTGGCCTCGCTCTTCAGCGCCGATGCCGGGATATGCGCCGGGGGTGTCGATGAGGGTTACGACGGGGATGTTGTATTTTTCGGCGAATTTCATTTTGGAAAGGGCCTTTCGGTAGCCTTCAGGATTGGGACAGCCGAAATTGCAGGCGATTTTTTCTTTGAGGGTTTTGCCTTTGTTCTGGCCGATGACGAGGACTTTTTCAAGGCCGATTTGGCCTAGGCCTGTTATGATTGCGCGGTCGTCGCCGAAACACCTGTCGCCGTGCAACTCGCGAAAATCCTTGACCATCAGTTCAAGATAATCGACGAGGAGCGGCCTTTTGGGATGGCGGGCGACCTGGACGGTCTGCCAGGCGGTAAGATTCGAATAGACGCGCTTCAACTCGCAGACCTGCTCTTTCTGGAGGCAGCGGATGTCGGCGGAATAGTCGATGCCCTTTGCGGCGCCGAGCTTTTGCAGCTCAGCGGCCTGGCGGTCAAGGTCTGCGACCTTCGCCTCAAAGTCCAGATAATCACCGTCACTGATTTTGTGGTTGTTATTTCCGGGCATTTTAGTTACCAAACGGTCGAGCGGACAGCATATAAAATGCCGGTATCCGCAAATAACAAATAGGTTTAGATAAAAACCTGCCCACAACCAGTGGGCTCGACTTTTCGTGCCACGTCCATTGGTCAGATATTTCTGAGTGAGAAATAATACCACTTTTACGGTTCAAATAAAAGAAAAAAATTGACATTGAGGCCGGATTGCTATAAGGTTTTAGTGATATTTAAGGAAAGCGGTATTTTTGTAAGGGCTTGATTTTGAAAGAGTTAAAGCAAATAACAGTGATTGGACTGGGTCTTTTGGGCGGGTCGATAACTTTAGCGGCTTTGAGGGTTTTTCCGGGTGTAAAAGTTGTAGGATATACGCATCGTGCAAGTACTCGGCGAAAGGCGAAACGGCTGGCGGTGGCCACTGAAGTTACCGACGACATCCGGGGCAGCGTGGCCGAGGCGGACATCGTTATCCTCGCAACGCCGATATGCACGTTCGAGAGAGATTTCGGCGAGATAAGGGGTGCTTTGCCTGCGGGCTGTATTGTAACGGATGTCGGCTCGACGAAGGGGCTGGTGCATCGCTGGGCGGAGAAAATATTGCCGAAAAATGTTTACTACGTCGGGTCTCACCCGATAGCAGGTTCGGAACAAAGAGGAGTTGAATTTGCAAGGGACGATTTGTTTGAGAAGGCGCTCTGCATACTGACAACAACGCCGAAGACCAGCCGGAAAGCAGTGGGGACACTGCGGAGGTTCTGGACAGCGATTGGCTGCACGATAACGATTATGAGGCCGGTGCAGCACGACAGGATTCTGGCGCAGGTAAGTCATCTGCCGCACATCACGGCGGTGTCACTGGTGAACGCCAATAATATCGAAGACCTGAAATTTGCGGGCAAAGGTTTTATCGATACGACGAGGATTGCATCGGGGCCGGCGAACATCTGGGTCGATGTGCTGCTGACAAATGCGAACAATATCACCAAAGGCATCGATAAAATTACGGCGGAACTGGGCAAGATGAAAGCGGCAATCAAAAACGGCGACGGCAAACAAGTTGAAAAGTTACTGGAAGCAGCAAGAAACAAACGCAACAAGATGATAGCCTACAAAATGAAAAACAAGGAAATAATATCGTAAGAAGACGGTATTGCAGTTTTTTATTTGATAAGCGGTTAGATTTTTCATAATATATAACTATGATTCAGCCACAGATTACGATACTAAAAGACAAAGTTGCAGATTTCTGCACTAAGTGGAAGGTCTCTGAACTGGCATTGTTCGGTTCGGTGCTGACAAGTGAGTTTCGTCCCGACAGTGATGTGGATGTACTCGTAAAGTTTAGTGCTGATGCCGGCTGGAGTCTTTTCGATTTCGTAGATATGATTGATGAACTTAAGGTAATTTTTGGCCGAAACGTCGACCTGGTAGAGCAGGAATCTTTGAGAAATCCTTTCAGACGCCGGAGCATCCTGTCCGGCAAGAAGGTAATATATGCAGCCTGACGAACGAGATGCGGCGTATCTGTGGGACATGCTTGATGCTGCCCGAACTATTATAAAGCTGACGGCGGAAATGAGTCTTCCCGCTTATGAAGAAGACCGCAGGACGCAACTTGCGACAGAACGCGCTCTTGAAATAGTCGGCGAGGCGGCAGGTAAGGTATCAAAAACGTTTCGTGAGCAACACCCTGAAATCCCGTGGCGGCAGATAATCGGGCAGCGAAATGTGCTGATTCACGAATATGGCCAGGTCAGAAATGACCGTATCTGGAGGGTCGTGAAAGAGAGCATTCCGCAACTGATTGATATGCTAAAACCGATGGTTGATTAAGCTAAATTATACGCTGCGAACCATTTATTGACTTAGGCGCAGGTCATTTCTATAATCCGTTTTTCGTTCGTTTACCAGTCGGTGTAACATAATGGAGTGCAAAATGGCAAGGCAGTGGCGATTTGAGGTTTTTAACCGGCCGGGATTTTCAGATGTGCACGGCAGCGGCGTGCTGGAAGATATAAAGGAGCTGGGCATCCGGTTTGTCGAGGCGGTGCAGTCGGCGAGGGTGTTTCTGATTGAGGCTGACTTCGACAAGGATTTTGCGAAGCGGGTGGCCGGCGAACTGCTGGCTGATGCGGTCTGCGAGGAATACTACATCGGCAGGAGCGGACCGCCGGCAGGTCTGGCAAAGGCAACGATAATCGAGGTACATCTGAAAAGCGGTGTTACCGACCCTGTGGCGGAATCGGTAATGACAGCAATGGCGGATATGGGCGTTAAGGCCAATAACGTTCGGACGGCGAGAAAATACGTTCTGCTGGGGGACATCAGTCAAAAGCAGACCGAAACCATCGCGAAGAAGATACTGGCAAACGACTGCATCGAGGAGATAATCATCGGCAATGAGGCCGAGCCGCCAAGTCCCCATCTGAAACCATACGAGTTGAAAATAATACACTGGCCGATACGAAACCTCGATGATGCGGGATTGATAAAGCTAAGTAAGGAAAAAGACCTGTTTCTCAATTTAGTTGAGATGCAGACCATTCAAAAATATTATCAGCAGTTAGGCAGGGAGCCGAGCGATGTGGAGCTGGAATCGATAGCCCAGACCTGGAGCGAACACTGCGTTCATAAGACGCTGAAAAGCTCGGTCGATATGAGCATCGACGGGCAGGAGATTCATTTTGAGAATCTGCTGAAAGAGACGGTTTTTAAGGCGACAAAACAGCTTGAAAAGAAATGGTGCATATCTGTTTTCGCCGACAATGCGGGGGTGGTGGAATTCGACGAGGAATCAGCGGTGTGCTTTAAGGTTGAGACGCACAATCACCCTTCGGCGCTCGACCCTTACGGCGGGGCAGCGACAGGCATCGGCGGGGTGATTCGCGACCCGATGGGGACAGGGATGGGGTCGAGACCGATTGCTAATACGGACATATTCTGTTTCGGCGAGCCGGACGTCAAACTCGAAAACGTACCCAAAGGCGTGCTGCATCCGCGAAGGATTATGAAGGGCGTTGTGGCGGGCGTGCGGGACTACGGAAACAGGATGGGAATACCGACG
>Ga0315294_10007869_pt1 | contig 11700 bp, 12 predicted proteins | sample YL17G13_40_MG_FD_203626 | JGI IMG/M metagenome (GOLD analysis project Ga0315294, IMG submission 203626) | Sediment microbial communities from Yellowstone Lake, YNP, Wyoming, USA - YL17G13_40 | ecosystem: Environmental > Aquatic > Freshwater > Lake > Sediment | place: USA: Wyoming | collected...
GGCCAGTAGCTCAATTGGCAGAGCAGCGGTCTCCAAAACCGCAGGCTGCGGGTTCAAGTCCTGCCTGGCCTGCCAAATGGCTCGACTCAAGACACCGTGTCGCAGGAATTGGGTTCTGGTGGAAAGAGCCATCCCTGGCGATACGGTGTCTTGAAAGGTCAGGCAAGCAAAACAGAACGGGAGAGATTCATGGCCAACGCCCTCACAGATAACCGCATTACGAGGTACCTGAAAGAAGTGCGCGCGGAACTCTTCAAGGTCACCTGGCCGCACCGTGCGGAGGTGGTGAGGATGACTGCCATCGTCATGGTGGTGCTCTTGGTCATGAGCGCCTTTCTGGGCCTGCTCGACTTTGGCTTCGCCCAGGTAATGAGTCTGATAGTTCGTTGAGGAACTGGACAGTAGGTTGAATGAACGTGCTTCAAGACGAACCGGCGCCCGGCGTGCAGGGTGAGGCGCAGAACCCAACCGAAGAGAGCGTGGCCGAGAGCGTTGACGCGACGCCCGCTGTGACGGACGAGGCCGCTGCAACCGAGGCTGAGCCGGCCGTGACGGAGGAGGCCGCTGCTAGCGAGGCATCTCCGGAAGAGGCCGAAGCCGCGGCAACGGCCGAGCCGGTCGCTGACGGGCGCGCCTGGTACGTCGTGCACTCGTACTCCGGCTACGAGAACAAGGTCAAGAAGAACCTCGAGCACCGCATCGAGTCGATGAACATGCAGCACAAGATCTTCCAGGTGACGGTGCCGACCGAGGAAGAGATTGAGATCAAGGAAGGCCATCGCCGCAAGACCAAGCGTCGCGTCTTCCCTGGCTACATCCTCGTGCAGATGATCCTGGACGACGACTCGTGGTACGTGGTGCGCAACACTCCGGGTGTGACGGGCTTTGTCAGCTCGGGCACCAAGCCGTCGCCGTTGCGCCCCGAGGAAGCAGACAAGATCTTTGCGCGCATGGAGGCGGAAGCGCCCAAGATCAAGGTCAGCTTCCGCGAAGGTGAGACCGTGCGCATCGTGGATGGGCCGTTCGCCGACTTTGTGGGCACTGTGGAAGACATGAACCTGGACAAGGGCAAGGTGCGGGTCATGGTCTCGTTTTTCGGACGCGAGACCCCCGTTGAACTGGACTTTTTGCAGGTGCAGAGACAGTAGTCGCTCTATCACCTTCTCGCTGCGCCTTCCCGCAGGGTTTGGCCGAGTCCTGTGCCAGACGCGTTGGAGATGAGCCCTAGGGAGAGCATTCGGGAAGGCAATTGACTGGAGGATTCGTGGGCAAGCAAGTAAAAGCGATCGTCAAGCTTCAGATTCCGGCCGGCAAGGCCAACCCGGCGCCGCCCGTGGGCCCCGCCTTGGGCCAGCACGGCGTCAACATCATGGGCTTCTGCAAGGAGTACAACTCGCGCACGGCCAACATGGTCGGCACGATCATCCCGGTGGAGATCACGGTCTACGCCGACCGCTCCTTCACCTTTGTCACCAAGACGCCGCCGGCGTATGACCTGCTGAAAAAGGCCGCCGGGGTCGAGAAGGGCTCCGCGGAACCGAACCGCACCAAAGTGGGCAAGGTCACGCGCCAGCAGGTGCACGACATCGCCGCGCTCAAGATGAAGGACCTGAACGCGATCGATGTGGCCGGCGCGGAAAAGATCATCGAGGGCACCGCCCGCAGCATGGGCATCGAGATCGTCGACAAGTAGGCACGCCACGCGGGGGAGCACAAGCGCTCCCGGCGTTGGTTGCACAGGTGGGAGGGCTACGCCCGCCAAAACCACATAGGAGGGAGTATGGCAAAGCACGGAAAGAAGTATTTGGAAGCGGCCAAGCTGGTGGACCACGACAAGGCCTACGCGTTGGCCGAGGCGGTCGAGCTGGCCCAGAAAACGTCGATCGCCAGTTTCGACGCCAGCATCGACCTGCACCTGAACATGAACCTCGATCCGCGCAAGGCGGAACAGCAGATCCGCGGCATCGTCCTGCTGCCCAGCGGCGCAGGCAAGACGGTGCGCATCCTCGTCTTTGCCGAAGGCGAGGCGGCGACCATTGCCCAGCAGGCAGGCGCCGACTATGTCGGCAGCGACGACCTAGTGACCAAGATCCAGGGTGGCTGGTTTGAGTTTGACACGGCCATGGCGACACCGCAGATGATGAGCAAAGTCGGCCGTCTAGGCAAGGTGCTGGGCCCGCGTGGCCTGATGCCCAACCCCAAGACGGGCACAGTGCTGCAGACCGAAGACCTGGCGCGCATCATCACCGAGGCCCGCCAAGGCCGCGTGGAGTATCGTCTGGACAAGACCGGGAACGTCCACGTTTCGGTGGGCAAGAAGAGCTTCACCGCGGAGCAGTTGCTGGGCAACCTCACTGCGGTGCTGGACGCCATCGTGCGCGCCAAGCCGAGCGGGGTCAAGGGGCAGTACATCAAGAAGATCACTCTGACCTCTACGATGGGGCCGGGTGTCAAGATTGACCTTGCGCAGGTTTTGAACATCACGGCAGCCTGAGTATAATTGAATCTGTGAGAGTCATAGGAGGCTCCGCTGGGAGCGCCTCCGGACCGCCCAAGACAGCAGGTGCGCGAAAGCGCTTAATGCACACGCCTGCCGAGGCAAAGCAGTTTCCGTAGTAGTACGTTTCTACGAGCTTTTGCGTCGGCCAGGTGCCCGGTTTGCGGGCGGTCCGTCGATGCAAGAGCTCGTTTTCGTTCCAACCGGAAATCAAGGAGGTGAGACAGGTTGGCTATCACAAAAGAGAAGAAACAAGAGTCGGTAGTTGAGCTGAAGGACCTGATGGGTCGCAGCCAGGCGGTCATCTTGACCGAGTACCGCGGGCTGACGGCCGGCCAGATGGCGATGGTGCGCAACAGGCTGCGCCCGTTCAACAGCAGGTTCATGGTGGCCAAGAACACGTTGGTGGCAAGGAGCCTGACGGAGCTGGGGAACCCAGCGCCCGAGGATTTGCTAAAGGGCCCCACGGCGCTTGGCTTTTGCTTCGGCGACTTTCAGGAGCCCGTGCGGGCGCTCATGGACCTCGCCCGGGAAACTGACATCCTCACCATCAAGGGCGGACTGGTGGGCCATTCGGTGCTGAACAAGGAGGGTGTGCAGGCCCTGACCACCTTCCCGTCGACCAACACGCTGCGGGCCATGGTTGTGGGCGGGCTGCAGTCGCCCGCGAGCGGCTTTGTGGGCGTGTTGGATGGTGCGCTGCGCGGCTTGCTGTACGTGCTCGACGCGCGCGCCGAGCAGATGGGCGAAGCTGCCGCCTGAGCGCCGTCCACCGGTGCAATCGATGCAGCACGCACGATTCGGATCGATTCAAGAAACCCATAGGAGGAGAATAAAGTGAAGATCGAACAGATCATTGAAGCGATTGAGAAGCTGAACGTAGTCGAACTGGTTGAGCTGAAGAAGGCGCTCGAGGAGCGCTGGGGCGTCACCGCCGCCGCACCCATGGTAGCCGCCGTGGCCGCTGGCCCCGCCGCTGCCGCCCCCGCTGCCGCCCCCGCTGCCGAGGAGCAGACCGAGTTTGAGGTCATCCTCAAGGAAGTCGGCCCCGAGAAGATCAAGGTCATCAAGGCCGTGCGCGAGCTGACGGCCCTCGGTCTGAAGGAATCCAAGGACCTGGTTGACGGTGCGCCGAGCAGCGTCAAGAAGGGCGTCAACAAGGAAGAGGCCCAGGCTGCCAAGGCCAAGCTGGTCGAGGCCGGCGCGGTCGTCGAAGTCAAGTAGTTCTGACGAGCCCCCGTTCGAAACACGGAAGCACGGAGATCACGGAGACTACCTTGCGGTCTTCTCCGTGGGCTCTGCGTCTCCGTGTTTGCTTTCTCCGGGAGGCACCCAGGGTTCTCTCTTGCGCACGCGGGTGCGGGCCAGGACGGCCTCGCACTCGGACACGACGTCGAGCGCCGGACGCACGCCGCGGGAAGCACTGCTCTGCAGTGTGCCGCCCACCGGCTCTGGACAGACGTAGAGCTGGACCACCGAGGCGCTCAAGTCGGGATCGTAGCGCAGGTAGAACGCACCCTGGTAGGTCAGGGAGTGCTGGTCGTGCACTGTGGGCCAGGCGCGCGGCGAGACCGTGCCCGCAAACCAGTAGAAAGGCCAGGCCGCGTCCGGCGAGCGCCCGTGTTGGAAGAGCGACCAGGTCTCCCCTGCCCCACTCACCTTCCAGTACGTGTCTCCAGCCAGCTGCACCTGCTGCATCTGGAAGTCCTCTGCCTGCGCGCGTACCAGATTGCCGTCCGGGAAACGGCTGCTGCACCCCGACCACGGCAGCGCTAGGCGCTGGTCAGCCTCGAACAGGGCCAGGCACTCTGCGACCACGGGCTGGCCGTCTTCGTCCAGGCCATAGTGCGCCACTCCGTCGCTGTCGGGCACCACGTAGACGCCGATCCAGACCTGGTAGTAGGGCGAGGTGGGGTCCTGGAAGCGGGAGTAGGCGCGGCCCGGGTCGGCCGCGGCGATGCGGGTGTAGATGGCGGCCGGCAGCGGGCGGCCCACCACCTGCGAAAGGGTCTGCGTAAGGTCGCCCATCAGGATGCCCGGCGCCCAGCGCCCTCCTGGCGGGGGAAAATCCACGGCGATGCCCCGTGCGCGCACGGGGTCGGGCTGCGTGGCCGCGATGAGCGTGCAGATGCCCCAGTTGGCCAGCGTGGCGCGGTAGAGCCAGCCCAGGCAGAGCGCGAGCAGGGGCAGGACCACGAGGGTAGCGCCCAGGCCCCGGCGCCCACCGACTGAAGCCGGTACTTCGAACGGCGGGCTGGTAGTACCGACTTCAGTCGGTGTTCTACCATGCTCGCCCACTGAAGTGGGTACTACCAACGACCCACTCGTAGTGTTGTTGGTAGTTCCGACTTCAGTCGGTGTTCCAGCACGCTCACCCACTGAAGTGGGTACCACCAACGCCTGGATCAATGCCCCACAATCCACGCGTAGGTCCTCTCGAAGACGACCTGGCACTCGCTGTCCACCACGATGCCGTGCCCCGAGTTGTGCAGGACGAGCATGTCTTTATCAGTAGCGGCCACGCCGCCGTAGATCAGCGGGCCGCTGCCGGCGCCGATGACCGTGTCGCCGCTGGAGTAGATCACCAGCGTGGGACAGCGGATGCGCCCCAGCTCGGGGCGCACGGCGCGCTGCGCTCGCCACAACTGATAGGCGCCCGCAACCGGATAGCTGTCATAGGACCAGAAGCGCTTGTAGGCCTGCGGGTCGGTCAGGTCGTTCACCGTGGGGTCGGCCGGTTTGGCAATCTGTTTGAGAAAGAGACGCAGCAGAGGTAGCAGCGTGGAGCGCCAGTCCTTCAACTGCAAGGCCGGCGAGAGCGTGATCAGCGCCGAGACCTCTTGCTGCGCGGCCAGGTGCAGGGCCAGCACCGCCCCCAGCGAAAAGCCCGCCACCGCGACCCTGTCACAGCACCCGCGCAGGTCGCGGTAGGCCGTCTCCACCGAGCCGTACCAGTCTTCCCAGGTCACGCCCGCCATGTCCTGGGGGCGCGTGCCGTGACCAGCCAGCAATGGCCCGCTCACGGTTATGTCGCGCTGAGCCAGGTACTCCCCTAGCGGGCGCATCTCGGGCGGCGACCCGGTGAAGCCGTGGATCAGCAGACAGCCCGTCTTGCCCGCGGGGAAGAAGAACGGCAATGGATCGAGCCAAGGGAACTGTGGCATGTTCACCTCCAGCGTTGAAACCAGAAATCGGGTGCCTGACAGTTACTCGAGAAGCCAGAAACCAGGTTTCTGGCAGAAACCCGGTTTCTAGCGAGAGCTAGAAGCGCAGGCGCGTGACCAGTTGCTGCACGAACGGCTCTTCGACCGCCCGTACGTTGAGCACCGAGTAGCGCCGCGCCGTGGCGCGGCTATAGGCTGGCAGCGTGCGCACGGCCTGCTCGAACTCGGCGCGCGTCAGACCCAGGTCGGCGGGCTGGTACAGGATGCCCAGGCGCTCGATGAGCTGCTGCACCCCGTCGGGGTCGTTGTCTTGCAGCGCGGCCAGCACCAGCGTGCCCAGGGCCACCAGCTCGCCGTGAATAAAGTGGCGGCGCGTGATGTACTCCGCATTGTAGGCAAAGACGTGCTCCGAGGCCTCCTGCGGGCGGCTGGAGCCAAAGCGGCGGCACAGCTTGCTGATTTCCGCAAACGCTTCCACGGTGAAATGGATGCCCGCGTCCGTCACGTCGCGGAGGTCGGCGGCGTTGTCGGCCAGTTGGCGCAGCCAGGCCCGCATCTCTTCTGCGATGTGCTCGTCATAGGGCTCGTCGTGCTGGTCACGCGCCAGGGCCCAGTCCCACAGCGCGGTGTGCGCACAGATCAAGTCGCCCGCGCCGGCGCGGTTGAGGCGCGGCGGCCCCTGGCGGATCAGGCCGTAGTCCACAAAGACCTGCTCGGGGATGATGAACCCGACGTAGCGCACGTTGCCGCGCTCGCGCACGGCCGCGCTCTTGGTGACGCAGGCGTCCACGGAGACGATGGAGGGCACCAGGTAGCAAGGCGCGTTGCGCTTCCAGGCCAGGTACTTGGCCATGTCCAGCGCCGAGCCGCCGCCGATGCCAACCATGCGCTGCACGCTGGGCAGCGCACGGTCAGTGGCCTCGGCCGTCTCCCAGTCCATGTCGCGCACCATCAGCACGGCCTCAGGCGCCTCGGGCATGCGCTTCTCGACCAGCGCCCAGGGCTCTTCCATTGTCGCCACGGCATAGCTCAAGCCATGCAAGGACATCTTTTCCAGCAGGCCCTCGCCGTAGACCAGCTGCGGGAAGGGCAGCGGCTCTTCCACGGGCTCTGGCTTGCGCTGCAGCAGCACCTGCGGCCTGGGTGCGGCGGGCCAGACCCTTTCCAGCACGGCGCGCGCTTGCTCCACGTTGCGCACGAGCGGGTTGAGCCGCAATGCACGCAGTGCCAGGTCGTAGGAGCACTCGACGATGGCCTGCACGGCCAGCATCTCATAGGCGCAGTTCTGCTGCAAAAAGGCCATCACGTCCAACGGCGCGGGCCCCACCGTGAGCGGGTGCGCGCCCGACGCGCCCACCAGGCAGGGCACTTCGATGATGCCGTCTGCGGGCAGCCAGGGGATGGTCTGGCCATTGCGCACATTGACGATCAGGGGCTGGCGGGCATCGCGCATCAGGCTCAGCAGCAGCGGCGCCACCACCAGCCTGTACCAGGCCGCGCCGCGCCGGGCGTAGATGTCGGGCCGCTGCGCAGCGTCGGGACGCGCGTAGGCCGCCTCCAGGCCGGCCTGGGCTTGCAGCAGCTCCTCTGCGCGTGTGGCACGCCCCACGGTCTTGGCCAGCATCTGGTCGGGATGGAAGTAATAGCGGTAGTAGGGAGACGGCACCGCACCGATGGTGCGGATGAGCTGCGGGTCGATCTCCAGTTTGGGGAGGCGTTCGGCGCGTTGCATGAGCAGCGGAAGAACGTCCCGGCCCTTGTGGCGCACGCCCGTGACCCAGCCGGCGTGATGCATGCCGAGGTAGTCGAACTCGAGCTCGGCGTAGGGCAGCTCCACGGCCTGGGCGACGGCCTGCATCAGCGACACGGGCGCATCGCAGATGCCGAGCACGGCCATCGAGCTGTAGCGCTGCACTGCGTACTGCACGTAGCTGCTGGGGTTGGTCAGGTTGAGGATCATGGCCTGCGGGCAGATCTGCTCGGCCAAGCGGCAGTAGTCCAGCACGATCGGGATGGTGCGCAGCGCGGCGGAAAAGCCACCGGGCCCGACCGTCTCTTCGCCGGGGATGCCCAGCGCGCGCGGGAACGACTCGTCCAACGCGCGTCCCTGCAGCCCGCCGGGGCGGACCTGACACAGGATATAGTCGGCGCCCTGCAGCGCGGAAGGCATGTCGGTGCTATACGTGACCTGCAGGTCGGCCTGGGCCGCCTGCGCCAGCTTCCGGCATAGCCCGCCCACGAGCCTCAGTTTGTCGGCGCTGCGCCCCACCAGCACCACCTGCAGTGCCTCGTCGGGCAGCAGGCTCTTGCGCAGCACGTCGACAAACTCGGGCATGGCGAGCGAGCTGCCGCCCCATACCACCAGTCGGGTCGGCTTCATGACTACTCCTTGAGGCATTTGCTACTACTGGAGACCGGCGTGAAATGTGACGAGTGAACCGTGACGCGTGAAACGTGAATGCCACGACCCCGGTCGCACGGCTGCTACTGCGCTCCCTGGCTCAGGCGAAGAACGAGCGGACGGTGGCGGCCACGCGGCGCACCTCGGCCTCGGTCAGCTCCGGGAAGACGGGCAGGCTGAGATACTCGTGGGCGTAGCGCGCCGCAGCCGGGATGTCGCTCTCCTTGTAGCCCAGCGAGGCGTAGGCGGGCTGCAGCGGCACGGGCGTGCCATAGATGATCTGCGAGCCGATGCCGTGCGCGGCCAGGTAGGCCATCAGTTCGTCGCGGCGCGGCGTGCGGATGGTGTACATGTAGTAGACGTGCGTGGCGAAATCGCTCACCTTGGGCGTAACCAGGGGCAAGCCCTGCAGCAGCTCGTTGTAGAGCGCGGCCCAGCGCTGGCGCAGGCGGTTGTTGTCGTCCAGATGGCGCAGCTTGACGCTGAGGATGGCGGCCTGCAGCGGATCGAGGCGCTGCTGAAAGCCAATCACCTCGTGGATGTGCTTGACGTGCTGGCCCATGTAGCGCAGCACCTTGATCCTCTCGTAGAGCTCGTCGTTGCTCAGCGTGACGCAGCCGCCATCGCCAAAGGCGCCGAGGTTCTTGTGCGGATAGAAGCTAAAGCAGCCCACGTCGCCCAGCGAGCCGCTGCGACGGCCCTTGTACGTGGCGCCGTGGCTGTGCGCGGCGTCCTCGATCACCCGTAGCTTGTGCTGGCGCGCCAGCTCCATCAGCGGGTCCATGTCCACTGGCTGGCCGTAGAGGTGCACGGGGATGACGGCCTTGGTGCGGGGCGTGATGGCGTGCTCGACCTTGGAAACGTCGATGTTGTACGAGACGGGGTCGATGTCCACAAAGACGGGGGTGGCGCCGACGTAGGACACCGCAAACGCAGTGGCGACGTAGGTGTTAGCGACGGTAATGACCTCATCGCCCGGGCCGACGCCGCAGGCCGCCAGGGCCAGGTGCAGGGCCTCGGTGCCGTTGGAAATGCCCACGCAGTACCTGGCTCCGCAGTAGGCGGCGAACTCACGCTCAAAAGCCTCCAAGAACGGGCCCAGCGTGTAGCGGCCCGTGGGGAGCACCGCGTCAATCGCGGCGCGGACCTCGCCCTGGATGAGCCGGTACTGCCGCTGCAGGTCCTCGGCCGGAATCTCGATTGGGGGTGTGGCTGCCATTTCTCGCTCCTTGGTTTGAGATCTGTGGACGAAACGCGACCCTGTGCTACTCTTGCTTGCCGCCTGGCATGAGTCGCAGGAATGAGCGCAAGGAAGCGAAAACTAGCGCGACGCCGCTCATGATGAACAGCAGGCCGCGCACGGGGCGCGGTATGAACTGCAGCGTGAGGTACCAGACCCACTCCGGAAAGTGCTGCACTCGGTAGAGGTGCGTCAGGAGGTAGGCAATGCCCAGGCTGAGCCAGACTCCGCCCAGGATGTACATCAGCAGCCAGCGGCGAGCGCTCTGGCTGAGCGGCGGGATAGCGGGCAACAGGAGGCCCTTGCGGGCGCGCACCGGGGAGAGCAACGTGAGTTTGGGGGAAAACTCGGGCATCTCGCCCGCCGGAGCGGTTTCCTCGTCGGGCTGGGAAGGCCGCGTGGGCTGGCGGGCGTGGGACACGCGTTCGGCAGCTTCCTCTTCGCACAACACGTACTGCACGGCCGAGGCAACGTCGCGCGCAACGGGGAAATCGGCCGGTTCGGGCTGGTGGCCCCCGTAGAGCTCGCCGATGGTGTGCCCGTCGAGGACCAGGATGGGGCGACAGCCCACCTTGCCGGCCAGGTGCACATCGTTGGGGCCGCTGCACAGCAGGTAGCATTCATCAAGTCGCAGCTCGAGCTGCGCGGCCGCGGCATAGAGAAAGCCGGGGTAAGCGCTCCAGCAGCCACAGTGGTCCTCAGGAGCGTGGGGGCATTCGAGCAGCGCATCTACCTTGCCCCCCTTTGCACGCAGCAGTTCGAGCAGGGAGGGCGCCGCGGCGTCCTCTGTGGCTCCGGAACGGTGCGGCCTGGGGTCCAGCAGAATGGTGAAGAGATGGTTGTCGGCCAGCAGGCGCAGGCTCTCGGGCACGCCCGCGCGGAGCCGCGCGTCCTGGGCTTCTTGCGGGCCGGCTTCCTGCAACAGGCTGTCTCGTGTGATGAATACTGCCTTCAACTCGGGTCTCCTGGGGTCGGACAAAGGCTATGGCCCGAGTATATCACAACGCCGCGCGGCGGGCAAATTGCTGCGCTCTGCGAACGCCGGAGATGGGTGGCAGGCGGTGGTGTGCCGGAGGTGAGGCCCGCGCCAGCAGTGGCAGAACCAACACCAAGTCACAAAGACACAAAGACGCGAAAAACAAGGAATAGGCCTCGCTGTTCTTCTTGTCTACGTGTCTTTGTGCCTTCGTGTCTTCGTGTTGAGGAACCCCAGGGGCGTTCCTGCGACAACGCTGCTGTTGGTAGTGACGACTTTAGTTGTTCTGTCCGTTCCCGGAAACGACCAAGTCGTCACTACGAGCTCCTCTATGGCTGTGGGGGAGGGCCGGCGTCCTCAGGGATGGGCGGGCCGTCCGGGATCTGCCGCAGGTACTCGCAGGACACCAAGCGTACGTCCTCCCAGACGTGGCCTTCCGCCAGGAAGGTGTCGATGTCCTTGATCCAGCGCTTGTGCTGGTTCTCCAGGCGGTAGATGTGCGGGCTGCCGTCGCACTTGAGCAGCACGTGGATGGGTTGGCCCAGCTCGAACTTGGCCAGGAAGCTGTCCTCCACCACGTGCACGTCCTTCCAGGCGAGGCCCAGATGCTCAAAGGCGTCCAGGCTGCTGATCCAGCGCAACTCGTCCTTCTCCAGCCGGTAGATCTCGGGGCCGCTGCCTTTCAGGATCAGGCCGTCGCGGATGACGAGCGTGGCCGAGTCGGGCATGACGTGCGCCAGATTGAGCCCGTGGCTGGTGATGGGCACGTTGACCGCCACGATCAGCAGGGCCACCAGCACGAGCAGGCGCGCGAGCGTCTTGCCCAGGTCAATGCTGGGCAAGCGCGGCGGCGGCTCCCAGCCCTCCTCGCCCGGTTTGGGTTCGCGCTCGGACGGCTGACGCGGTGGCGCAGGTCGGGCTGTGCCCGCCGTAGCCGCGGGCGCATGGGCCGCAGGCCCCGGCCCGGACTCCGGGCGAGGTTGCAGCGGCGCTGCCCTCTGCGAAACGGCCTGTGTGGCCTGCGCGCGGCGGGCGGCCTGACGCTCCAGCAGGGCGTCCAACAGAAAGTCCAGAAACCTGTCCGCGGAGGTTGGTTTGTCGCTCATCTGCCCCTCCTACCTGACCACGAAGAAGCCGAGCATTTCGCCCAGGCTGACCAGCACATTGCCGTAGAAATTGCCGCCCAGTTGGCGAAAGAGCTCGAACTTCATGCTGGGCGCCCCAATCAGAGGACGCAGCATCCAGGCCATCTGGCTGCCGACAAAGCCATAGATCAGCACCCACAAGCGCACCAGGTTGCGGCGCGCCCGGGCGCCCTCCTTGCCCGCGGCCGCGATGACGGCCATGCCCTGGCTGAGGAACAGCACCCCTGTGAAGCCGGTGATGGCGCAGATGGCCACGTTGAGCAGCTTGAAGAACTGG
>Ga0315294_10007870_pt1 | contig 11700 bp, 8 predicted proteins | sample YL17G13_40_MG_FD_203626 | JGI IMG/M metagenome (GOLD analysis project Ga0315294, IMG submission 203626) | Sediment microbial communities from Yellowstone Lake, YNP, Wyoming, USA - YL17G13_40 | ecosystem: Environmental > Aquatic > Freshwater > Lake > Sediment | place: USA: Wyoming | collected...
CAATTTGCGAAAAAAGGTTTCACGGTCTTAGGGATAGAGATAGACCAGGACAGGTTAAACCATATCAGAAGAAAAGAATCTTACATCAGCGATGTATCTAGTAGAGAATTGAAACAGGCGCTGGTAGCAGGTAAGTTTGCTGCAGTAGGGGATTTTGCAGCGCTAAAGACAGCCGATGTTATTATCATCTGCGTGCCCACGCCCTTAAAGAGAAAATACCATCCTAACATTTCATATATTGAACAGGCAGTAAAATCCATATCTAAAAATCTGAAAATAGGCGCTCTCATTATTCTAGAAAGCACTACCTATCCTGGGACAACAGAAGAGGTGATTCTGCCTTTGCTTGAAATAAATAAGCTAAAACATAATAAGGATTTTTATCTGAGCTTTTCTCCTGAAAGAATAGACCCGGGAAACAAGAAATACCCTGTCAACAAAATCCCTAAGATAGTAGGGGGCCTTAGTCCGGAAGCCACAAGATTAGCCGAATTGGTCTATAAGAACGTAATCGAGAAAGTCGTGCCCGTGTCTTCCGCCAGGACAGCTGAAGTTGCGAAGTTACTGGAAAATACCTTCCGTCTGGTTAATATAGGCCTGATAGATGAACTGGCAATGATGTGTCATAAGATGAAGATAAATATCTGGGAAGTAATTGAGGCGGCCAAGACCAAGCCTTTTGGTTTTATGCCTTTCTATCCCGGACCGGGAGTAGGCGGACATTGCATCCCTAAGGACCCTCTTTATCTTTACTGGAAGGCCAAGCATTTTGGATTTCGTTCGCGTTTTATAAAACTGGCATCGGATGTGATAACATATATGCCGGAATATGCGGTAGAGCGCTTGGAGGATATTTTGAAATCTAAGAATATCAGGCCAGCCAAGGCGCGCATCTTGGTGATGGGTGCTACTTACAAGAAGGATATTAAAGATTTGCGTAAATCTCCCAGTATAGATATCATCAATATCCTGCAGAGGAAGAAAATAAAGGTTTCTTATTTTGATCCTCTCATTCCTTATTTAAGATTAAACCACATAGATTTAAGGTCGATAACCTTGAAGAAAAGCACATTGGCAGGTTTTGATTGTGTGGTTATTGCTACGGATCATTCGGAAGTTAATTACGATTTTATATTAAAGAACTCAAAACTCATCTTTGACCTGCGTAATGTATATAAAGGATGCAGGGATAGAAAGGTGGTCCTCTTATGAGCAAATTCCTGGTAACCGGCGGTGCGGGTTTTATCGGTTCGCATATCGTGCGGAAGCTGGTAGGGCAGGGGCACTCTGTGAGAGTGCTGGATAATTTCTCAAGCGGGAAGAAAGAAAATCTGGATGAGATTTTGGACAGGATAGAGTTGATTAAGGCAGATATACGCAGCGCCGATGCATGCATAAAGGCAACCAGATCGGTTGATTTTGTCCTGCACCAGGCAGCATTAAGAAGCGTGCCTAAATCAATGAATAATCCTTCCCAATACAATGAAGTGAACATAGGCGGGACTCTGAATATGCTGGAGGCCTCACTTAAGAATAAGGTAAAACGTTTTGTCTTTGCATCTTCAAGCTCTGTCTACGGCGACATAGATGACTTTCCGGAAAAAGAAGATTTCCTGCCGCAGCCCATTTCGCCGTACGCCTTAACCAAATTAACCGGGGAGCATTACTGCAAGATTTTCAGTCATCACTACGGCCTGCCTTGTATTCCCCTGCGTTATTTTAATGTCTTCGGCCCCCGGCAGTCTCTGGATGATGAATACGCGGTAGTCATCCCTAAGTTTATCACCTGTCTGTTAAATGACGAGCCACCGCCCATATTCGGGACAGGGAGGCAATCGCGGGATTTCACCTATGTTGATAACGTTGTCCTGGCAAACATCTTGTCAGCGCGAAATAATAAAATTAAAGGAGAGGTTTTTAATGTGGCCTGCGGCAAGAATTACAGTATTCTGGATCTGGTCAGGATATTGAATACGCTTATGCATAAGAATATAAAGCCTGTCTTTTTGCCCAAGCGAGCGGGTGATGTATTTAAAACAAAGGCAGACATCTCAAAGGCAAAGAGGCTATTAGGATTTGTCCCGCAGGTAGATTTTATTCAGGGATTAAAAACAACTATAGGGTGGTTCAAGAATAAATGAATAAGAAAGCAGTAGTTATTACCGGCGGTGCAGGTTTCATCGGTTCGCATCTTTGCGACAGGCTAGTTGAAGAGGGCTTTAAGATTATCTGCCTGGATAATTTTATTACTGGAGATCTAAATAATATAAAGCATCTTCTGGCCAACCGCAATTTCAGGCTGATAAAGCACAATGTTACAAAACATATTGACGTCAAAGATAAGATTGATTTTTGTCTGCATTTTGCTTCTTTGGCTTCTCCGGCGGACTATCTAAAATTTCCTATCCAGACATTGAAAGTAGGTTCCCTTGGTACGCATAATGCCTTAGGCCTGGCTAAAGAAAAGAAGGCAATATTTATGCTCGCTTCTACCTCTGAAGTCTACGGCGACCCCTTAGTGCATCCGCAGCCAGAATCTTACTGGGGAAATGTTAATCCCATAGGTGTGCGTGGCTGTTACGATGAATCAAAGCGTTTCGCCGAAGCACTCACCATGGCCTATCGCAGAAGTCACGGAATAGATACCAGGATTATCAGGATTTTTAATACTTACGGCCCGCGCATGAGAATGAACGATGGAAGGGTAGTTCCTAATTTTATCTGCCAGACATTAAATAATAAGCCTTTAACCGTCTATGGCAGGGGAGAGCAGACAAGAAGTTTCTGCTATATTGATGATATGGTTGAAGGGATTTTCCGGCTTATGCAATTTAAGATAAACGAGCCTCTTAACCTGGGTAACCCCAATGAATTTACGGTTATGCAGTTAGCTAAAATAGTAACCAAGCTCACTGCTACAAAAAGTAAAATAGTCTTCAAACCTTTGCCGCAAGATGATCCGCGCCAGCGACAACCGGATATTACCAAGGCTAAGAGGATGCTCTCATGGCAACCCAGGATAAAATTAGAAGAGGGATTGCTCAAAACCATAGAATGGTTTAAGAACCAGAAATGGAGCCCTCCTTAAGGCTATAAGCTTTTAGGGGTTTTAAAAGCGCAGGTTTACAGCCACTAGAATAAACAGGGTATAATTACCGTAACTCTCTAAATTTCTTTCAGATGCATAAAAGAAAGCGCTTCCTTGACACCCCATTGTTTATGTGTTATACTTTAAAAAATCTATAAAAGAAGAGGAGAAAAATGCTGCTTGATATTTTAAGACAATTTAACTGGGTAGACATTTTTATCATAATCCTTTTACTTAGAATAGGTTACATCTCTGCCAAAACAGGGTTTTCTACAGAGGTCTTTAAATTTCTAGGAACTATCGCAGCCATTTATTTCTCCTTGCATTACTATACTATTTTTGCTGATTTTGTGAGCGGTCGTTCCTCTGCTGAAAAAATGCCTTTGCAATTTTGGGATTTTATTTGTTGCTTATTCTTGGCAATAACGGCTTACATAATTTTCTATGCATTGCGCATAGTATTCTCGCGTTTTATAAAAATGGAGGCGGTTCCTAATTTAGACAGATGGGGCGGACTAGCCTTGGGAGCGGCAAGGGCATTTTTGTTTGCCGGATTAATCATATTTATGCTGGTGATTTCTACTATCGCTTACCTGGAGAACAGGGTTAATAATTCTTATCTGGGCAGGCGTTTCTTTAAGATTGCGCCAACCACCTACAGCTGGTTATGGAATAAGGTTACCTCAAAATTTATGTTGGGTGAGAAATTCAATAACACTATACTCGAAGTTGAGGAGGGTTTTGCCCAGGAATGAAATTATCTTATTTCTATAATCAGGTTGTAAAATTTGGAGCCCAGCGCGACCCCAGGATAAATAAAAAGAAGATAAAATCTTATCCTGATACTGCAATACTCTACGGAAATCCCGGAAAAGAAATAAAAAAGATTATGGTGGGTATTGATATAGAGGTAGCAGAATTGCTGCTGGCAGACAGGATTCGCGGACGTGTGGGTTTGGATCTGGTTGTATCACATCATCCCGAAGGCAGGGCCTATGCTGCTTTGCACGAAGTAATGCGGCTGCAGGTAGATTTGTTAAAGGAGATGGGCATTTCCGAAAATACCGCCCAGAAACTTTTAGATGAAAGGAGGCGGGAGGTAGAAAGAAAGGTTTTGCCTCAGAATCATACGCGTCCGGTGGATGCGGCACGGCTCCTGGATTTGCCTTTTATGTGTATACATACGCCAGCAGATAATTATGCCTTTTGGTTTGTAAATAGATTGATGGAGCAGAAAAAACCTGATACGGTACAGGATATCGTCGATATCTTAATGGATATTCCAGAATATCAACTTGCAGCAAAGAATCTGGTAGGACCGCGCATAATTTTAGGCTCTCCTGGAAGATCCGTAGGTAAGATTCTGGTGGAGATGACCGGCGGTACCGAAGGGTCAAAAGAAGTATTTGATAAACTTTATAAAGTAGGAGTCAGGACACTTATCTCTATGCATTTAAGTGAAGAGCATTTTAAGAAGGTAAAAGACGCGAATCTTAATGCGGTTATTGCCGGACATATATCAAGCGATACACTAGGCCTTAATCTTCTTCTGGATAGGATTGAAGAAAAAGAAAGATTGCAAATAATCAGTTGTTCAGGATTCAACAGGATCAGGCGTAAATGACAGGACTTATCCCGGAAAATATATTAGAGGATATCTTAAGCAGGATAGACATCGTAGAGGTTATCTCCGGCTATATGCCGCTTAAACGGGCGGGCAGAAATTTTAAGGCAAACTGTCCTTTTCATCACGAAAAGACACCTTCTTTTATGGTTTCGCCTGACCGCCAGATTTACCATTGTTTCGGCTGCGGCGAATCAGGCAACGCCTTTAAGTTTCTCATGCGTTATGAACGTCTGGAATTTCCCGAGGCAGTAGAGACCCTGGCAAGAAAAGCAGGTGTGGTCTTGCCCGTTATTCAGAAACAGGACACAAAAAGCGCAAGTGCCATCACGCTACATTATAAAATAAATGAATTAGCAACTTTATTCTACGAGAATAATTTGCATTCTTCAGAAGGTCTGCGGGCAAAGGATTATTTGTTAAGGCGCGGCATCAGTCTGGAGACAATCAAGGCATTTAAATTAGGATTTGCCAGCGATAAATGGGATGGTCTGATCAACAATTTAAGGGCAAAAGATTACAACCTTTCTTTACTGGAAAAGGCCGGCTTGATTCTTCCCAGGGACGGCGGAGGTTATTACGACCGTTTCCGCGGTCGCATAATCTTTCCGATATTTGATATAAAGTCCAGGCCCATCGCTTTTGGCGCAAGGATATTGCTCAAGGAAAACGGTGATTTGGCAAAATATATTAATTCTCCTGAGACTCCCGTTTATACCAAGGGCAGGAATCTATACGGCTTGAATTTTACCAAAGATGCAATACGGGAAAATGACTGTGCGGTAATAGTAGAGGGTTATTTGGATTTTATCATCCCTTATCAGGAGGGGTTACGTAATATCGTAGCCTCTATGGGAACCGCGCTCACCCTTGAACAGGCACGCTTACTGAAGAGATACACCCGCAATGTGGTGATGGTTTATGACCCCGATGATGCAGGCCGGATCGCGACGTTACGGACCCTGGATATATTTATTGAAGAAGACATGGAAGTAAAAATAGTGTCCCTGCCGCAGGGTCTTGACCCTGATTTATTCGTACGCAGGAATGGTATACAGAGTTTTAAGGAGAAAGTCCAGGAGGCCAAAGGCCTTTTTGACTACAAGCTGGGTGTTCTAAAATCGCATTATAACTCTGAAGAGATAGAAGGTAAGGCGAAGATTGCGCATCAGATGCTAGAGAGTATCAACAAATTCAAGAACGCGGTCCTGAAGTCAGAATATATTAAAAGACTGGCGCAGGAACTGGATGTAAAAGAAGATGCCTTGCTACAGGAAGCAAGAAAGATAAAAGAACAAAAGACGTACGCCCGGGAAGAGCTCAAGATTAATAAGAAAGTATTGAATATAAATCCGACGGAAAAATTGTTACTTAAACTTATGCTGGAAGAAAAAGAGCTGATTCAGCATATTAAAGAGAGCCTTGAGCCGGCTGATTTTCAGGACGAGAGGACCTCTAGGATTGTTTCCATAATGTTCGATCTGATAGAACAGGGGAAAAGTATAGAACCGCGCCTTTTAATGAACTATTTACCCGAGGAGGATATTTCTCAGCTTATCTCTGAATCCATGTTTTTACCCGAGGGACTATCTTCGCATAACAAAGAAAGGGTAGCAGATGATTGTATAAGACGGCTGAAGAGTGAAAAGTTAAGACTAAAAAGGCATAACCTGCATAACCAGATAGAGACAGCCCAGAATTTAGGGGAGGAAGAAAAGCTACAGAGACTTATGCAAGAATTTCACAATTTAGTTAAGAAGGAATAAGACATATGAAAAAGAAAGAATACGCCAGTAAGGAAATGGAGAAGATTATCGCACTGGGCAGACAGAAAGGGTATCTGACCTATGACGAAGTAAACGACCTTCTGCCTCAAGACATGTCTTCTTCGGAAGATATTGACAAATTGTTTGAGTTGCTGGGCAATGAAGATATACAGCTTATTGAGAACGAAGAAGAGAAGAGCCAAGAGAAGCCGATCCAGGTCCTCAAGGAAGATATCCTGGCTGAACAGCTCAAGACCGAGGAGCGATTCCTACCTTTGGATGATCCTGTGAAAATGTATCTTAAACAGATGGGGTCTATCTCTTTACTCTCCAGGGAGCACGAAATTGAATTGGCCAAGAGGATAGAAGAGGCCGAGGAAAAGTTCAAGTGGGAGGTATTGGCTACAAAGTTTGTGCGTAACGAGGTACTCTCTGTAGTCGACAATATTTTGGAAGGCAAGGTAAATTTAGAAGAGGTGGCGAAAGAGGACATCAAGGTTAAAAAAAGAAATGCGCTGAGTAGAATCAAAAGGATTACCGAACGCCTGAGATATACCCGCAGTGATACAAAGGCGATAGATTTACTATTACAGCTGAATTTTACTACTTCGGTTATAGAGGTTTCTCTGCGTAGGCTAAACAGGTTATTGAGAGAGCTGGAGCAGCTCAAGCGTAAGGGCGCTAGACGCAACAGACTCAGGAAACGGACTATATTAAGGCAACTCGGTGAGCCCTTTCCTAAGTTAAAAGAGCAAATGAAATTAATCAAATCCACGCATCTTAAGTTTAATCGTACTAAAAAGAAACTCGTTGAGGCTAATCTAAGACTCGTAGTCAGCATCGCTAAAAAATATACCAATAGAGGACTATCCTTTCTTGATTTAATTCAGGAGGGTAATATAGGTCTTATGCGAGCGGTAGAGAAGTTTGAATATAAGAGAGGTTACAAATTCTCTACCTATGCCACCTGGTGGATAAGACAGGCAATTACGCGTTCTATCGCCGATCAGGCACGCACCATAAGAATACCGGTGCATATGACCGAAACGATAAATAAGATTATACGTTTTTCGCGTATATTTGTTCAGGAAAACGGCAGGGAACCGAATCCGGAAGAGATAGCGTACAAGATGAGGTTGCCGCAGGATAAGGTAAAGTCAATACTCAAGATTGCCCAGGAACCGATATCCCTGCAGATGCCTATCGGAGATGAAGGGGATACTCATTTCGGGGATTTTATACAGGATAAAAAAGCTGTTTCTCCGGCTGATGAGACTGTGCGTTCTATGTTAAAGGAAGAAATGAACTCTGCCTTAAGTACACTTACTGAGCGGGAAAAGAAAATACTGGTCCTGCGCTTCGGGATAAACGATAGCTGTGCGCGTACCCTGGAGGAAGTAGGTAATATATTTAAGGTGACGCGTGAGAGGGTACGGCAAATCGAAGCCAAGGCCTTAAAGAAACTAAGACACCCTACACGCTCAAGAAGATTGCGCACGTTTCTGGACATGACGCTTGCGCACCAGAGAGAGTATTAAGAGGATAATCATTAAAGAGCAGCTCTTTGGAAAAAGAGCTGCCTTTTTTTATCACTATGGACGATAACATTAAATACAATAATAAGGAAGAGCAACTCAGTGACGAGATAAAATTTCTCCAGGTGCGTCTGACCGAGCTGGAAAATGCACAAGCCAGGCATAAACTTACAGAAAAAGAGTTGCGCAAGACCGAACTTCAGCAGAAGGCCATACTCGACAATATTCCTGATATTGCCTGGCTAAAAGATAAAGAGAGCAGGTTTATTTCCGTAAATGAACAGTTTGGAAAAGTCTGCGGCGTAAATCCGGAAGATCTGGTCGGAAAGACTGATTTTGATATCTGGCCGAAGAATTTAGCGGAGAGATATGTAGCGGATGATTTAGAGGTTATGGAATCTGGTAAACGCAAGCGGCTCGAAGAGCCTTTAGCGGATAAAGAAGGCCAGATAAAATGGATAGAGACTATTAAGACACCCATTTACAATGAAAACGGACAAATTATCGGAACCACCGGCATCTCCCGTGATATTACCGAGCGCAAACAGACAGAGGAACGGCTGCGGCAAGTCCACGTCGAGCTGGGGATAAGGGTCAAGGTTAGAACCGCAGAGTTGACCAAGGCCAACGAGGATTTACGCAATCTAATTAGCGAGCATAAGCAGATGGTGGATATGCTTAGGGAAAGTGAGGAGCGGTATCGTTCTCTGGTTGAGACTTCTCCTGATGCTATCACGCTCTGCGATAAAGACGGTAATATTATTATGGTGAATCAGCAGGCCGCGAGCTTACATGGTTTTAGCAGCAAGGAGGAAATGGCTGGGAATAATGTTTTTGATTTTATTGCCGCACAAGACAGGCAGCGCGCAAGAGACAATGCCTCCAGGGCGGCGGAAATTGGGACATTAAAAAACGTAGAGTATGTTTTGCTTAAGAAAGATGGCACTACCTTTCTTGGGGAGATCAGTGCATCGGTGCTTCTGGATGCACAAGGTAATCCGAAAGGTTTTATCGGAGTAGTACGGGATATTACAGAGCGCAAACAGATAGAAGATGCGCTTTGGCAGGGAGAACGTTTGCTTTCAACAGTGTTCTCCAGTATTCAGGACGGTATAAGCATACTCGATAACGACATGAATATTATCCGCGTCAACGATGCGATGGAAAAATGGTACGCGCATGCCATGCCTCTGGTAGGCAAGAAGTGTTTCGAAGCCTACCATAGCCGTGGTAGCCCTTGCGAGATCTGTCCTACCAGACATACCATACAGACGAAGGAAGCAGGCTATGAAGTTGTTTCTAAGAGAGGACCTGGCGGAGAAATTACCGGCTGGCTGGATTTGTATAGTTTCCCTTTAATAGACTTAGAGACAGGCCAGATGAACGGCATTATTGAATATGTCCGCGACATCACAGAACGCAGAAAGACAGAAGTGGAATTAGTGAAAAGCGAAAAGAGATATCGCGGTCTTGTGGAATCGCAACAAGAACTAATTGTTCGCGTTGACTCTGAAGGCAGGTTTATCTTTGTCAATAATGCCTATTGCAGTAAATTCGGCAAAAAACGGGAAGAACTGCTCGGTACTACTTTTATGCCTTTGGTACACCAGGATGATTTGCCCGCTACCCTTGAGGCAATGAAAGGCTTGGAGGAGCCTCCTTATCGTATATATGTAGAGCAGCGCGCACGGACCAGTGAGGGTTGGCGCTGGATAGCCTGGGAGGATTATGCTATCAGGGATGAATCCGGAAAGACCTTGGAAATCCAGGCCGTTGGACGCGATATCCACGATAGAAAAATCGCTGAAGAAAAACTGGAGTTCTTAAACAAAGAACTCTTAAAATCCAATAAGCGATTAAAACAATTATCCTTGATGGATTCTCATACCGGTCTCTATAACCATCGTTACCTTGAAGAGGTTATCGAGGCGGAATTCCATCGTGCTAAAAGATATGCCCATACTCTGGCGGTTATAATGCTGGACATCGATTATTTTAAGTCTATAAACGATGTCTACGGTCATCAATTCGGCGATTTAGTACTGAAACAATTTGCCAGGCAACTGAAGAGAATGGTGCGTCGGTACGATATTGTTATCCGCTTTGGCGGAGAGGAGTTTCTTATCATATCTCCCGGCATAGACAGGCCGCAGACTTTGACTGTAGCGCAGAGGCTTTTAGATGCCCTTAATTTATATAATTTCGGAAACAAAAAACATACCGTTAAATTAAAATTAAGTCTGGCGGTTTGTTCTTATCCGGAGGATAAAATCTCCAGGGGCATGGATTTGATTGACCTTGTCGAGCATGTACTGAACAAAGCCAAAGAGTACGGAGGTAACCGGGTTTATTCATCCTTAGATATGGTAAAGAGAAAGCAACTCCTGATGAAGAAAAACAGCAGAAAGATGGATATCAGGCTTCTGAAAGGCAAGCTTGATAAACTTACCAAGAAAGCGAATCAGAGTTCAACGGAATCCATCTTTGCTTTCGCAAAAACCATTGAGTTAAAAGATCATTATACCGGAGAGCACGTTGAGAATACGGTCCGCTATGCATTAGAAATTTCCAAGGCCTTGGGTTTGCCCCAGGAAGAGATGGAACTTGTAAAGCAGGCAGCTATGTTGCATGATTTGGGAAAAATCGGAGTAAGTGAGAATATCTTGCTTAAAAAAACAAAACTCACCAAAAAAGAATTCGAGGAAATCAAAAAACATCCGCAGATCGGAGCGGATATCATACGGCCTCTCCAATTTCTACACGGCATAATACCTTTTATTTTCTATCACCACGAAAGGTGGGACGGAAAGGGTTATCCCAGCGGCATAAGGGGAGAAGATATTCCCATAGGTGCCCGCATCATTGCGCTTGCCGATGTGTATCAGGCCTTGATTTCCGACAGGCCTTATCGCAAGGCCTATTCTAAACGGGAGGCGCTAAGAATAATTAAGAATGGATCAGGGACACAGTTTGACCCCAGAATCGTATCCGCGTTTTTTGAAATCATGCAATCAGCTTCCTAAAGGATTATATTCAGACTAGCAATAAAAATGGATGAGATATATTTAACTAAAGAAGGGTACCAGAAATTAGTAGAGGAGTTGGAATTATTAAAGAAGGTCAGGCGCAAGGAATTGTCCAAGGCAGTGGGAGAAGCGCGCAGCCACGGGGATATTTCTGAAAACGCCGAATATGATGCAGCTAAAGAAGCCCAGGCTTTGAATGAAAGAAAAATCGCTGAATTAGAAGAAAAATTAAACCTGGTCAGAATTCTCGATTACGAGAATATCCCAAAAGACGAGGTGCTTGTTGGGGCAAAGGTAAAAATTAAGGATTTGGATACAGGGGAAGAGCTGGAATATACCTTAGTTTCGGAACTTGAAGCAGATTACTCACAGGGAAAGATTTCTCTTTCTTCTCCGGTAGGTAAAGGCCTATTAGAGCATAAGAAGAATGAGACAGTTGAGATTAAAATTCCCGCAGGGGTTTTAAGATATAAAATAATGGAGATTTCAAGATAAAGGCAGGAATTCTAGCGCTTAACTGTTCCTGTTGCTAGCTGGAAACATCCCGCTTTGCCCCTTTTAGCTTTAAGTAAGCCCTGAGGTAGCGTCCTCATTTGTTTGACAAAACTCCAAAAAGATGGTATAATGAACTAAATAGTGCTTAAAAAGATTAGAAAATCTT
>Ga0315294_10007874_pt1 | contig 11697 bp, 7 predicted proteins | sample YL17G13_40_MG_FD_203626 | JGI IMG/M metagenome (GOLD analysis project Ga0315294, IMG submission 203626) | Sediment microbial communities from Yellowstone Lake, YNP, Wyoming, USA - YL17G13_40 | ecosystem: Environmental > Aquatic > Freshwater > Lake > Sediment | place: USA: Wyoming | collected...
AAAGGATAAAGGAGTTGAGACAGGAGTATCCTCAAGCCAGGGTGATAGTACACCCGGAATGCACGCCGGAGGTGATTGCCCTGGCCGATGAAGTAGCCAGCACCAGCGGCATGTGCCGATATGCCCGGCGAGATGAAGTCAGGGAGATGGTCGTGGGCACGGAGATGGGGATAATACACCGGCTCAGAAAAGAGAATCCCGGCAAGAGGTTTATCCCTGTTTCCGAGCAGGCAATATGTCCCAACATGAAGCTGATTACCCTGGAGAAAGTCTTGTGGTCCCTGGAGGAAATGAGCCCTGAGGTGAAGGTCCCCGAGGAAATTCGCCTCAAGGCGATAGCTCCCGTGGACAAGATGCTCAAAATAGGCGCGAAGCGGTGAGAAAAACAGACCGGATAATTGTCCTCATCACAGCTGGCAGCGAAGAAGAAGCTCACAAGATTGCCAGGTTGCTGGTCAAACAGAAGAAGGCCGCCTGTGTAAACATCTTGCCGGGGATGGATTCGCTTTTCCGGTGGAAGGGCAAGATAGACTCGGCTCGTGAGGCCCTTTTGCTGGTTAAAACCAGAGCATCGCTGTTTCCTGAAATCATCAGCCTGGTCAAAGAGATTCACAGTTACGAAGTGCCGGAAATCATCGCCCTTCCTATTATCGCTGGCAGTGAAGATTACCTCAGGTGGCTGGACGCTGCTTGCCAGTAATGGCGCGCAGGGTGGTGTGGGCAGGGACAGGGCCCAACCCTGCGAGTGTTGACTCCTAAATCCCTAGCATGAAATCACGAGAACAGGCATTCGGCCATCAGTGGTCAGCTTTAAGTCTCATTGTCTGCCAAGAGGTAGGCAGCTGACGACTGATTGCTGACTGCTGAGCGCTCATGTTCAGAATCTAGCCGAAAAGAGCCTGGTGACCGCTTGACTGGGTAGGGGTGATGTAGTGTAAACTGGAGTTTTGGAAAAGCGAAACTTTACAGAAGTGGAGAGTTTCATACGCACGAAAGGCGTTTCAGTTTTTATATGACGGATATGGGAGGCAGCAATGAAAAATAAGAAAACACTCCTATTGGCTATACTTCCTATCTTTCTGGTCTTCAGCCTGGTTCTTGCTGCACCGGTGGCGGAAGCTTCTGTAACTGCTCATCCGCTAGACGGCACTTCCATTCATTCGGCGGTGGACAGCACTGGCGCTGCTTGGGAAGCAGTATTGAATGCGCCTCAAGAGAAGGTAGTACCCATGGTTGCCGCCGGTGGCTACCACACGGTGGGGCTGAGGCACGATGGCACAGTGGTCGCTTTGGGGTACAATACCTCGGGACAATGTGAGGTCGGCGACTGGACGGACATTGTCCAGGTTGCCGCCGGTGGCTATCACACGGTAGGACTTAAGGCCGATGGCACCGTGGTCGCTGCAGGAAACAACACCTACGGGCAGTGCGAAGTCGGCAACTGGACGGACATTGTCCAGGTCGCTGCGGGCCACACTCACACGCTGGGGCTCAAATCAAACGGCACCGTGGTCGCTGTTGGGGGCAATGAGAATGGGCAGTGCGATGTCAGCGATTGGACAGGTATCATCCGGATCTCTGCAGGCTACAGCCATACGGTGGGGCTTAAGCCTAAGGGCACTGTGGTCGCTGTGGGACGCAACGACCATGAGCAGTGCAATGTTAGAAAGTGGACAGGTATTGTCCAGATTGCCGCAGGCGGCTTTCACACAGTGGGGCTCAGCGCCGGTGGCACCGTGATTGCCATAGGAGATAACGAAGATGGGCAGTGTGGTGTCGGCGGTTGGGCAGGCATCATCCAGGTCGCCGCCGGTGCCTCTCACACTGTGGGGCTTAAGGCCGATGGCACCGTGGTCGCCGTGGGATTTGATAACTTTAAGCAGTGTGATGTCGGCGGCTGGATGGGCATCGTCCAGGTCACCGCTGGGTGGCAGCACACTGTAGGACTTAAGGCCGATGGCACCGTGGTCGCCGTGGGAAATAACATTTATGGGGAGTGTGCTATCGGCAAGTGGACGGACATCGTCCAGGTCGCCGCAGGCTGGGGTCACACGGTGGGGTGTAAAACCGATGGCACCGCGGTCGCCGTGGGTTGGAACAATTACGGGCAATGCAATGTCAGCAACTGGACGGATATCATCCAGGTCGCAGCCGGTGGCGGTCACACTGTGGGTCTTAAGGCCGACGGCACCGTGGTCGCTGTCGGAGATAATTACTACGGGCAGTGCGATGCCGGCAACTGGACAGACATCGTCCAGATCACCGCAGGCTATGGTCACACGGTGGGGCGGAGGGCCGACGGCACCGTGGTCGCCGTGGGGGACAACGACGATGGACAGTGTGAGGTTGGCGACTGGACAGAGATCAAGCAGGTTGCTGCAGGTTGGTGGCACACAGTGGGGTTAAAGACCGACGGCACCGTGGTCGGCATGGGATATGACGCCTACGGGCAACTTGATGAAGACTGGACAAATATTGTTGAGGTGGACGCTGGATACTACCACACGGTAGGGCTTAAGGCCGACGGCACCGTGGTCGCTGTAGGGGGCAACGAAGTCGGGCAGTGCGAGGTCGGTAGTTGGATAGGCATTTCGAAAATTGCCGCAGGCTTCTTTCACACGGTTGGGCTCAGGGACGACCATACCGTGGTCGCTGTGGGACGGAGTGACTATGGGCAGTGCAATGTCGGTGACTGGACAGATCTCACTCAAGTCGCTGCAGGCGGCTGGCACACGGTGGGGCTCAAGGCTGACGGCACAACGCTCGCCGCAGGCCTTGAAGTCGAGCTTGCCAAATGGAATCTGGGAAATGTTGCGCTCTACCTTGCCATCTCCAGTACCACTGGTGGTGAGGTAACTATACCTGGGGAGGGGACCTTCCCCTATTATCCTGGGAGGATACTCAATCTGATAGCCAGTCCTGAGGATGGCTACCGCTTTGTCAGATGGGCTGGCGATGTGGGCACTATCGCCAATACTAATGCTGCCCGAACCACCGTTACCATGAATGACAGCTATTCCATAACGGCTAACTTTGAGGAGAGACCACCAGTCAATTGGGCTCTCATTGTCGGGATTATAGCAGTGGTGGTAGTAGTGGGACTGGCGTTTTTCTTAGCGCGTAGAAAAAGATCTGCCGAGACAAACAGACAAGGCGGAAAGAGAGCTGCCCGGAAAAAGAGACGCTGAATTCAGCTTTCCTCTTTGGTTGCACCATTGCCGGTGCGCACAAGACCCACCTCTGCGAACGCCAAACCCTGAATCCCAAACAATTCATAATCTCCAAGTTCAAGAACTGTTTCGTCCTTTGGATTCTGAGCCTGATCTGACATCTGAATTTTGTCATTTGATATTGTTTACGGCTCCGGGGTTAATTCGACATTTGAGCTTTGTCCTTCGCTCTTGTTTAGAGTTCTGGACTTCGTTTGACATTTGGGCTTTGTCATTTGGCATTGCGTGAGAGCCCCTTAACAGCATCTTAATATTTGGATGTTACACTTCAAGTAGGTAAAGAAAAGAAGGAGACAGAGTACAGCACAGAAGGGATAGGGTCGATTGACAAGGACCTGGAGGGAGTATATAATACCGAAGGGGGTTTGGAGAAAGAACGGAGGCGCTGGGCGACTCAGCAGTGGCTAAACCGACGACAAGAATCAAAGATATCAAAAGGTCGAGTTCTTAACTAGTTTTTTGGTCTTCCTTTCCTCGACTTGCCTGAATGGGCGGCAAGAAACAGAGAGACCAGTAGTATGAAAGGAGGTGGTCTATCGGGGTAGAGTATAAAGACTAAGGTTGCTGGAGCCAACCGGTAGTCGACCGGTCTGTTCCAGAACCGAAGGTTCGCTCCGATGAAATCGGAGCAACCACAAGAACTAACAAGGAGGTTGAATTGAAAAGAATTATTTTTCTGATTATCGGCACTCTTCTGGTGCTAGGGCTGGTCCTGCCCGGCTGTGGTGGCACACCCGCCCTTCCGCGAAGCAGACCTTTAGTCGCCGGCCAGATTAGTATCGCGGTAACAGGGCCAATGTCTGATGTCCAGGGCCTTAACCACTGGCAAGGCGCCATACAGGCAGCCACCGCTATCAACGCAAGTGGCGGGATAACCCTGAATGCCACGCCCCAGTATGTCAAGTTGGTCAAGGTGGACACTAATGAAGTCCTAGGGCTGCCTGATGAGGGCGTGACTGCCCTTAGTGCAGTCATAGACAGTGTGGACTTTGTCGTCGGCGGTTTCCGGACCGAGTCCGTCAGTGCCTACCGAACGGTGGCTATGGATGAGAAAGTTATTATGATGAACTGCGGTGCCGCCACACTGCGGCTACAAAAGTCAGTAAACGAAAACTATAACAAATACAAGTACTGGTTCAAGGCCACCCCGTACAATGAGATCTTCCTGGTCACCAGTTGCTTTAAGTTGACGGCATCATCCGTCGGTGCTATGGTGACAACCCTTCTCACAAGGTATGCCATGGGTTGTAACTTTACCGACCCGGCCGGCTATGGATTCGCGGCGCCGCCCAACACCGTACTGAAAGTCGCCATAGTCGCTGAGAGCTTGGAATGGTGTGCTTCCATGATAACGGCGGCCCAGGCCAAGCTGCCAACTCTGCTGACCAAGAAGGGCATTAACATGACCCTTGTCGGCACATGGAAATGGTCCGACAAAGCTACCACGATCGACATTGCCGCTGATATGGCAGCGATAAAAGCCTTAAAGCCTCACGTGATCTTCACCATATTCTCCGGGCCGGTCGGCAAGTCCTTCTCTAAGGTGCGCTACGACACGAACATGACATCTCTTTGTGTAGGCATCAACGTAGAAGGCCAGCAACAAGGTATGGTGACTTACACTGGCGGTGGATGTCAGTATGACATTATGTTGGATACCTGGGGATGGGGCGTAAATCAGTCCTCGATGACAGGGCAATTCTTCAGCGACTACTGGGCTGCCAAGAGCGATTACCCGCTCTACACAGCAGCTACCTTTGATGCCATCTACTCGCTGAAGGCGTCCGTCGAAGCGACGAATAGTTGCGACCCCGACGTCATGGTTCCCAACATGGAAGACAGCGCCCTCGAGGGCGCAGGTACCCCGTTGACCAAACTGTACCCTAGCGGCGCCGTAACCGTGGCACCAGGCATTTGGGCACTCAACTCAACGCAGGTACTAGCGAAATATCCGTTCCTGTCCAACTTCACCGTCCCCGGTCCCGCAAGTGGTACTGGTTATGGTTCTTTCTGTGCCACCGATATTCAGGCGTGGAATTGGACCGCTACTGCCTGGACCACTTCGGGCGGATTCTGCGCTCATGACACCGTCTATGGTCCTGGGCTCCAGACCGGCGTGGGCACCCAGTGGCAAGACGTTACTGGAACGCTCAGGAAGGTGGGCTGGTGGCCATGCATTCTTGACCCATTACTACCCAGTGGTGGCAATGGCACCAACCCCAACGCTGTTATCGCTGGCCTACCAGCCAGCACACAGGCATATCTCTACTGGATTGGGGTAATTGACAATTACGGCTACTGGAACTTTAAATACCCCGGCACGTCAAACGTCACGATACCGTACCAATGGTGGATGACTTGTCCATGATAGCCCTAGCAAAGTGATCATTTGCTAGCCCTGGCGGTGACCCCGGACAACCCGGGGTCACCGCTCTTTTTCCCGTCAAAAATGTAGGCGCGGGAACAAGCCCCGCCGCTACGAGTGCCAAATCCCAAACAATATCAAAACCCAAAATGCCAATGACCCCAACAGTTTAGAATTTCAATATTTGGATTTGTCCCGACTTTGACGAGGATGCTCGATGAAATCGGCATTTGGAACTTAGCCAAGGGGAAATTCTAAGGACTATCTGAAAATGGGGAAAAACCCTTGACAGGATGGGGAGACTCGATATATAGTATCTGCCAATTAACAGTAAGGCCAAGGATTTCTCAATTGCCCGGATTCGAAACGCCGATCAAAATCACACAGTATAGGGGCGGGGGTTATCCTCGCTTTGTTTTGGACTTCCCTTCGTTGGACCAGGGTTATGTTTGATATACTCGTAGTTATGACGCTGTTCAAAGGCGGTGTGTATGGCCTCCTGGCGTCAGGTTTTGCTCTTATCTTCGGCATGGCTCATGTTATCAACATGGCTCATACGGCATTCTTCATGCTGGCAGCCTACGGCATGTACTATTTCATGCTTGCACGTGGCTGGGGCGCTTGGCAAGCAGTCGTTGTGACGGTAGTTGCCGTTACGCTCTTGGGTGTCTTAGCCTACCGCTTCCTTCTGAACCGCGTCCGCCACCACCCAGTAGCTATCCTGCTGATAACCATGGCCCTGGCCATGGTTTTCCAGGAAATCATGGTGTTGTTCTTTGGCAATATCTTTCTGGGGGCTCCCTCTATTATGCCGGGAACAACAACCATGTTGGGTGTCACCATCTACAACCAGAATTTGCTGTCACTGGCCGTGATGGCCGCAGTCGTTATCATCCTGTGGCTAGTGTTGTCCAGAAGCAAGCTAGGTATCGCCATCAGGACAACGGCGCAGGACGCCGAGATTGCCAACGTGATGGGGATAAACATTTCCAGGACACTGATGCTAACCATGGGCATGGCGACGGCCCTGGCAGCAGTGGCCGGTATCTTGGTGTCACCATTATGGACAATTTACCCCCATATGTGGCAGAGCCCACTGATGATGGTTATGGTGGTTGTTATCCTAGGGGGGCTGGGGAACATTAAGGGGAGTTTCGTCGGGGCTTTCATTATAGCACTTGTCGAGAATCTGGTCGTCTGGTTCATGCCATCTGGTGCTTACCTGAAGACAGTGTTTGTCCTGTTGGTCATGGTCATAATACTAGTGGTGAGACCGGGAGGACTTTTCGGCATAGTCTTCGAAGAGGAGAGACTGTGAATCTGCTAGGACGCCTGCTCAAGGGTTTCCGGTTTGGTGTGCTGCCGGTCCCCGGTCGGCTTCTCGCCGTTATTTTCTTTGTCTTCCTGTTTATTCTTCCGCGCGTTGTCCATCTCTCCAACTACTGGCTGCTCGTTCTCACCTTCTGCAGCATATTCGCCATTTTTGCTGCGAGCTGGGACGTGTTATCCGGCTATACTGGACAGGTAAATTTCGGGCACGCCCTGTTCTTCGGCATTGGCGCCTACAGTTCGGCATTGCTGTGGAAATACGTCGCGCAGCCAGGCGACGCGGGCACCGTGGTCCACCTGCTGCAACCGTGGGTGACCATACCACTGGGTGCTGTGTGCGCCACACTGGCTGGAGTGATCACATGCTTTCCCGCCCTGAGGCTGAGAGGCCCTTACCTGTCAATGCTTACGCTAGCCTTTCCTCTCATGCTGCTGGGAGTAGTCTTCAGCTTTAAAGACATTACCGGCGGCGAACACGGCATCACGGAGATTCCACGTCTTGCCGCCACGCGTTTTGATGAATACTATATATGTCTGATAGTGATGACTGTGGCGGTGTTGATAATGTGGAAGCTCACCGATGCCGGGAGCCGGTATGTAAGAACCGGTCTTATTTTCCATGCCATCCGGGAAGACGAGATTGCCGCCCGTGCTCTGGGAATAAATACCATAAGATATAAGGTGCTGGCTTTTGCCATCGGGGGCCTTTTTGCCGGAATTGCCGGTGGTTTATATGCTCATGTCATGCAGGTTGCCGGTCCCTCCACCCTCGTCCTCCCCATGTCCTTTCAGGCAATAATATGGGTAGTCTTTGGTGGCATCGTCAGCATTTACGGAGCAGTGGTCGGGGCCTACACCCTGTATCCGCTTGTGGAGATTCTGCGGGGCCCTATCCCCCAGTACCGGTTACTCGTTCTGCCTGTCATAGTGATATTGGTCCTGCTTTTCATGCCACAGGGGATTGCCGTGTGGATAAGGAATAAGATTGAGCGAGAGTGTCCCCGCTGCAAGCTGACTAATGTCGCCTGGCGCAAGGAATGCCGCGCCTGTAGTGCCTCTCTGCGCTGAGGTATAGTTAACTGCACTGGTAGAGCCAAATCCCAAACTCTAAGTCCCAGACAAATCCAAATATCGAAATCCCAAGCTCTAAACTGTGTTGGTCTTTCATAGTCTTCCGTACAATCTTTTATGAAATTCCCCTCTCCCTTGACCCGCTCGCCGTATGACTCCAGCAGGCGAGGGGGAGAGGATTAAGAGCCTGTCCTGAGTCTATCGAAGGATGAGGGTGAATTCCCCCTCTCCTCAACTCTCTCCCGCAAGGGGAGAGAATCATATAGGGTCTTTGAGTTTTGGTTTGTCATTTTGATTGTTGAGCAGGCGGGGATGAACACCGCCACTACGTCGATGCGCCAGTGCGTAGGGGCGGGTCTTGTACCCGCCCACTCCGCCACTACATGATGATCTGTTTGTTGGTTATCGTAGGGGCGGGTCTTGTACCCACTCCGTCCTTCACCGATGAGGCGGGGATAAACCCCGCCACTACACGGGCATTGCTTCGGCACTACCGTGCCTCGCAAAGACATGAAGGAACGTCATTGCCAGCCCCTCCTTCTTTGTCATTGCGAGCGAAGCGTGGCAATCTCGTCTGCTAAACAATGTCAAATCAAGCCCGAAATCCAAGGGACAAACAGGAGTGGTTTTGGCATTTAAGCATTTGGATTTCAATTGTTATTTGGATTTTGACATTTGAGTTTTGTAGTGGCGGGGATAAATTCTGCCACTACACCGGGAGGGCCTTCTGCGACCGCGTAGATTGGATTTAGAAATTCTGAGGGGTGTTGTTACAAGCCCAGGTATGTCTTCCTGATAGTCTCGTCCTTGAGCAATTCCTGGGCTGTTCCCTGGGCGATGATATGCCCCCTCGACACGACATAGTTCCTCTTGGAGAGGGCGAAGGCAAAGCTGATATCCTGCTCAGCCAGGAGTATAGTGACCCCCAGTTCTTTGTAAATCTCCTCAACGCGCTTGAACAGGTCATCCTTTATTTTTGGCGCCAGCCCGCTTGACGGCTCATCAACCAGCATCAACTTGGGACGCCGCATGAGCGAGCGGCCAACGGCCAGCATCTGCCGTTCGCCGCCCGACAAAGTCCCGGCTAGCTGTTTCTCCCTTTCCTTCAGCCTGGGAAACAGTTCATAGACTCTGGTCAGGCTCTGCTGGACTTCTTTCCTACTCTTGCACAGGTAAGCTCCGGCCAACAGATTATCCTTGACCGACATCTCGGGGAAAGGTCGCCCCATTTGTGGACAGAGCTGGATACCCTTCTTGGCGACTCCAAATGCCGATAGCCTATCAATCCTTTCTCCTTCAAACTCTATGGTGCCTTCGAAGGTTACGTCAGACTTCCTGGTGCCTCTGAGGACTTCCCTATCCCAGTTTATCAAACCGGCGATAGCGCGTAGCAGAGTAGTCTTGCCGGCCCCATTGGGGCCCACCAGGCCCACCAGTTCACCCTTCTCCACGTTCAGGCTGGCTTGGTCCAGGACCATTGCTGTATCGTACTTTACGATTACGTTCTTTACCTCAAGCAATGAGCACCTCCTTGCCGGTATAGGCTTCGATAACGCCGGGGTTTTTGACTATTTCCTGGGGCGTACCCTGGGTGATGATTTCTCCATAATTGAGGACAACCACCCGGTCAACTATCTTCATAAGTTCACTCAGCTTGTGCTCGATTATCAGCATAGCCGGTCCTTCACTGTGAAGCCTGCCGAACCGACCTCCTTTGTGCAATCTTTTCATGGATTTGGCGACAAGCTCTGTCTCGGCGGGATTAAGTCCCCCGAAGGGCTCATCGAGGATAAGGAGTTCGGGCTCCGTAGCAATGGCCCTGGCCACTTCCAGCCGTTTCAAGTCCCCGTGAGACAGGGTGGAGGCTGGCTCAAGCGCCCGGTCAGCGATGCCCACGAACTCCAGGGCATCGCGTGCCTTCACTGCGGTGGTCTTGGTCCATTCGCCCCCCTTGGTTATCCGCGGGCAGAGGCAACCGACCATGACATTGGCGATAATAGGCAGGTGACGGAACGGTTTAACTACCTGGAACGTCCCTACCAGCCCTCTCTGGACGATTTTCCAGGGACGCCATCCGGTTATGTCCTCGCCTTTAAATCGGACCTTTCCGGACTCAGGCTTAAATATGCCGATTACGCACCGCACCAGGGTGGTCTTCCCGGAACCATTGGGCCCAATCAGGCCCACGATTTCGTCCCGGCCTATTTGGAAGCTAACATTGTTGACGGCAACCAGTCCGCCAAAACGCTTGGTCAAATTTTCTACTTCGAAAAATGGCGCCATTCTATAGCTACTCCTCTCTCAGCTCGCGGCGGGATACCTTGCCGATGTCTGTCTTGGGCACCTCGCCCCGGAACTCGATTATTTTGGGTACCATGTAACCAGCCAGCTTCCCAGCGCAATACTTTATAATGTCTTCTTCCGACACTTTCCCTCTGGCTTCCGACTCAAGAACGACGATAGCTTTAACTCTCTCGCCAACCTCGGGATCAGGGATGCCGATGACGCCCGCTTCCTTGACCTGAGGATGAGAAGCGATTACTTCCTCCACCTCCCTGGCAAATACCTGCAGGCCCTTGTATTTGATCATGTCCTTCTTCCTATCGTAGAAGTAGAAATAGCCTTCTTCATCCATCTTTGCCAGGTCGCCGGTGCGCAGCCAGGTCTCACCCTCGATTTGCACAAACACTTCCTTGGTTGCTTCCGGTTTCCCCCAGTATCCCGCGAAGAGATTGGGTCCTTTGACTACCAATTCGCCTGTTTCCCCAACGGGAAGGAACTTGGTGCCCTCCGTCTCCACTATGCCCGCCACAGTACCAGGCATAGGCACACCGAAGGAACCGATTTTCGCCCTGCCGTAGGGATTGACAATACCGACCGAGGTCGTCTCGGTCATTCCCCAGCCCTCGTGGATTCTAGCGCCAGTCCGCTTTTCCCAGCCCCGGGCAGTGTCCTCGAGAAGAGCATCAGCACCGGAGATAAGGACTTTTATGTGCTTCCAATTTACTCTGTTGGTCTTTTCATAGTCTTTGAGATATTCATACAGGGCGGGAACGCTGTAGAAAATAGTCCCTTTGTGGCTTTCTATTGCGCTCAGGATGTCGTCGGGATCAGGAGTGGTGATCAGTATTGAGGTGTAGCCCTCGGTCAATCCTCCCATCATGACCACTGCTTGTCCGTAGATGTGATAGAAAGGCAAATAAGCTATTACGGTTTCTTTCCCTTCCTGTACGATGTCACCCCAGAATTTGTTGGCCATCTGTCGAGCGGCGGCAAAATTGTAATGAGTTATCTTGGCGCCTTTGGGCCTGCCGGTCGTCCCTCCAGTATAGGGAAGAGTGACTATGTCCTCTCTAATATTGAACTTGATATCGGGCGGATTCGGGGGATATTTCTTAAGCAACTCCTGGAATCGATAAAATCCCTGTCTTTGAAATATCTCCACAGGCGGGGCGGCCATCTTCTGATAAACAGCCCGGAGCACAGTGCCGCCCAGAAACTTCTTCATTGAAGGCAGGTATTCGCCGATGCTGGTCAGTATGACAGCGTCCAGCTTAACTCCACTTTTTTCCACGTTATCATAAAGAATATCCAGGCAAACAAGCATTCTCGCCCCGCTGTCTTCAATCTGGTACTTGATTTCCGGGCTGACATAAACAGGGCTGATTGCCGTCAAGGTAGCTCCGGCTTTCAGGGCTCCGA
>Ga0315294_10007875_pt1 | contig 11697 bp, 10 predicted proteins | sample YL17G13_40_MG_FD_203626 | JGI IMG/M metagenome (GOLD analysis project Ga0315294, IMG submission 203626) | Sediment microbial communities from Yellowstone Lake, YNP, Wyoming, USA - YL17G13_40 | ecosystem: Environmental > Aquatic > Freshwater > Lake > Sediment | place: USA: Wyoming | collected...
TACACAGGCCCTGACTTGTGCCTGCAGAAAATGATTACCGGCTTGCCGCTTTTGGCAATCTCATCGAGCGTGTCCATCCAGCCGCCCGCCGCATAAACAATAAACACATCCGCCTTACCTGCCTCATTCACGCGCGTCAGCTCGCCGGCGTTCCGCACTCGCGCCACGTCTGCAAATCGCACCGGGAAATCGGCCCTGGCTGCAAGCGATTTTAGCTCCTTCTCGATTCTGGCGACCTCCTTCTTTGCATCATCCTCGGTCTGGATTCCGCCCCAGTTGCGCCAACTGATTTGATGTTTGCGCTGCGGTGTCTCATAGAGAAGGATAGGCGACACAATAATCGCTCGCCGCTGCCGACCGCTCGGTTTGTCCTCGACCGCTGCCAGCGATGCCCAGCTCCACCCCGCTATTGTGCTACCCAGTACGCCCGCTCCACCTACGCCCTTTAGAAAGCCCCTTCGGGTTATTCCGCTGTGTCGGTCACTGCTATGACTCGGACAGCACGTTCGCCTGATTGACTCACCCGCATTATCCATAACCTGCTCTCCTGCAAATTCGGTTTTCTTGCCGCCATCTCTTACACCTGCCGATTCCATACTATATTTTAAATCCAAATAAATCAACCACCATCCACAAATATCAATCCTTGACGCACATCGCCGGACGAAATACAATCCATTTTTCGTCTGAACAACAAAACGAGGGTCAACTGAAAGAGAAAACTCAATGGCGACGGTAAACGAAAACTTTTTGAAATTACAGACGGGATATTTATTCCCGGAAATCGGCAAACGCAGGCGCGCGTTCCAGCAGGTGCATCCTGAAGCAAAAATAATCAGTATGGGAATCGGCGATGTTACGCAGCCGGTGGCGCCGGCGGTGATAGAGGCGATGCACAAGGCCGTCGATGAGATGGGCAAAAAAGAGACGTTTCGCGGCTACGACGACGGCGGCATCGGCTACGCCTTTCTCAGGGAGGCAATCGCCAAAAACGATTTCAAATCGCGGGGCGTTAATATCGATATCGACGAGATTTTCATCAGCGACGGCGCGAAATCGGACACCGCCAACATACAGGAGCTTTTCGGCCTCGATAACATCATAGCCGTCGCGGACCCCGTCTATCCGGTTTACGTTGATACCAACGTAATGGCGGGGCGAACGGGCGCGGTCGCTGGGCCCGCCTCGCCGCAAAGCGGCGGGCGAGGTCTCACCAGAGGCGGACAGGGCACGTATTTGAAAATAGTTTATATGCCCGCTACCGCCGACAATAATTTTGTCCCTGAATTGCCGAAGGAAAAGGTGGATATGATTTACCTGTGCTTTCCGAATAACCCGACCGGTGCGGCGGCGACTAAAGAGCAGTTAAAAAAATGGGTTGATTACGCGAGGGAAAACAGGTCCGTAATTTTGTTCGACGCTGCATACGAGGCGTATATCAGCGATTCGCAGATACCGCACTCGATATATGAAATAGACGGCGCAAAAGACGTCGCGATTGAGTTCAGGAGTTTTTCGAAGACCGCGGGGTTCACGGGGCTTCGCTGCGCTTTTTCCGTTGTGCCGAAAGAGCTTCGGGCATTCACCAGGGCGGGTCAAAGTGTCGCTCTCAATCCGCTGTGGAACAGGCGTTACTGCACCAAGTTCAACGGCGTATCATACGTAACGCAGGTCGCAGCCGCCGCGACATATTCCGACGAAGGCAAAAAGCAGATTCGCAAAACGATTGATATTTATATGAACAACGCAAAGGTGATTCGCGAATCGCTCACGGGACTTGGCTATCAGGTTTATGGCGGGATTAACGCGCCGTATATCTGGGTTAAAACGCCTGAGGGCGTCGGTTCGTGGCAATTCTTCGATTTGCTTCTCAGCAAGGCGCACGTCGTAACGACCCCCGGCGCGGGATTCGGGCCGGCAGGGGAGGGTTACGTGCGACTGACGGCATTCGGAAATCCGCCTGATGTTGTCGAGGCGCTTGGACGAATCAAGGCCATAGGCAATGGATTCGACCCCTTCGACAAGCTCAGGGCAGGCAAGCTCACCATAAAATGAGCCGGACTATTGCATACATCGGTTTGGGCAGCAATCTCGGCGACAGGAAAAATTATATCGATAAGTCCCTGCAATTGTTGCGTGAAACGCCGGATATTACGGTCGAGCGGGTCTCAACCATCGTCGAAACCAAACCATTAAGCGACGCCAACCAGCCGATGTATCTTAACTGCGCCGCTGAAATAAAGACATCACTGTCGGCTGAGGAACTTTTTCATCGCCTCGTTCTCATCGAGAACACCCTCAGCCGCAAAAGAGACGGAAAATGGGCGTCAAGGACCATAGATTTGGATTTGCTGCTGTTCGGCGACGAGGTAATAAATAGCGATACGCTTACAGTTCCCCATTCGCAAATGCATCTGCGTTCGTTTGTGCTGACGGGCCTGCGCCAGTTGAATCCGAATCTGATACACCCTGTTCTCGATGAGACAGTTGATACGCTTGCAGGCCGGCTGAACGGCGGCGATTTTACTCTCAGGCCTGATGTACCGCAGCTTATCAGTATCGCGGGCAATATCGGCGCGGGCAAAACCACGCTGGCAAAAATACTTGCCGACGCTTTTAAGTGCCGCGCAATCTTCGAGGCATACGATACCAACCCATTTTTGGCCAAAGTTTACGCGGGCAATCACGACCTTGCCCTCGATAGCCAGTTGTATTTCCTTTTTACACGCTTCGAACAGTTGAACCCGGCATCGCTCGAAAAGGGAAAGACCGTCGTTACCGATTACCTTTTTCAAAAAGAGCAGATATATGCCAAACTGCTTCTAAACGCGGAACAGTTGGCGTTGTATCAGAAATTTTATTCAATTGTGTCGCCCACTGTTGCCGACCCTGTGCTCGTGATACACCTGCAAAACCCGCCCACGCAGTGCCTTGAGCGGATTCACAAGCGAAGCAGGCCTTACGAACAGCGTATCGAAAACAGCTTTCTCGAGGCCATCGACGACGGCTATGAACAGATTTTACGCAAATGGAAGGTTTGCCCGGTTATCCGGCTGTCAAATTTCGACTGCCTTGAGGAAAACGCGGTTGACCGCCTCGCTTATCGGATAGAATACTATATTAATCCGCCACAGGCGGACTTGTCCGCCATCCGTGTGGCGGATAAACCCACGAAACACTTATGAACCCGGATTTCCCATATTTATCCGCCGTTTGTCTGGCGGATTAAAGTAGCGCATTTGATACTGATTCACACCGATAGGCACTGATAAGGTGGATTAATGGCGAAAAGCAGTAACGGCAGGACAGAGAGCTTTGAAAAGACGCTTTTTAAGGCGGCAGATAGGAAGTATCGAAAAAATAAAAGGCGATTCGAGAAAGATTATGGTATAATTGTGAAATCGAAAGGCTTGGTTGTGTAGCCGAGCGTTTAATCCGCCTGCGACGGATAAATATTCCCGGTGCAACAATAGTTTTAGATACGCAAGGCCCGGTGATTAACATTCTCTGGCCCAAAGAAGGCGAGGTGGTGAAATGAAGATGATTTTATTAGCAGTTCTGTTTTGCTTGTATGGTAATTTCGCCTTTGCGGAAAATCCCAATGTGGCTGGCGAGTGGCTTATTGATCAAACTTGTGATCCTTTTAATGTTCATCGTGTAATTGTCTGTGGGGATGATACCTGGGAGTGGTATGAAGGTGGTTTTGAACCTTATGTTGAAGGGATGAGTAATTACTTTGATGTTTCTCAAACTGTGGATGGTACTTTGTCTTCATCTGTTGAGTACGGTACATTAACTCAAACTTTAAACGGCGAAATCAATGGCCAAAATATTACTTTTACAACCACTTCATTAGCTGAAAGCTATTTCGATAATGTATATGATACTCAATACTTAGTTGAGAATTTTACTGGTGTGCTTACTAATGGGACAATAAGCGGTATATTTAATGGGACATACTTTCAATCACAAACTGATAATAGTTGTACACAGACTGTCACAGGGCAGTTCTCCGGGACTTTTACAATTAAAGAAAATCGAAATGCTCGACTTTATCCAATCGAGTTTCCCGATGCTGATTACTGGACACCCCGAGGTATACTCGGCAATCCTATAGTAGCTGAATCAGGTGAACGCCTTGAAGTCCATTGGGTTGGTGGCTGGCTGCCAGGGCAGGAAGACCTACACTACGAGTTACGTTATTATCGGCCTGGAGATCGTCCTGAAGGATGGCGTATCGGCCAATGTCATTTTTTTGAAGGGGCTAATTCGGCATTCTTTTTTTCTCCTGATAGGAATGAGAACACGATACCTGACTATTTTGCGTCGATTCACTGGATAAGTCGGGATTTTGGTAATGATGACAACCATGATGGTCTACTAGATGTAATTCAACATAGCTATGATGTCGGCAGTAATAAATATTCTAGACTTCGTAGTAAATTCGATTATGCATGTGGCCCGCCGGTGAGCGTTGAGCCTGACTTGTATACACCTCTTTGTAGTCCACCTTATGGACAGTTGAGGAGCTTGGAAGTCATAGACCCACCGTTGGGTTCTGAGACAGAAGAACTTTTTGACAGTCTTTTGCTTGAGGTCCCTGAGTTTCCAATGGAAGAAATTGTAATGGGATGCTCGTCAATCCGTTTGTGCGACATGGACTCGGATGGTAACTGTAACTCGATAGACCTCCAGATTGTTAAAGACGCTGTGGGGAAATGCTGGGGAGAAAGTGGTTATTATCCTCTTGCTGACATTGATGGGGATGGATGTGTATCGGATTCTGATGTAGTGCTTATTTTTGGAATAGGCTATCCAGACTTGAACTATGACAAAATAGTCAATTTTGCCGATTTCGCCACGTTTGCGGTGAAGTGGTTAGATTCAAATTGTGAACCCAGTAACATCTGGTGTGATGCGGCTGATTTGGATACATCAGGCCGAGTTGATATTTTGGACGTTATAGTTTTTGCCGAATACTGGCTCGAAGGCAAATAGTGTGTGGCGGACAGTCGGTCAGAAACAGAGGGAAAGGGCCGAAATATGCGTTTTTGGGCTAAAAACGGGCATTAGCACGGTTACTCCGTGACAAAGTCGGCTTACTCCGTGACAGAGTAAGCTTACTCCGAGGCAAAGTCAGCGTGACCTATGACGGAGTCGGTTAACTCCGAGGCAGAGTAAGCGTGACCTGTGACGGAATCGGTTAACTCCGAGGCAAAGCAAGCGTGACCTGTGACAGAGTCGGCGTGACCCGTGGCAAAGTAAGTTAACTCTATGGCAAAGTAAATGAGTGTAACCACCAAAAGATATGGGTGGGTGGATAATAAGGAATTTTACAAAAGAGTTATTTTTTTGAAAGGAGTTTGACACTATGGCAAGATTTCCAAAACCAGAAGCAGAAATTGCTGCATTAGGTGAGCGGTTATGGCGGGGACTGTTGAACAACAACCCGCATTTCTCCCAGCCCCAATTGAAAAAGACGGCCAATCTGGTATAAGTTGTTTATCAAGAACGAGTTATGCCATAAAGCAAGGGAAACAAAACATACGGTAAAAAGAGAATGAAAGTCATAAAAACCATTAAATCACTCAGAGCGTTCGTCAGTGCCGCCCGCGACGCGGCCAGAACAATCGGCCTTATCCCCACGATGGGCGCGCTGCACCGGGGACATATATCACTTATCGAACGCTCCGGCAAACACGGCGACTTCGTCGTGGTCAGTATCTTTGTCAACCCGACACAGTTCGGCTCCAAAGAAGACCTCGCCAAATACCCAAGGCCCCTGCGGGAGGATTTGCGAATCTGCGAAGACCACGGTGTTGACGTGGTATTTGTCCCCGACGCGAAGGAAATGTACCGAGAAGAAGAGCTAACCTGGGTCAGCGTGGATAAAATTTCGGAGCCGATGTGCGGGCATTTTCGGCCGGGGCATTTTCGTGGCGTCGCGACCGTCTGCGCAAAACTTTTCAATATCGTGCAGCCCGACGTTGCCTACTTCGGCCAAAAGGATGCCCAGCAGCTTGCGGTGATAAAGCGAATGGTCGCCGACCTTAATTTTCCTCTCAAGGTCATTAGCTGCCCGACGGTCCGCGACGCCGATGGCCTTGCGCTTAGCAGCAGAAACCGGTATTTGTCGCCCCAACAGAGAAAAGACGCGACCTGCATATACCGCTCACTCAAGACCGCCCGCGAAATGATAGACGCCGGCGTCGCAAATCCTAAAACAATCGCCGCTAAAATTCGTAAGATAATTACTGCCGCAAAATCGCTCAGCAGTATCGATTACATAAGCATCGTTGACGCCGAGACCCTTCAGGACGTCAGTCGCATCGAAGGAAAGGCGCTGATTGCCATTGCGGCACGGTTCGGCTCGACCCGGCTGATTGACAACCTGACAGTGGACTGCCGGCCAAGATGATGTATAATACTTGTTTTTAATTTTATAAGAAGGCAGGCAAATAACAATGCTCCTAAAGATGTTAAAATCGAAACTGCACCGGGCACGCGTGACCGATACCCGGCTTCATTACCCCGGCAGCATTTTAATCGACTCGGCCCTGATGAAGGCCGCAGGAATCTTGCCTTACGAAGGCGTCCTCATCGCTGACCTGACCAACGGCAGCAGGGTCGAGACATACGCCGTGCCGGCGCCGGCAAATTCGGGCCAGATAATCGTCCTCGGAGCCGCGGCAAAACTGATGAAGAAAAACGATATAGTCATAATCTTCAGTTTCGCTTATTGCACGCCGACGGAGGCGAAAAAACTCAAACCGAAGGTCATCTTGCTCGACGAGCACAACAAGATTCGAAAATCCCTTAAACAATAAATCGAAAAACAGCATATGCACCCGGAACTATTCAGAATACCTTTTACGTCGTTGACGGTTAAGGGCTATGGCCTGATGCTGGTCATTGGTTTCCTGCTGGCGGTGCACGTCATCAGGCGCCTCAGCAGAAACATCACTCCCGACCCGCAGATGATTACCAATGTCTCGCTGTATTCCCTTGCCGCGGGTGTAGTCGGCGCTCGCGTGTTTTATATCCTGCATCACTTCGACAATTTCAAATATAACCTGGTGAGCGTGTTTGCCGTCTGGGAAGGGGGGCTTGAGCTTCTAGGAGGCGTTCTTGCCGCTATCGCTGTAATTATCCTTTACCTTCGCTACCACAAGCTGCCCGCCCGCCAGTATCTCGACATCCTCGCAATCGGGCTTATGCTTGCCCTGTGCTTTGGCAGGATGGGCTGTTTTCTCAATGGCTGCTGCTTCGGCAAACCAGCCGATTTGCCCTGGGCGGTCAGGTTCCCTTGTGTCACAATACAAAACGGGAAACTGGATTATTCATTTGTTTATAAAAGCCAGGTTGAGCCAAATCCTGATCGAAATCGAACCTCGCCCCAATTGCAACTGCCGGATGACTTTTTTGATTCCGGGATACTTAAACCTTACGACAACTTGACCCCGCAGCAAAAAGAAATGGTTACAACAGGCCCTTATCGCTGCTTAGCTGTTCATCCGACGGAATTGTATTCATCCGCAGACGCGGCTGTTATCGCGGGGCTGTTATACCTGTTCTGGAGAAGGGCCCGAAACGCTCAAAAAACCGAAAACTTCCTCAAACCCCTCACAAAACCGGGCGGCGCCTCCGCCCTTATGTTCATCCTTTACGGCTGCGTCCGCTTTTTTGAAGAGTTTCTCCGTGACGATAACCCGTTGGAATACGGCCGGTGGATAATTTACAAGGGCGGCACTATCTCCCAGAACATGTCCATCTATATGGTGATTTTCGGTGTTGTCATGATGCTCATCTTCCAGAAGCTTCCCGCCGATAAACAATCATCCAAAGCCCGCTGATTTTTCTGAACAATTTGCTGAGCTTTGGTATAATATAACAATTACCCAAAGGCGATTCTTAAAGGAAATCTATGGGGCTTTACGACAGAGATTACACCCAGGAAAAAAACGACTCGCAGCCGGGTTATGCACCGCAGATGCGCCTGGGCTTCCCGTCTTTAACCCCCGTCGTAAAATGGCTGCTCATTATCAACGTCTCGGTTTTCTTAATTAATTTCATTTTCTCATCCCAGGAAGGGACGGGGATGACGTTCCTTCAAACGTATTTTGCCCTGATACCAGCTACGCCGATGCTTACCCTTCAACTATGGCGGCTGATTACATACCAGTTCCTTCACTGGGATTTTTATCATATATTGTTCAATATGCTCGGGCTGTTCTTCTTAGGCCCATCGCTTGAGCGTCAGTGGGGCGGTAGAAAATTCCTCACGTTTTACCTTTCCTGCGGTGTGGCAGGGGGGCTCTTTTTTATCCTTCTGGTTATGGCTGGGTTTTTGTCTGCCGGCCCGATGGCAGGCGCATCAGGGGCAATCCTTGGCGTCCTCACCGCCTGCGCGATTCTCTTCCCGCACTTCGTCGTATTTATCATTGTCTTCCCTGTGCCAATTCGCGTTGCCGCGGTTATATTGATGGGTATCGCCTTTTTTACCGTTCTCTCCAAAGGCGCAAACGCCGGCGGCGAGGCCTGTCATTTCGCGGGCATAGCGGTGGGGGCGATATACGTCCTGTCTGATTCCTGGAGAAACGCCCTTAAATTACGCTTCAAGGCGTCAAAATGGGAGAAATATATCGAATCCGAACGCCGGCTTCGCATCGAGGTGGACCGCATCCTCAAGAAAGTCCACGACCACGGCATACAGTCCCTTAGCCCGTCCGAAAAAAGCATCCTCAAAAAAGCCACCCGTCTCGAACAGGAACGCCTGCGTAAATAGCAAAAACAGCGAGGCCCCGCGATATTCGCAGGGCCTCGACAAACTTTAAATCCGCAATCTAAAATTTTACCCTCCGTAGCTTCAGCGAAGGAGGGCTGCAATCTACAATCAGTTGTCCCACTCGAACTTTTCCTTTTCGTTAAGAAGCTCGGTAACCCGTTCTTTTACCTTCTGGCTTTTGAAATCCTTGCCCTTCCATTTCTCGACCTCGGCCTTTCTCTGGTTAACCTCTTTTTGCAGGTCCGCCAGCTTCTTTGTCAGGTCCTCATAAGCCATTTGTTTTCGTTTGACAATCAGGTCAAACTGCTGGCCGACAATCTGCTCTAATTCCGTGGTCAGCGTTTTTTTCTGTTTTTCATCCGTCGTCGCCCTGATTTGCCTCAAGAGCTCCGCCCGTTTATCTTTAAGCTCCATCTGTTGTTTCAGCACCTTCGCAAGATTCGGGTCGTCTTTGGCCGCCTGGCAAATCCTGCCGTATTTCTTCCCGCTAATCATCAACGCTCTCATATACTGCTCAGGATTGTCCCTTTTCAGTTGCTCTAATTTCGCCGCCTCATCCGGGAAATTTTCCCTGAGGCATTTCATATACTCATCGGTTTTTTCCTGTATTTTTTCGCGCATCATTTCATCGCCGGGTCCTGGCATCGCATGCGGCTGCCCCTCAGGCCCGCCTTGCTGCCACCTGCCCTGAGTTTTGTCGAAGGGTTTGCCCTGCTCACCCCTCTGCTCATGCATACGCGACATAAATTGCTCGCGCATAATATTTCGCATTTCCATCTTGAACGCGTCGGGATTTTTTTCCCGCAACTGTGCCAGTTCGTCCGCCTTTTGAGGATTTGCCTCCCTTATCTCGGCCAATATATGCTCTATCTGTTCCGGCGTCGGCTCAAATCGCCCTTTACCCTGCATCGGGCCTTCAGGCCCCGGCGGCGAGGCGCTAACCTGCTCCTCTTGCGAGAATTCTCCCGCTTTTGTTTGGCTCAAACCCGCTATTGCCAGTATGCAGCACGCGACTAAAACTGCTTTCCACCAGTTGACTCTCATATCCTTATCCTTTCCACAAATCGCTGTTAATTTCTATTAGTTCTGTTTCCAAATCCCCGACGGTCGTGCTTCCGTTGCCGCCGGTGTCATCAGAGTGAGCCCCCGACAACTCACTCTGTATATTTTCTATTTCCGCCGTCAAAACCGTAACATCAGCATCATCCGCGCCTTCCCAGACCCGTGACGGTATTGACGCCGCGACCATTCTGGTTTGATGGCTGTTCTGCGGGTTGCCATACCGCATCAGGGTCAGGACCGATACCACAACAATTGCCGCCGCGACAGCCGCTGTAAGAATCCTTCTCTGGAATACGACCGTTCGCCGTCGTCTTACCGCGGCCACGACGCTTTTCTTCACCTCGGCGAGCGCCCTTTCATCCGGCTGAGGCGCCGAATACGCCCCCAGAATTTCTTCACCCTTTTCTATATCCTCAGCCGTCTGCCGGGCCGCCGCTTCATCCATAAAGCCGGCCAGCAGCTCTCTCAAACCACAGTGGGATACCCCACGTGGTATCCTATTTTCGTTCGCTGAATTATTCATATATGGTTATCCCATCAACTCCCGCAATCTCTTTAATCCGCGGTGCACCTTCGACAATATCGTCCCGATTGGCTCTTGCCTCGATTCCGCGATTTCTCTGAACGACATCTGCGAGTAAAATCTCATCATTATCAGTTCCCGCACGTCATTGTCCAATTCCCCCAGCATCATTTGCAGCTTGTCGGCGTCGCCGTCATATCCGCTTGCGACACCAGCCGATTGCGACTTTATCCTTCGGCTGTGCTCATCCAGCAATCGCGTTTGTCGCTGCTTGAACCGCAAATGGTCGTGAAAGATATTCGACGCCATCGTAAATATCCACCCGTCGAAGCTGCCGCCGCGGTAGGTGCCTATTTTTTCCACTAACTTGACAAATAGCTCGCTAAGCAATTCTTCGCTTAAATCCCTGTTGCCGGTCAAGCGGTAAAAATATCCGAAGCACCGCTTGCCATACATATCGACGAGCTGCGTAAAGCACCCCTCGTCGCCTTTATTACATCCTATAATTACACGGTCTATATCACGCTGCGCCATAATTGGCCATTTTTCACATAATTAGACGTATCTGCCCGACTGTTTATTGCATTTACACGCCGAAACGCTATACTTATACCCTGATTATGGCTATTACTGAAGTAAAACAATCCCCCAAAAACACCTGGGCCGCCAAACTCAAGCGGACTGTAACCGCTTTTTTGCCCGTCTCAAAAACCCGCCGGGGCCAGTGCCTCCGTTGCGGCGCCTGCTGCAAACTCCCGAATGTCTGCCCCTGGCTTAAATTCGACGCCCAAGGCAAAGCAATATGCAAAATATACCCCATCCGCTCCTTGAACTGCCGAAAATACCCAAGAACCGAATCTGAACACATCACCCAAACCGCCTGCGGTATCCACTTCTCGAAGCGCAGCGAAGACCCCCGCGCTTAGTTTTGTTGGGCCTTGCTCAACCCCCGTGTCCTGCTTTCACCAGAAAGCAACGGGGGCCAAAACTGCGGGGGCGAGGTTCTTCCTCATCCGCCCGGCTCTCCCCGAGCGCTGCTCCATTGGCTTAGAGCAGGCCCCCCATCTTTTATCCGCTTGTGGCGGATTGAAGTCGAGCAAAAACAAAGATTCTGCCGGAGGCGGGAGAAGCTCAGGTATTTCGGATTGCAGATTGATAATTGACAGTAAGTGCGGGAGGATTTATAGTAGCTTTTGCGGAAAACAAGAAAATCGAGGAATTTTCGTTCTCCGTAGGACTACGAAGGATAAAATGGCAGGATGAAAAATGGTGGATTTCCTTGGTTTTGATTGAAAGTTGGACGATCTTGCGGGGTAGTTCGACGTGA
>Ga0315294_10007876_pt1 | contig 11696 bp, 11 predicted proteins | sample YL17G13_40_MG_FD_203626 | JGI IMG/M metagenome (GOLD analysis project Ga0315294, IMG submission 203626) | Sediment microbial communities from Yellowstone Lake, YNP, Wyoming, USA - YL17G13_40 | ecosystem: Environmental > Aquatic > Freshwater > Lake > Sediment | place: USA: Wyoming | collected...
TCCCGTAACGATACCTTGGTCTCATAGGAAATCACGAGAGACGCCGCAAACAAACGCTCATCCAAATTCCCCGCCATATAGTGTTGCTTATCCTTGTCTCCGGTCCCTCGGGTTATGGTTCCCTGGGGTGAGTATCCAGCCATACCACGGCTAATTAAGAACGTAGCAAGCTCCTCCAGCAGTAGCAGATCGGCCTTGATCTTCGTCGTATCGACTCCGGTGGATCCAGCGTCCACTCGATGCAGAACAACTACACGCACGCTATCGGTATAGCCTACCATTGCGCGGCTGACCAACCCAATATCTCCTCCAGCGTCCGTCACCACTACGCGAAGAGTCTTGGCATCCATGTTCGAGAAGTTGGGATTAAACTCGAACACGGCGGTGAATGACTGCGAGAACACTTCGGCGTTGAGAGCGTCCTTGACCGCCTCGCAAAGATCAACGATGTTCGAGCTCATGGAAGCTCCTTGTATTCGCTCCGCTTCACCGGAATCGTCCACATAATTTGCTCACTATCGAGCAACCCCGACTCGACCACGACAAAGATTTCACCGGTGGATGAGATAATCTGATCCTGCGCCTTCGGGACGATCGGACCGGAGCCGAAGTCGAGGTCGTCCGCGAGAACCTCCCAGGAAGCGTCGCCGACGGAGACGTCGATCCCGGTTGCCGCGTCGTTTGCCGTTATGATATCGCCCTGGATCCCGACGAGCTCGACGCTCTCAACGCCTCGGAGATACGTCAACGGCTCGCCGAACTCGGTCAACATTGACGGCATGACGCCTTCGAGGAAGTCTTCCCCGAGCTTGCTCCGCGTATAACCGGCGTCCGGATCTTGGAGGAAGAATAGAACCGGCTCGTTCGACGCCGGAGATACTGCAAGCAAAAGCGAACTGCGCACCCTTGCCAGATATGGTCCGGGGTCAAGCGTTGCGTTCGCGGATCCGTCTCCGATGATAGTGACTACTGGCGAAGCGCCCCAAACGATTCCGGTTGCGACGCGCACATAAACCGCATTGCTCGATGTCGGCGTCGATCCGGAAATCGTAAAACGCGCAATCCCACTTCCAAGATCCTCGACGGTCAGCGTAGGCTGTACCGGCGGTGCGCCAGCAATTAGTTCCCCGACATATTGATTGTCCTCGCCATACACGACCGGAAAAGCAACGTCCGGTTCAGCCGGATAATTGCGCGGCTTCGGAGGGAGCAGGGGCATGATGTCATTGTTCTCATCACGCGTCCAGGAATAGTTATCGAATTGAATCTCGGCCATGGTTAAAAGTCTCCAACCCCACCATTAGGAAGTTTAGCAACCGCAACCGCCTGCTCATGCTTCTCCACCTGAACCACGCGCCGAGCGTCGAAAAGACTTTTAAGCGCCGCGATGACTTGCGCCCCGGTCAATTTAATCTTATCGACTTCCACGATGTCCTCGGCAATGTCGGCCAGCGTTCGCCGGAGAATATAGACCCCTTCGGTCGCCAGCTTCTTCTCACCCGAGAGTTGGACGATTTCCCGATGGCAGGATATGGCCGCGTCCTCGCCAGCGAAAGCGATTTCGATAAGCCGCGCCCGGTCGTGCTGTTCGACTTCCTGAACCGTCACCGCAAGCGTTTTCAGATACATTGTTTTCCCTTTCAAGTAACGTCGGTCAAGGTGCAAGTCGTTCCGGTATAATTGACCCGCAAGGTACGCCCGCTCACAACAAAGGTCGCATTGTCAGCCAGCCCGTTAAAGGTGCCGGTGAGCGTTGCCGCAGACACGATGTCCCATGAGGTGTTGGCGTGAGTCGTTCCGGCTTCAAACGCAACCGAAAGCGTAGCCGAAGCCAGGGCGACCGTTCCCGCCGCCGTGTAGATTTTGCTGTTGGAGTTCTCCCCGATACCGTTCCGATAGAGCTGCACCCCGAAGGTAGATCCCGAAACAAAGGTGACATTTCCCGTAGTCGTAGCCCCTAGGCCAGGCGCGAGGGTGCCGCCGCTATCCAGAGTCACGCCTTCCATCGTGCCAAGTCCGGCCAACGTCCCGCCGCTTTTGATCGTGGTGGCGGTGCTGGCAAAAGACGCGCCGGTATTATTGAGCGTTCCGGCTTGGATTGTGGTCGCACCGGAGTAGGTCTGCGCCCGCGTGACGGACCAAGTTCCGGTTCCCTTTTTCGTCAAGCCCCCTGTTCCGGAAATCACGCCGTCGAAGGTCGTGTTGGCGTTGTTGCCGCCGAGCGTCAGGAGATAGCCGCCGTTCACAACGTTCCCGCTTGACGCGCCCCCGCCTGCGAGCGAGCCGATTTCGAGCGCGGCCACAAGCTCCAAAATCGCCTTGGCCGTTCCTGCGTAGTTATCCAGCGTTACCGCGCAGAGCGCCGGAATAGATCCGGTCGTCGCCTTCACGCGGGCGATCTTGATAAGCATGGTCCCGGTCCAGACGTTCGCCGTTCCGGTAATTTCGTAGTAGGCCGTCGTGTCGGCGTTGTCGGTCACGTTCCCAAATTGAAGATTTCCTGGCCCTCGGATAGTGCAACCGATGGTATAGATTTTCTGCGTACCCCCAGGAATCCCGGAAGTCGCACCGGCGATGTCGAAGATGTTCGTAGTTCCCTCGACAAGAAAACAATTCCCGGCGAGCCGCGCATAATTCGGCATCGTGATTGATGTCTGTGCATGGAATAGCGTCGCGCCGTTCAATCGCAAATCGTCGATGGTAGTGACCCCCGAATTTTTGAAATTGAATTGCAAGCCTTTCAGGGTCAACCGATTTCCGGCGAACGTGAAAGACCCGGTATTCGCGTGAGGCGTTCGCAAGGTGTACGAGGTCAATCCGTCTGCCGTGCAGTTCCGGTAGTTCTTCCCGCTCGCTGGTGCCGATCCGGAAAGCCAATGCGTCGAGTTGACAAAGGACGATTGTCCCGACGTATCGTTGGCATTCATGAAATCATCAGCGGAGAATTTGAAAGGATTGATTACTTTCATTTTACGCCCTATAACCAATGATATAAACCTTCAGGCCTTTTCCCGGTGTCGTGTTGCCCACGGCGTCGATGTCAACTGTGATTTCCGCATCGTCGGCCAAAGCAGTGTCCGAAATAACTGGAGGTGTCGCGGCAGTCGTGCTGGTAAATTCGCTGGCGTCAATCGTGATGACGGTCGAAAGGATAGACGAACCCGCTTCATTGATGTCAACCGCAAGCAGGGTCGCGCCGGTCGCCACCGTCCCCACGCTCGCCCGTACTTCCGCGACCGTGAAAGCATACGGCATCCTGAACGTAACCTTGGCCGTTCCCGCGACAAGGTTCGTCGTTTCATCGCTTGCCGCGATGATGATGGACTCTTTGATAGCGGACCCCGAAAGGACGCCAGCCGAATTGATGTAGCTAAGCACCGTCCCCGCGCTGTTGTGCAACTCTTGCAGATTCGCGGATTGCGCCGAAGCGCCCTTGACCGTCAGCGGAATTACGGTCGCGCCAGTTGGCTGAATAACATTCCGCGCACTTGCCGCTGGCGCAAGGATAACCTCCCCCGCTCGGCGCGTCGCCAGTTCATCCAAGCCCGCTTGCGCGGTCGTTGGGGAAGTGGTCCAGTCGCCCGCAGTTGTCGGCGTGAAGCCCACGCCCTGCGCCCCGTCGAGTAGCGTCGGCGTTGTCGGCGCTTTTATCGGCACGTTCGCCAGATATGAGCAGTAGGTATTGGCGTCCATCTTCAGCGGCGTCAACGTCGTCATACCGCTAAAATCGTGCGCGACCGCCTTGAAGGCCGTGTCCGTTAAATATCCGCCGGTAAGAGTCGAGTGGATATGCCAGATCCCGGTTATGTCGCATCCGTGCATTTCCGCGATAAGCACCGCGCCATCGGCCGCACCCAGGCCGTAGCTTGACGAGGAATCGCAGTCCCATGCAAAAACCGACACGACCGCTCCGCCCGTTGTCGAAAGCGTTCCGGTCCAGAAAGCATTGACTAGGAAAATATGCTGTACCGCCCCGCCTGACATGTTCGGAGCGCCGAAAGTAATGTTTCCCCGTACACCGCAATTTATCAGATGGAGACCTTCATACCGATCCGTTGCAGGACCACCAAGGTGAGTACAAGTCACGTTGCCGTCAATCACGTCGGACAGATACCCAGGATAGCCGCTCCGAAGATCGTGGCCCTCGAAAATCAATTTCGTTTGATAGCTCGCCGCCGGGTTGTAGCTCCAAGCAACGTCTCCCACGATGGACGCGCCCCGCAAATCGACCAGAAGCAAGCCGTCATAACTGAAAGTCAGATTTCCGGAATACGCACCGGGCGCAACCACAATCGCGTTCCGCGTTCCGGTCAAGCTGTCAAGCGCCTTCTGCATCGTCAAGAAAGGCGTTGCCTGCGAGCCGTTGCCGGTTGAGTCGTTGCCGTTCTTGGCGACATAGAAGCAGTTATCCATCGGGACGATTGCGCCCACCGCTGGCGCGACCATGCCGACCGTTGTTGCGGTAAGCGCCGTCAGGATATGTCCGGGGGTCAAGCCCGCTGTTGTGTGTCCGGTATTGTCGATGAGCGCATGAGGGGATGGAGTTCTGGCGTCCGAAAGGCGGGAGTCATTTCCGGAGCAAGCGGATGTTGCCGCCGTGCCGAGCGTTCGCAGACTTCCCGTAGCCGCCGCCGCGTCAACCGCAAGAGCGTCCGAGCCGCCTTGGTGCGAGGCCGCGTGAGCGGTCGGAGTTCTGGCGTCCGTCAGTCTGGCGTCCGTGCTGGCAACGATCCCGCCATGCGCCGTAGTCGAAAGCCCGGCGTGAGTTGAGAGATTTCCGGCGACCGTAGCCGCCGCGCCTGCCGGGTCATAAGCGGCTGGATCAACTTCCACGCCATCGCGGTAAAGCTTCTTCCCGCGCACCGCGCCCCATTGCTTCGCGGATGTGCCGAGATCTTGCGCTCCGTCAGTTGTCGGGACGACGTCATCAGACATTATTTTCCCTTCACCGAAAGCGCGTCAAGCTTGGCGTTTAGTATTCTGAATTCTTCGCGTATTTCAGACCGTTGCTCTTTAGCCGTCTGCTTAATCTCGCCTACTTCTCCAGACTTTGCGAACGCTCCATCGCAGTAGATATACAATCCACCAAGCGCAACAAAGCAGGCAACCACAAGCTGGATCGCGGCTTTAATCCAGCGGCTATTAGCCAAGTGTCTCTCCATGCAGTCAGCGGGGCAGCTCATGCTTGTCTCCGGGGTCTTTCTTTGACTCCAGGTATGCCTTGGCGCACTCCCAACATAGCTCACGCTCGGTTCCGTCCATGAGCCTATGTACCATCCGTGCTCTCTGGGTTCGGCATACCTCGCATATCTTGTGTAGGGTCAGATCCATTACTTTACCGCGCTTTCTTTAGCTGGAGGCACTGCCGATGACGGTACACCAGGGCCAATGTTGCTTCCCGCGTATGCATGATAATGGCTCTTGATCGGCTGTCCCTTTTCATCGCGGCTCCACGTTTTGACGATGATCGGCTCCCGCACTTCCGCGCACTTATTTTGCGGTATGTGAAGCTGCGGAGTACGAGTCAGCGCCCCGTGAAATAACTCGCTACACCCGGTCGCGGTCAGAAAGGCCAAGGCCAGCAGCAGGCTTATCAGCTTCCACCGAAGGGATTGGCTTCCTACCGACGAAAAGCTCGATGATCCATTTGATGATTGTGAGAATGAATGAAGGCACATGATTCCCCTTTCGTTACAGGCGAGTCGCTCCGGCCGCTTCGCTCGTCTTGCTATTGTCGCGCGCGAGAATCAGGCCCACACCGGCCATGACCGCAGCGCCAGCCGCGGTCCAGTTCGGTACCGTGAGCGGATCCGAATCAATGAGCGGAATGGCAATGAGCGTGATGATCGTGGCCAGGATAGACAGAATTCCGCATACTGTGGTTTTCCAGCTATTCATTTCCGACCCCTTCGAAAGAAAAGAGAGGAGAAGAAAAGATCCGCAAGGGCGGGAGACGGTTCTCCCGCCCTTGCGCGATCGCGTGCTCGTTAGCTCGTCGCTTCGACGTCGATCAGCTGGCCAAACTGCTTCTCAATGACCTGTTCGTCCGTGAACTGCCGGACGCGATAGACGGTCGATCGAGTCTGTGACTCCTCGTAGCTCTCGACCATGACGTTCTGCGGAGAATCGTCGGACCAGAGGAAAGTCCGGCCAAGACTCGGCGCGATGATCGAACCGCCCGGAGGAGTGATTGACAGGAGAGCGTATTTGTCCGGCCAAATCTTGGTCAGACTCGCGGCTGTCGCGCCTTCCGGCTTTCCGTCATAAACGCCGCCGCCGACGAGGATCAAATCGACCCCGAGGATCCGAGCGAGAGCGCTCGAAATGACGCTCCACTCCGCCGCCTGAACGTACTTGATCGCGTCCCGGATTTCGTCGTTGAGCATGATACGGTTTAGCGTCGTCCGGTTGACGGTGAGGGTGTTGAGCTCCATTCCGGTCAAGTCGAAGCCCTTGAGTCGAGCGGACTGGACGTCCTTGATGATGTTCTTGTTCGTCGCCGTTCCCCACGCGGCAGTGCAATGAGTGAACACGGTCGAGCCGTCAAATACGGTTTCGCTCATGTTCGCGGCGATCCGGATTTCTTGCTCGCGGAGAAGCTTGATCAGGATGTCGTTCGCGGTCTCGGCTTCGGCATCGAAGTCGTTCTTGTAGAGAGCACGCTCCGAAGCGTCGAGGAGACCTTCGAGACCGTTCTCCTGGCAAGAGTAGTCCTTGTCTTCGGTCTGCCACGAGGTTCGGTTGTAGGCGGACCGCGAGGCGCGAAGTGTCTCGGCCCTGGCGGTCAGGCTCTTGCGCGTGATGACGGGATACTTCGCGGCCGCTCGTGGAACCGGAGTGACCGGGAAGAGCTTCGTCCCGATGAACGTGTCCTGCGTGACGAGATATTCCTTGAGAGCTTCGCCGATATCGAGGCGAGATGTTCCGTAAGCGGAAAAATCGACGCCCATTGAATGCTCCTTTTTTCAGTTGATAGAAAAGATCCGAACTCCGAAGAAGATCCGCGTCGCGTACTAGGCAACGACGGCATTCAGGATACACTCGACGAGATCGCCGTCGGCGAGAGCGGTCTCAAGGCACACGCCGATGACCGCCGAATCGGAACCCGCGCCGGCGTCGTCAACCTTGCCGTCCGCGCGCGCGTAGATCGAGGCGTCCTTCGTGATTGCGGCAGAGGCGCAAACCTTCTGCGTCTTCCCGCCTGCGATCTCGACCGCGACCGGAGCCCCGATCGCCGCAGAGATAACCGTCACGCCGATTGCTTTCTCGTCGGCGTCTGAGTAAACGAACGTGCCCGAAGAGAGCTTGACGCGACGACCGAGCGCGAGAGCTTCTCCCGCGAGGCGCGTCATAATGTTCTGAACAGTCTGGCTCATGTGTTGCTCCTTGTTGGAAAAGAAAATCAAACCGCACAAATCACGGACCCGGATCGCCTCCGAGTTATTTCTTGCCGACGCGATACTTCGCGAACAGCTCCGGGTTCTCATTGGCCGCCTGCCCGATCGCCGCCTTCATCGAGAGCTTCTTCGTCTCGGCGAGCTTCTTCGCGATCTCCATAAACGAGACCGGAGCCGAGGTCTCCGCGCCGGCTTCCGACGGCTTGACCGGATCGGTCCCGCTCTTGGCAACCGAGGCGAGCTTCGTCTTGAGTTCCGCATTCTCCTTGAGGAGCGCGTCGCGCTCGCTCCTGATTTCCGCGTTGAATGCCTTCTCGGCTTCCTCGAAGCTCTTGCTTTCGGCGAACCACGCGCCGCCCTTCTCGCGACCGAAGGCTTCCAAGAACCGGAGCCCCGGCTTCGCGGCGAGCTCCGCGGCCTTCTTCTTCTCGGCTTCGACGACCGCCGCCTGCTCGGTCTTCGCCTTTTCCTCGGCCTCGGCCTCGGCCTTTGCCTTGGCGTCCGCCTCTTCCTTGGCCTTGATCTCCGCTTTCGTCGCTTCGACAGGCTTCTCGCCCTCGACGAACTTCGTCACCATTTTTTCTCCTTTATGTTTGATAGTTACGACAGCCTGGTCGCCGCCCACGGCGAGCCTTGTTTCAGTATTCATATCCGCCCCGTACGGACAAACAGCGACGCCTCGGAGCGGCCATTCGCGGACGACGACCGCCGGACCCGCGAGCTTGTATCCGTTGACGTCGCACTCATCGCCTTCTTCGACTTCTTCGAGAACGACCCCGTCGCAGCCGAAAAAGATCGATGCCTCGTAAGGCACTCCCTGCCGGCTCTTGTATATGACCTCCGTCGCGCGGTCGTCGCCCTTGTACGGGACGAGCGCTCCCGTCGCGACGAGATCGCCGGAAGAGATATCGAAATGATTGAGGTAGCCGATCACTTGATCGGCGTCGTGGTTGTAGTCAACCGCGATTCGCGGCTTCGAGAGCTTCATCCCCGAGAGGTCGTGGACGATCCTCCCCCAATACCAATGGTCGATTGGCTGACCGGTTCGCGCCTTGAGGACTAGCGGAGCGCTCTTCGCCCCTTCGCCGTTGACGTCCGGAATCGAGAACTCTCCGATATTTAATCGGAGCGCCTCTTGCGGGATATTCTTAGAGGTCTTGTTCATTTTCTCTCCTTTGCCTGCTCGTCTTTGTTTTCGTCGTCCTGGATCTCGTTTCCGTCCGCCTGCCCGGAGATCGACTTCGACGCGCTCGTCATTAGGCTTGGATCGGACGGGAGACCGCGCGCCTCTAGATATTCCTTCTCGTTGCCGAGCTGATCGGCGATGTCGAAGAAGTCGAGACCTCGCTCCTTACAAATCTGTTGACGCGACCGGACGCCAGCCTTGATCGCGAGAGCGTCCGCCGCGATCTCGCGTTGAGGATCGATCCACGGCATTCCGATCGGAACCCATTCCCACGGAACCTCGGTAACGCGCATTTCTGCCGGTAGCTCAAGGATTCCGGCTCCTACCCATTGCGCTATTTTCCAGGAGGTAATACGGTCGAGGAGCTCAATCAGATCGTCTCGCTTGGCGCGTACCGATTGTTCGTACTGCAAGAGAGCTTGCCTCGCTCCAGAGTAATTCGTAAAGCTCTCGTCATAGAACGAAAAAGGAATATCGAGAGACTTGATCGCCGAGGCGATCATTATCTTCGTGAATTCCTGGAACTCGACCGATGGCGTCTTCGACTCAAGGATCTCCGCCTTGTCTCCGTCGTCCAGGTCGAGATGGAACGGACCCGCGCCAAAGTTAACGTCATAGCGGATCTCGTCCGTCGGCGCGTCCGATTGCGAATAGATACCGATCGAATCCGGAGCGTCGCGATAGGTTATCAGACCGAAGAGTTGCGAGACCTTCGCCTTCGCGAGCGCGTACGAAATCCCCTCGTAGAGATCCTGGAAGGCGTTGATCGCAGCGGCCATTCGCGAGACCCCGCGAACCTGGTCGAAGCGGTCGAAGTATCCGAGCAGAAAGGCGAACTCAGACGATACCCATCGGTCAAACTGCGTAGTTCCGGATCCGGCGACGCGCCGACAGATCGCATATTCCGTCGCTCGTCCGCTCGCGTCGATCCGGACCCCGTTGACCTGCGCGCCTCCACCGGGAAGAGATGTATTCGTTTGCGACGGATCGGAGATCCGGTCCGACTCTACCGCCTGCATCCGACCGTCTTTGAGCAGCAGCACAAGGACGTCCCCGTCGATCGTCCTTGACTGCTCGGCGAGACGAACGAATCGAGAAAGCGAATGCTTTCCAGCCGCGTCGCAGTTCGCCGGAAGAGACCACCAGGCGAAGAGCGCTTCCAGCTTCTTATTGAAGTCGTTGTCGGAAGTCTTCACCTGAAAGTTATATGAGGCGACATAGTCAAGGTGCTTACGGATCGCCCACCCCGCCACGGAAAAGTTCCGCTGGAGATCGCGAGCCGACGAGATTAGTTGCTTCCGACGGAACGCGGAGAGCTCGTCGTCCTCGGAATAGATCGTAGATTTCGGAGCGCGTCGCCGCTTCTTGGTTGAGTCAACCGCGTCGTATGTAAGATTGAATGGTCGTAGGAGACCGTTCTTCTTTATCCAGTCCTCGCCGAATAGCTTCTTCTTCGTCTCGACTCGGCCAACCATTATAGGCTCCCGCCCAAGTCGATAGAAGCGCAACGCGGCCTGGCTCCGCTACTGGTCGCGATCTCGCGCGACCAATAATCGCGAGAGGCTTCGACCGTCTGGATATCTTGGAAGGTTGCCGCGCGGTCTTTTTGACTCATCGCTCGGACGTCCTTCGCGTAGAGTCGAGCGAGCGTCGCTTCGATCGTCGCGAGGTTATCGGTTGCGGTTGACATTCAATTCTCCTGATACCAATAAAAATACGCCAGGCCCCCTTCGTTGCAAGGAGCCTGGCGTGTACATAACCAACTTTATTCGTATTACATTTTCTTGACCTGGCGCATCTCGTTCGTACACGAGCTCCTGCCGCAAAAGACGCACCGAATATCACGCGCGAGGAAAGACGGATAAGACCGCGACCGTACTACGATCATATCAGACCCGCAAGCCTCGCAAATATACGCGATCGGTCCGCGCCGCTTCGCCTCAGTCAAGAGCACGGAATCCGCCGCGCCGCCTAGGAGCCGATCCTTTTTCGGATCCGGCCGAAGGTCGGACGCTCCTGTGATCGTTCTCTCGCCTTTTAGCTCTCGCGCCTCCTTCTTCTTCGCTTCCATAATGCAAACCCTCCACAATAGCGGCGACCTGTGAGCCTACCGCACAATCAAGAAAATGGTTCTGCGTTCCCGGAACGCGAACCCACTTGAACATTTCGCCGGAGACGCCGGCGAGCTTCTCGACAAGCTTCTCTGAGCATAACTGTATAGCCAGAGTATGATGCCGATCCTTACCCGAGCCGTATATGTCAAGTCCTCCAATCGATCCAGGAGGAAGCATAAGCGCTCGCTGTATTCGCTCCCGCCACAGGCAAGCATCGTGAACAACTACCGGACCGAGCCCCTTCCAAATATCGATATAGCAGTTCTGCATAACGCGCTTCTTTTTTGGATCTCCGATATAATACTGGTGATGCGCGCGCCCCCGGCTTGCGATAACCCGGCAAGGGAAGCGCGCCGTCCGCGTCAATGCGAACACACCGTCACGCGTCGTTGGATCTCCGCAATCGACAAGAATCGTCCCGACCTTTAGCGTCTCCGTAGACCCCTGGATTGCGGATACGAACGGAGACCCTGAAATCGCCTCGATTAAATGCGTCAACCCCAGGCGGACCGCCGCATGCAAGCGCGGCTCGATATCTCCGAGACCCTTCGAGCCATCCGGCCACTCCCCGTAATCGAGGATAGTCCCGGAGAGGTCCGTACGCCAGCCACAAATCATCCATTGGAGTTTGGCATGACCGACGTCGATGAACGCCGTGACTACCTGGTGATCAGGAGAGATCGTCCTTTGAGGTATCCCCGAAACCTTTCGCGCGATAAATTCCGGCGAGACGACGAGCGCCCCGCTCCCCAGCCGCTGCGTCGGTTTTCCCTGGCACTCGGCCGCGAAGTAATCGTCTCCACGGTCGATCTTTATATTCATGGCGTGCTGGATAGCCGAGACCTCGTCCGCCTGCTTGCACTCAATCCAAGTCGCGATTGCGCCCAGATCCATTGCCTCGCGGTTCTGCTTATAGTAAGCGGTCGCCGCCTCTTGCGATTTTGCTTGCGCCTTCGGATCGTTGCGATCGTAGTCGCTTCGCAGGCGAGAATACTCGCC
>Ga0315294_10007877_pt1 | contig 11696 bp, 12 predicted proteins | sample YL17G13_40_MG_FD_203626 | JGI IMG/M metagenome (GOLD analysis project Ga0315294, IMG submission 203626) | Sediment microbial communities from Yellowstone Lake, YNP, Wyoming, USA - YL17G13_40 | ecosystem: Environmental > Aquatic > Freshwater > Lake > Sediment | place: USA: Wyoming | collected...
CGAAGACCGGCCCCGGAGTGGTCATGCTGAGCGCGGAGGCCCGGCGGATCCTGAAGGGCCAGCTCCGCTCGCATGACAGCGAATGGGTATTCCCGAACCCGGAGACCGCGAGCCCGTACAGCCGGCACTACGTGGGCAAGGTGTGGCGGACGCGGGAGGTGAAGCGGCTACGGGCGAGCGGCCAGTATGACCGGCCGCTATGGACACAACAAACAGCCTTGACATCGGGCGGGGGTGTTATAGACTAACGTACGTAACGTGAGGTGATTAGAATGCTTGAGAAAGAATACCAATACTACACTACCCATGAAGATGAACTTCTGAAACAATACGAGGGCAAGTTTATTGCCATCGTGGGGGAAGAGATCGCAGGTGTCTTTGACACAGAGCTAGCCGCTTATGCGGACATGAAGAAGAAATACCCCTTGGGAACGTTCCTCCTTCAGCACGTCCTCCCGAAGAAAGACCGCATAATCCATCGCTACCATTCTCGCGTAGCATTCGGATAAATGCCTAGTCCTCACCTCTTTCCTTTGGACTAACTGTGAAATTTGCTCCGCATCCCACCACTGCCTTTACGACCAAGGTCCGTGGAATCGTCCCCGTCCTACAGAATCAGATTCATGTCAGTGAGGTATATGATCCGAAAAGTGGAGGCCCTGAGCCAACACGAAGGCCATACATTGCTATTTGGGATACGGGCGCGACCGGCACCGTCATCTCGCGCAACATCGCTCAGGAACTGAATATTCAGCCAACCGGGCGAGTACGTGTTCGGGCTGTTGGCGCTGGGGATCAAGTCAACGAATATGAGACGAATACGTATCTTGTTAATGTTTATCTGCCAAATAACGTAGCCATCGTCGGGGTTCGTGCGTCAGAGGGGACGGTTGGCGATGCGGACGTTCTATTGGGAATGGACATCATTACGGGCGGAGACTTTGCGATTACCAACCATGACGGGGAAACACATTGGACGTTTAGGTTCCCATCCAATGAGTCAATTGACTTCGTGGAGGAAATCAACGAATACAACAAGAAGCACCCTCAGAGGCCGCCCGTGAACCCAGAGGAATTACGAAAGCAAAGAAACCGGGAAAAAGCCGAGAGACAAAGAAGGCGGGGGAAATAGAAAGATTGCCCTGTAAGCGCTTCCCACCAAACCTGAACGGCCCTACATCAATCCTCCACTATCCACCAGACATACATTAATCGGCCATCGGCAGTACGTGAAGGCCTCGCACCTAGGCAAGCAGCTTGGTTGGTGTCCATTCTGGTGTCTATCACCAAAATCACTCACACCCACTCACGCTATGAGAAACCCCTTGATGATCCTGCCTAGAATGACACTCCCCCTCACTCACGCTCACTCCCGCCAGAATTTCCGGGCGGACTCTGGCCCCCCTTCTAGCCCCCTCTCGCGCGTTCGCCAGCGTTCCCTCCACCTCGCCATTTGTTCAATTTCCCTCCTGGGGTAGCAAGAGGGTAGCCCAGAAAACAATCAAGGGGCTAGGCTATCTGCCTAACCCCTTGTTTTGCTTGGTTGCGGGGGCTGGATTTGAACCAGCGACCTTTGGGTTATGAGCCCAACGAGCTACCGGACTGCTCCACCCCGCGAATGCATAGTACGCATTCAGCCCTTGAGTGTCAAGGCCTATTCCGACATCCGACAGCGATGGAGACAGGCTTCTGAAATCCCGCAGTCCGCCCTGTCGCTGTCGCTATCCCTGTCGGCTCTTTTCCACGCGGAGCATGCCGCAGGCGGCGGAGATGTCCCGGCCCCGGCTCTCGCGGATGGTGGCCGTCAGGCGCGCGTCGTAGAGGCTCTGCTGGAAGGCTTCGATCCGGTCGCGACCCGAGGGGCGATCGGGCAGGTCGGGCGTCGCATTGAACGGAATGAGGTTGATCTTGCAGCGGATGCCGCGGAGCAGCCGGACGAGTCGCTTCGCGTCCTCTGCCGAATCGTTCACTCCGTCCAGCATGACATACTCGAAGGTCAGGCGGCGGCGCTGCGGCAAGGGGTAGGCGCGGCAGGCCTGGAGCAGCTCCGCGATCGGCCACCGGCGGTTGATGGGCATGAGCTGGTCGCGGACCGGATCGGTGGTGGCGGAGAGCGACACCGCCAGGTTCACGCCCAGGTCCGACGCCGCCAGCGCCTTGATCCCTGGGACGTGCCCCGCCGTGGACAGCGTGACCCGACGCAGCGAAACGTTCGCGCCGCGCTCATCGCAGAGGATCCGGACGGCGCGCTCTACCTGGGCGAAGTTGAGGAGCGGTTCTCCCATCCCCATGAGGACGAGGTTCGAGATGCGCTCCTCCCCCTGGAGCCGATCCTGCAGCAACAGGACCTCCCCCACGATCTCCGCCGCCGTGAGATTGCGCTTGAATCCCATGAGACCCGTCCGGCAGAAGCGGCACTGAAGCGGGCAGCCCACCTGTGTGGAGATGCAGGCGGTCAGACGGTCCTCGTCGGGGATGAGGACGCTCTCGATCTCCTCGCCGTCCTCGAGCCGCAGGAGGTACTTCCGCGTCCCGTCCGCTGCCCGCTCTTCCCGGGCCACCTCGGGGCGGCTCACGCGGAACCGCCCCGCCGCCCTTTCGCGGAAGGCGCGGGGCAAATCGGTCATCGCCTCCAGCGCCAGGGCCCGGCGGGCCTGGATCCAGCGGAAGAGCTGCCGCCCGCGGTAGGCGGCCTCCCCCATCCCGGCGAGCAGAGCCTCCAGCTCCGCCGGCAGGAGGCCGACGACGTCTACCCGCTCCTCAGCCATCGCGTCTCCGCTGACACGCGCGGATCCCGCCAATGTCCACCAGGGCGGCCGTTGGGATCGTGAGCCCGAGGATGCCGTCCTCTACGGCGCTCCCCTGGTCGAAGAACGGCACGCCCCAGAAGACGGTCTCGGAGATGGTGCAGGCGATCGTGAGGCCGGTCACGTCCACCCGCCGGTCGATGATGCCGAGAAGATGCGGCTCCACGTAGGCCTGGGCGTCTTCCAGGGTTCGGATGCAGCCGACGACCGGCACCCCGTCCCTCGGCGGCTCCTCCGGGACGAGGGCCACCCGCTTCTCGGTATAGATGCGACCCGGGTCGCCGAAGTAGGTGACGTTGTGGACCGAGAAGCCCGTCACGTAGACCCATTCGATCGGCGGGATCCTCTGCGCCTGCGCCGCTCGCTTCGGGTCCTCCCAGCGACAGGCGTACGCCACCCGGAAGGCCCACAGGGGAAGATAGAGGCGGGGCCCGATCCCCGCCCCCGCGGCGCCTGCCAGGTTTCCCAGGCGCTCGACGAGGCCGGACCCCGCGACCTCGTACGGGACGGCGCACGGCCGGCACCAGAAGACGACGTCCTGCTCGTTCCCCCCGAGGGGATTGCCGCAGCGTGGACAGCGCAAGCTGATGATGCGCACCTCGCTCATCTCGGCCCCACCCCCAGGAGCTGCTCGAGGAGGATGCGCCACACCCCGCCGCCGCCCGCCCCGACGGTCGAGACGGTGAGACCGCCCTGGCCCTCGCCCCAGAGGCTCTCCTCCCCCGTCTGGAAGATCCGCCAGGCCATCCACGCCAGGCAGGCGGCCACCGCTCCCCCGATCACGAGGCCGACGCCCACCCCGAGGGTGGTCGTGATCCAACTCGCCGGATGTTCGCCCCCCGTAGTCGCCGGCAAGAGGTCGCGGCCCGACCGCCCGAAGCAGAAGGCTGCCACGGCCAGCGCCCCCACCGCCACGGCGGCCACCTGCCGAAGCTGCCGGGGCGCCCGGGCGCGCAGGATCGTCCCCCGCACCCCGTCGATGACAATTTCGTAGGAACGGCCGCGATAGAGGTAGCGCGCCTGCCACACCGGATAGTAGAGCACCCGCAGGCGCTGTTCTACCACCGCGGTCCGATCGCCCGGAACCGGGATGCGGCGCAACGCGTCGGCCGCCATCTGATCGGCCCCCCGCGTCGGGGCAAAGACCACGCCCCGCGTCTGCAGCTTCACCAGGTCGTAGGGCTCGAGGGGCACCGGCCTCCCACTGCGCCGCAGGGCCTCCAGCGGGATGCGATCCACGCCCAGCTCGGGCAGGTCGCAGGCGGATCGAATCCGCAGGGCGTCCTGCAGGATGACGCGCGTCTCCTGCGTCTCCCCCGGCCGCGCGAGGAGCCAGCGCGCGAGCTGGCCGTCGTCCTGCCCCTCGTCCTTCACCGGGGCCGGCCGCTCGTCCTGCTCGCGCAAGAGGAACCTCCCCAGGCGCACCCCGCTCCACTCGTAGAACGGCACGAAGCAAAGCGTGAGCTCCTGGATGCGCCCCCGCTCGCTGAGGGCGCGCGGGAGGGAGGCCTCCTGGAGGAACCGCTGCGCCGTCTGCCGCGCCGCCTCCCGGTCCAGCTCGCCGGCCACCACGTAGCGGGGTGTGGCGCCCGGGATCACCACCAGGTAGCTTCCACCGCAGTAGCGGCAGGTCACCAGCCGCTGCCCCTCCGCCAGCGTGAGCGGCCCCCCGCAGCCTGGACAGCCGAGATGCGTGAGGCTCACGGGACACTCCGTTGAGCGTCGAGCGTCGAGTGTGGACCGTCACACGCCGAGCCAGACCTGACCCGTGAGGCGTGACGCGTGACGAGATCATCGTCCGCTGCGCTTCCGGCAATCCGCACTCCGCACTTCGTAATCGTCAATCGGCAATCGGCAATCGGCAATCGTCTACACCCTGCCGACATCGCCCACGACCAGCCAGTAGAGCGCCCAGCCAAGAGTCCCCACGACCAGCGCCGCCAGGAAAGCCGGCGGGATGAGAAGCGCCGCCAGGAACATCAGGAGCCAGCCCACCACGAGGCGGGCTCGCGAGGCCTCGCCGCTTTCCTGGCGGCCCACCCCGGCGGGGAATCGGTCCGGGTAGACGTGGCCGGCGCAGGCATCCACCGCGACCCGGACCGCCTCCGTCCCGGCGCGGAGCGTGAGATCGTAAAACGGTACGTGCACCAGATCCCCCGCGGCGGGCGCGTCGCCGCCGAAGGCGCGGGCTCGCGCCGCGGCCTCCGGGACGCTCGACTCGACCACCGGGGCGTTTCCCAGCGCGGCCGGATCGAAGACCTCCTGCTCCGCCTCGGGCGCCGGCACCTCCGTCCAGCGCCCCTCGACCGTCGGCCAGGCCGGAACGAGGCGCGGCCGCCCGGCCACGACATACCGCCAGAAGGGATAATAGGTCAGATGCGGAGGGACCAGGACGACCGGAGCGGGGAAACCGTGCGCGTCGCACCAGCGCCTGAGGAGGGGCAGAACCTGGCCCGCGGCGAGCCGCTCACGGAGCGCGAGATGCGGCCGGACGCCCGTGAGGTCGAGGACCAGGCTCGACCCGCAGTAGGGACAGCCGACGAAGCCCGCCGTGTCCTGCAGGCGGACCTCGCCGCCGCATTGCGGGCAGGGGATCTTCACGACGCCGGCGGGGTCACCGCTTCACCGCAGCTGGTGCAGAACTTCGTCCCCGGCGGGAGCGGCGTCTGGCAGTGACCGCAGAGGTGCTTGGCCGCGAGGTCCGCCCCGCACGCCGGACAGAAGCGTGCCTGGGCCGTGACGTTCTTCCCGCAGCGGGAACACTTGTTGACCACGACCATCTGGTTGCCGCAGGCGGGGCAGAAGCGGGCCGAGAGCGGCACCTCGGCGTGACAATCCGGGCAGTGGACCGTCCCCCGCTCCCGGATGCGCGCGGGGTCGGCGTCCTCGGGGGAGAGGGTCCGGTAGAGCATCCCGGGCAGCATGAAGCCGAGCCCGGCCCCCACACCCACGCCCATCCCGCCCGCAGCCGCCCCGCCGCCGGCCTCTCCCATCCCGCTGGCGGCATCGCCCAGCGCCTTGGCCGCCTTGAACTTCAGGAAGTCGTCCAGGTTGCCGACCGCCGCCATGCCGGAGCGCTCGTCCAGCATCTTCTGCACCTCCGGCGGCGGTGTGATGGAATTGATGAACAGGTCGATCAGCTCCAGCCCATAGCGCCGGAAGTCGTCCTGCAGGCGGCTCTTGACGGCGACGCCCATCTCGTCGTACTGGCGGGGGAGCTGGAAGATGCTCTCCACCCGCTCGCCCAGGAAGTCGTTGAGTCGCGAGACGATCACCTCCCGCAGATAGGCTTCGGCCGCTTCGGAGGTGTACGCACCCTGCGTGCCCACCAGCGTGTTCACGAAGAGGAGCGGCTGCGTGACCCGGCTCGTGAAGATGCCGAAGGCCCGCAGGCGGACCAGCCCCAACTCCTTGTCCTTGAAGGCGACCGGCTCGGCCGTCCCCCACCTGAGGTCGGTGAAGACCTTCAGGTTGACGAAGCAGACCTCGGCGCGGAACGGGCTGGTGAATCCCCAGGGGAGACTCAGGACCTTGGTGAGGATCGGCAGGTTCAGCGTGGAGAGCGTGTGCCGACCCGCGCCGAAGACATCCAGCCCCTTGCCGTCCCGGAAGAAGACGGCCGCCTGGCTCTCGCGCACGATGAGCTGTGCACCCATCTTGATGTCCGTCGAGCCTTCCGGGGGAAACCGCTGCACGAGCTCTTTCCCGGACGCGTCGAACCACTCGATGACTTCCAGTGCGATCCCCATGTCGCCTCCCGCCCGCAGCCTACAGGCCGCGCGCCAGACCGTCCCGCTCCATGAGCGTTCCCTCGAGCGCCCCGAGCGCCGCCTCGGCCGCCTGGAGGGCCGCCGGAAACGCCTCGCCCGTCCGCGCGGCTTCGGCCAGGGCCTGCACCCGCTCGCCCAGCCGGGGGACCTCTTCGAGCAGCGTCACGTCGAACCGATGGAGGGTGCAAAGCTCCGTCTCGCGGATCTTCCGAAGGTCGAAGACGCCGGCGTATCCGTAGCTGGCAAATCAGACCGCCAGGGGCGGTCAGCGGATCGCCTGCAGTTGCCGCCGGGCCTCGGTCCCCTCGGCCCCGACGGGATTCAGCTCCACCGTCCGGCGGAAGCTCTCGCGCGCCGCGGCCTTGTCGCCTGCCTTGAGGTGGGCCAGCCCCAGCTCCAGGTGGAAGATGGGAATAGCCGCGTCGATCTGGATGGCCTTCTCCAGCTGCTCCCTGCCCTCGGCCGCCTTCCCTTGGGCGAGGAACGTGCGGCCGAGGAAGAAGTAGCCGTCCGGCGACTGGGGGAGGATGTCCACCACCTTGCGAAACTCTTCCGCGGCGGCGACGTACTGGCTCTGGGCAAGATAGGCATTCCCCAGGTTCAGGTAGGCGCGCTCGGGAGTGAGATAGCGGGGGTTCGCCAGGGCCCTGCGGAAGGCGTCGATGGCGGGGCCCCACATCCGCTGACGCATGTAGGCGGCCCCCAGGTCGTTGTAGGCATCCGAGAATCGGGCATCCAGCTCCACCGCCTTGCGAAAGGCCACAATCGCCCGATCGTTCTGCTCGACGCGGAGATAGGCATTGCCCAGCGCGTGCTGGTAGCGGGCGTTCCCTGGATCGTTCTCCACGGCGATCGTGAGCTCGCTGATGGCCTTGGCGGTATTGTTCTCGGCCAGCGCCCCCACCCCGATGTCGTAGTGCATCTGGCCAATCGCCTGCCGCTCCGCCTCGCTCTGCATGCTGGCGCAGGCGGAACAGGCGAGTGCCGCCATTCCCAAGAGCACCAATGCGGCCCGTCGTTTCATGCGTTCCTCCCTTTCACTCCGCCGCCGCTCGATCCGCGTGATTTCGGATTCAGGCCTAGCCCGACCGTCCCTGGCCGATCCCCTGATAGGTCCGCACCGCCCGCTGGTGCTGCTCCAGCGTCCGGGAGAAGAAATGCGACCCGTCGTTCTTGGCCACGAAATAGAGAAACTTCACCGGCGCGGGGTTCACCGCGGCTTCCAGCGAGGCGAGCCCGGGGTTGGCGATGGGGCCGGGGGGAAGCCCGGGAACCACGTAGGTGTTGTAGGGGGTCTTGCGCTGCAGGTCTCGGGCCGAGATCCGCCGCTCCGGCCGCGCCACATCGTAGACGGCGGTCGGATCCGACTGCAGCGGCATCCGGACTCGCAGCCGGTTGTGGAAGACGGCCGAGACGAGGGGGCGCTCCTGGTTGAGCCGCGCCTCCTTCTCGATGAGGGAGGCCAGCGTGACCGCCGCGTGGACGTCCAGCCGGAGCCGCTCCGCCCGCGCCGCAAACTCCCGGGGGAGGGCCTGCTGAAAGCGCCCCACCATGAGGCGGAGGATCTCCTCCTCGCCCATGCCGCGGGTCAGGCGGTAGGTGTCGGGGAAGAGATAGCCCTCCAGCCGCTCCGCCGGGACGCCCACGCGCTCCGCGAAGGCGGGGTCGTGCACGAGTGCCAGGAACCGCTCCGTCTCCACCAGCCGCTCGCTCGCCAGCAGGCGGGCGATGTCCTGGGCGGTGAAGCCCTCCGGGACGGTGACCTGGTGGGTGACGACCCGCCCCGCCTCCAGCTTCCGCAGGATCTCGCGAAGGGGCATCGCGGGGTTGAACTCGTATTCCCCGGAATGCAGCCGCGTGAGCGACCCCTGGAGGTAGGCCAGCGCCAGGAACGCCCAGCTGCTCTTGATGATGCCGGCGCCCTGCAACGTTCGGGCGATCTCCTGCACGCCCGTCTTCGGCTTGATGTAGACGATGGTCGGTGGGGTCGCGGCCGTCCCCCGCGGCACCGGCGCGGAGTGGAGGAAGGTACGCACCCCCACGGCGGTAAGCAGGAGCATGACCACCAGGGGGAGCACCAACCGGAAGCGCTCAGACAGCGCCATCGTCGTCCATCCCCGATTCCCCCCAACCCGGATGGGATCGCTGGCGATCCAGGAACCCCTGCAGGATCATGGTCGCCGCGACCCGATCCACCAAGCCGCGGCGCGCCCGCCGCCGCACCCGGGCATCGATCAGCACCCGCTCGGCCGCCAGGCTCGTGAGGCGCTCGTCCCAGAGGTGGACCGGCAGCCCCAGTCGGTCCCGCAGGGCCTCCGCGAACCGCTGCGCGGCCTCGGCCGAGGCCCCCAGACTCCCATCCATGTTCCGGGGGAGCCCCACCACCACGGCCTCGACCCCCAGCCGCCCGACGTGCTCCGCGATGACCGCCAGGTCGGTCGGCTCATCCGCACGCGGAAGGCTCTCGAGCCCCTGCGCCGTGAACCCGAGATCGTCGCTCACCGCCAGGCCCAGCCGGACCGAGCCCCAGTCAACCGCCAGGATCTTCGCCACTCCCCTTCCCCCGAGGACGGTGGTCCGGGATCGGCCGACCGCCCGGACAAACCGTCGCGGTATTATAACATAAAGGCCAGGCGCCTCCGATACCTCTCCCGCTGCCGGAGTGCCGCACGATACACGACGGCCGGGAAGCCTCGCTCCCCGGCCGGAATCCGCCCACACCCTGTGCGGGCACCCGCACGATCCGTCCGCGCGACCCTACGTCCTCTCCCGCGCCCAGAGCATGTTGTACCCTTCCACGAAGGCGTTGACCGACGCCACGATGATGTCCGGCGAGGTCCCGGTGGCCACGACCCGGTTCCCCTTGGCGTCCTTCATGGTGATGGTCGTCTCCACTGTGGCATCGGTCCCAGGCGAGTTGATCTCCACCTGGAAGTCCACCAGCTCGAAGAAGAGCTTCCCGCGCTCTACGGCGGCGCGCTTGAGCGCACCGATGATCGCATCCACGGGGCCGACACCCGTGGCCGAGGACTGCACGCGCTCCCCGTCGAACGTGATCCACACCTGCGCCTCGGCCTTCCCCTTGAGCGAGGTGGCCACCTGGAAGTCCTCGACGGCGAGGATCGGGTCCGACGCGGACAGCGCCTTCAGGACCGTTTCCACGATGTACTGGAGATCGGCCTTGGTGACGCGCTTCCCCTTCTTCACGAAGTCGGTCACCAGGGAGGTGACCCGCTTGGCGTACTCGGCCGTCAGTTTCACCCCCAGCTCGGCCGAGACGGTCTCGACGACCTTCCGCTGGGAGGGGGTCTCTTCGAAGAGGCTGCGATCCCCCTCCTTGGCTCCCGCCGCCCGAATCTCGTAGAGCTTGAGCCTGAGGAACTTGTCCACCTCGGCGGTGGAGGGTTCGATGGTCGCGGGCGAGGGCAGGACGCGGAGTGCCGCCCTGGGATCCTTGAGGCCGTTCCCCGTCGCCAGGCACACCACCGCCTCGTCCGGTCGGATCCGCCCCGTCGTCACGAGGGATGTCAGCGCCGCGATGGGAATCGCCCCGGCCGGCTCCACGAAGATGCTCTCCAGGCGAGCCAGCTGCTGCTGCGCCTCCAGGATCTCCGCATCGCTCAAGATCACGCCGCACCCGCCCGACTCCCGCAGGGCGGCCAGGGCCTTCCGGCCGTCCACCGGGTCCCCCGCCGCCACCGCCGTGCAGACGGTGAACGGCTTCTCGACCGCCGTCACCTGCTCGGCCCCGTGCTGGAAGGCGGCGACAATGGGGGCGCACCCCTCGGCTTGCACCCCGATCATCCGCGGCAGCCGGTCGATCAGCCCCAACTCGTGGAACTCCTTGAAGCCCTTCCAGAGCGCCGCCATGTTGGTGCCGCAGCCCATGGGCACGAGCACGGCGGCGGGGGACTGCCAGTCGAGCTGCTCGATGATCTCGAAGGCCTGCGACTTCTGCCCTTCCACGCGGAAGGCGTAGTCCCCGGCCAGGTAGAACCCGTGCCGCTCGCTCATGGCCTCGGTGAGCCGCGCGGCGTCGTTGTAGGTGCCGCGGACCTGGAGGAGCCGTGCCCCGTAGGACAGGGCCTGGGCCAGCTTACCGATGGCCGTCCCCTCGGGCACCAGGACGTAGCAGGGCAGCCCGGCCACCGAGGCGTAGGCGGACACCGAGGCCGCCATGTTGCCCGTGGAGGCCACGCAGACCGCCTTGGCCCCCAGCTCCTTGGCCTTGGTCAGCTCCACCAGGCTGCCCCGGTCCTTGAAGACCCCGGTGGGGTTGGCCCCCTCGTTCTTGATGTAGAGGTGGCGGATGGAGAGACGCTCCGCCAGGCGGGTGCAGCGGTAGAGCGGCGTCCCGCCCTCGTTCATGGACACCACCAGGTCCAGATTCGCCAGGGGGTAGAAGTCGAGGTACTTGAGCGCCTTGACCGGCGAGGAGCGGAGCGAGTAGCGATTCAGGCGGGAGCGGATGTAGGCGTAGTCGTAGCGGACGTCGAGCGGCTGCCGGCAGTCCGGGCAGCGCGTGCTGCTCTTCGCCTCGTCCACGACCCTGCCGCACCCGATACAGTACAGCTCGTAGAAGCTCCCGTTCCGCCCGCCGCGTCGCTTCGCCATGCCGTCTGCCTCCTCTGGAAAAAGTGGCGGGAGTCTAGTGGCTCAGTGCTCCTCATGTCAAGGTGTTTCGGAGGCGCCGGCAGAGGTCACTCGTAACCGGCCTCGGCCAGCTCCGATTCGTCGAGGCCGAAGTGGTGGCCGATCTCGTGCAGGAGGGTGATGCGGACCTCGCGGCGGATGCCTGGCTTGGTGCGGGCGGCGGCCTCGATCGGCCGCTGGTAGAGGATGATCCGGTCCGGCAGGACGCTGCCGTACCAGCTCCCGCGCCGGCTCTGCGGGACCCCCTGGTAGAGCCCGAGAAGCGTTTCGTCCGGATCCTGCCCGGCCGACTCCAGCTCCTCGTGGGCCGGGGCGTCTTCGACCACGATCTCGACGTTCTCCAGGTGCCGCGCGACCTTGGGCGGCAGCGCGTCCACCGCCTGGGCCACCAGCCGCTCGAATTCCGCCCGACTCAGCCGCACCACACCCTCCGGAAATGACCAATGACCAATTGGTCATTCGCCCC
>Ga0315294_10007879_pt1 | contig 11695 bp, 9 predicted proteins | sample YL17G13_40_MG_FD_203626 | JGI IMG/M metagenome (GOLD analysis project Ga0315294, IMG submission 203626) | Sediment microbial communities from Yellowstone Lake, YNP, Wyoming, USA - YL17G13_40 | ecosystem: Environmental > Aquatic > Freshwater > Lake > Sediment | place: USA: Wyoming | collected...
CACAGCGATACTCCTTCCTCGCCTGCCTCAATGCCCAATACAGACTGGGCAAAACGCTTGTACCACAGGAGCGCGGCCACCACCTCCTGCGTCAGGCGCGTATACTCCGCCAGCGGGGCTGTCCGACTATGGTCGAGCAGATCTGCCTTTGTGCCAGCGCCAACCGCCTCGGCCAAGTGCTCAAGCAGGCGCTTATACGGCTCTTCACTGCGCGATTCGACAAAGGTTAATGCTTGGGCCAGCCCGGCAGTATGGATCAGCACCGGCAGTTTGTGGGCCATCGCCCCATATTTCTTGCGATTTACCTCTGACATGTTTTGAAACACGTCAGACACCTGTTCAAAGGCCCTGGTCGCATATTTCTGATCCCGGGTTTGCATCGTCGTCCTCCCCGCTACTCCATCTGGAGGCGGCACAGGCCGCGCCCCACTGTGGCTTTACCGCCCACCTGTACAGCCTGGCCCATCAGGCTCTGGAGCACTGCAAAGACCTCCTGGACAGCGGCCTTGACCGGCACGGCCACCGCCAGGCCGTACAGTATGGTTTCGGTCGGCAGCGCCTCCTCGTACCACAGGCCACCTTTCTGGACCGTCTTGGCATTTTCTTGGAGCTTGATGCGAGCGGTGACCTCGGTCGCTGTCTCCAGCAAGAAGCTCAACACATCGTCGTGAACCACACATAGGCGTCCGAGCAACATCTGTTGCCATTGAGGATCGTTGGGGAACACCTTGGAGCCGAGCCAGGTGGCCCACGTATTCACTGCCGGGTCGGCAACCGCATTCAGGTCCAGGTCCTCCAGGTAGACTTGGGATGTGTTACCGCTTGCGATGCTGATCTGGCAGGCGTCCTGGGCAACCTTGCACTGGTCCTCCGAGGCCGGGGAGGGAACAGACGTTGGCAGTCCGGCTGCCTGGGCGTCCTGGGCATCGCGCAGGAAACGACGGAGAACGTAGGGCGAGGTTACCCAGGCAAAGGTGCCGGCCAGGCTGCGGATGGGCAGCAACAACAGGCGTGCATCGGAGATTTGGGCCGATCCGGCGTGCTCATCGGCACGGTCTGTGTCAGGGCCAAAGACCTTTTTTCGCCTGTCCGGGTCGGTGCAGCTATCGCGGAGGACGCCCTTGAGCGACGAGCCGGGCACGAACGGCAGGCCGGTCGCCTTTTCGCGGGCGATCGGCAGGTCAATAGCCCCCACGCCCTGGCCTGTGCCAGCGTGAAGCGGCGAAAGAGCATGAACAAAGAACAAGCGCGCATTCATTGAGATTCCTCCTCAGAGTGTGTTTAGAAAAGCTCGCAAAACGTCGGTCTGGCCACCCAGCGGTTGGATCGTCTGAGCCTCCGCTGGGGTCAAACTAGCACTGACCGAAGGATCGTTGGGCGCATCTTTTAGAATCAGGCCGCCAGGGGGTGCGTGGGGTGCCTCCAGGAGAAGCGCCAGGCCCACTGCCTGGTTGGCGGCACAGGCAACAGGTCGCAGGATCAGAGGACTTGCCAGGCGCTCGCTCTCAGTTCCTTCGAGCGTCGTTTTCGGCGGGTCGCCGTGGTCTTTGAAGTGAAAGACGATCGGCAGCCCAAAAGCCGCGCGGGGGAACTTGTCAAGAACCGAGAGTGCACCGGTGTGCAGCCTTGCCCTGCGGCCGGTGAGCCGGCGAATGGCATCTGGCTCCGGCCATCGGCTGCGACCGGGCCGATTGGGTTGTGTGCCGGGGTTGCGGGCCTGGCGAAAGCTCTTGAGTCTGGCAATCAAATCCCGCCAGGCAGCCAAGGTGTTTGTTCCTGGCCTGACCTTGAATAAGATGTCCTGGCTCAGGTGTGGCACCCCATCCGGCCAGCGGCCGTCCACGACATGCTTCCGCAGCCCTTGCCGGATAAGAGCCTCTGCCCTGGCAGCCTGGGGCAGCGACGCCGGGTTGCCGTCAACGTGCGTACGGCACAAGGCGCCAAAGCCGCGCCGGGTGCGGGCACCCAGGCCGCCAAAGGTCTCCCAGGCCCACAGGGTTGCCTCCACTTCCTTCTGCTCCGCCTCAGGAAACGTGATGGTGACAGAGAACTCGACACCTTCCAGAACAACGGCTCCCGGCTTGTTTGTCAATGGAAAGGCTGCATACCCATACGGCGACTTGGGCGCTGAAATGTGGACCTGTTCACCTTTGCCAGTCCTGACGACGAATCGCTTTCCCCGGTTGATGACCTCCACGGTGACCTGAACCTTGGATGGCCTGGGCTTGGCCTCCGTACTGGACGCGCCCCACAACCGGTCTTCGGCCTCTTTCATGGCGCGTAGATCGCCGTTGTACCGCCCGCCGTGGCAGGCCCGCCACCAAAAGCGCAAATGGCCGCGAATCTCCGGGCCACGGATCACCGTCACCGGATCGGCCTCGGCCGGGATCACCCCGCCGCCAAAAAGGGGTGTGATCAGCCTGTACCGCCGTGTCTGGGCAATGAACCGCCCATCCGGGCGCTTTGTGGCCGGCGGTGGTGGAACGTTCGGTGGTGTTCTCATCGGTTTCACTCCATTTCTTCCAAGGCGCCAGACCAGGTGCCCAGCACAGCCAGGCCGAACCCGTCACGGCGGTCCTGCTCTGCATCGCTAATGCACTGCATCCACAACCCATCTGCCCACTGCGCAATGGCCGATAGATCGCCTTGCAACCGGAGAAACAGAACTGTGCCGGCCGGGGCCAGGCGGCGCGTGGGTTTGGGGCGCCCCCACTCCAGGTCCCAGCCCGACGCCACCTGGGCCCGCTGGACTGCCATAGCCACCAGCACAGGTGAGACCCCGGCACGTGGCTGGAGCAGCCAATCAGGATGGTGACCCTGTGCAAAATGCGCTGGCGTCAACAGCACAACCCGACAGGCTGCGTTTTGTATGATCGCATCCCGTACGGCCGCCGGGCAGGCCGGCGGGGTATCCTGGCTCTGACGCCAACTGACCAGCCGACGCTCGCCGCCCAGGGGCGCGAGGTCGGGATGGAGAATCCCATCTGTTATCACGGCCAATGCCAGGCGCTGCCGAGAGTGTTGGGTAAACTCCAGGCCGTGGGTCTGAAAGAGGGCCCCCTCCTCGGCCGTTGACGTGTCCGGACGGATGCGTACATGGGTGCGCTGCTCCGGCATCGGTCCATCGTGGCCCAATTCGGGTAGCGCGACTTCTCCTTCCCGCGGGCTGGTCAACCAATGGCTAAAGCCATCCCAGTACCAAAAGCGCGGCCCCCTCGGCTTGCGGGGGTCAGGCCGGGCCAGGCCCACCGGCTTAAGCCCGCCGGGCAGGTTGGTCTGAGCGCCTGACGGCAAGTGCAGTGGCACAAGTCGCTTGCAGATAGCCCGGTCCTTGTGCGGCGGGTCCAAGTCCAGCAGCAGGGTATCAGCCGGGGCGGGAACGAGCCAACGCCGGACGGCGTTGACCTCGTCTAGTTCCACCAGCAGGGGACCGCTCACAGCTATTCTCTTGACTTCATCAATACGCCGGACGTCAAAAACGCCGTCGGCGTCCCGACCGACTTGTGTGCGCACGGCGCCAGCCAAGGTCGAGGGAAAAGGAAAGGGAAGGGAAGCGGCGCGCGCACCAGGTGTCGGACCGAACGGGCGGCCATCACGCACGATGAGCGGGTCACGCGGTTCAATAATCCAGGTCGGCATGATTGTCCTCCTTGTCTAGCGGCAGGTCCGCCAGATCGGCTGCTTCGGCGAGGGTCCGTGCGACGATCAATTCGTCGGCAAGCCGATCTATCGCCACCCTGTCCTTGGCAATGAGTGCCTCCAAATGCTTTAGTGTGTCCTCGGCTATGGCCTCCCTGCCGTGCCTGGCCTGTTTACGCCGCAGGATACGCACCGCCTCAGCCCGCATCGCCTTTTGCAGTGTGTTGTCATCTTGACCGCCTTCTAGTTCCCCGAGACGCCGCACTAGGCTGTGCAGTTCGTAGGCCGCCCCGTCGGGAACGGCTTCCATGCGGTGCAATTGGATAAACAGCCGTAGCCGCTCGTCCACAGTGTTCCATTGGCCCGATACAGTTCGATCCACGCCGCTACGCTTGCTGATGGTAATGGCCAATGCATCTTTGCCTGGCTCAGACTTGGCAATCTTCTCCGCATTGCGGGCCAGTTCCAGCGCATCCGACAGCGGTTCCAGGTGATGGCTCACGGCAACGCCTACCGACAGGGTGGGGCTGCGGCCGTCCGCATCTCGAAAGCCCTGCAACGCCTTGCGAAAATCGTCAGCCAGCTTTCGGGCGCAGGCCAGCACCGTGTGCAAAGGCAGAAAAGCCAACACGTCGTCGCCGCCAGCGTACACCGGAGAACCATTGTAGGCGACGATCACGTCGGGCACCCGGGCTGCGAACTCGGAAAGCGCCTGTGACAGGCGGCGGTGATCTTGGATAGTTTTCTGATGGTCAATCACTCGGCCCATCCGGTCGCCGTCCGCCCTCAGCAGGGCATAGTAAGGAAGAGGACGACGGTCATCTGCTGTCTTTGTCAGGAATTCCTTGAGCGCCTTCTTGGCCTGGGCGAGCGCTTCTGGGTCGGCAAAGAACTCACTCAGGCGCCCCTCGAACAGCAAATGTCCGTCGTACGAGCCAAAAGCCGGGAGCGGGCTTCCAGGCACCTGGCTCAGGGCATCCTCAGCGATACCCATGTCCTTAAGAGCCTGTATATACCGCCCGACCTCCACCGCGGCCTTGTCGGTGATCCGATGTAGAAAAGGCAGTGCTGCCACGTGCGACGTACTGAAGAAACGGTCTCCTGTACCTCGTTGGCCGTGGCGTTTCAGCAGGCCCACACCACACAGCCGCTCTGCCTTTCCCACCCCATAGCGACGCCGCAGCGTTTCTTCACTCATCTGCCCCCGGCGAACTTGGTCATACACCGATTCCGGGATCACCGACTCACGCAAGCCATCCAGCGAAGACTTGGGGACATCTCGCCCCCAGATGATCGGCGCAAAATTGCGCGTAACCTTGCGCGCCACCATGATCGCCTCGATCTGTCTGCGCACCTGAGCATAATCGGCCGTGGGTGGGAACGGCAAAGCGGCCCAGTAGTACTCTACCAAGTCATCTACCTGCTGTTCAGCCACATGTCGCTCGAAAGAGCCCTGGATGTGGCCGTAAGCACTGTCCCTGATCTGTTGGAGACATTTGATCACAGCTTGCTGAGTGGCCAGAGCCATCTCTTCAGGCGGCTGTTCGATCACCGCCACGATCTTATTGGCTACGTTGAGAGCGCTTCCCGGCTGCAGTGCTGCGATCTCTCCAGGGGATGGAAAGATCAGGCTATCCATGCCGTTGCTCTCCGCTATGGTTCGGGCAGCCGTTTTCGATAGCTCACTCAAGAGCCACGATCCGAACCAGAGATCGCGACTACGCCGGGCACTGACTATGAATTCTTGCACTGGCCCCACGTGAACTAACCATAGATTTCGCATCCTGGCTCCTCCCCTCGTCTCGCTACAGGCTATCCTGAGGCAAAACCGCCCCACCCAGGAACAACAACGTCACCGTCTCTAGCGTTACCGCCAACTCGCGCATTGTCACCTCCGCTTTATACTATACCACCGGGCTCTTGCATTCTCAATGGAAACTCTTCTAAGAAATCTTGTAACTGATTCCAATGTCTCCTCCTTCCATCTGTGCTATACTGGTTCCGGCGTCTGAAAATACCGCCCGAACTTTTCGCGCAGGAAATAGTACGCTAAGCGCGCGTCAGGTGGCAGCTCCCAGGCATTGCGGCAGTGATCGAGTATCTTGGTCTTGTGCGCGTGCACCGTCCGCACGGTGACGCACAGCGCCTCCGCGACCTCCTGGGGGTTCTGACCGGCGGCAAAGGCCCGCAGGGTATCTAACTCGCGCGGCGTCAGTTGTTCGACTACCTGCCGGCAGCGCTTGCGCTCCGCCTCGTCCAGCCAGTGAGTCCGGGCCGCGACGACTTCTTGGGGCGAAGCCTGGGCCAGCGCGCGCAGCGGAGGAAAATAGGCGCCCCAGGGCGCCAGTGGGACCTCGATCAACTGCACGCTGTCACTCTGTGAGGCGTGCATGATGGCGCCGTCCCGGGCGCGTTCCAGAAAGTCGGGATCGGTGTACATGTGCCACAGGCGATCGCCGTGATCAAAGTGCAGCAGCGCCGTGCTCACCGCCAGCAGGGCCAGAATACGACGGCCACCGGAGATACAAACGTGCAAGTGTCGCCCTTCTGCCTTCAAATCGGCAATCAAGTGATAGATCGCAAGCCAGGCCGCGTTGGCCTCGGTCTCGTTGCGGATATCTTCCAGTCCGCCCCTGGCGTGACGAACGGGAAAGAAGCGCAGGCGGCACGGCCGGCCGGCATAAGAATCCTCGACAAACTCAGCAGCCAGACTGTCCAATGCCCCCTTTGTGCGCCCCGAATCTCGCGGCGACAAATGGATCACAATCACTTCCTCGATCGCTGCGCCTTTTTCGAGCAAACCATCCAGGGCAAACGTAACGACCTGCGGCTGTCCACCCAGCGTCACAATCATCGTACTACGATTGGATTGCGGCATCTCTCTGCTCCCCTTCAAATCTCTCAGCGAGGTCAAGCGAAATGGATCAATTCCCGGCTGTCTTGATCGGCGGACCGCCGCACAGCGGCAAATCTGTGCTGACCTACAGCCTCACCCGCGCCCTGCGCCAACGCCGAATACAACACTATGTCATCCGAGCCGCCCCTGACGGAGAGGGAGATTGGGCAAACGAGGCCGACCAGGCCCTCGTGCGTACCTTGCGCGTCAAAGGCGATTTCACCCAGGCCTTCACCGACTCCATCTGCGAGAACCTGGCGAAACGTCACCTGCCACTCATCGTTGACGCCGGTGGCCGGCCCACACCCTATCAAGAGCGTATCTTTGACTGCTGCACCCACGCTGTCCTCTTGACCCCCGACGCAGACACGCTGGCCTGCTGGCGTAGTATCGCCGGACGGCACGACGTCCCCATCGTGGCCGAGTTGACCTCCCGCCTGCAAGGGGAGCAGTCCATCGTTCCCACAGCACCGATCCTGCGCGGCACGATCAGCGGCCTCGAGCGCAACAAAACGGTGGCAGGCCCCACGTTTGACGCCTTGGTTGACCTCCTGGCCAGCATCTTGTACTACGACCCCGACGAATTGTATCGCTTCCACGAAAGGCGCTGCCCCATCGAGACCGTCATCCACCTGGACCGCCTGGCGCACACACTGAACATCCCGATGGATGGCGGCGAAGTGCGTTGGAAGCCTCAATACGTGCCCCTGGTGCTCGATTATCTGCCGGAGAAAACCCCGCTGGCCCTCTATGGACGTGGAACCAATTGGCTCTACACGGCAGTGGCTTTGCTCGCATCTCCAGCGCCTTTCGCGCATTTCGACCCCCGGTTGGGGTGGGTCGAGGCCAGGCCGCTGTCAATTGGGCAACCGAGCGCCGGGTATCCGCTGCAATTTCGACTTCACCAGTCGCCCGATTACGTCCACGTCGAGGCCTTACCCCAGTCTCCTTACCTGGAATACAATGAGCTCAATGCTTTGCGCATCCCGCCTCTTTCCACCGGGTTGGGCGTCATCCTCAGCGGTAAGATTCCCTACTGGCTCTATACCAGCATCGCCATCAGCTATCGGGATATTCCCTGGATCGGCGTCTACCAACCCCAATTGAAGTGTGCCGTCATCGCTTACTCGACCGACCCGGCATACTCTGTCGGCGGCTGCATCCATCTGCCGACTTGAAAGTAAGCGTCATTCTCCATCCTCCATTCTCCATCCTCCATCCTCCATCCTCTATCCTCCCCCCGTCCCCTCCTGGTCCGCCCGGCGTAGCGCCCGCGCCAGCAGCGCGTAGGCCAGGAACTCGGCGTCGCGCTCCGGATTCACGAGTGAATCCACAATGGGCGTCCGCGCCGGATCCTCACCGGCCAGCAAATCCCTCGTATTCAGTCCATCTGCCAGGGTGGGCGGCAGCAAGGCCAACGTCTCCGCCACGGCTTTATCCGCCCCCGGAGCCAGCACGTAGTGCCGGTACTCGCGGGTGAACGCGCCGTGGTGGCGGGCGATGGCCGTGAAGGCGGCGTTGAACAGCAGCTCACACTCGTCCACCGCCGTCGCCAGGAGTTGCGCCACGGCGACCGCGCCCTCGACGGCGTGAGGCGGCTTTCTCCCCAGCGCCTGCTGCTCCTCCCGGTGCCGTGGATCGGTCGGGTCGAAGTCGGTGTGGGCATAGAATCCTGCTGGGGCGGGTTTTCCGATGGCTTTCTGGTAGCGCACGACCCAGTTCTGCCAGCCGCGGTTCAGTTTGCCCACGTCGTGGAACATGATGACCAGGTGGGCCGCCCGCTCCATCACCCCAGACGGCCAGCCGCACACGTGCTCCAGGCGGGCTGCTGCGCGCGCCAGTTCCGGCCAGGCGTGACGCTGGAAAGCCTGGTAGACCCGCCGCACGTGTTCGACGTAGCCTTCCAGCCGGTAGGAGTAGCCGCCGCGCGGCGCGTCTTCCCACGGCGGGGCCAGTTTGGCCCGGTAGCCGGTGGACCGGTCAGGCACAAAACCCAGGTCGGAGTCGTAACCGGCCAGCGCCGGATGCACCAACACCAGCACAGAACCAGCCACGTCGCGCCTGTCCTGCACCGGCAGCCAGCGATAGGCTGATTGCCCGCCCTCCTCTGTGTCCTCCAGGTCCTGCAACGCCTGCACCCCGTAGCCCTCAATGTCCAGGTCCCACACCCGTTCCAGCCACCTGTCCACCAGGCCGTAGAGCACGCTGGGATGCAGGCTGAAGGCTTCGGCGGCAAAGGGGCGCTCGAGCACGGCCCGCGGATCGTCGTGCACCACCACCAGCCGCGACGACACCGCGCGGACCAGATCACCGGCTTCGCCGGAAGATTGCCCGTCCATTACGCCGTTCATCCTGTACCGGTGCGTCTCCTGAGTAGCGATCAGGCCCTGGACGATGGCGCGGTCGCGGGGGCCGTGGGCGGCGCTGACGACCGCCTGCTCATCGCCGAAGGTGAGGGCGCAACTGTGGCGTGCCTGAAACTCGGCCAACGTGCGAGCGATTTCCTCCTTCTGCCCGGCGTAAGGGGACACACGCTCCCGCAGGTCAACCATGTCGCCTTCTGCATCGAGGCTCCCGGCGTAGATGAACACGTTTCCCTCTTCGCCTGCGTAGCGGGCGCAGCGGCCGGCCCGCTGCAAGATAGCGTTGGCCGGGGCCAGTTCGGTGTGCAGGGCCTGGCAGGTGACGTCCAGCCCCACCTCGATTACCTGGGTGGCGACGGCGATCCAACTCCCAGTCCGGTCACCGTCCTTGCCGAACACCTCGCGTATCTTGCCTTCGATACGCTGGCGGTCTGCCGGCAAGAAGCGGCTGTGGAGCAAAAGCACCTGGGCGTCGCCCCGGTCGGGATGATCGCGCAGCGCCTCGAACAGGGCTCGAGCGCGGTCCACCACGTTGCAGACGACCAGGGTACGGCTCTGGTGCTGCGCCAGCACCGCTTCGGCGCACAGTGGCCCACCGGCCACGTGATAACGACGGGTTTTCTGCTGTGAAGGCAGCGCTTGCATGGCCTGGCGGGCTGCATCGTCCTCGGGCACAACGACGGCGCCCAGTGCATCGGCCAGCCCCCCCAACATCTCGCTCGAGAAGGTGGCCGTCATCAGCAGAAAAGGTGTCACGCCACGCAGCATCTTGAGCATTTCCAGCGTGGTCGGCAGCGTCGAGACGGGATCGAACAGGTGAAACTCGTCGCAGACCAGATATGAAGCGGCCACCGCGCCCGCGTTCAGGTTGCTCAACCGGCGCGGAAGGCTGTAGGGGCACAGCAGGAAACTGCTCAATACCTGATCAATCGTGGCAAAGGTCAGTGTAGCAGACAATTCACGGTCGTCGGCTTGCTCGCCGGTTTGGATTTCTACGCGGATGCGATCATCACGCCCCGCGCTTCTGACCTTCTTCCTGTATTCGTCCACAAACTGGTTGGCCAACACGCGCATCGGCACGGCATACAGGCACTTGAGAGGAAAGTCACGCCTGTGTTCAATGGCTTCGAGGAAAGGCAGCAGCGCGGCCATCGTCTTACCCGCGCCGGTAGGCGCCTGGAGAATCACGTTGCGTCCGCCCAGGAGCAATTCCGCCACACGTCGCTGAAAGGGATATGGGTTCACGATTACCCTCCCCCAAAGTAATCGGAAAAGGTCTGAGCCAAGGTATCGGCCCCTTCTGGACTGCCCCTATTGACTTGCCAGCCATAGGTCTCTGCCATTCGCCGCGCCTCGCCCGCCATTTGCTCTCGCAGCGCTCCTGGTTCCACCACCGCCACGTCCGCGCCCCAGCCCCGGACCCACGGCAGCATCTCCTGGGGTTCGGCCACGCGGGCGCGCCAGATCAGGCTGCCGTCGGCCTGCTCCTCGATCTGCTCGCTGCGGTGCCAGCGCGTCTCGCGCACCCGCCCCGCCACTCGTGGGTGGAAGCGCAGCACGACCTCCACCGGCTCCGCCTCCGTGTACCAGATGCCCCACGCCTCGGCCAGTAGTTCGCGTGGGTCAAAGTCGTCGGGGATCGTGTAGGACCGCGCGGTCAACTCGATGCGTTGGATGCGTTCCACCTTGAACGTCCGCACAGCCCCTGGAGGCTCCCGCCACCCGATGACGTGCGTGGTCTGGCCGACGGCGTACGGTTCGATGAAGTAGGGAGCAAAGTCGTATTCGTCCACCCGCCCCCGCTCGTGCCGGTGCCACAGGTGCACCATCCGCCCTTGCGACCACGCGCGCGTCAGCGTCTCCAGCACTTCCAGGTACACCGGATCGTGACGCCGCGCCTCGTCGTCCATCACGTCGGCCGAGGCCGCCAGGTGGCGGGAGATCAGCGGCGCCAGCCGTTCCAACGCCAGTCCCAGTTTGCGCAGCGCCGACGCGGCGTGGGGGTTGTGCTTGTCGGTGCGGGTCGTCATCAGGCGGGCCGCCAGGTGCAAAGCCATCGCCTCGTGCAAGGTCAGGCGCACGCGGGTCAGGTACTGATCGCGGTCAATGGCCAGCCTTCCATCGTCGGTGTCGTGGATGGAGAACCGCCCCAGGTCTGGCAAGTAGCGGTTGATCGTCGAGCGGTTAACACCCAGCCGCCGGCCAATCTCTGCCTGGGTCAACCCTTCGGGATGTGCCAACAGCAGCACCTCAATCTGCAACAGCCGTTCCGCCTTACCAGCCGCTCGTTCCATGCCTCATCATCCTTTCAACCCCGTTGCATCCTCCACGATTGTACCACATGCAAACCGCGAATTCCGCAACAAAACACATCAACTCTCCATTCTCCATCCTCCATCCTCCATCCTCCATTCTCCATCCTCCATTCTCCATCCTCCATTCTCTCACTCCCCTCCCCGCCTGAATAGACTCAGAAGCCCCCGCTCGTCCTCGATCAACAGCACGCCCCCCTCTTCGAGCGCCGGCAGGTCGCGCTGCACCGTCGAACGGGGAACCCCCAGCAGCCGCGCCAGTTGGCTGGGCCGAACCGCGTCGGGGTACTCCGGGATCAACTCCTCGTACTGCTCCAATCGTCCTGCATCGGGCCTACGTCCCACGGCACACCTCCCTGTAGATGGATTTGCATCCATCCTACCAGGGAGGTGTTGCGAGTACGGCAACGCCCCCATCGCAACGAAAGGGGTGGATTGGACGAAACAGACAGGCAGACCGCCGGCATGCTGCAGCCTGCCTGCAA
>Ga0315294_10007881_pt1 | contig 11694 bp, 11 predicted proteins | sample YL17G13_40_MG_FD_203626 | JGI IMG/M metagenome (GOLD analysis project Ga0315294, IMG submission 203626) | Sediment microbial communities from Yellowstone Lake, YNP, Wyoming, USA - YL17G13_40 | ecosystem: Environmental > Aquatic > Freshwater > Lake > Sediment | place: USA: Wyoming | collected...
GGGACGGACGTCATCGACGTCCTTTCCATTCACGGCGCGGAGAACGAGGCCGATCTCACGGACCAGCGGGTTTTGGGCGCCTTTGAAAAGCTCAAGGCCGCGGGAAAATACAAATTCCGCGGCCTGTCCTGTCATTCCAACCATCAGCGAGTGATCAAAACGGCCGTGGAATGCGGCCTTTATGATGTGGTCCAGCTGGGGTACAACGTCTTCGACGTCCAGGAGGCCGAGACGGATGTCAAGACGTATGAAGACTATCTCGGCCAGAGCGGGATCAAGGACCTTATCGCTTTCGCCAAGGCCAAGGACGTGGGCGTCATCGCCATGAAGACGCTGAAAGTGGGAGGACGGCGCCAGGATTTGGCGAATTACAAAACCGGGACGACCTCCATCTTTCAGGCCATGCTGAAATGGGCTCTCGAAAATAAGAACCTGACCGCGGTCGTCACCGAGATGTTGAATTATGATCAGATGTGGGAAGATCTGGCCGCCGTCGGAAGCTCGCTGTCCGCCGAGGAAAGAAAATTCCTCTTTTTGCACGTGGCCGAACACGCCAAAGACTACTGCCATATGTGCGGGACATGTCAAAAAAATTGTCCTTCCCGAATCCGGACCACGGACATTCTAAGATACCTGGCTTATGCAGAAAGCTACGGGAAGACCGCATCTGCAAAAGCTCTGTACGCCCAGCTCGCCCCGGAGCAGACGGCCTTGGCCTGCCGGGATTGCGGGGCGTGCAAAAAAAACTGTCCTTACGGCGTGGACGTCCGGAAAAGGATCGCCGACGCCCACCGCATCCTTTCCACATAGTTTTCCATGACCACGTGTTCTTCATCAGGTTCCCGGCCATCGCAAGAAATGCGTATGGCAAAGGCACGCTCACTTATGAAGGCACGAAGCTCTCCGACAAGCTCCAGGAAAAGCTTATACGGGAGACTTTAACGCTCGCAGGGATCTCCCTGTCCGACAGCCTCCTCCCCGCCCCGGTGAAAGTGAAGCATGCGGAGTCCGCAAACGGAGAGCCGCTCCATTTCTATTTCAACTTCTCCGGCCAACCGCAGACATTTAGCTATAACTATGAAAACGGCCTCGATCTTCTCGCCGACAAGCCCATTAAAAAAGCCCAGAAAATTACCCTGGCCCCCTGGGATCTTATCTTCGTCAAGGTTCGCTAAGCGCGCTTGTTTGGCCCATACAGTAGCATGTCTCTCCTAAAAGCCGATGATGACTCCCGAGAACCCAAGGAGTAGGATCTCTTAAGATCATGCTATGAATGGAGAAAGTCGTTGAGAGTGCCGGATTGTTAATTCGACCTTTTTGGAGGCGCATAGAACGTGTCCGGATTGGAGGTATAGATGGCGCCCGCGAAGATCTCCTCATTGCCTCCGGCGAACTTCTTCGGGTTTGGCGCTCCCTTGGGCACGAGGACAAGCTGGCTTTTCATGCTGCGCTTGAATAAATGCTGATCATCGGCGGCCTTGAAGTAGCAGGCATTTCGCAGAATAAACGGCTTCCATTCGCCGCAGGTCGCAGCTCCCACGCTGCAGACAACCGGTCGGTCTGATGCTAACGCCGCCTGGAGCTCGATGCCGTTCAGAGGAACGCCGTCCAGCTCGCCGATGGCTCCGTATTGGCCGTCGGCCAAGACCCACTTGTGGAGCTGATCGAGCCAAACCTCGGCGACGGAGTGGGCTTCGCTCCGCGTCTCGACGTCGCGAGGCAGCAGGTTGAGCACGCGGGCGGGCATGCCGTAGGCTGTAGCAACGCCGGCCAGCACGATGGCGTACTCACGGCAGATGAAGCGGCCGCCTTTCTGGGCTTCGCGGAGAATCGTGAGCGGATCGGACTTCGAGGCCATCTGGTTTGGGCTGTGCTGCCAACGGGTGCTGACCCAGCCTGTCAGCCGTCGCAGTCGCTCATAGTCGTCTTTGGCGCCTTCCAGTACGGCGTCTATCGAAAACTCGCGCCGCATCTCGAGGAATTCCTGGGCCTGCGGGCTATCGAACAACTGTTGGAACTTCGGCGCGGGCTGCGTCCGGTCCCACAACAAGGGCGTGGGGCCGTATTTCGCTTTCAATCCTGCGAGCAGCGACTTGAAACGGGGATTAGCGCGAAGCGAATCGAAGTCTGTATCATTGAGGTACCTAGAGTAGTCCGTGAAACCGGCATCGACGGCCTCGCGAATGGCCGCTAGGGCCGGCTCCTTCTGTCCCGCCAGTGCATGGACACAAGACTTGTTGTAGAGAACGCTCGCCAGAGCCTCGCGATTGCCTGTGCGCTCAGCCAGCTTGAGCTGCTGTTCGATGACGCGCAGGGCCTCAGGCCAGTTCTTCTGGGTGTAGTAGCGCGCCAGCTCAGCACTGGATGCACGCCACTGTTCCTCCAGACTCTGCCCCAGCGTAAGGATGGGAGCGCAGAGCAGCGCCAAAAGCAGGACTGTGAGAAGCACGCGTTTCGTATAAATCATAGTTTGGTCCTCCATCGACAAGAATTCACCCATAACATCCTTTGTATCTATATTTATATCGGCCTTCTCTGAGTGCTACGAAAGAAAAACAAAAAAGGTTTACACCTATTTTCGAGATATTTATTAGCCCGAGGAGCATAATATTTACTTGGATATGCGTTAGAGTGTGCCAGTAAAGCTTTCCCGCTTCTCCATCGTGAAAAATAAGGCATCCGTCAATAAAAGCCTTCAAGACGGAGAACTCGTTCGCTCCCTTTTCTTGACTTCATTTCCTCAATGGAATTAATATTCTACCGATGGAACGCGATCCCGAGCCGACGAACAAAGTCTACGGCATCAGCTTCCAGCTGACTCTCATCGCCGTCAAGCGACACGGTCCCTGGATTATTGCCGATTTGAGAGGTTGACAGATTGGTTTCGCCACGACCAGGAATCCACGAAGCAGACTTCTGTAGCCAGATTGCTTCGCAGGTTAATCAACTTGTCCAGGCTGGCGAGCCCATCTCACCGATTTCCGAAGCCCGCGTGGAGGGCTTTGGTACGGGAACCGAAAGGCGGAAAAGGAAGGATCTCCGCTTCTTCGACACCCACGGAAACCTTATCCTGTGCGGTGAAGTCAAGCTTCCGGGAACGCCTGAAGGCCGCTCGCCATATGATGCGAACCTATGCGGGGACGCCGAGCAAAAAGCGGAAAACGCGAACATCCGGTTCTTTTTCACCTGGAACGTCAACAGGTTCGTCCTCTGGGATCGAAGTCTCTGGGACCGACCTTTCTTTGAACGGAGGGTTCGTGAATGGCAACTCGAAAGGACGCTGAGCAGTCCGGGAGACGTGGCGGTCGAGGATAACCTCAAATTCATCAAGAGCCGTTTTCTGCCGAATCTGCTCCGAGATGTCGCCGATATCATATCAGAGCGCCGTGAGGATTGGTCTTTTCCGCCTGATGACATCTTCATCAGGTCCTTAGAGAGCCACTTGGAGTGGCCCGTCCAGTTGCTTGGTTCCTATATTCTTGACCAGTCTGATCGAAGCAAAGCCTTCGGCGCGCGCGTCGAGCAATGGATGCTGGAGCATGATTGGATTTTCGTCAGGAATCAACCCGAGAGCTGGATCAAAGCCGTGGAAAATATGGCAAAGACCCTAGCTTATGTCTGGTCCAACCGGCTCATCTTTTATAAGGCTCTCGTCGCCAGGTTTCCTAACCTGCCTCGTCTCGAATTGCGGCGAGCGGTTAAAACCGCGGCAGATGCCGTTGCGGCCCTGAATCGCCTCTTTCATCGCGCCGTCGAACGAAGCGGCGATTATGAACCTCTCCTGATGCCCGAAGCAAGGGACTGGGCAACCTCCCTCATTTTCCAGCCTCCGAAAGCGATTGATGGTTGGCGAGGGCTTCTCAGCAACGTCGCCACCATCGATTTTTCTGAAGTCGCATCAGATGTTGTCGGCCGCATATTCCAGAAGCTTATCGGGCCGGAGGAACGACATCGCTACGGTCAACATTTCACGGGAGATGACGTCGTCGACCTCATCAATAGCTTCTGCATACAGGAAGCTCAGGACGCCATCCTCGACCCCGCCTGTGGGTCAGGAAGTTTCCTTGTTCGGGCATACTATCGCAAACGCACTTTGGATCCGAGCCGCATTCACCTTGAGCTGATTTCCGAACTCTTTGGCTGCGACATCGCCCTCTATCCCGCTCACCTGGCAACTCTCAACCTTGCGGCCCGGGAAATCAACGATGAAGCGAATTATCCTAGGATCGTGCGGAAAGATTTTTTTGATGTAGCCCCTGATCGGCCGTTTTGCTCGATACCCGAGCAGCCCCCGAAACAGCGGAATATAATGCTCCCCCAGCTCGATGTGATCGTTGGCAACCCGCCTTACGTTCGACAAGAGAAAATCGAGAAAGAGCACAAAGAACGCTATTCCGCGATTGCCTCTGCCGCATGGCCCGACCTGAAATTGAGCGGGAGAAGCGACCTCCACTGCTATTTCTGGCCAGTGGCTACTCGGTTATTGAAGCCCGACGGATATTTCGGCTTCCTTACGAGCTCATCATGGCTTGATGTCGAATACGGATTTGAACTTCAAGGATGGATTCTCCGCCATTTTCGCATTCTCGCGATCATGGAGAGCGCTGCGGAGCCGTGGTTCGAAGACGCGCGCGTAAAAACGTGCATCACCGTCCTGCAGCGGTGCGATAATGAGCTGGAACGCATGCCGAATAAAGTCCGATTCGTGCGTTTTAAACGCGAGTTAGCAAATATACTAGGCACGCGGGACGAGGTTCTGCGCCCGGCGGCAATTGATGCTCTAAGAGGGCGCATCCTGGGTGTGGAGGAAAATTATCAGGATCAGGACCTTCGTATAATCATAAAGGCACAAAAAGAACTCTGGGATGATGGAATTCGAGCTTCGGCGATTCTGGCACACAGCCAAGACGCGTTATTATCAGGGGAAGCCACAGAGGAGGATACTGCTCAAGCTAGGCCGCAAAAGAAGTTTCAGATACGCGCGGCTCCACGCGCTCAGGAGGGTTTGCAGGCCAAGTATTGTGCAGGGAAATGGGGAAGATACCTTCGTGCGCCGGATTTCTATTTTGAGGTCATGCGGAGGTTCGGGAAGCGCTTCATCCCGCTCGGGGAGATTGCCGATATTCGTTTTGGCGTAAAGAGCGGATGCGACGCGTTCTTCATGCCGAAGGATGTAACTAGGCGGATGCTCGTTTCGTTTACAGATGAGCGGGAATTTCGACGCCAAACAGGCGGGGCACCCCGAAAAGAAGTCGAAGCTGGGAGGCTGAAAATCATAGAAGCAGGAGACGGGAGCGTTCATCCGATCGAAGCCAAGTATATAGCACCGGAGTTGCATAGTCCGATGGAGGTAGATCGACCTGTCGTCCGAGCAAAGGACTTAGACCGAGTGGTCCTTCTGGCCGGTGAGCCGATGGGAACGCTCAAGTCCAAGGCCCCTTGGGTCTGGCGCTATCTCCGGTATGGAAGCGAGGCGACATTTGAATCATCGAAGTCGCGGCCTGCTCCATTGCCGAAGCGGTCGACCATCGCCGCTCGAGAAACATGGTACAATCTAAAGGACTTAGTCAAACCCGGAATTGCGTTTTGGCCAAAGGCACAGCAATATCGCCATATAATTCCTCAAAATCCTGATCGAATTATCTGCAACTGTAACCTTTACGATCTCGCCGCATATGAACTATCTACGATCGAGAAGATATCCCTTCTTGCGATATTAAATTCGACCATTGTTGGCTTATTTAAAACATTCTATGGACGATTCGCGGGCACTGAAGGCAATCTTAAGACCGAAGTGGTCGACGTCAATCTCATGGAAGTGCCGGATCCGAGAGGCATTCCAGCGATCGTTGCTACGAAGCTCGAACGCGCCTTGGCGCATATGAGTCGGCGTGAAGTTGGTCGACTGGTCGAAGAGCAGCTCATGGATTGCCACGATCCCGAACGGGCTAGGCAGATTGGCAACGGCCCAATAGCCCTATCAAAAGAATTATGTCGAGAAGATCGCCGAGCTTTGGACGATGCGGTCTTTGAGCTTTTGGGAATTCGAAGCCCCGAGGAAAGGAAGGAGCTGGTAAATCGGCTTTACGAAGCCACCGCGCGGCACTTCAGAGACATCAGGGTCGTTGAAATTGAGAAAATGGAACAGCGTTCGAAGTCTGGAAGCCGCAAAATTTCCGCAGACGAATTAGCAGAGGATATCTGGGACGCCCTTGATCTCGAGGACAAGACGCCGCTGAAAGAATGGCTCGAAGAACAGCAGGAATCTGACGTAAGTATGTCTATCCCCGAGGAACGTCCCGTCTTCTTTCCAGATAACCCGCTCTTTGAGCTGAAAACGGTTAGTTTCGGCAAAGACGGCAAGATCCGGATTGATTATCACTCTAAAGAACAAGCAGGCCTTGTTTTCCGCGTCGCGGAGTTCGGCCTGACTGCAGAGGCAAAAATGCCTTCAAGCCGGCGCGGGTGTGCTGATGTGCTAAAAAGGCTCAACGAACGATTCGAGAAAGCCCAAGCCCGAATCAAAGAGCTTGCTGAGAGCCGGACTTCGGACAAGCGGCTTCAAAACCAGCTTGTTGAGGCTTTGGAACGGTGGTACGTCCAAGGTCATAAACGATCAACACATGAACCTCAGCCTGCCGACTGAACCATTCTTGTTTACCATAGAAAAATCGTCGTCAGTATCATCTCCTTTTAGGCTTTGCTCTGAGACAGCTGTACTCACTCCAATCGATCCGTTCAGTCTCCCCATTTGAGTAAACGACTTCGCATTCGAAATATTTCGAGACATCACCCAAAAACCGTTCAACTCGCAAATCGAACTGCTTGATTTTTTCCTCAGCCACCCCCGCAGCCTTCAGCTCGTCGATTACCTCATGATAAGCTAAAATTCTAGAAATCTGGGCCTGACCATATTCCGTCTCGATAAGTTCACCTGCCGATGGTACGTAATATCTCAAACGCCGACTCATGGGATCCGCGTGCAAAGGAGAACGAACGTTCTGTGCCTTTTCTTTAGACGCGCAACCTATGAGTGTATTCTCAGATGGAACAGAGAATCGGCTGGCTTCATACAAGATTCTGATGCCGCACTTGCCCGCGGAGTTCACCGACGGAAATTCCGGACAGTTCGGCCGCTCGAGCAGGAGAGACAAGGTCCTCGGCTACCGCTTGGAAAGCTAGTCGTTTCAACCGGCTGGACGTCTCCTCCGGCAACGGCTCCCCTGGTTCGCGCATATGCCAGCTTTGCGCCCGGAGAAAGCGAAATAGGCTTGCGGCATATCCTTCGGTGATTATCCCCAGGTCTTTGGCTCGATAGATCCATTGCTGAATGCTCATGCCATATTTCCGCTTCAGAGTGAGGAGTTCAGGCAGCTCGAGTTTATGGCGTTTGGCTCCGAGCTCACGCCGGGCAACCACATCGGGGACAAGAAAGGCGCCGGAAAAGCGCCGCGCGGCTATTTCAGGATCAAGCCCTGCCGCGGGATTCATCACCAGATGCCCGAGTTCATGGGCGAGACTCGATCGCTGGCGGTCGCCCGAAAGCTTGGCTTTAACGACGATTACGGGGATATCGTTATTAGCCCAACAGGAGAAGCCGTCAAATTTTCCTTCTTGGCCTGGCCATTGAAAAATCTTTATGCCACTATCTTCAAGGAGTTCAGTCAAGTTCTCAATAGGGGCCAGGCCCAGGCTCAAACGGGAACGGATGTCCTTGGCAAAGTTCTCTACGTCCTCTAGACGTTCGATGGCTAGGAGATTCTTAGGGGAGTAAAGAAATTGGGCAAAGCGCCTTGGAGGGAAAAATGATTCGAGCTCCAGCCACCTTTCAATGCGGTCCTTAACTTGGGCCCGAATCGCCGCTAGATTCCGTTTTCCAAGCCCGCTGCGTTTCCGACAGGCGAGTTCACTTAGAGTGACGAGGCTACTCGACGGCCTAAAGAAATAGTCTATGGCTATCCCCAAGGCATGGGCGAGCGCCAAAAGGACTTCTGACCGCGGAGTGTCCAGCCCTTTTTCATATTTATAGAGGGCCTGGCGGGTCACGATTCCACGCGCGGCCGCGGCGAGAGTCGCCAGCGACCATCCCCGGGCCTTTCTCGCTTGTCGCAGGCGTTCTCCGAGTATAGTCATTTTTTTCTCCTTGGTTTACAAATATAATATATTTGATTATATTTGTCAACCGATTTTTGTTGCGACTTTCCCCTTTCTCCATTGTGAAAAATCATTCTCCCCGACAATAGAAGCTGTCAAGAAGAGACGAAAATAGCGTGTTTCGGCTCTATTTGCCCTGTGCCCTTCTCTCGAGAATAATGACCATCCTAAATAATGAATTACAAATTACACCAAGGAAGCCGGCAAAGGCCGGCAGAACCCAAAACGTGGGCGTCAAACCAGCCCATGATGCGCTCCAGGTCGCAATCACAAAGCCGTATGTGTTAAAATCAAAATATGAAGATCATCTGGGAAATCATGACTTTTGACGAACTCAATAAAATGGCCGAAGAACGGTTCGGCACTATGGTCAAGGCCGTCGTTGATATCGAAAAAGAGATCATGGCCGTTGACGCCGAGCTCCATGCCGACGAAGAAGCCGAGCTTTTGGAAAACGGTTCCAAGCAGGAAAACCTCTGGGGCATCAACATTTATCCTGAAATGCCGAAAGGCGAGTGGATCGAATTCGACTCCATGATCAATCTACGGCCGAGTCAGGGGAATCGGACGCGCGGAGTGGACAAACCTGAAATCCGGCAAAAGATCGTCGAAATCGTCAACAAGCTGGTCAAGAAATGAAATTGCTCCACCACAAGGATTTAACTTTGGAGCGCTGGCAAGAATTGTCGTTTTACGAACAGATGGCCAATATCGGAAGCGAGGTCTTCAGGACGATGAGCTGGCGGCAGAAGAATCCTCACTATAGTCAACTCGCCCTGGAAAGAGCGCTCGAGCTTTTGGATTTAACGCTTGAAGCCGCTGTCAAGTCAAAATCGCGGCTGAAAGAGCTCGCCCGCCTGAGGGAAGCATTGGTTGATTATTTTCTTTTTGACAATACTTTTCGTTCAAGCGATGAACATTGGCAAAAATATTTTGGCGCCTTCAATTACGCCGCGAAGAATCCAGCGGCTAAAAGATGAAGCGGAGGCGGCTTCTCCGCTCAAACTTTCCGTATCATCTCGGCCCAGCTTTTCGAGGGAACAGGAAAGAGAGGCTTCTAGCCTGAATTTATCGTAAGCCTCGAAAAAGACTTCGAAGGGCGGCGGGAATGTTCCGATCAGCCCGATAAAGATCAAGATCAAGGTGATCGTAAAAATCTTTTTGAAGTTCACATCCCGCTTCTTCCACCCCTCCTTCCTTCGAGCGCGGTGGTTTTATTTTTTCAGAAATGCGCCTTTGATCTCAGCCAGGCCGACGCCGAAGGCCTGCCGGGCGATTTGGTCCAGGGCTTTCTCATCGCCCTGAAAATGAATTGTCGTATGGATGTGGCCGAAGGTCTCCCCCGGCCTGAGCGCGGCCGCGGGCGAAGAAGATTCCAGCTCATAAAACGGGCCGAGGGGCTTGGCGCCTGGCGCCGGCGGGCCGTCGTTGTAGCTGTTCACGGCGTCCCCGCCGAAAGGATTGTCCTGGATCTGCCACATCGAATTCACATAATCCGTGACACCCTCCGGGATGGTCAGATGGGCGATCGTCAGGACCTGGTTGGCCGCATCATAGCCTCCCAGAAACGGCTTGGCCCGCTTGGGTGAGATCCCAATCTTGCTCCGGTATTGGCCGTCGCCGCTGAAGAAAAGCAGGCCATCCTTGATGACCAAACGGTCGGCCGGCACTTTGCCGAAGTAGGCATCGTTCACGACCGGGCCGAGCGCCTCCTCCGGTCCAGACTTGAACGGGATGATGATCGTCGTCGACGGAGAAGGATTGAACATGCCCAGGATCCAGATGGACAGGAGCCCCGTGTCCTTGGTCCATTCCTTCGTGCCCGTGTTCGTAATTTTATTGTCCGACTGGTAGGCCACCATTTTGACGCCCTGGGGCACCGCAAGCTCGAGGCCTTCCACCTCCTTCTCATCGAGCAGCCGGACGATGCGATTCAATTCCAGGTCGAACTCGGTCTCCGAATAATTGACGAGATGCATGGTCTTTTTGAAGTGGATCCGGTCCGCTTCCTGGGCGACGACATCATAGGCCCCCTCGTTGATCGGCGGCGGGGTGAACCAGTTGTCCAGGTTGAACGGCACGCCCTTTTTAAAGAATATCGAAAACTGGCCGCCTTCCGGGCCAAGCCAAAAACGATCCTCGCCGCCGAACGCGTTCATGTGGACGTTGTTCTGCTTGGAAGCGATGAACTCGCGGTTAATCCAGCCGAAGCTCAGGCCGTCCGGACCGCCCGCCGTGCTCGTCATAACCCGGCCCTGCAGGTCCGGGTTGACGGCAGCCTGGGCCAGGATATTTTTCCCGGTCAAAACAACAACCTTGGTGTGCTGTTTGAGGAAGGCCACGTCATCCTTGAACATGATGCCTTTCGGTTCCTCCTTGACGGCCTTTCCGCAGCCTACCGCCAGAGCCACAATGAGCAATAGCGCCAAAATTGAATATTTCATTTAAGCCTCCGACCTTTTTAATCCCTCCTAATTCCCTAGGGGGGTAATAGAATACAAATCTTTATTCTTTGCTCCTTCTATTCCCCCCTTAATTCCCTAATCCATTGGGGGGTTTAATAAGTTGGTTCTCTTCCATTTCGTGTGGGTAGAAAAGGGAAACGATAAGCTCAAATCTTGATTCTTCCCTCATGCTTAAATTATTCTACCTCGATCTTCCTGATTGCGCCCACTTTTTTTGAAGCGCCGGGTCGGCCAGCATCTTGATCAGGACTCCGCCGACCACGGGCCGCGCTTGGAATCCCGTTTTTTTCGCATTGTTCGCCCAGTACCAGTCCGTCATCGGCACCCGGTCCGGCGTTTTGTTGAGGAAATCATATACCGGCTTGAGAAGCGCGGCAAAATCGTCGGCCGATTCGGCCAGCGTGGCCGTCCAGAGGATCCAGTCGAGCTTGGTGTATTCTCGCCTATTATCCAAGGGTAGGCCGAAGGCAAGCTGGACCTTTTTGTAAAAAGCCATTTCCTTGCGGGCGACCTCGGGCGGAAAAAGATTGAACCCAAGGATTTTGTCCCAGACCAGGTTATACTTCTGACTCCAGGTGCCGGGCTTGTCAAACGCCAACCGGAAATGATCGCCGTCATCGGCCTTTTTGACCCATTCCAGGGCAAAATCGGCCGCGGTTTTTCTATAAACCTGAGCCTCGGCTCTTTTACCTGTCATCTCGCACAGATACGCATAAGCCCTGATCCCCAGGATGGCTTTGATGGAAAGGTTGGCGTTGTGGGCCAGATGGCCGGCAAAATCGTCGGTGCAAAGCTGATTTTCCGGGTCGAAGCCTTTCTCTTTCAGATAGCCCGCCCAGCGCTGGAGGAGCGGCCAGTATTTGACGGCGAAATCTGTTTTGTTCTCGACCTTGACCAGCCCCGCCATCATCAACAGCATATTGCCGCTTTCCTCGACCGGCATCTGGTTTTCCTCGGTCTTGGCCCCGCCTCCATAGACCTGGCCGTTGGCCTTGGGATAGGTCCCAAGGTCATGCGGCGCGAACGGAAATTTCCATTCCGGGCTCTCGGCGTACTCGAGGACCGGCTTGAGCAG
>Ga0315294_10007882_pt1 | contig 11693 bp, 12 predicted proteins | sample YL17G13_40_MG_FD_203626 | JGI IMG/M metagenome (GOLD analysis project Ga0315294, IMG submission 203626) | Sediment microbial communities from Yellowstone Lake, YNP, Wyoming, USA - YL17G13_40 | ecosystem: Environmental > Aquatic > Freshwater > Lake > Sediment | place: USA: Wyoming | collected...
AGGGGGGGGACGTGGCCTGCAGGCCATCCTTCTCTTTTTTCTGCTGTTCGTGCTCGGCACAGACCACACAGAACGTCCTGCCCTTGTATTCAAACATCGGGCAGCCGCAGGTTCTGCAGCCCTTTTCCAGCATCTTCCCCCCTTTGAGGAGATACTCCGCCATGATCTCGTCTTCCTTTTTTTCCACCATCGCGGTCACCGTCGAATCAATATTTAACCTATATATGGGGGTTCTGCATAATAACTACAGGTACGAGGTGTGGCACGATGCCGAACCCACAGAAGACTATCGAGAACTGTATCCTGATGCTGCAGCACATCATGGAGGACAGTAGTATCCCGAGGAATATCCGGCGCGTGGCGGACGAGACCCGCCAGCTGCTGGCAAACGATTCCAAGGAACTTGGGCTGCGTGCGGCTGAGGCAATCTCCAAGATCGACGAGATCTCAAATGATCCCAACATGCCGGTCCATGCAAGGACAAGGATCTGGGAACTGGTCTCCCAGCTGGAGACAATCCCGCTGGATTAATGAAAAGACGTTCTTCACACCACACATTTCTCTCTCGTTTTTTTCCATCATCACGTTTTCTCTTTCCACATTTGATCCTCCACGGGATCGGTCTATTGACCGGGAGATCGCTCCTCTGGGTTCATACCGGTATGGTGATAAATCCCGCGCCACCACATTTTTTTGCAGACCTGGGAAAACGGGCGCATTCTTCAGCGCACTATTTTATGAACCTTTCCTACAGACATACTGCTGGTACGTATCCTTTGCGGGTGTTTGCAGTCGATGTCCACGGTTCTGATTGTTGATGATGATCCGGAGATCTCCGATATTTTCAGGATTTTCCTTGAGAAAGAAGGCTACACGCCACTCATTGCAACCGATGGAAACGCGTGCCTTGAGAGACTGCAGCAGGACACGTGCGACGTCATTCTTCTCGATATCATGATGGCACCCATGGACGGGTGGGAAACGCTGACGCGGATCAAGACCAATCCGCAGACCAGCCCGGTCCCGGTCATCATGATCTCAGGAAAGTCCCTTGACGGGAAAGAGCAGGAAAAATATGGAGCCATGTTTTACCAGTACCTGATGAAACCTTTGCGGCGTACGGAATTGTGTGAGGCTGTCCGTCGTGCATTGAATTCAGGATAGGGCTTTTTTCACCTGCTCGTGTCAGGAAATGAACCTGTCATCATGTTCCGGAATGGTGTCGCCCGATACAAAGGGAAACGGGACACTGATTTAATTGTGAAAAAACCCTGAACCTAAATCTCTTACCTGTTTTTGCCAAAAAATTTTTGTCTGATACGCGATGCCGTATCAACGCACCGGAACACCCCTTTTGCCAAACTGACTTTCACACCCAGCCCATAGCCTTCCATTTCCCTTGATACCTGCTTCATCAGGATGGGAATTTTTAAGTGCTGCGGGCAGATCTTCTCGCATTTCCCGCACGTTTTGCACAACCCTGCGTAGGAAGTAGTACCAAGAATCCCGCCATGCCGCCCGAGATACACAAATTTCGCGGTACGGTCACGGGGGAAGAGGTGATGGGTATTGTAGAGGGCAAAGCAGCCGGGGATGTCGACACCCGCCGGGCACGGCATGCAGTAGCCGCAGCCTGTACACCCGACCTCCATCAGCCTTTGGTACGTATCCCTCACCCTGGTGATGAGTGCCAGTTCGTCCGGTGTAAGAGAGTCGGGGAAGGCCGATTCGGCAGCCCGCAGGTTCTCATCAATATGGGCCTCGTTGTTCATGCCTGAGAGGACGACGGTTACTTCAGGATGGTTCCAGACCCAGCGCAGCCCCCACTCAGCAGGAGAGCGTTTCAGCGGTGCTTCGTCCCAGATCGTTTGGATCGCTTCCGGGACCGGTCCCGCAAGGTTGCCGCCCCGCAGCGGTTCCATGACCATCACGGCAAGCCCTTGTTCTGCTGCATACCTGAGCCCTTCTGTCCCGGCCTGGTTGTGTTCATCGAGGTAATTATACTGGATCTGGCAGAACTCCCAGGGATAGGCATCGATGATCTCTTTCAATGTCGCTGTATTTCCATGGAACGAGAAGCCGGCGTTTCTGATCCTCCCGTCTTTTTTTGCGGCATCGAGAAAACCCAGCACCCCGAGATCCCGGAGTTTCACCCAGCCCGTGTCTGCCATGCTGTGGAGCAGGTAGTAATCGATATGGTCCGTGCGCAATGTCTGAAGCTGCGTAGCAAGAATCCGGTCCATATCCGCCCGTTCCCGCACCGACCATGGGGGAAGTTTTGTCGCGATCCGGACTTTGGCGCGGTACCCGCTTTCAAGCGCCATCGAAAGGACCTGTTCGCTCTTCCCAAGGTGGTATACCGGCGCTGTGTCGAAGTAATTGACGCCATGGTCAATTGCATAGCGTATCTGCCGGATCGCCCGTTCCACATCCACGCCCCCGGTCTTTGCCTGCGGGAGACGCATGCAGCCATAACCGAGAATGGAGAGCTCATCGCCGGTTTTGGGAACTTTGCGGTATAACATGAAACCCTCGGGCAGGTAACTGGCAGATCACCTAGTATGTCTGATCTCAAGGTATTCAAATATGAAAGATGCCAGCCTGCACCGTTCTATCCGGCACCCGGAAAAAAAAGCACCGGGCCGGGTATCCGGTGAAGAGTGGTTTTTTCCATAAACAGTTCATCAATAAAACTATTAAGAAAAAAAACTAATTTAGATCACGTGATGAATTATGAAAAATGACAGGCTGGACAGGGCTGCCGACGACCTGCTTACCATGATGCCATTTTACCATAAACATATCATGAAGACAGGATACGGCATCACAGGACTCCAGGCGGCACAATACCGGGTGCTTGGGGTACTCATGAAAGCAGGGACGCTCCCTGTGTCCGAGATCGGGCGGCGCCTCTATATCTCCAAACCATATATGACGGCGCTGATCGATACCCTTATCGAAGGCGGGCTTGTGCAGCGCCAGCCCGATCTGGCCGACAGGCGGGTGATCAATATCACCATCACAGAACAAGGAAAGAAATACCTGAAACAATCAGTCACCCTGTATAAAAAGGATTTGAAAGAACTCCTTTCCGTCCTTGGCGATACTGACCTTGAGGAGCTCTGCACCTCGCTTGAATCCCTGAAAGCAATCCTCGCAAAAATCCCGGACTGAGAGAGCCATGGACCCGCTGCCACACGACCGGAATGCAAACACGACAGCTCCGGAAACCAGAAAGGCAGGTGGCGCCAGCACCTGTTCGATACCGGATGGCGAGAGTATCATCCGGATCGATCATATAACAAAGGTGTTTGGGAACAACCGGACCGTGACCGCGGTCGATGACGTAACGCTCGATGTGAAGAGGGGGGAGATCTTTGGCCTGCTCGGTCCCAACGGGGCAGGGAAGAGCACCCTGATACGGATGCTGACCACCCTGCTCCGCCCCACATCGGGTACCGCATGTGTGGACACCTATGACATAGGGCGTGACCCGGAAAAGGTCAGGGCAATCATCGGGGTCTGCCCCCAGAACAGCACGCTGGACGTCGAGCTCACCGCGTATGACAACCTTGAATTTTACGGCACACTCGTAAACGTTGAGGACCGGATGCTGGATGACCGGATATGGCAGCTCCTGGACATGGCAGGACTCGCCGACCGGGCCCATTCACAGGTCAGTACATTCTCCGGAGGCATGAGACGGAAACTCGAGATCGTCCGCGCCTTTATCCACCACCCGCTCATCCTCTTCCTCGATGAGCCAACGATAGGGCTCGACCCTGAGTCGCGGCGCGAAGTCTGGCAGCAGATCTCGCTGCTCAACAAAGAGAACACGACGATCATCCTGACCACCCATTACATGGACGAAGCAGAAAAACTCTGTCAGCGTATCGCGTTTGTAGACAAAGGGCGCCTGATTGCGCTGGATAATTTGGACAACCTTAAACGATTAATCCCGGAAGGTGACCTGATCGACATCGGGTGTGACGGGATTGGCGAGGACGTGCTGGCGGCAATCAGGACAACAAGCCTGGTGAATTCAGTCGACGTGGAGGATAATCACCTGCATATATCGGCAAAGAACGGGAGCAGGGTGCTGCCCGCCATCGTTCTGATCTTCGAAAAGTTCTCTGTCCCCATGACTTCAATCTCGATCCGTTCCCCGTCATTAGAAGACGTCTTCATTTATCTCACCGGGAGAAAACTGGATGAGGGCGGGAATGGGCAGGCTCCACCGGCCGGCAGGAGGCGCCCGTTATGATCCGGAGCGCGATTGCCATATTCAAGCGGGATTTCAAGAAGTTCCTTGGCAACCCCTTTGTCCTCATTTTCACGCTCCTGATGCCCATCATGTACCTGGTGATCTTCGGCAACGCGATGGGAGGGACGATCACGCATGTCCCGCTTGCGGTGGTGCAAGAAGGACCGCCGTTTAACGAGACCCCCCTGTATGCAACCGCTGTCGCGGAACTGAACCATTTCCAGCAGCAGAAAGACCAGCCCCAGATGTTCGACATTACGGTATATTCAGACGAAAAGACGGCCAAACAGGCCCTTTCCGAAGCGAAAACCAGCGGTGTGGTGGTATTTCCCTCTGAACTATCACGTGACCATGCGGTCCGGCTCTACGTGGACAGCTCGGACTATATGACCCCAACTCTCATCGAATCAGGGGTAAGGGCTGTTCTGGCGATGAGCGGAGCAACCAATCCGGTGCAGGTCAATAGAATTTTCGGGGATATCAAATATATCCAGTTCTTCGGCGTGGGCGTGATTGTCATGGCAATCTTCATGACCACCATGATGGGGGGAGGGATTGCACTCATCAAGGACCGGGAGATGGGGATCCACGAGGGGTACCTGGTCACCCCAGTCAAACGTTCGAGCATTATTGCCGGGATGATCTCGAGCGGGACGGTCAGGGCATTTCTGGCAGGTTTCATCATCTTCATTGTCGGCGTTCTCATTACCGGCACCATGATACGGAATCTGGAAGGTTTCCTGCTCGTCATCATCGTGATCTTTATCGCGAGCCTTGGGGTGACGAGCCTCATGGTGTCCATTGCCTCACGGTTCTCCAACCAGCAGGAGTACGCCTCCACCACGGCGTTCTTCAACCTCATCCTTTTCATGACATCGGGGGCATTCTACCCGACCATCGGTATGCCGGACTGGCTGCGCTGGATCACCCTCATCAATCCTGAGTGGTATGCGGTGCATGCGTTACGGAGCATCATCCTGCGGGGGCAGGGGCTTGCCGTGATCGCGCCTGATATCATTGCACTCCTTGTCTTCTCCGCTGTCGCAATCACGCTTGGCATCACGACGTACCGGCGGACGCTTGAGTGAATACAGCCCCTTTTTTTCCGGAAAATTTTTATTATGCAGGGACCATGGCGGATTTATACGATCTGAATTCCGGGAATCAGGCTCATGGCGCTGCATGGGTGCAGGGCCGAAAGAATGGAGACAGAGCAGGTTCTGACAACCAGCCATTGACCAGATTTTCCATAAACCTCAGGCGAAACCTCAAAAAGTATTAATGCACCGCAACGGCAACGGGATGGTCATGAAACAATCAATCGATGCACATACGATTGCGTACCCGCTCCCGGTCCTTGTCATCGGGACCTATGACCATGCAGGAAAGCCCAATGCGATGGTCGCCGCATGGGGCGGCATCTGCTCTTCGGACCCGCCAGCCATCGCTGTCTCCGTCCGACCGTCGCGGTACACCTACCGGAACCTGATGGAGAAACGTGAGTTCACGATCAGCATTCCCTCGGAGGATTGCGTGCAGGAGACAGACTATTTCGGGATTGTATCCGGTGAGGACCATGACAAGTTTGCAGCCACAGGGCTCACCCCGGTACGGTCAACCCTGGTCGATGCACCGTTTGTCAGGGAGTTCCCGGTCGTGCTCGAGTGCAGGGTCATCAACAAGGTCGATATCGGGGCACATGTCCAGTTCATCGGGGAAATTCTCGATGTGAAGATCGATGAAACGGTGATGGGCAGTGACGGGAAGCCGGACCTTGCAAAGATCCGGCCGCTCGGGTTTGACATGGCGCGGTCCGAATATTTTTCGATGGAACCGGTTGTGGGAAAAGCGTTCTTTGCGGGAAGAAAGTTTTCCAGATAATACACATTTTTTTATTGATTCCCAAAAAAGGATGATATCAGCCGGGGGTTGAACCTGAATAAATCCCTCGTATCAGAACCTGTTTTTGTCTGTTTCGATGTCGAGGATGACCGGGCGATCCAGCGACAGTGCCCGCCTGACTGCAGGTGCAAGATCCTCCGGCGTTTCCACCCTGAGCCCGGCGCCCCCGCATGCCTCTGCAAAGAGGACAAAGTCGGGGTTGTGAAGGTCGGTACCGAAATTCTGGTACTGTTCAAGTTTCTGCTCGACTCGGATCATGCCGAACTCATGGTTGTTCAGGATCACAACGACCATCGGCAGCCGGTACTTCACCGCGGTGACAAAATCCGCCATCGCCTGTACAAAACCGCCATCACCGGTGATACAGAACACCGCTTTGTCCGGATATGCAAGCTTGGCGGCAATCGCGGCAGGGAACCCAAAGCCCATCGTTGCGAGATACCCGGACATGACCATCCTCTGGCGTTTCATCCGGAAGTTGCGGCCGAACCACCATCCGTTTTCGCCTACGTCGACCGTGATAACCGCATCCTCCGGGATCAGGTCCGAGAGCACCTTCATGATGTACGGGGGACGCAGGGGGATCGCATGGGCATCCACCTCCAGATCGCGCTGCCTGTCCCATGCTTTTTTTTGCGCAGCGATCGCCGGAAGGACCGAACTGTCGGCCCGTTCCTGCAGAAAAGAGAGGAGCGCGGGGAGAACGAGAGAGCAGTTCCCGTAGAGGGCAATTCCTTCCTGCGCTTTGCCAAGTTTGAGGGGATCGAGGTCCACCTGTACCATGGGTTTGTCGGTGGGGACATTCGTCATCTTTGAGAACCCGACCCCGAACGTTATGAGCAGGTCAGACCTGTTGACAAGGTTCCTTGCCTGCGATGAGCCCACGTTGCCAAGGATCCCGACGTACCATTCGTTTGTGTCTGAAAACATTCCCTTTGCCCTGAATGTTGAGAGGATCGGCGCTTTGATCTTTTTTGCGATTGCAAGGACAGCGGCAGGCTCGTGGTATACCCCCCAGCCGGCGATGATCACAGGTCTTTTTGCCTGGTTCATAAGGGTCGCGGCAGACTGGATCTCTTTGGTATCCGGGATGATGTCGAAATGTGCCGCACACGACTCCCGTGCGCATACCGTCGCATCCAGCGGCTGTTTCTGGATGTCGTTTGGGACCGAGAGCTGGGCGACACCCCGTTCAACCAGCGCATACTTCAGGGCGGAACTGACCAGTTTCACCGTCATCACCGGATCGTAGATCGTGTTGTTGAAGACCGTTATCGGGCGGAAGAAAGCGTCCTGGTCGATCTCCTGGAACCCGCCGGGACCGGTGTACTGGATATCGACCTGCCCGTTGAGCGATATGACCGACGCATGGTCCTCCTTTGCATCATAGAGGCCGGTTGCAAGGTTGGTCGCACCGGGCCCGGCGATGGTCAGGCATGCGGCGATCTTTCCGGTAAGCTTGTTGTACGCGGAGGCGGCAAATGCAGCGTTCGCCTCGGACCGGACCATGATGTACCGCATGGCAGGATTTTTTCGTACAGCATCCACCAGCCCGAGCGACGAGGTGCCGGGGATGGAGAAGACGAACTGCACGCCCCACGCCGCAAGCTCGCTGATGATCACATCCGATACCGTTGTCGCTGCAGCCTCATGGGGACTGGCCTTTTCAACCCTGACGAATGCCTCTTTTCCCGCGCGGCAGATGGGGCACTGCCAGTCTTCCGGAAGTGCCTCAAATGGGGTGCCGGGTGGTGTGCCGGTTGCCGGTTCACCGGTCATCTCATCGTAAAGATATCCGCAGACGGTACATTTCCAGATCTCCACGGTCGTCACCACACTGCCCTTGTGTACAGTGTAAGGAGCCACCTCATGGTTTAATTGTCTTTCCCGCCATCACCTCCAGGGACTGTGGGACCGGTTGGTGTTCCCGTCCGGGTGGACAGGAGCACTATGCAAAAAGGGGGTGGGGCGGAAATCCGCCGGTGACGCTACGATACACGGGACCGGATTCACCCTTCAGACATGCCGGATCCCTGTGTGCCTTGATATCTCTGAATTTGTGGTACACAGGTCGGTGATGCGAAGCTGATGGACATCATCGTTACCGGTCAACCGGGCAAAATCCTTCAGCTCCTCAGTTGAAACAAAAAGGAAATTCTCCAGCCTCTTTGCCGACAGGTCAGGGTTCAGGCGTTCGCGAAGGGCGGGGTTCTGGGTCGTTACGCCGACCGGACAGTTTCCGGTGCTGCAGAGGCGGTACTGCTGGCAGCCGCACGCCATCAGCGCAGCTGTCCCGATCGCGATCGCATCTGCACCCAGGGCAAGCGCCTTGGCAAAATCCGACGAAACACGGAGCCCCCCGGTGACAATAAGCGATATTTTGGTGCCACCCTTGTCGTCGAGAAATTTCCTTGCCCGGTAGAGGGCAAATACCGTCGGGACTGATGTCGCTGCCTTGATAAATTTCAGGGCGGCCCCGGTGGCACCCGGCCTTCCGTCGATCGTAATAAAATCGGGTGCGGCATACACGATTGCGGCAAGATCCCCCTCGATGTCTCCGGCAGCTATCTTGACACCGATCGGTTTTCCGCCGGATATCTCGCGCAGCCAGCGCACTTTTTCTTTGAGCTCATCCCGGTTCCTGATGTCCTCGTATGCTGCCGGGCTGACAATATCGGACCCCTCGGGGTATCCCCTGATCATTGCGATTTCGGCAGTGACCTTTTCTGCGGGCAGCCGTGCCCCCATGCCGGGTTCGGCTGACTGGCCGAGTTTGATCTCGATCGCATCAGCAGCGCTGAGGTTTTCCTGTGTAATGCTATACCGGTTCGGTACGTACTCAAGGATATACCGGTATGCGTTCTGCCGCTCCTCTAAAAGGATGCCGCCCTCACCGGAACCGATCGCAGTCCTGACCGCGGCGCTCCCCTTTGCAAGCGCGATCTTTACCTCCCTTGAGAGCGCCCCAAACGACATGTGAGTCACAAAAAGGGGTGTATCGATGACAAGGGGGTGCTCTGATCCGGGGCCGATCACCGTCCGGGTGTTCACGGGCACATCACTGTTGAGCGGGATTTTTGCAATCTGCGCTCCCTTGATCAGGATATCATCCCATGAGATCACGCGGTTTTTTGTCCTCATCGGTTCGATGATCGATTCCCCGGTCACGGCGATGGTGTGGATATCAGCCATATGCTCTTCGGTATCATCGGTCTCCCTTACCCACGCAGCAAGGTTCGTGCCATTGAAAGAATCGGGTAGAGAGGGAAGAGTGCGGGCAAGGGAAGCGCCGCATACGGGGCATGCGGACGACCGGGCGGTTGCAGCGGGTTCCTGCCCGGCAATCAACCTCAGGTGCGTTTTGTCAGATTGGCAGATCGGGCATAACCAGGTATCGGGAAAGTCCCGTGGCTCGGTCCCGGGGGGTACACGGGTGAGGGAGTTGCCCCTCGCGGGATCGTACTCGAAGATGTTGCAGACATCACAGCGGTATACGGTCATACTTCATGCTGATTTTCTGGTTTGTGTTTGAATATGATAACATAACCTGAAAAAAAGGGATAATTTATATCCACCAATGGGCAACTGCATCAGAGTCAGATCATGAATGTGAGTACCATATCAGTCCTGATGGTAATTTCGCTTGGAGCCATGAGCGGGACTGCGATTGGTTTGGTTATCGGATATGCACTCAAAAAACACAAAAGCGACTGGTCTGCAATGACCCGTCATGAAAAAACGGTAACGACAGGACTGATTATCGTCTGCTCTGGGATCTGTTGTGCCGGTCTTGGATGGTATTTTCTTGTGGCACCGCCGGCGTAAATCTCCCAAGACTGGTTTGCAGAATAAAAAGATATCCCGGCTGCCTTTTCTCAAACAGGAAGGGCACACGTCGTGTTGCGTACCGATAGACCATCAACGCTTCTGGTAAAAATGATATAGGCAGGACTTGTATGAACCACTCACGCTGGAAGGGATCTAAAAAATAGGAAGGTTATGCAGGATGAGGATACTATACCGTTTTCGGGACGGCTGATGGAACCTTGAACACAAGGACATTTTGGTCTTTATCCGTCAGGCTCATCTGGTCGAGATTGACGGTGTATGCCATGGTATCCTGGAGTACCTGAAGGTATGTCGCCTCCTGTTCCCCGTTGATTGCACAATATTTTTTCGTCGATGCAATGGGCCCGATTATGATGCCGTTTCCGAATTTTGTCGTTGCTCCGGTCAGGGTATAGGATGCAAAGTAGTTATTACACCCGCCGTATCCGGTCAGGTTTCCATCCGGGTTGAGTACCAGCGTAATTTCCGTGGTCGGCACGAGCAGAGACCTGCCATTCTGGATTGCCATGATCGTCAGGATCCATTCCCGGTAGAATCCGAACGATGCCGCAGGAGTTGGAGGCAGAGTTGTTGGCGGCATGATCGTGGGGACAGTGGTCGGGGGTACTGGCTGTGGTGGTGCCTGCGTCGTACATCCACTGGCAAGCACACAAAGAACAAGAGCAAGACCAAAAAGAACGGTTACATTTTTCATAGTCGTGATACATTTCTGATATATTTAAATCATATCCTCCTTTCAGGATTTTTTTAGCGGGCGCCTTTTAAAAAAAAGTCACACGGCAGAACAATTCCTGCCGGTACGGATTACGAAAAACGTATTGTATCCGGGGCGAAAAAACCCGGGTATACAGGTTTCTTTGGGATGCTTATCCTGTGACTCCGCCTTCATTCATCCTCGCCGGATCATGCAGCAGCTGCGGTATTTTTCAATACATGGTGGAGACCGGTATTCTCACCAGATACGCATCCGGCCCAGCATTTCAGCGACGTAGGAGCGGATCGCAGGATCCTCGCTGGCATCAAAAATGCGGTCCCTGAGCCCTTCAATCGCGCTGTACGTCCGGATTGCGGCAAGCGCAGAAACGGCACGCTGGCGGGTTCCCGCCTGCTCGCTCTTGTCTTTCATCCTTTCGATCAACGCATGCACTGCACGGCCACTCTTCAGTTTACCGAGCGCGTCAGTCGCTTGCCTCCGGATCTCGGAGTCCTCATCATTGCAGCAGTGAATAAGGGGGCGCACCGCTCTGGGATCACCGCTGTCTCCCAGTGCGATCACCGCCCCGATTCTGTCCGGTTGGTCCGTCCCGCCGCCTGCCTGTGCGATGAGACGGTAGATCCCACCCGTTCCCGGCACGGGATCATACCATTCCCCAATCGATTCTTCCACACACATACTCATGATATCACCCAAAACAATTTGTCAGCAATCAATGCACCTTTCCGCCACAATACAGGCGGAACATTTGATGAACATTCCAATAAAAACGGCTACCGCTTACCAGGAGCGGCATGTACCTGCCCGAACCGCATGGTTGTATTTCTCATGGGAGGGTACATCAAAAATATTTCTGCGTCCGGATTATAAATAATTAATCATGATAAATCCAATCCGCTGCGGAAAGGTTCAAAACCAATAGTATTCCCCTGCCAATAAAAACTCAGTTCCAAAATCCCGTTT
>Ga0315294_10007887_pt1 | contig 11689 bp, 9 predicted proteins | sample YL17G13_40_MG_FD_203626 | JGI IMG/M metagenome (GOLD analysis project Ga0315294, IMG submission 203626) | Sediment microbial communities from Yellowstone Lake, YNP, Wyoming, USA - YL17G13_40 | ecosystem: Environmental > Aquatic > Freshwater > Lake > Sediment | place: USA: Wyoming | collected...
TCGCGGACTCCGTGGGTCCGGACGTGCGAGAACGTCCTGGGCGGCGACCAGTCCGGCGCGTGACGCAACTGGCGGGCGGGACTGTCTAACGACGGTGAGGCGACGACACCCGTGTTGGTGGGGGGGGGACCCCTCCCGTGGGGGGACACGGGCAGATGTGACGCACCCTTCCTTTGCGCCCCTGGTGGGCGTGGGGCGGCGCGTCCGGACCTATTGACAACCGGACCAGGGGGGAGTAAAATAGGGGTGTCATGGACCTGATACTGGTCGCGGTCGTGTTCCTGGTTAGTCAGTCTATTTTCGCCCTCTGTTGCTTCCTTGTTCTTCGCGCCTGGTATCGCCGCGAGAAGGCGGCAATCCGCGCCGAAGTTGAGGACCTGGTGCAATCCTTCCTCGCCGCGCCGGACAAAGACACGCCCTCGCCGTTCGCGGTCCTACTGGACCAGGGCGCGCTATTGCTGGCGTCGCGCCTGGTGCAACAACTGAAATCCATGCTGGCGGGGACTGAGTCCGGACTGTCCAGGGCGGAGAGCGCCGCCGAACAACTGTCAATGCTGGACACCGCGCCGCCGTGGGTGTCCGCCCTCGCGGGTATCCTTCCGGCAAAGTTGCGTAATCGCCTGGTCCGGAATCCGCAGATGGTGGGCGCGCTGTCCAACTTGCTGGGGGGCGGCGGCGGGTCCGGGAACCACGGAACGGGCACTAGTGTCAGGGACCGATTGAAGTAAGGGAAAGGGGGACCATATGGCAAGAAAGGCAATCGCACGACGCCGACCACGGCGCTTCTTTGTGAGGGCGCGCCGGAGAGTGGCAAAGACAACCATTCCCATCACCCTGATCGCCGGACTTGCGCCGCTTGCGGTTCATGCCTGGGAAGGGTACAACACGCCTGGGGACTATCACGGACTGAAGGGACTGGCTCACAACCTGGTCCTGGACACCACCGGATACTACGGGGCGGAAAACCGCTTCGACTTCAAGTATCCCATGATGAAATTCTACGGCCCGATGCTTCTTGGCATGCTAGCGCACAAGCTGGCTGGCAAGGTCGGCATCAACCGAGCACTGTCACAAGCTGGTGTGCCCTTCATTAGGGTATAGGTCCCAGTGAACGAAAGAAAAGAGAGAGAGGAGGCCGAGACTAATGTCCTATAAGAGTATTTGTACAATCGCCACAAGCATGAGCAGCACAGAAACAACCAAAACATTGATTGACACCATAACAGTGCCGCAAGGAATCAAGGCTCTGGTTGGTGTGCTCTGCAACATTTGGACGGGCACAGCTGGAACCACGACCCTCGAAGGGCTGGGGGGAGTACTCGAACTGGAATCCGATGACATGTCCCCCTGGGGTGGGACTCAGCAATTCCTGACGGGTTCGACAGTGGGTAACGGTGCTGGATGGTCAGCTTTGCAGCCAACCATGCACCCGACACACATTCCATGCACTCCAGGCGCCCACATCAAAGTGTCGGCGACTATGGACATAGCTCTGACGATCAACAACAAGGTTCGTGCTCAGTTGGTCTTCGAGTAAATCACGGGTGGGAATGCTTCTCCGATGCGAATAGAGTCATCTTACGAAGCGCACGTTGTCTCTGCTGCGGAAGCGGCTTATGGGGCCCTGGTCGGCGCATTCAAATCCGATGGGAAGCGCCATTGGTTGAACAACTCATACCCATCCTGTGGCTATTACTCGAAGGACCGCTTGAGGTATGCCTATGTTACCGTGGGTACTTCCGGGGCACAGAAGCATGGGCTGGTGGTGGGGATCTACCAACTTGCCCAAGGCAATGGCTACAATAACGCTCTGCTGGATCGTGGGGTACAATCCCTACAGCAAAGCATTAAATGGGAAGGTGACCTGGACTATGGCTATGGAATCAATGTCATTATCAGCGGTGGACTCAATGACGGCGACGTGATAACGACATGGTGGGGGGTTGAACGTGGGTAGAAGCCAACTGATACTGGAGTCCTATACACACCTGCCCTTGGTCACAGCGTTCAAGACAGCGACAAGCACTGGCGCTGGTAGCACTAGCTTGGTGATCTCGGCAACCGCGGGGCAACTGTGGATAGTGCTCTCTGAGGCTCACTACCACGACGACGTTGCCGCCAGAACCGTCTACGAGAAGCTGGTTAGCGCTGGCGGGGATGCGTGCATACTGGCTACAGGGACAGCCATAGCTGGGCAGGTTCTTAGGCCAACATACCTCTTGGCGGGGTTGCCAGTGCCTATCGTCCTGGCTGGCAGCAGATCGATAACGATCACGGTAGATGGGCTGAATAATGGGAAGATCATCACGAGCCACTTGTGCTACTACCGGATGACCGGACTCGGAACCTGGACGGATACCTAGAATGCCCGCGCCCGCTATCCTCGCCGGAGTAGCAAGCGCCCTGGGCGCTGTCGGCGGACTGTTTTCTCAGCAATCACGGGGCGGCGCGGGGTCCGCGGTACAACAAACACCCACGCCCAGGATAGACACCTCAACGGCGGCAATCGCCCAGGCAAAGGACCGCAGAGAGCGCGCGGTCCTGGTCCGGAACGCCAGGGAGGAACGCCTTGTGAGCGTATTGACGGACCCTAACGTGATGGGGGCGGCAACTGTCCTGGTCGGACTCATGCTGTCGGCGCGCCTTCCATTCCATGAGGACCCAGGGACGAACGCCCGCCTTAGAGGACTCGCGGCGGCGTCAATGGTCCTGATGGGACTGGGGCGTGCCGGAGTGGGCGATATGACTAGCCTGGTCGTCGCGTCCGGCGTGGGTCTGTCCCTGGTCGCGAGTGAAGGCATTGACAACCTGGTCCCTGACATACCAGGGACCGATATCCCGCTATACGCCCTGACCGGACCTGGTCTGTCGATGTGGGCAGGGTCAGAGATAGCAGAGAGGATACGAAAGCTGAATGAGTAGGGAAATCTGTCTGATCGCCGCCCAGGTCGTCGTTGTGATCGTCCTGGGCGTCCTGGTTGGCCTGGGTCACGATTCCGCGATACAGGATGGCTTGCTGGCTGTCAGCGGGTCAATCGCGGGCGTGGGACTATTCGAGCGCGTTAAGGCAAAGGTAGGGACCGGGGAGGGTGAGTGACCACACCCGCGCCGGCGACTAATAAACTGCGGGACCTGGTCGCCCTCGCTACCAGGTCCCCAGGTCAATCACTAGCGAGGGGGAAAGCGAGGGGGTCCCATGAGGACCAAGAAAACCATACGCAAGCTGTCACCACTAGCGCGCAAGGCGGCGACCCTGTCCAGGGAAGTCAACGGAATCCGGCGACGCCTGGACACCCTGACTGATTGGATCGAGGAGAACGAAACGGAACGCCGGACCAAGATCAAGGAAGTCACGGAACTACGGGCGCGGGACCTGTGGGGCGCGGCGTGTCCGGACTGTGACCAACGGGCGGCGGGGTGCAACGCGCCCTGTCGTTTCGGGCGTCAGGTCCCTGACCTATTCCCTGACAACGCCGTGACCGGACCGGACCCCAGGGACTAGACAATGATGGGCGAGTGTGAGTTTTTGGAACGGTCCAGGCGGTCAGGTGAAATCATCGAAATCTGCAACCTCAACGGGCGCGTGTGCCTGGTCACAACCGGACAATGGGGCAACTGCACACGCCGGACCTGGGCGTTAGAAAACCCGCCCAAGCCGGAAGCGCCCAAGTCGCCGGAATAGGGCATATGTCGAGGGGGGGGGCATCTCAGGGTATCCCCCCCCTTCCATCTGCACTATTCTAAGCCGTATAGAGTCAGGTCCGCGACTCGTCAACTGGCGACCCCTCGCGGACTCCGTGGGTCCGGACGTGCGAGAACGTCCTGGGCGGCGACCAGTCCGGCGCGTGACGCAACTGGCGGGCGGGACTGTCTAACGACGGTGAGGCGACGACACCCGTGTTGGTGGGGGGGGTACCCCTCCCGTGGGGGGACACGGGCAGATGTGACGCACCCTTCCTTTGCGCCCCTGGTGGGCGTGGGGCGGCGCGTCCGGACCTATTGACAACCGGACCAGGGGGGAGTAAAATAGGGGTGTAATGGACCTGATACTGGTCGCGGTAATGTTCCTGGGGAGTCAGTCTATTGCCGCCCTCTGTTGCTTCCTTGTTCTTCGCGCCTGGTATCGCCGCGAGAAGGCGGCACTCCGCGCCGAAGTTGAGGACCTGGTGCAATCCTTCCTCGCCGCGCCGGACAAAGACACGCCCTCGCCGTTCGCGGTCCTACTGGACCAGGGCGCGCTATTGCTGGCGTCGCGCCTGGTGCAACAACTGAAATCCATGCTGGCGGGGACTGAGTCCGGACTGTCCAGGGCGGAGAGCGCCGCCGAACAACTGTCAATGCTGGACACCGCGCCGCCGTGGGTGTCCGCCCTCGCGGGTATCCTTCCGGCAAAGTTGCGTAATCGCCTGGTCCGGAATCCGCAGATGGTGGGCGCGCTGTCCAACTTGCTGGGGGGCGGCGGCGGGTCCGGGAACCACGGAACGGGCACTAGTGTCAGGGACCGATTGAAGTAAGGGAAAGGGGGACCATATGGCAAGAAAGGCAATCGCACGACGCCGACCACGGCGCTTCTTTGTGAGGGCGCGCCGGAGAGTGGCAAAGACAACCATTCCCATCACCCTGATCGCCGGACTTGCGCCGCTTGCGGTTCATGCCTGGGAAGGGTACAACACGCCTGGGGACTATCACGGACTGAAGGGACTGGCTCACAACCTGGTCCTGGACACCACCGGATACTACGGGGCGGAAAACCGCTTCGACTTCAAGTATCCCATGATGAAATTCTACGGCCCGATGCTTCTTGGCATGCTAGCGCACAAGCTGGCTGGCAAGGTCGGCATCAACCGAGCACTGTCACAAGCTGGTGTGCCCTTCATTAGGGTATAGGTCCCAGTGAACGAAAGAAAAGAGAGAGAGGAGGCCGAGACTAATGTCCTATAAGAGTATTTGTACAATCGCCACAAGCATGAGCAGCACAGAAACAACCAAAACATTGATTGACACCATAACAGTGCCGCAAGGAATCAAGGCTCTGGTTGGTGTGCTCTGCAACATTTGGACGGGCACAGCTGGAACCACGACCCTCGAAGGGCTGGGGGGAGTACTCGAACTGGAATCCGATGACATGTCCCCCTGGGGTGGGACTCAGCAATTCCTGACGGGTTCGACAGTGGGTAACGGTGCTGGATGGTCAGCTTTGCAGCCAACCATGCACCCGACACACATTCCATGCACTCCAGGCGCCCACATCAAAGTGTCGGCGACTATGGACATAGCTCTGACGATCAACAACAAGGTTCGTGCTCAGTTGGTCTTCGAGTAAATCACGGGTGGGAATGCTTCTCCGATGCGAATAGAGTCATCTTACGAAGCGCACGTTGTCTCTGCTGCGGAAGCGGCTTATGGGGCCCTGGTCGGCGCATTCAAATCCGATGGGAAGCGCCATTGGTTGAACAACTCATACCCATCCTGTGGCTATTACTCGAAGGACCGCTTGAGGTATGCCTATGTTACCGTGGGTACTTCCGGGGCACAGAAGCATGGGCTGGTGGTGGGGATCTACCAACTTGCCCAAGGCAATGGCTACAATAACGCTCTGCTGGATCGTGGGGTACAATCCCTACAGCAAAGCATTAAATGGGAAGGTGACCTGGACTATGGCTATGGAATCAATGTCATTATCAGCGGTGGACTCAATGACGGCGACGTGATAACGACATGGTGGGGGGTTGAACGTGGGTAGAAGCCAACTGATACTGGAGTCCTATACACACCTGCCCTTGGTCACAGCGTTCAAGACAGCGACAAGCACTGGCGCTGGTAGCACTAGCTTGGTGATCTCGGCAACCGCGGGGCAACTGTGGATAGTGCTCTCTGAGGCTCACTACCACGACGACGTTGCCGCCAGAACCGTCTACGAGAAGCTGGTTAGCGCTGGCGGGGATGCGTGCATACTGGCTACAGGGACAGCCATAGCTGGGCAGGTTCTTAGGCCAACATACCTCTTGGCGGGGTTGCCAGTGCCTATCGTCCTGGCTGGCAGCAGATCGATAACGATCACGGTAGATGGGCTGAATAATGGGAAGATCATCACGAGCCACTTGTGCTACTACCGGATGACCGGACTCGGAACCTGGACGGATACCTAGAATGCCCGCGCCCGCTATCCTCGCCGGAGTAGCAAGCGCCCTGGGCGCTGTCGGCGGACTGTTTTCTCAGCAATCACGGGGCGGCGCGGGGTCCGCGGTACAACAAACACCCACGCCCAGGATAGACACCTCAACGGCGGCAATCGCCCAGGCAAAGGACCGCAGAGAGCGCGCGGTCCTGGTCCGGAACGCCAGGGAGGAACGCCTTGTGAGCGTATTGACGGACCCTAACGTGATGGGGGCGGCAACTGTCCTGGTCGGACTCATGCTGTCGGCGCGCCTTCCATTCCATGAGGACCCAGGGACGAACGCCCGCCTTAGAGGACTCGCGGCGGCGTCAATGGTCCTGATGGGACTGGGGCGTGCCGGAGTGGGCGATATGACTAGCCTGGTCGTCGCGTCCGGCGTGGGTCTGTCCCTGGTCGCGAGTGAAGGCATTGACAACCTGGTCCCTGACATACCAGGGACCGATATCCCGCTATACGCCCTGACCGGACCTGGTCTGTCGATGTGGGCAGGGTCAGAGATAGCAGAGAGGATACGAAAGCTGAATGAGTAGGGAAATCTGTCTGATCGCCGCCCAGGTCGTCGTTGTGATCGTCCTGGGCGTCCTGGTTGGCCTGGGTCACGATTCCGCGATACAGGATGGCTTGCTGGCTGTCAGCGGGTCAATCGCGGGCGTGGGACTATTCGAGCGCGTTAAGGCAAAGGTAGGGACCGGGGAGGGTGAGTGACCACACCCGCGCCGGCGACTAATAAACTGCGGGACCTGGTCGCCCTCGCTACCAGGTCCCCAGGTCAATCACTAGCGAGGGGGAAAGCGAGGGGGTCCCATGAGGACCAAGAAAACCATACGCAAGCTGTCACCACTAGCGCGCAAGGCGGCGACCCTGTCCAGGGAAGTCAACGGAATCCGGCGACGCCTGGACACCCTGACTGATTGGATCGAGGAGAACGAAACGGAACGCCGGACCAAGATCAAGGAAGTCACGGAACTACGGGCGCGGGACCTGTGGGGCGCGGCGTGTCCGGACTGTGACCAACGGGCGGCGGGGTGCAACGCGCCCTGTCGTTTCGGGCGTCAGGTCCCTGACCTATTCCCTGACAACGCCGTGACCGGACCGGACCCCAGGGACTAGACAATGATGGGCGAGTGTGAGTTTTTGGAACGGTCCAGGCGGTCAGGTGAAATCATCGAAATCTGCAACCTCAACGGGCGCGTGTGCCTGGTCACAACCGGACAATGGGGCAACTGCACACGCCGGACCTGGGCGTTAGAAAACCCGCCCAAGCCGGAAGCGCCCAAGTCGCCGGAATAGGGCATATGTCGAGGGGGGGGGCATCTCAGGGTATCCCCCCCCTTCCATCTGCACTATTCTAAGCCGTATAGAGTCAGGTCCGCGACTCGTCAACTGGCGACCCCTCGCGGACTCCGTGGGTCCGGACGTGCGAGAACGTCCTGGGCGGCGACCAGTCCGGCGCGTGACGCAACTGGCGGGCGGGACTGTCTAACGACGGTGAGGCGACGACACCCGTGTTGGTGGGGGGGGGACCCCTCCCGTGGGGGGACACGGGCAGATGTGACGCACCCTTCCTTTGCGCCCCTGGTGGGCGTGGGGCGGCGCGTCCGGACCTATTGACAACCGGACCAGGGGGGAGTAAAATAGGGGTGTCATGGACCTGATACTGGTCGCGGTCGTGTTCCTGGTTAGTCAGTCTATTTTCGCCCTCTGTTGCTTCCTTGTTCTTCGCGCCTGGTATCGCCGCGAGAAGGCGGCAATCCGCGCCGAAGTTGAGGACCTGGTGCAATCCTTCCTCGCCGCGCCGGACAAAGACACGCCCTCGCCGTTCGCGGTCCTACTGGACCAGGGCGCGCTATTGCTGGCGTCGCGCCTGGTGCAACAACTGAAATCCATGCTGGCGGGGACTGAGTCCGGACTGTCCAGGGCGGAGAGCGCCGCCGAACAACTGTCAATGCTGGACACCGCGCCGCCGTGGGTGTCCGCCCTCGCGGGTATCCTTCCGGCAAAGTTGCGTAATCGCCTGGTCCGGAATCCGCAGATGGTGGGCGCGCTGTCCAACTTGCTGGGGGGCGGCGGCGGGTCCGGGAACCACGGAACGGGCACTAGTGTCAGGGACCGATTGAAGTAAGGGAAAGGGGGACCATATGGCAAGAAAGGCAATCGCACGACGCCGACCACGGCGCTTCTTTGTGAGGGCGCGCCGGAGAGTGGCAAAGACAACCATTCCCATCACCCTGATCGCCGGACTTGCGCCGCTTGCGGTTCATGCCTGGGAAGGGTACAACACGCCTGGGGACTATCACGGACTGAAGGGACTGGCTCACAACCTGGTCCTGGACACCACCGGATACTACGGGGCGGAAAACCGCTTCGACTTCAAGTATCCCATGATGAAATTCTACGGCCCGATGCTTCTTGGCATGCTAGCGCACAAGCTGGCTGGCAAGGTCGGCATCAACCGAGCACTGTCACAAGCTGGTGTGCCCTTCATTAGGGTATAGGTCCCAGTGAACGAAAGAAAAGAGAGAGAGGAGGCCGAGACTAATGTCCTATAAGAGTATTTGTACAATCGCCACAAGCATGAGCAGCACAGAAACAACCAAAACATTGATTGACACCATAACAGTGCCGCAAGGAATCAAGGCTCTGGTTGGTGTGCTCTGCAACATTTGGACGGGCACAGCTGGAACCACGACCCTCGAAGGGCTGGGGGGAGTACTCGAACTGGAATCCGATGACATGTCCCCCTGGGGTGGGACTCAGCAATTCCTGACGGGTTCGACAGTGGGTAACGGTGCTGGATGGTCAGCTTTGCAGCCAACCATGCACCCGACACACATTCCATGCACTCCAGGCGCCCACATCAAAGTGTCGGCGACTATGGACATAGCTCTGACGATCAACAACAAGGTTCGTGCTCAGTTGGTCTTCGAGTAAATCACGGGTGGGAATGCTTCTCCGATGCGAATAGAGTCATCTTACGAAGCGCACGTTGTCTCTGCTGCGGAAGCGGCTTATGGGGCCCTGGTCGGCGCATTCAAATCCGATGGGAAGCGCCATTGGTTGAACAACTCATACCCATCCTGTGGCTATTACTCGAAGGACCGCTTGAGGTATGCCTATGTTACCGTGGGTACTTCCGGGGCACAGAAGCATGGGCTGGTGGTGGGGATCTACCAACTTGCCCAAGGCAATGGCTACAATAACGCTCTGCTGGATCGTGGGGTACAATCCCTACAGCAAAGCATTAAATGGGAAGGTGACCTGGACTATGGCTATGGAATCAATGTCATTATCAGCGGTGGACTCAATGACGGCGACGTGATAACGACATGGTGGGGGGTTGAACGTGGGTAGAAGCCAACTGATACTGGAGTCCTATACACACCTGCCCTTGGTCACAGCGTTCAAGACAGCGACAAGCACTGGCGCTGGTAGCACTAGCTTGGTGATCTCGGCAACCGCGGGGCAACTGTGGATAGTGCTCTCTGAGGCTCACTACCACGACGACGTTGCCGCCAGAACCGTCTACGAGAAGCTGGTTAGCGCTGGCGGGGATGCGTGCATACTGGCTACAGGGACAGCCATAGCTGGGCAGGTTCTTAGGCCAACATACCTCTTGGCGGGGTTGCCAGTGCCTATCGTCCTGGCTGGCAGCAGATCGATAACGATCACGGTAGATGGGCTGAATAATGGGAAGATCATCACGAGCCACTTGTGCTACTACCGGATGACCGGACTCGGAACCTGGACGGATACCTAGAATGCCCGCGCCCGCTATCCTCGCCGGAGTAGCAAGCGCCCTGGGCGCTGTCGGCGGACTGTTTTCTCAGCAATCACGGGGCGGCGCGGGGTCCGCGGTACAACAAACACCCACGCCCAGGATAGACACCTCAACGGCGGCAATCGCCCAGGCAAAGGACCGCAGAGAGCGCGCGGTCCTGGTCCGGAACGCCAGGGAGGAACGCCTTGTGAGCGTATTGACGGACCCTAACGTGATGGGGGCGGCAACTGTCCTGGTCGGACTCATGCTGTCGGCGCGCCTTCCATTCCATGAGGACCCAGGGACGAACGCCCGCCTTAGAGGACTCGCGGCGGCGTCAATGGTCCTGATGGGACTGGGGCGTGCCGGAGTGGGCGATATGACTAGCCTGGTCGTCGCGTCCGGCGTGGGTCTGTCCCTGGTCGCGAGTGAAGGCATTGACAACCTGGTCCCTGACATACCAGGGACCGATATCCCGCTATACGCCCTGACCGGACCTGGTCTGTCGATGTGGGCAGGGTCAGAGATAGCAGAGAGGATACGAAAGCTGAATGAGTAGGGAAATCTGTCTGATCGCCGCCCAGGTCGTCGTTGTGATCGTCCTGGGCGTCCTGGTTGGCCTGGGTCACGATTCCGCGATACAGGATGGCTTGCTGGCTGTCAGCGGGTCAATCGCGGGCGTGGGACTATTCGAGCGCGTTAAGGCAAAGGTAGGGACCGGGGAGGGTGAGTGACCACACCCGCGCCGGCGACTAATAAACTGCGGGACCTGGTCGCCCTCGCTACCAGGTCCCCAGGTCAATCACTAGCGAGGGGGAAAGCGAGGGGGTCCCATGAGGACCAAGAAAACCATACGCAAGCTGTCACCACTAGCGCGCAAGGCGGCGACCCTGTCCAGGGAAGTCAACGGAATCCGGCGACGCCTGGACACCCTGACTGATTGGATCGAGGAGAACGAAACGGAACGCCGGACCAAGATCAAGGAAGTCACGGAACTACGGGCGCGGGACCTGTGGGGCGCGGCGTGTCCGGACTGTGACCAACGGGCGGCGGGGTGCAACGCGCCCTGTCGTTTCGGGCGTCAGGTCCCTGACCTATTCCCTGACAACGCCGTGACCGGACCGGACCCCAGGGACTAGACAATGATGGGCGAGTGTGAGTTTTTGGAACGGTCCAGGCGGTCAGGTGAAATCATCGAAATCTGCAACCTCAACGGGCGCGTGTGCCTGGTCACAACCGGACAATGGGGCAACTGCACACGCCGGACCTGGGCGTTAGAAAACCCGCCCAAGCCGGAAGCGCCCAAGTCGCCGGAATAGGGCATATGTCGAGGGGGGGGGCATCTCAGGGTATCCCCCCCCTTCCATCTGCACTATTCTAAGCCGTATAGAGTCAGGTCCGCGACTCGTCAACTGGCGACCCCTCGCGGACTCCGTGGGTCCGGACGTGCGAGAACGTCCTGGGCGGCGACCAGTCCGGCGCGTGACGCAACTGGCGGGCGGGACTGTCTAACGACGGTGAGGCGACGACACCCGTGTTGGTGGGGGGGGTACCCCTCCCGTGGGGGGACACGGGCAGATGTGACGCACCCTTCCTTTGCGCCCCTGGTGGGCGTGGGGCGGCGCGTCCGGACCTATTGACAACCGGACCAGGGGGGAGTAAAATAGGGGTGTAATGGACCTGATACTGGTCGCGGTAATGTTCCTGGGGAGTCAGTCTATTGCCGCCCTCTGTTGCTTCCTTGTTCTTCGCGC
>Ga0315294_10007890_pt1 | contig 11688 bp, 10 predicted proteins | sample YL17G13_40_MG_FD_203626 | JGI IMG/M metagenome (GOLD analysis project Ga0315294, IMG submission 203626) | Sediment microbial communities from Yellowstone Lake, YNP, Wyoming, USA - YL17G13_40 | ecosystem: Environmental > Aquatic > Freshwater > Lake > Sediment | place: USA: Wyoming | collected...
AACGAATAGTGGACGAAGTCAATGTGGCTACCGGCAGTAAATATAAAATAACCCCTATAGTAATACCGACGGTAGCCATGAACGCTTTTGCCATTTCAGACCACAAAAAAAATGCTGTTATCGGCGTGACGGAAGGGTTATTGTCGAAATTAAACCGGCAGCAACTTGAGGCCGTAGTGGCTCACGAGTGCGGCCATATCGTATCGGGTGACTCATTTCAGACGACAGTAGGGTGCGCTCTCTTTGGGATCTATGCGGCGATGCTCGCCGGCCTAGGAAAAATATTTAGGGAGGGGCGTATACGGTCAAGCGGCAGGGGCGGGGGCGGGATTATCTTATTTTTGCTTCTCGTTTATATCGTCCTGAATATCATGCAATTTTTTTATAATTTAATAAGGCTATTCGTCTCCCGCGATAGAGAACTGCGCGCCGACGCTATAGCTGTTAAGTTGACTAGAGACCCGGTGAGCCTTTCCGAAGCCCTTTATGCTATTTCGCGCGGGTGGAGGGGGCTCGGGTATATAGACAGGAATCTGGAATCGCTCTTTATAATCAATCCCGCCAGAGAGCCGGCGGACGAAGCCGAAGGTTTTTTCGCCGACCTTCTTTCGACGCATCCGCCCGTAAGCAGGCGCATGGCTATTCTGGCCGCGATGGCGCACACCGACGTAAAAAATATACAGGAAGATGTGATAGCTGCCGAGAAATTAAGAAATATTACACGGCTGAACGCAGGAGAAGAGCCGGTCATCGGCCCGTCATCGTTTAATTGCCCGAAATGCGGACAAGCCCTCACTGACGTCGAATACGAAGGCGCCACAGTGCATAAATGCGGCCTCTGCGAAGGCGTTTTGGTCGAGAACGACAGAATTCCCCGCATAATGATACGCGAGGAAAGAGGCTTTAATGAAAGGCTTATAAAAATGGCCGAACTGGCGCAGCGCGACGGATTTAAAAGAGCGCAGGCCGAAAAAAATGATAAGACAAAGTCTTATCTAAAATGTCCAAAATGCGGTTCATATATGGTAAAAGATTATTATACATTTAGTTCCGCGGTAGAAGTCGATAGATGCTATTTGTGTAAAAACATATGGTTTGATAAAGACGAGCTTGAGATAGCGCAGTATTTAAAAGAGAATAAGGGCTATATTTAACGATGCACTAAGAGCGATTGCAGTTGAACCAATCCCTCGACGTTGCTCGGGATGGTTCTCCTTCGACGGTGCTCAGGATGGTTCGAAGGATGGTGAGAGAAGCCGAACCAGAGGGAATGGTGAGCCGTTCGACTGCGCTCACGATGCTTCGAATGGTGCTGAGCACCGTCGAAGCACGAAGTCGAACCAAAGACATTTGACGGCGGTAAAGACAATCTGGGGACACCCTCCGTCGAATAATGCAAGTGACTTTTAAGGAGAGTGTCCCCGCCAAGTGATTGAAAAACGGAGGTATTAATATGGCTGCACTATGGATTATTTTAGGGATATTAGCGGTTATCGTGATTTCGGTGATAGGCATGTATAACCGGTTAGTGTCCATGCGCAATGAAGTTAAAAACGCATGGGCGGGGATTGAGGTTCAGCTCAAGAGAAGATACGACCTCATACCTAATCTGGTCGAGACGGTAAAAGGTTACCTTACCCACGAGAAGTCGGTATTGGAAAATGTCATTAAGGCGCGGCAGCAGGCTATTGACGTTTCCGGCGTTAAAGAGCAAGGCAGGGCAGAGAACTTTTTAACACAGTCACTCAGAAGCCTATTTGCGGTAGTGGAAAATTACCCCAATCTTAAGGCAAACGAGAACATCATGGCGCTTCAGGAAGAATTAACTTCCACCGAAAATAAAATTTCGTTCGCGCGCAATAATTATAACGACTGGACAATGAACCTGAACAAAGCCGTAGAGCAGTTTCCAACCAATATAGTTGCAAACACATTCGCCTTTAAGAAAGAGGATCTCTTTGAGATAGAGGATGCTTCCGTAAGGGAAGCGCCCAAGGTAAAGTTCTAACCGGAATATCCAGCTTTTGAAAAATGAAGATAATATTATTTACAATTATTTGCGCGATTGTTTTGCCTGTGACAGCATACGCGGATGTCATATATTTCAAATCCGGCGGTAAGGTAGAGGGTGTTATTACAGAAGAAACTGCCGATGCTATTGTCGTTGATGTTGGCATCGGTTCCGTTTCGGTAAAGAAAAGCAATATCGAACGGATAGAAAGTGCCGCAGCCGCCGATCTTGAACTTATGGAAAAAAAGAAAAGGGAAAGGGATATTGAACTTGGCAAGTGGGCCCCGCAAGGCTGGGAGGAAGTGAAGAATGCCTATCTGGAAGCACAAAAGAGCAAGGAGAGGTTTGGTAGGTCAAAAGGCAAAAGCGAGATTAATAAGGAGGGGATGCTGCGTCTTCAAAATGAATCATTAAGCTGGACGGACGCGCTGGCTAAAAAAAGCAAAATGTTGAAACTTGCGGAGGCGAACAATAATATTCGGGAATATAATGCCATAATTGCCGAAGTGAATTCTATAACCGCTAATGTGTCGAGATACTATTATAATATCAGTGAGGGGTACAAACAGCAGCAAGAGCTCGATATGGACTTCATGAACGCGGTAAGCGCCTATCGCGCTAATTTTCAAAAATTTTCCGGTTTGTTAAAAAATAAGACCGAGAAAATCGGCGCGGCTGATTTACCGCCGGACGAATTGACTTTTTGCAAAACAATGAAAGCTAAACACGGCGAAATGGAAGCCGACTTTAAAAGGAACGTAATTGACTGCAAACTTTTTGGCAATCATGTTATAGTAGTTGCCGTCCTGAACGGTAAAGTAGATGCGACGTTGCTTGTTGATACCGGCGCATCTTTAGTCAGCATCAGCAAAGATGTGGCATCTCGGCTCGGCGTCGATTACGACTCTATTAAGACGACTATCGACTTGATCTTAGCCGATGGAAAAAAAATTACGGCAAAACCGATAGTTCTAAATTTAGTCAAAGTAGGAGAGGCGACGGTCAAAGATGTGCCGACCGTCATATGCGAAAACTCACCCGGTGCCGGTGTCGATGGTCTTTTGGGCATGTCATTTTTAAGCAATTTTGTTATGAGTGTAGATGCGGCATCAAACAGTCTCGTATTAGATGAGATAAAATAGTCGAATAAGATAATGAATTACAAGAAAGACAGCGATGGCGGCGATAAGGCAACAGAAAAACAAAATAGCGGGGTTTATTGTCTTTAGTGTATTAGTATTATTTTTGGGTAATCCTGTCTGGGCAGATATGATCTATTTTAAAAACGGCGGCACCATAGAAGGTATTATCAAGGAAGAGAATGACACATCTATTATTATAGATCTCGGCATCGGCACCATGACTGTCAGGAAAGACGAGATCGAACGCATCGAAAAATCATCCGCCGACGACGATCAACGATTGGAGCAGGAGAGGCGGACCGGCGAAATATCGCGCGGAGAATGGGCGCCGCTCGGATACGAAGAAATCAGGATGGCGTATCTTAAGGCAAAAGACGACAAAGAATCGCTTAAAAAATCCAGGAATAATAGCCTGACAAGCAAAGAAGAAACATTGCAAAAAGAAAAAAAGATATCGGAACTATTGAAGATATTAGACGAGAAGAGCAAGGAGCTTAAAACAATAGATTCGGACAAGCGCACGAAAGAATATAACGCTGTTGTGGCAGAAATTAATTCGATAAGCGCCCGATTAAATACGGAAAATAACGAGCTTAAGGACCTTTACGCAGAAGAAAAAGAACTTAACATTACCCTGATCGAGAAAGCCAATAAATACCGCGCCAATTTTCAGGCTTTTAAGGACGTTCTTAGCACTAGAAAGGTCAGCGTAAACAGCGCTGAAGCATCAGCCGATGAATTGACGTTCTTGGAAGGGATGCAGGGTAACATGGCGGAGATGGACAACGATTTCAAAAAAGATGTAGTAGGTTATAGCGCCGAAGGAAATCAGGTAATTGTGAGTGCGCTGATAAATGATATTGCTCTTACCCGTCTTGTAGTGGATACGGGCGCGTCTATAGTGGTTATTTCAAAAGAAGTAGCCGACAGGCTGGGGATATCACCAGAAGAAGGCACAGGAGAAGAAATAGAGATAATAATGGCAAATGGCATGTCTGTTAATGCCCGCCCCGTGGTACTTAAATCTATCAAGGTCGGCGATGCGGAAGTAGAAAATGTGCGAGCGGCAATATTAGAAAGTAGTGTTGTCGGCGGCGCCGACGGACTTTTAGGCATGTCCTTTTTGAGCAATTTCATAATAAGCGTCGATACCTCATCAAATAAGTTAATTTTAGAGCAAGTATTATAGTTGACATTTCGTGAAATGCGAAGTATACTTATCTTAGTTAGGTGAGGATAAAGTAGGATTATGATGATTAACAAATTATTCAATAATAAAATTTTGATAATGGCGTGTTTCTTTTTCCTATTTTTCTGCGGGCATCTATTAGCAGGAGAAGATACCGCTATGTTAAAAGCCATGATAGGGACCGTAGAGTATTTCTCCAAAGGCGCCGCCGGTTGGCAGACTGCGGCAGAAGGCCTTACATTGTCGTCGGGCGATAAAGTCAAAACCGGAGCCGACGGCATGGTTTCTATTACTTTTGCGAATGGCGGTGAGATATTTCTTAAACCTAATACTGAGTTCGAAATTACCTCTTTAAGCAGATCCGAAGATAAAAGCTCAATAGATTATAAATTACAGCTCAACATGGGAAAGCTCCGCGCAATGGTGGAGAAGCTGGATCCCAATTCCTCATTTGAGGTAAAGACGCCCACGGCTGTCGCGGCAATCCGCGGCACTGTATATTATCTGACCGTACGCGAAGCGCAAGAAAGTGAAATCCCGGCCGACATAAAAGAGCGTCTGACTACGGATCTTTTTGTTGAAAGTGGAGGAGTTCTCTATACAAGTATCGTTAGCGGCAAATATTTTGTCGTAAATGCTTCACAGGCCTCAACCACGCATGAAGACGGCAGTATTACTGTTCCAATAGATGTCCCCCCTGATCGTCAGCTTGAATGGACAGAGGAGTGGGAAATTTTATCGGCAGAACCCTACGAATCATCAGAAGACAAAGATATTACAGATTTATTTTCAAATGACAAAAGTGGTGAAGGGGATGAGAGATTTGGAGATAGGGTGAATCAGGTAGTTGCCGCCGCAATCGAATTATATGACGAAAGAAATGTTATATTGCAGGAAATGTCCGCAAGGCTTTTGGAGAAGGATATGGAGAGGGCTTATCTTAGGAACGAAATACGGGAAATTCTTGAAGAGAATGATTTGCGGCAGATTGATGCCTGTATAGAAAAAATTTCCGACGCGCAGACAGGCAAAGTTATGAGGGATATTCACGGCAACCGCGTCCGGGTGGAGCAGTACATTCTGCGGCCTTCAAGCGATACCGTCGAGCTATTAAACGTGAATTTGAGGGCGGGCAATGATCTAACTACAATGGAGTGGATCACGAGGTTTAATAAGTCCCTTGACGCTCTGCCTATGGGCCAGCTTAAGACGCTGCCGTGGAACAGTTATCTGGAAACCAAGAAAATTTTAGGTATGCCGTATATAGTCAGCCCCCATCAGTTATGGGGTATCTATCCCGAATACATGAGTGTGGGATTTTCCCACGCGGACGACGCTTTTTCGGAAAGCAGGAATTTTGCCTCTAGATTTTTTGGAACACAGGCGATTTATAATCAGGAATTATGGGTCAAGAATTTTAATGACAATAGTAAAATGGATTACAGGGCGCCCATATTTGGCTATCAGTTACCGGGAACATATTCAATAGCATCCGGAAAAAGAAATGCGAATGACGAAGACGGCGGCGGAAGCCAAGATAATCCCATGGGGTTCCAGTACAATTTTGCAAGTAGACACGATACTGGCAGCATTAGCGCCACTTTCTATGTAATATCAGATGCATCAATAAGACAGGACGATTACAACACTTTGAGAATTGATAATATCTGGGATGCGTTACGAGTTAACATGGTCGGCAGTAATAAGCAAATAGGTGATAATAACAATTTAGAAATGATATTCGGCTCCGAGAAATTATTCGACAAACCTATAGATATTATCTATGTCCCGGCGATGAGGATGAATTGGAAAGGGGAGGAGTTGTATTAGTAGCTAATCGATACGCCGCTCATCACTCTGTGCAACTTGTAGTTGTAAGTATAAAACTGCTCGTAGTCCATATTAGACGACTCAAGAGTATAATCATACCGCGTTACCCACGACACATGTTTAGTAACGGGTATTTCCAGACTCGCCTTAAATATATGTTCGAAATCCAACTGCTTGCCTGATTTATAATTTCCGTCTGAGTCCTGCGGTTTTCTTTCGGTGTAGTGCCTCATAAGAAAATTGTATCCGCCGGTAAGTATAGCGATCGGCTTATCCTTACGGACGAAGATATAAGATATCTCGGGCCTTGCGTCAAAGCCCAGATAGTCATAGTAATGCGGGGTAAAAATATCATCGCTCAAAACGGCCGTTCCGCGCGAATCGTAAAAATTCTGGTTACCCATGTTGCATATGAATTCCGAAGAGTAGTTATACTGGAACCCCTTATTCGGAGCGGGGGAGTAGAGCGCCGTAAGCCTTACGGAATTTCTGTATTCCTGCCGCCTTCTGCCTTCTAATATACCGTCCTCATCCAGTATCTTCTTATCCGTGAAATATTTCATCAAAAGAATATATTTAAGGTCTAATGACGTATTTTTAAGGTTTGTATATTTCCAGCCGGATGAAAGCTCTATCCCGTCATAATTCTTTTCGTCGGTTTCGGGCGCCGTTGTCGTAGCCAGCGATATCAGGGAGTGATAATTCGGGTATTGACGTATGTACCATTTAGCGCCGCTCACCAATTGGATCCGGCCTTTTGGCGCGTCGTAGACGAGATAATCAAAATCGCAGCCCGAGCCGAATTCCTTGTAGTCGTAAAGGCCGTCGCCCCAATCCTCATCTTTAGTCTCGACGTTCAGATCCCATCCGCCGAATATTGTAGGGCTCAACGTGGCTTTTTCGGTTACAAGGTATTTCGCTGTCACGGAAAGGTCGTGATGTTGTATCTCAGTAGTTGACAGCGGGCCTTCCTCCTCAACCACAAAAAATTTCTCCCGCTGGTATGAACCGCTGTATAGAGGTATAATGTACAGGTTGTCATCGTATTTCATGGCGGGAGACATGGAACCGAATATCGAGGCTCCCCAGACATCCTTACCTTTATCGGCATGGCTGTAAGTTCCGTATGCAGTCAGGTCGACAAAAGGGATATGCTCTTTAGGGCCGTGTATTGATATCTTGGGGAGGGTAATGTCTATCGGTTTTCTGGCGGATTTATTTTCCTCGGCATCAGATTTTTGTATATAGCCGCTGTTATTGCCCGGCAAACCGGATTCGGCGCTGGAATATGCCTGTAATGTAAAAGCGAATATACAAATTGCGAGAAGAAATGCAATTTTCTTACTTTTTGGCATATCTAACTCCCTTGAGGGAAGACTATAACACAAAGAGAACCTATTGTAAAGAAAAAATAGGTATTTATGTTGACGAACTTTAAAAAGGTGGTAGAATGTTTTTAAAAGGTGGTCCCTCGACGCGCTCGCACAGGTTTATACGCGAGCTCGCTTGCGGTTCGATTTCACTCACCATCCTTCGAACCGTCCTGAGCGTAGTCGAAGGGCTCGGGACAAATTTTTGTTTCACAAAAATTCGGAGGCGTAATATGGCAAAAGCATTCATTGTAAAAGAGTTGATGGTAAAGACCCCCAATAAGGTCGGAATGATGGCTGAGGTAGCGGAGATCATATCCAAAAGCGGCGCGAATATAACGGCGCTTAACGCATTCGGCATAGATAAAAGCGCCATATTCAGGATAGTTACCTCAGATAACGCAAAGGCCGTCAAGGAACTTAAGGCAAAACAATTTGAGGTTTCGGAAAAAGACGCCGTTAAAGTGGAGCTTGAAAATAGAGTAGGTATGGCTGCCGATATGGCCAAGAAGATAAAGGACGCCAATATCGATATTAAATATATATACGGGACTGCTTGTGCCTGCAAAAGCGATTGCTCCTGTATTTTGATTTTTAACTGCAACGACAATAAGAAGGCCGTTGAGATTTTAAATAAATAACACCTTTAGCCGAAAAAGGCAGCCATGGGGTACCATTTCTATCATTTTTACGAAGATGATGCCAAGCTAGCGAAAACATTAGCTACTTTTTTCAGGGAAGGGCTAAACAAGCTCGAATATTGCATGTGGATTCCGAGAGAAGGCGTCTCGATTAATAAAGCAATAGATTTACTGAAGAAGTATATTCCCGAAATAGAAGATTACCTCCTAAGCGACCAGATGCGGATAGAGAAGTTTGAAGATTGGTATCTTGCCGAGGACGGAAGCTTCAAAAAAAATCTTGTGCTGACCAAATGGCGCAACTTATATGAAGAAACCATTAAAAAAGGTTTTATAATGATGCGGGTAGCCGGCGACGGGTCAACGCTAGTACCGAAATATTGGGATGAGCTGATGGAATATGAAGCCATAGCCAATGAGTCTATAAATGAATTGAATGTGGCGGCTGTGTGTACCTATAAAGGTGTCCTATATAAGCCAAGCCAACTGAGAGCTATTTTAAATAACCATTTTTGCCCCTTGACCGTGACTCCCTAAAGAATTGGTATAATTGATATAAATATGCCGAAATTCCCAAATGATTTTTTGTGGGGCGCCGCGACATCCGGCCATCAAGTCGAAGGTAATAACAAAAATAATGACTGGTGGAAATGGGAAACCAGCGAAAAAGTCAAGGAAGCCTCCGGCAATGCCTGCGATCATTGGAACTTATATAAGAACGATTTTAAACTTGCCAAATCCCTCAATCACAATGCCCACAGATTTTCGCTTGAATGGAGCCGCATAGAGCCCGAAGAGGGCAAATTCAGCAGCGAAGCCATATCCCGCTACAAAGAAGTAATTCAAGATCTCCGCAGTTTAGGCATGGAGCCCATCGTTACACTTAATCATTTTACCCTGCCATTGTGGTTTTACGAAAGAGGGGGGTGGCTGGGGGAGAGGAGCGGCCATGCCTTTGCCAATTTTGCGGAAAGAGCGGCCAAAGAATTAGGGAAGAACGTACGCTATTGGCTCACGATCAATGAGCCGATAGGCAATATAAACAGCGCTTACATAGAAGGTAAGTGGCCGCCGGGCGAACGGTCTATGAGAAAGGCCGCCAAGGCGTTTGTGGCTATGCTGAAGGCCCACTGCCTGGCCTATGCGGCTATCCATCGTGTTTATAAGGAAAAGCGCTGGCCTGAGCCCAAAGTGAGCTTAGCGCATTTTACTGTTCTTTATACGCCTTGCCGGGCCAATTCACTACTGGATTCCTTGTCCGCGAATATCCGCCATAATTATGTGAATAGATCGTTTATAGATTCGCTTATAAGCGGCTGGTGTATAGTGCCGGGGATGCCGCTTGCGCGTTTACCCGTAAAGAAATCGCTGGACTTTCTAGGCCTGAACTATTACTCCAGAGACTATATACACTTTAGCGGTTTTATGCCGTCGGCAATATTCGGCCGCATATGCTCTTTGGAACATCACAAGGATTCCGGCAAAAGAAATTTCCTCAATTGGGAGATATACCCTAAGGGCATTTATGATATTTTAATGGAATTTAAGAGATACAACCTACCTATATTAATAACCGAAAACGGCATATGCGCCAAGGATGATAACGAAAGGATAGATTTCATAAAAGACCATTTGAAAGAGGTCGCTTTAGCCATAAATGAGGGGGCCAAGGTCTTCGGCTATTTGCACTGGTCGTTGCTAGACAATTTTGAATGGACGCACGGTTTCGGGCCGCGGTTCGGCCTTATAGAGGTGGATTACAAGACTCAGCAAAGAACCGTAAGGCCTAGCGCTCGCGTATACGCCAATATTATAAAAGAAAATGCGGTATAAAAGATAAACATAAGGAGCTAGCGTATAATGGAAAACGAGCTAAAGGCATGGCAAGAATTGCATAAATTTTACATGTACAACAACTATTTAACCAAAGATTTGGCGGCATATTTAAAAGTCTCACCCAGAACAATCCAAAGGTGGTTAAAAGGAAAGACGCATCCCAATCAAGAAGGATTGAGCCTTATCAAGAAATATCTGCGCGAAAACTCAAAAAGGGAGATACCGGATTAGTTGCTCATTATATATGTCGCACATAGCCCTATAATATATCTTATGTAAACTACGATATTTTAAACAAATAGACGTAATACATTGATTTTGTTATAGTTACGATTATATTGAAATAACCTGTGGATAAGTGACTTTCACTATCTTGATTAATTGGTAAGGTAAGGGCATATTATGGCTATTGCGTCTCTTTTAACCGCCCCGGAAGCCGTTTTTTTGACCCCTCTTGATTTTTGGCATGTTATTAGGTATACTATAGGTGGATGGCGCAACTTACTAATGTCCCGTTTTCGGGTCCAAAAAAAAGAAAAACTGGGTTGTTGCCATCCACTTTTTATTTTGGGTATTATTTTAGTTATAGCTTGGATTTAATGCGGGCATTTTTAACGGCAAGCATAGTATGTATGGCTTTTATAATGTCTTCAACCTTGAAGGGTTTTGTGATATAGTAATCCGCCTCGTAATCGTAGGCCTTTCTTATACTAGCCATTTCATTTAAGACAGTTAACATTATAACCGGACGCCATCTTGCGGGGTCTTTTCTTATTTCCTTTAGGACGTCATAACCGTCCTTGCCGGGCATTTTAATGTCGCATATCACTATATCCGGGTTTTCTTTTTCGAATTTCGTAATGCCCCCTTCCCCACTCAGCGCATAAATGACCTCGTGCCCCCTTTCGACAAGTATGGTCCTGAGGGTGTCAAGGACTCCCAACTCGTTGTCTATAGCAAGTATTTTAGCCGTATAACATCGTCCTTCCTGTTGCGTTTTATCAGTCAGCCGGCACGATTTCCTGCCACCCGCTAAGATCGCGAACGGCCATGGCGGTTACGCTAAGACCCGGAATTTTATCAAACTCCACAAGATTAGAGTTATGGACCAGCGTGGCGTCTTTTCCCATATAAAGCGTACCGTTGCCTGCGATAACTCCCGTTACGTCAGTGTCTTTGGCTATCTCCACCCTAGTGTTGGCAAATATGAATCCGTAGAACCCGAAACCCTTGGCTATTTTTACAGTCCCGGGAGTGATGATTACAGAGCCTGCGTCGGTAACGGCGAAATTTCCGTCCTTTTGTATATCTACCAGCGTTGACGAGTAAAGAAGGCAATTTTTGCCGATACTATAGCTCTCGCCCGCTGTTAACGTTCCGTCCGTTATCATTGTTATATTCTGGCCCACGCTTATCCCAGGGGATATAACAATATCGCCTGTCGCCACTATTTTGGCGTCTTCGCCCGTGGCTACCGATATATTTCCCGAGATAGTGGCGGTTCCGTTGACATACGTATCTATGGTGCTGCTTAAAGTGCCGCTAATACTCATATCACCGACCGAAGACTCAGCGGCAACAGCTATTTCCTCATCATACGGAGATGTATCAAGTACAGGCGCCGGGGCTGGCATTTCAGAGTCCGGATATAACTCACCGGTAACTGTTG
>Ga0315294_10007892_pt1 | contig 11686 bp, 11 predicted proteins | sample YL17G13_40_MG_FD_203626 | JGI IMG/M metagenome (GOLD analysis project Ga0315294, IMG submission 203626) | Sediment microbial communities from Yellowstone Lake, YNP, Wyoming, USA - YL17G13_40 | ecosystem: Environmental > Aquatic > Freshwater > Lake > Sediment | place: USA: Wyoming | collected...
TGTTAGCTAAATTTTAAAAGTGCACACTTTAAAGTTTAAAGGTGCACACCTGGTAGGTCGGTCGCTTTAACCGTTTGGACATCGACTAATTTGCTTTTAAGCCAGAATCTGATTTCACAAAGGTCATTATTTAAGGGATAAATGCGGAGTTCAACCGTTTCTCTGGGGATCGCGTTATTGACTCGTAGGTGCAGATTGTAGATTGAGATTTTGCGGTAGTTATCAATGATCCGGCGGATCCGAAAACAGAAGATGTCTTTTGCGGAGATAAAGGGAGCCCGGACCGTGAATTCTCGGAACAGGGATTTTTTCTCGTGCTGGGCGTTACGGAACCGAAAATAAGGCACTTCCTTGGTGGTGGAATGGCGTTGCTGATAATTGTAGCGGTGCAGTTCGCTGCGCAGCACGCGTTGGGCCTGGTGGATATCGGTGACGTCTTCCCGCACACAGGTTCGGATCAGCCGATCCTGGAGCCAGCCATAGGGGCGTTCGACCTTGCCTTTGGCCTGGGGCGACAAAGCGGGGATAACTTTGACCCCGCAGTCATCCATCACTTGTTGCCATTGGGTGCGGACGTCATCGGTGAAGAGATAATGCCGGCGCCAAATCGAATCGCGGCCCTGCACGAAGCGGAAGATCCGATGGCTGTCGACGTAGTAGGAATACGGCAGCCCATAGCGGAGAAAGACCGTCTGGAGCGCGGCGATATGCGCCCAGGATGTTTCCTGTTTCAACAGCATGGCATAGAGCATGAACCGACTATAGTCATCCAGCGACGTGATCAGGTACCATTTTTCACCGGCCAACGGTGACCAGAGATGATACGAGGCGTCATGCTGGATCAGCTCGCCGATATAGTTGGTGATGACTTCCCGGTCATGCGGCGATTTTTTCTGTTTCTTTTTGAGATAAAAACCGTATTCCTTGGCCCGTTTGATGATCGTGGGCAAGGAAACCTTTTGATGATACTCAGTTTCTAAACGGGTTTTGACATAGCTGTAATTATACCGTTTCAGCGGTACAGCTTTATTCTCAATCAGCCGTTTATCAATCGTAAGCTCCGTGATGATATTTTTCTCAATGCTCGGTGCGATCGCCCGGGGCTTGGTTTTTCTTTGGTAACGTACCGTGAAGGTATCCGGGTTGGCTCGGTATTGTTTAACTAACAGGCAAAACCGACGGCGTTTAATACCCAAAATCTCCTGAATATACGACCGCGCGATTTCTTGCTTCAAATAACGCCGGATCAGATCCTTAATCTGATCATCACTAAAACGTTTATGTAGCTGTTGAACCATAATCTAATCTCCTTTCCTGAAAACCAGATTATAGCCCTTTTAGGGTGTGCATGTTTAAACTTTAAATCCATTAAAAAGTGTGCATGTTTAATTCTTATTTGACAGTAGGATAAAAATTAGTTGACAAATGATAATAAATGATTATAATTTTGTGGTATTAAAGGAGGAAGGAAAATGAAAAATATGTTTGTCTTTTGCATATTCTTAAGTCTCGGAATAGCGCAGACACCTTACATCCCTGTCCCGGGACAGGAAACGGATGTGACAAATGTAATCGAAGACCTGGGTCCTGGTGAAATTAACTGGACCCAGCAAGTGATCAAAGCCAAGGGTTGGGGAGTTATTGATACAACATTTCCGAAACCACAGGCAAAATTGATGGCGACGAGAGCCGCGCAGGTCGTAGCCCAACGGAATCTACTTGAAATAATCAAGGGCGTCCGGGTTGTTTCGGAAACCAAAGTTCAGGATCTGATGGCCAAGAGCGACTACGTCTATACGCGTATCGAAGGGGTGGTTAAAGGCGCCCAAATGGTCGGAGAGCCAGTGGAAAAGGATGGGTTTATAGAAGTGGAAATGGCGATCGGGATTTACGATTCAAATGGCATCGCGCCGCCAATTCAAAAAGGTCTCGATGTTACAATGGCCAATCTCGCCACGCTTACTGATAAGGAAAAGGAAGAAATAAAAAAAATTACCGGTCTCGTCATTGACGTCACCAACACAACTGTTCAACCCTCTGTATTTCCGCGTATCCTCGATGAAGAGGGTAACATCCTTTTTGATCCGGCGCAATACTATAATCCCAATGATCCAAAATTGCGGAAGATCATCAAAATCATCACCTCGGCGGAAAAAGAAATAAAAAAAACCGAGCTGGGTGACAATCCCTATATAATCAAAGCCTTAAAAGCGCTGCATTCCGATATTGTAGTTTCAAAAGAAGAGACGAACAAGGTTAATTGGTTGAAAAAGACCTTTCAATCTTTGCTTAAAATCGGTAAAGCGTTATTGGTTTTAATATAATTTTAACGCTCAAGAAAAATATTAGGATTAACAAATAAATAAACTTCGTATAATTAAGGAGGAGAGAATGAAGAAGTTGGCAATAATGCTTGTTTCGGTTTTCCTGGTGAGCATTTGTGGTGCACAAGTAAAACCGGTAGGCGGGAAAATTCCTCCGCCCCCCGATTTTACAGATCAACTTGGTCCGGGTGAATCGATTGTCGAAGTTAAGGGCGTAGGAACCGATCGTACTTCCGCTCTGAATGACGCAAAGCGCCAGGCAATCGCCCAGGGAATCGGAGTTAAAGTCAAATCTGAATCAATGGTAAAAGATTTTGTTCTGGAAAAGGATATTATTACCACCCAATCAGAAGGATTTGCTAAAATTCTCCAAGTTATTTCAGAGACCCCTTTTCCTGACAATAGATACGAAGTTGTAGTAAAGGCTGCGGTTAGCCTCCTCGCCCTTGACGACGACATTAAAATGCTTGTTACGAGTATCGGCGACATGATGATTTTGGTGTTTTATGACGAACGAGAGGCTCAATCCGATGATCAAAAGAGATTGTTTGAATATGCCTACGATCGAATTAACGAGTATCTTTCTCTCAATGGATACGATTATGTGGAAAAGGATGTATTTTTTACCCGCCGCGAGGAGATTATAAAGAGAAATCCCAGCATGTCCGGGGATAGCCTGGCAAAAGAGCTGACCCGTCGCGCGGGCGCAAATTACTACATCAAGTTTAGATTGAATATCGTCGCCGGAATAGGCGGCGATGCAGCTTCAATCGAAATGAAGGCCTATGAAAACGAAACAGGTTTAGGGTTGGGGGTAAAAGAGAGCGAGCCCATGATCGGCGGCGGTTCAGAAGTCGCTAATGAAAGATTGAAAAATGCGATTTCGCCTTCGGTCGCGCAGGGCATGCCCTTGCTTATGGCTCAGGTCGGCAATAAAATCGGTGATTGGGCGCTTAATGGAATAAAATATCATTCCTCAATCTATAAATTACCCGATCCGGGCGGCGACGTATTTTGGGATGAGTGGATTGTTAAGCTTAAGGCAGACCCTCGGTTTGGCGGTAAACTTACCGATCATTTGAATATGGACGATAAAATGGGTGATGTGTATTTTACTTTTAAGGGTACCCCCGACGAATGCCGGAGAATGTTAAGAGAAAAAGCGCAGTCAATCCCTGCGTTCTCAACGATCAAGGTCCGTAGTTCCACATATGGGCGCATTGAATTGACCTTATGATTGCACTCCCTGTCATCCTGAGATCACCCATTCCCTTTGTCATTCGGAGCGGCAGCGGAAAGAAGGAACCCGCGCTAATTAAAATAATGGAGGTAACATGAGAAAAATTGTTTTTGTCTCAATGGGAGTTTTAATTTTATTCATTGCCTGTAGTCGCGGTTACTTGAAAGATGGTTCAGTCAGCCCGGCCTTTGAACTGACACGTTCCTACTGGGTCGCCCCACTACCATTTCTGGTCCGCGGTCCCGGAATCACGCCGGATAAATTTACCCGAGACCGGGCGTATGATTATCTTACGATGCAACTCCAGAAAACCAATCTCTTTTACATGAAAGATAAATACACAATTCAAACCGAAATTGATAAGATGGGTTTATCACGGGTCCCAGGCATCGGGTCAGAAAAAGCATGTGAAGTGGCCAAGAAAGTAGGTGCCGAACTTGTTATCGTTACTGACTTGACATTAGAACCAGAGGGTGGCGGTCTGCCCGTGCTTGCTTTTATTCAGATCCTTGATGTGAAAACGAAGACGGTTTTTTATAGTGGCCGCGGTCGCGCCATCAATCCCGCTTCCTATGAAGCCGCGGCCGAAGTCGCGATCGATAATGCGCTAAATGCGTTATTGAAAAAATTATAAAGAGGAATAAAAGGGGGAAAGCATGAACAGACTAAATAAAACGATCATTGGTCTTTGTTTTTTCACCGTATGTGGATTTCTCTTCGCGCAGTCATTCCCGGCGATTTATGATGCGACAATCGATAAGTCCAAAATGAATTTTGTAAGAGTGGCGATTATTCCCAATCGCTTACCATTAACTATCGCCGAACCGGAATATTGGCGCGAATTGAACTGGCGTACTTTTAGTGATAAATTCAAACAAAAGGGATTCACGGTAATTGATTATAAAACAACGCTTGATGCGTTTACGAAGAGTAATCTTCCCCTGGAAGACACAAAATCATCAGAGGAAAAGTTTGCCGCCTTTGCCCAGCAGGTTAACGCGGATTTGGTCGTTATGCCTTATTATTCGGCTTCCTCCAACACGCGAACCGGTTGTTTGGGAATTTCGAACGTTAATTTTACTTCAACCAGCTCCATTCAAGCATATTCGTTGGAGCATAATAAGTTCATCTACCGATCCGATGCATCGGGCAGTAATGGTTATAAAACCGGGTACTTAATGCTTGGTGGAACGGCATTATCATTATGTAGCATGCTTTTTACTGATGTACCCGAAGTCGCGATGGCTTTTTCTATAACTGGTATTGTATGTGTTATAGTTGGTTCGGTACAAGATTTAATAAATTCTTCAAAACCCGCGGAGAATAGATGGAAATCTGCCTTTGAGGAGGCAATAGATAAGAATATCGAGCCATTAATAGCAACAAGTAAACCGATTAAAACACAACCTAAGGATGAGGGGGTCACAAAATTTTGCACCGGATGCGGCGCCAAAATTCCGGCCAGTGTGAAATTCTGTCCCCAATGTGGTGCTAATCAAGGGGGCCAATAATAATCAAAATTCTAACCAATAAAAATAAAATTAGTATCATTGTATTGCTCTTTTTAATAAATACCTTCGGTTTTAGTAATGGCAGCAAGCCGACGGTCGCCGTCGTGTCGTTCAAAAACACCACAAACAGTATTGCGTGGGATTGGCTGCAGGAAGGGATCGCCGAAGTTGTTTCCGGCAAGATCAGCGCCAGCGGATCCGTGATCGCGATCGAAAGAAGCCAATTCAGCAAAATCCTTGATGAAATGAAGCTCACGCAAACGGGATTGATCGACAAGATGGCGCAAGTAAGATTTGGCCAGATGCTGGGAGCTCAATTCTTGGTCTTGGGCAGTTTTCAATATTCCAACACGAAGATCATGATCACCGCGCGGATCGTAAACACGGAAACCGGGATCAACGTTGCCGGGTATAATGCCATCGGAAGCGAAAATGATATTTTCACCCTGCAGCTCAGGCTGGCCGATACGATCGTGCGCGGGCTGGTGCCCGCGAAAATGGGAGCAAAAGTAGCGATCCCGATCATGGACTATGAATCAAAGAGCGGTATTAACATTTTTCGAAACCTGGAAAAAGCCCGGATTTTAGCCCAGCCCCTGGTGAATAACCTTGATCTGGACCCTCTGCGTGGTCGCGATGCCGCCAAATACTTGCAGGGCATCGATTACGTGGAACAGATCACGCAAACCATCCCCAATCACGCGGAAGCGAACATGTACGCCGGGTTATTCTATGAGCAACTCGATAAACCGGAAGAATCCGAAAAGTATTTAGACCAGGCCGTCAAAGACAACCCTAATAGCGCGACCGCTTTTTTCCATCTGGGCAATGTCTATCGCCGACAGGGCAAACCGCAAAACGCGTTACCGTGTTATGATAAAGCGATCTCCCTGGATATGGCGTATGCCGAATCATATCTCGGAAGAGCTTTGCTGGGAGATCAGTCCACCCGGCCGCTTGAGGTGTTACGCAACACCGTAAAGGCGCTCTATTACAAGCCGACCCTGCAAAAAGCGGATCTTATGCTTAGATCGTTGGTCCGCGGCGATCTGGCCGATATGAACGCCGAAACATATTTAAAGAATTTCCTGCTCGGCAATCCCGACGATCCCGAAGCTAATTTCGCTTACGGATATTTAAAAGCTTTATCGGGATCTATCGAGCAGGCGGGTATTTATCTGGAAAGGAGCCTGAAACAATATCCCGATTTGAGCGTGGCGAATTATTATTTAGGGCTTTACTACGTTAAAAACCACGACCAAGATAAAGCGCGAAGCGCTTTTGAAAACGCCGTTTCGAAATTTCCCCTGTATTCGGAAGCGAATTTAGAATTGGCAAAATTGCTGGACGCGGGCGGTGAGTATAAAAGGGCGCTCGTGCATTATCAGCGGTTCATCATCTCGTCGCAGGACGCAAAACTGTTCCCGCAAATACGAGACCGGATATCCACGCTCGCGCTCCAGGTCGGGCCCAGCGTTGACACGATAGCCATAGCGCCCCGACCGCCCCCGATCCCTCCCAAGCCCGACGTGAAAGTTGAATTGCCGCCCCAGCTATCATATGAAGCGAAATTCATCGACGCGGATCTGGACGGCATTTTCGAAGGCGGTGAAAAAATAATCATCGAAATAATTATCCAGAATACGGGAAAAGGCAAAGCGTCCAATGTCTCGGTGCAGTTTAGCGGCAGCAGCTCGTTGCTACGGTATATCTCCAGCGCGAAGAACGTCGGCGACATCGCGCCCCAGGAAACTAAAAGAGAAACCATGGAAACAGTTTTACCCAATCAAATTGAAACGGAAAAAAATAAGAACGTTATCGTGAGCGTCAACGAAGCGCGGGGATTCGGCCCTTCAAAAAAACAGGAGTTCCTGATCGCGCTGACGCCTGCGCCCGCCGAAATCGTGACCAATCAGACATACGTTGACGTGGATATCGTTCCGTCCCGTAAGATTTCCCGGGATGATGTTTATGCGGTCATAATCGGGATAAATAAATACCGCGAACCGAACATCCCGGAAGTCAAATACGCGCTGAGGGACGCGCAGAAGGTGAAGGAATATTTGGAGAATGTTTCCGGTGTCAGCCCGGTTAACTGTTTCACCCTTTACGATGACCGGGCGACGATGGCAGATTTTATGGATATCCTTGAAGATAAACTCCCCAAGAAAATAAAACCGAATTCCACTCTTTTTATTTATTATGCCGGCCACGGCACGCCCGCAGAAAACGGGAACGGTTTGCTTGTTCCTTACGATGGCCGGCTGGGATCTGACAAAACTTTGTATCCTTTAAAAAAACTATATGAAATCGTTAACAATCTTCCAATTAAAGAATCGATCATTATGATTGACGCATGCTTCAGCGGTGGGGGAAGATCGGTGCTGGCGCAGGGGAAAAGGCCTTTGACCCTTGCAAAAATCAAACCGGAAGCCTCATCTAAAGTAATTGTTTTGGCCGCTTCCAAGGCGGAACAAACTTCTAATGATTACGACAAGGTGAAACACGGATTATTTACCTATTATCTATTGGCGGGCATGAGCGGCCAGGCCGATGCCAACGGGGACGGATCGCTTGAATTGGGTGAACTTTTTCAATTTGTTTCAAATGAAGTCAAACAAACCGCAAAGGTTGAACTTTTCTGCGACCAAGAACCGACGCTAATGCCGGAAGAAATTCTTGTTGATATAAGTAATGTGAAAATCGGAAAAATTAAATGAATATGATGTCGAAAGGTTTTAGGGTTAAATATTAAAAAGTATGTTTATATTAATCTTCTGTCTTTTTAATGACTGCCTTGATAAGCCCATGCAGGTTATGGCAAGGGAACTTATCACGAGGATTGATTCGGGCCGTGTAATCGTTCAAAATTTTACCAATATGAATGGTGAGGAGCGCTTATTAGGTGTTTATCTGGCAACGAGAATGAGTAACTATCTATTAGAAGAAGCAAAGAAAAATAAACGGATTGAAGTCCGGGACCGGCAAGGGGGTAAAAAAGTCACCCTGGAAGAAATACAATATCGACCTTCTATGACGGTTGCCGAATATAATAAAAGCTTACAGGCCGATATTGCAGTTACCGGCAGCTATGCTTTACGACCAAATGCATTGGAAATTATGGAACTCAAAGCGATTACTACGCCCGGCGCGACAATTAAGAGTCAGGCAAAAAGCAAGATAATTCCATTAAAACCGGAAGATTATGAAGTCCTGAATAAATACGAAACCGAAAAACTTCCGATTCACATATCTTGTGATGATCTTTTCTTTCTGTGTGATGCCGGCGGCGGGAAATTTATCAATAATATTACGATTCTAGACAAATATAAAAAACCATGGAGCTTAGATTCGCTCTTTGTCGGAGAATACATCAAGGTGAAGATAGATCTGGATACGGCTAATATCTTTTTATATGTTTTAGGCTGGCATCAGGGAGAAAAAGAGGGGCAGGATATAGTAACGGTTTTGTACCCCAATGAATTTGATCCGCCTAATCCCACAAGAAATAGAATTGTTATAATTCCTGCCGATGATGAAAACGCATTCACCGCAGAGGAGCCGCCGGGATATAACTGGATAAGGGTCATCGCCTCAGTTGAACCGATATCGGAATTGGCATTAAAAGGGTATTTTGAACCGACCGCGACCCAGATAAAAGGATTCAATAACGCCCTAAAGAAGCTGGATAAAACCAAATGGCAGGGGAAATATGTTGACTTGTGGATTGTTAAAAAAGGAAAAAACTAATATTATTCATGACATTCAAACAATTTCATACTAAACTATTTAAGATTACTTGAAATCATGAAAAAATTACTTAGTAAGAGACCATATTTTTTCCCCTTCCATCAAAATTAATCAATTATTACATACTTCTTTTTAATACTAAGCGAAGAATCCGATTTAAATCATGCGGATCGGGAGGCGGGATCGAGATAACCGCTGAATCGCCCCCGTAAAAATAATTCCATTCTATACCGGTCAGTGGATTAATAATATTTTTTCCATCCAATCCCTCTATTGTTTTTGGCAATACTCCAACCTTCAATTCTTTTTCCATTATTTCCGCCGCCAAATTCAAAGAACGCAATTTAGCGACTAATTCTATCTTCCTTTTGAGCATGGAGCTGAAATTCGCTTCGGCTGGAGCCAATATCGGATTTTTTTCCAGATCTCTTTCCGGCATACTGTCTTGTATGTAGTTATATCCTGTCGTAATTTCGTTGTTTGATATTTCCAGTGATGCATTCTCGTGCTTGGAAAAAGACTCGATCGACCCTTGTAGATCATTTAGGCCTCTTAATAATGCCAGCTTCGGCGAGAAAAAATATCGCCAGCACGATAACCGCACGCCGAGCGAGCTGAAATTGAACCGGTTGATCTTCGTGATATCGGATTCACCCTTCAACGCCCAGGACAGAGGGGGAAGCGCCTCTTCGCAATGCGATAAAGTCGCGCTTATCTTGCGTAGCTGGTCGGCATTGTACTTGCCATTCTCGATGCCGTATTTAAAAGGTTTTAGCGTTATGCCATAGATTACGACCCCCACCATATAATTAATAAGAACTGGCCCACCGTGGATGATATGGTCGCAGAACATTAAGCCTTGTATTGTATAATCCACGCTTTTCTCGGCTTCATTCTGGATTAAAGACTGCATAGTCCGTATCGCTATAATTTTCGTGATCGTTTGCATGGCGATGTAATTGGGCAATTCCATTTTCCAGCCATTCTCATAATTGTATGGTATCTGGCACGCCTTCTTACTGTTTCCCTGGTCTATGATCGGATAAATTGCGGGATACTTTTCGACTTCTTTCTGGAATGATGGCGATACCTTAGTCCCACCTTTGAGGAAGATATCGGCTTCTGTGCTGATCCTGAACGACTTGACTTTCTCTATTGCCTGGGCGTATTCATTCCAGGCATTATCCTTAATATCCATTCTATAGCTCATGAGATCAGCTCGGCCCTTCTTGGTAATTGCATTCAGGGGGGCGCTGCTGAAGATATCAACAATATATCCGATGACAAACAATAGAATAAACAATCCGACAATGCTCAGTAAAACAATACCGATGGTTTTTAATATTTTGATCATTTTTTCTCCCTTTCCCTAGTTACTTAATAATCATATTATAGTTGTTCTATGATAGAGTGTCAAGAATAACAAGAATAACAATAATGGCATTTCATAACAGTCCTTATTTATTTCCCCTGATATGAAAAGTTTAACCCTGTCTTAAACTTTCGGGGATTCTTGACAAATCCGCATTCAATTATGTAATAAAACAGGTTCTTATTTTAATAAAGGAGGAGGAATATATGAAGCGAATAATGTGGATACTGATCCTGGCGACCTTGATCGCCGGACCGGCGAACGCCGATTTTAACGACGAATTCAACAGCCCCGTGCTCGATCTGGGATGGGGCTTCGCTTGGGGACAGGCATGTACTTTTGGTACTTTTATAAATAAGACTATAAAAAATCAAGGCCCCGGAGACGGAATCAGCAGTATATCATTGTCCTTGAATTTGGCCGTATTTTACGTATAATTTACTTATGAATAAACCGCCCAAATTCCTGAAAAAATATTTCTGCGATGTCGATTTTAATAACCTGGATTATCATAAGCGAAGGGTCTATGTCATCAAGCGTATCCTGGAATACGGCGATGAAAAGGCGGTTTCCTGGATGTGGCGGCATTTCGATAAAGACGAGATAAAACGCACCATATGCTCCGGCCGGGGATTTACAGAGAAATCGGCGAATTATTGGGCGTTGGTTTTGAATATATCTAAAGAGCGAATAGCATGTTTGAAAAAACCCTTGTTAAAAGCGGCAAAAAGAATCTGGCCCTATTAAGTCGTTCGTGTATTCTGAAAAGTGCCTACTTAGCCGGTGGTACCGGCGTCGCGCTGCAACTGGGACACCGCGTATCATTAGATTTCGATTTTTTTACGCATAAATTATTCGTCCCGCGGGTTTTTGTATCGAAAATATCGGAACTGGGTTCATTCACTTATGAACAGGCAAGCAAGGGGACCGTCTTAGGACATTTTGAAGGGTTGCGATTCAGCCTGTTTATTTATAAATATAAATTACTTTTCAAACCGCGGCGTTACCTTTCGATAGCCATTGCCGATATTCGGGATATTGCCGCCATGAAAATCGACGCGATATCGTCGCGAGGCGCAAAACGCGATTTTATTGATCTGTATTTCATCTGTCAAGCCGGATTTAAGCTTCCCGAGTTGTTGAACTTATATAACAGGAAATACGGAGCGTTAGCGGTTAATTATATGCATATTAAGAAGAGTCTGGTTTTTTTCACGGAAGCGGAAACCGACGAAATGCCGAAAATGTTCAAACCCATACCGTGGAGTTATATTAAGGAATATTTTGAGAAGACAGTAAAAAATTTATAAGACGACAATCAAACGGGCAGATTTTTTATCCCGTTAGAAATAACCACCGATTTTAATCGGTGGTTATTTCCGAATAAAGCTGACGGGGGTTTAATACCGCCGTCAGCGCATTCCCGTTAGAGGACGGAGTTCTCTAACGGGATTTATTAAAAGGAGGAGGAATTTATGAATCGAATAAT
>Ga0315294_10007894_pt1 | contig 11684 bp, 9 predicted proteins | sample YL17G13_40_MG_FD_203626 | JGI IMG/M metagenome (GOLD analysis project Ga0315294, IMG submission 203626) | Sediment microbial communities from Yellowstone Lake, YNP, Wyoming, USA - YL17G13_40 | ecosystem: Environmental > Aquatic > Freshwater > Lake > Sediment | place: USA: Wyoming | collected...
GTAAGAATAGTTCGAGCCCAGGTGGATCAACAGAAAACGAATTCATTTCATTCACAACCGCTTAAAATTAAGGATTCCAGGCGATTTTTTTACAGGTACTCAAAATGTAAGCCCGTATTGAGAAATTACTCTATAAAGGTATAATTTCTAATTTTTTACCCTCCTTGTTTTCATAAAGTTGCTTTGCCGTTTGTGCCTTCTTAAGACCCCAGGCAGTATCCAATGAATAAGCCTTCATATAGGATTCATAAGCCTTTTTATAATCCTTAAGATTCATAAAAAAGTCCCCCTTTGAATCATATACATTTGGATTCTTCGGATCTAATTCAATGTACTTGTTAAAAGCAACTTCAGCCTTATCATTCTGTTTCAGAATCATATAGACATACCCCAGTTGATTATAAAACGGTGCAGGATTCTCTGCAATTTTCAATCCTTCATTTAAAGTCTCTAGCTCTCCAATGGTATCATTAATAATTGATTGAAAATAGAACAGATTATTATATGAATTTACATCCCTGGGATACATTTCTACAAGTTTCTTCCCAACTTCCGCAACATCCGCATCATTCTTCTCTTTTAATTTAATCAGGGCACCTCTAAGAAGTTCTTCAGCCTGACTTAATTTAGTCTTGCAATTAATTGCAGCACCGGTATAAAAATTAGATTTTTCAAGGTTGCCAATCCAACTGCAATACAGGGACATTTGATAATTAGCCATGAAAAATCCCGGATCCTCAGTAAGAGACTTTAAAAGCAGATCACCCCCTTTTGTCAGGTCGACATCTTCAAAACATTTCATTGCTTCATTATAAAATGCCAAAGCTGTTTTAGAGTTTGTTGTTATTGGCATCTTATCTTTTGCTGACTGTGAATAGGTCAGCAATCCCAGGGCAAATAAAATAAACAAAGCAGACAATTTTTTCATAATTCTAAAGAATAAGTTGATTGATTTATATTGTTGTCACAAAGTTATACTAAAACAAAAAGTGGTGTCAAATAAAAATATAGCATTTAAATAACCAGCCCCGTTTTTAAAACATGCCTGGAAAATAATCAGTCAATTTGTATATCCACACATACCCGCATAAACTTTTTCAGCTGAACAGAATCCTCAAATACAATATTATAACATTACCACATAATATCTGACTTTCAGGATATGACCTGCAAAAAAATAAATTAACTTTGGCTTTCTGTTGATGTAATTTTAGTAAGCAAATAAATAGCTCTTTGTAAATTAACAATTAAAACCTGTACTTATGAAAAAATTTACTCTTCTTGGTCTTGTTATTGCTTTAATACTTGGAAGTTGTGCCAGGAATAAACCTGTTGAAACGACACTCCTTGGCATGTGGACTGATTACTATCTGATCCCTGCCACATTGAAAGGCAAAGTTAAGGAGATGAAAGAACTTAACTATTGGGCCATCGAGAAAGATGGCAAAACAATAAAAGGGGAACTTATGTCAAAAAAAGATCTTGACAGCATTGGTTCAACGCCAAATCTAGTAGCCTGGTTTGATGAAAAAGGTAATCTGACAAAATATGATAATCTCGACAGGGAGAATGTAATTCAAAGTAATATTGGAACTATTGAAAATAGCAAATATGTAAGATGGGATTATAAATTGAAGGATACTGCTTTTCAATACGTCATACCGGAATATGACAATCTGGGATATCTTGTTGGGGCTAAAATCTACAGACCTTTAGTTGACACATTAGTAAACAAAGTGGTCCTTGCACATGATAGTAAAGGTAATACTACCAGGTTTGAGTACTTCAATTACAAGAACCAAAAAACCGGTTATCATATCTGTTCACTTGATGAAAAAGGAAATTATACTGAAGCAAAGTACTTTAATAAAAATGACTCATTAGCCTATACCTTAACAAACATATACGATACCACGGGTAGCATAATTAAGCAGCAAACATTAGATGAAAAAACTAAAAGTACAGGAATATGGGATTTTAAGGATTTAAAGTTCGACGACCATGGTAACTGGATTGAGATATCTGTTAATATAGACAATGGGAAATTTAAAATATTCAGTGAAAGATCTTATATTTATTATTAGAGTTCGATTTTGTATAAATTCAATCAGGAGGTGACACTCTTAGCTAAGACACCAGCCCCCGGAATCAGCTCCGGGGCTTTTTCCCACATGGATGTTTCCCTTATGCTTCCCATTTCAAATTAGAAAGTCTGTATATTATTGTTATACAGACTTATGCATTTCTGCTTTGTAGACAAGAGGTTTGAAATATCTAACCTTGATTTAGTCAGTGATATGGAAGAGATTATCAAATTGGGAAAATGTTTATTGGGATTGCAATAGTTAGTCTCAATGTATAAAGGTACTTAGATGAGCAAGTAAGAACTAATAATACAACAGGGCAGTATACTTTATGGCTGCACATCTTGAAATCCTATTGTGTTCTTTTCCAGGACATAAACAATAATCTGCAGGTTTTTGTATATTTACTATGTCAGTTAATGAATTGGGTTTGTAGTTCGGTTGTTAGAATTAATTCTTGAGATGAATCGCTATGGAAAATCAACCTTCTATGGATGATCAGTTTCTTAATAAAATCTACCAGCATATTGAAGATAATCTGGACAACGAACATTATTCTGTGGCGGACCTGTCCCGGCATGCAGGCTTGAGCCGGTCGATGTTACATAGAAAACTTATAAAGCTTACCGGCAAATCGGCCACATTTCTCATCACTGAAAAAAGACTGACAAGGGCTAAGGTACTGCTTGAAAGCGATGTGGCCACTGCTGCTGAAATTGCCTACAAAGTTGGTTTTAGTAGTCCCAGTTACTTTAATAAGGTTTTTAAGAATTACTTTCAGGAGTCTCCTGGAGATGTCAGAAAGGGTGTTAAATTACCTCTCCAGTCACACTCCCACCATCATTCGGTAGCTCAGCATGTGACACCGCGAAAAATCAGTCCTCTGAATTCACTCATATTGATAGCTTTTTTAGCTATTGTTTCCGCAGGTACGGGTATGTATTATCTAATTCGAAAGGACAAACCAGTTGAAAAGTCGATTGCTATATTGCCATTCGACGATTTAAGTTCAGATAGAAACAGTCAATATTTAGCAGATGGTATCGTAGAAGACTTGCTTAACCGCATATCACAAATAAATGGACTAAAAGTAATTTCCCGTACTTCATCCGAAATGTTCCGGGATAAAGGGAATAAATCAGTACCCGATATTGCGGAAATACTGGGTGTTAGCTATGTTCTTGAAGGTACCGTTCAAAGAGAGGGTAATAACATTCGCATTAGTATTCAGTTGATCGATGCAAAAAGGGATGATCATGTTCTATCAAAAAAATATGACAGGAAATTGGATGAAGTCTTTAAAATACAGAGTGAGATATCCAACCAGATCGCCACTGAGTTATCCCTTGTGTTAACCGACCGACAAAAAAATGCATTGGAACAGGATAAGACCAAGAATCTGAAAGCATTGGAGTATTATCAAATGGGGCGTTTTCAATCGAATAAACGATGGATCGAGGGTTATAATAAAAGCATTGAATACTATGAGAAAGCCATAGAAGAAGATCCTGAATATGGACTTGCATATGCAGGGCTTGCAGATACCTACCATCTTATGGCCTTGCAAGGATGGATGGATAAAAAGGAGGGAAAAGACAAGGCGGTTGAATTAGCCCTGAAAGCCCTTGAACTGGATCCGGACCTTGCAGAGGCACATACTGTTTTAGCAAGTTTGTATACTTATATTGATTGGAATTGGGAAAAGTCAGAAAAAGAATTCCTTCAAGCTATTAAGTTAAATCCAAACTATTCTACAGCCCGTTTTTATTATTCATGTCTTTTATGCATTACCGGCCGGCCTGACAAAGCAAGAGAGCATATAAACAAGGCTATGGAATTAGATCCGCTCTCGTTTGTCATGCGTAATTACAGCGGACTGTATTATTACAACCAGGGACAATTTAAGGAGGCATTAACCGAAAATAAGTTAAGCCAGGATCTGATTAAGGATCATGAATGGGCTGTTAGGTTAGATTTTGAAATTTATTACCATCTTGGCATGGAAGAGGAGGCATTTGAAAGTTTCAAACTGTATGGAAGGCTTTTTAAACGTTACGATCCGGCTGTAGCAGAGAAAGTATATGAAAAGGAAGGACTGAATGGACTTGTCAGAGTGTGGATAAAAACATGGCCGAATTCGCTCATGGAAGCTCGTATGCAAGCCATGCTTGGTGAGTATGAGAAAGCTCTGGATATTTTAGAAAAGTTATGTTCTGATAGAAATATCGATCCCGTGGAACTAACAACTGGATATGATTTCAGAAATCTGCATGATAATCCAGGGTATATAAGCATTATGAAAGCAATGGGTCTGCCTCACGAATAGTCTGACTTTAGAAAGGTACAATTTTTCTTTAGTCCGGGCTCAACTTAGTGATGCATCCGGATAAAATGCAACCAGAATACAAGTATGCAACATTTTTAATTCCCATTTTATAAGAGTTTGCAACCATCCTGATATGCTTAAGGGGTTTGTTTACTGTTACTTTGTATAGAAGTGTATTAGTTTTTAAATGGCCTTCTCTGTTACATCGGAATTGACTGAGTTATTAAACAAACCTTAACAATCTACATTATGAAAACACTTAATAAGCTTTTATTTTTTATGGCAATCACATGCCTTGTCTTATCCTGTAACAAATCCGACATCTATTATGACGAAGTCATGGAACCTGTTCTTAAAAGTGCTGATATGCCAATCCCCAACCTCGTTGGCACAATGGATTTGACTTTAAGCCCTACAAGTGAAACCAATTATTGGAATGGTACGGTAGATTTTGGAGATTATGGTGAATTTAGTATAGCGTTTTTCACTTATACACCACCTAGAGATTTTTCTCAGGTATATCCCTTTGAAGAAGATTTCATTATTTACAAGTTGGGAACAAACTGGACCGAGCCGGAAAATATTTATTTGAAAGGTTCTCACAAAGGTCTTCTTAAATTGGCAAAAACTCCAATTGAGTTTATGGCGAATGGAAAGATTACTGAAGCATACGTTCCGTTGGCATTTTGTATGGGAAGAACCTACCATAGTAAAGGAACCGTGGATTTTAGCAACGGAACTTGTCTCCTGGAAATAAGAATAAATTAATCTGAGTGTTTGGGGAAATTATACAAAATGAGGTGAGAATTGGCAAACGTCGGTATATCAGGATGATTCAGACCTCACTATTGCGTATCTCTGTAACCTGACAACTACAGCACCTGATGATCCGTCTCCGGAGGCTTCTTATTAATGTCAGGTGCTTAACACAGAAAAGCCCTGCATCTGCCTTCGGCGTTAAGCAAGGATTGAAGTATGAACATTTGAACAATCGAATGGAGAATGCAGAACTTCTGAATTCACTGTTCGTTTGCTTTGCAAACCATAGCTTAAGCGAAGGTTTGTTCTTCGTTCTTAATTAAAAAAGGTCCCCTTCTCTTTCAGGAGATGTGGATTGCCTTCGGCGATCTCGGCCCGGTAAATCAGGCCTCGGTTTAGGGGATGAGGCAAATGACCGGGAGGATTGAGCCTCACTCCGTTCGGCTTGATCCTCTTTGGGGGAGCCTAACAAAGAAAAGCCCTGCATCTGCTTGTGGTATTAAGGAGGATTGCTCGCTTCGCTCGCGTTCCTCTGGGGGTGCTTAACAAGTCAAAAGCCTTGCCGCGTTTCACGCGGCTAAGGGCTTTTTTGTTTCTATTCCTCCGCCTCGCAAGCGGGCGTCGGCCTGAAAACAAAAAAGCCCCGGTGCTTTCGCACCGAGGCTTTTGACTTGTAGCGGAGGGAGGATTCGAACCTCCGACCTTTGGGTTATGAGCCCAACGAGCTACCACTGCTCCACCCCGCAATATATTTTATAAAGAACTATTCGCACCTCCGTCCGCCAGCCGGCGGATATGAGCCCAACGAGTGCCGAAAATCAGCAAGCTCCGCTTGCTTTGATTTTCGAGCATCCTCGAAAAATCAGCAAATTAACAATTTGCGATTTTTCGGGACTACCACTGCTCCACCCCGCAATATATTTTAAAAAGAACTATTCGAACCTCCGTCCGCCAGCCGGCGGATATGAACCCAACGAGTGCCGAAAATCAGCAAGCTCCGCTTGCTTTGATTTTCGAGCATCCTCGAAAAATCAGCAAATTAACAATTTGCGATTTTTCGGGACTACCACTGCTCCACCCCGCAATATTGTGGTGCAAATTTAACACTTCAGGAGCAATAACCAAAAGAATTAGTGATTATTTTAAGAATTTAATTAGTAAGTTTGCTTAGAATTTTATCAATTCTTTCTATATAAAAGATTAAGGTAACTGATTAATTTAAAACAAATTGCTATGCCGAGAGTATTTAAAGCAACCGATATTGAAAATGAAGAGAAAGAAATAAAGCGCGACTACCTCGACCGCCATATGCCTCATGTGATCTGTCCTGACCAGGTTAAAAGGGGAGAGAAATTTGCCGTAAAAGTAAGGCTTGGGGAAGAATACCCTCATCCCGATGAATATGATCATGCCATAAGCCTGATCCAGCTATGGAACCGCGAAACTCTCCTTGCTGAAGCCCGTTATACTCCCGGGGTATATGGTAATCTTCCTTCACATATTGAAATAGATTTCTATATTGTTGCCCCGGATGTTTCAATGAACCTCTCTGCAATGTCGGTCTGCTCAAAGCACGGGCTGTGGCAAAGTGAGGATAAACCGGTGAAGGTTGTTTAAGGTTTATTATCTTTGCACGCCAATCATGTAACGGAATATGCCCAAGAACGAGAAGAAAAAGCGAAGCTGGCGCGATAAATACAGGTTTTCTGTAACAAACGATACAACTTTTCAGGAGGTATGGAGGATCAGACTGACCCAGTATAATGCTTTTTTGCTGATTACATTTCTCGTGTTTTTCATCATTGGTACAACAACTGCTCTTATTGCATTTACTCATCTCAGAGAATTTATTCCCGGATATCCCGATATTAACATGCGACGCAACATCCTTGTCAGCGCTATCCGTCTTGACTCTCTCGAAAAGGAGCTCACTCTCCGGGATAAATATTTTGAAAATCTCAGTTCTATCATAGCAGGTAACCAGCCTGTAAGTGCTTTGGCTCTGAGGGATACCTCACGAAATTATAACACTATCACCTTCCGCAATTCCCCTGAAGACTCTGCCCTGAGAGCCCAGGTAGAAAAAGATGACAGATTTAACCTGACTCTCGGTCCTGTAGCCCCTGAATCGGTTACAAGTTTTGCCGGACTTCATTTTTTTCCGCCGGTAAAAGGTATTGTATCAGGGGAATTCGATCCTCCTTCAAAGCATTTTGGCACTGATATAGTGACCAAACCAAAATCTCCCGTTGATGCGGTTCTTGACGGCACTGTAATATTCACCGGCTGGACCAGGGAGACAGGATATGTTATTGAGGTTCAGCATTCAAACAATATTGTTTCAGTATACAAGCATAATGCTTCACTGCTTAAGGAAACAGGCGATCTGGTCCGGACCGGAGAAGCCATTGCGATAGTGGGCGATTCAGGAGAACTCTATACATCAGGACCCCATCTTCATTTTGAAATCTGGTACAAAGGCAGCCCTCTGGATCCTGAAAAACACATAATTTTCTAAAACCGGAAGAGCTGTATGCCAAAAAGAATTGCTTTGTTGGGATCGACCGGATCAATCGGCACTCAGACTCTGGACGTTATTTCAAGGTTTCCCGGAGAATTTAAGGTTGAGGTGCTCACTGCCGGGAACAACATCAGACTTCTGGCACAGCAGGCAGCGAAGTTTCACCCTGATTCAGTAGTTATTGGAAATACCCTTCATTATAATCAGCTTAAGGAAACCCTTAAAGATATTCCTGTAAAAGTGTATGCAGGAGATGAGGCTTTTGAACAGGTTGTAAGGGGTTCAAACATCGATATAGTAGTCGCCGCTATGGTAGGTTATTCCGGTCTGAAACCTACAATTTCGGCTATCCGGGCCGGCAAGAAAATTGCTCTGGCTAATAAGGAAACACTTGTGGTTGCAGGCGAAATAATAAAAAAGTTTGTTAAGGAATCAGGCAGTAAAATAATCCCTGTAGATTCTGAGCATTCAGCAATCTTTCAATGCCTTGCCGGTGAATCGGGAAATCCGATCGAAAAGATCACACTGACTGCCTCAGGAGGCCCTTTTTTGAATTTTACGGAGGAGATGCTGAAGAATGTAAAACCACATGAAGCTCTTAAACATCCTAACTGGGAGATGGGGAATAAAGTTACCGTCGATTCTGCCTCGCTAATGAATAAAGGGCTTGAAGTTATTGAGGCAAAATGGCTCTTTGATCTGACTCCTGAACAGATAAAAGTTATAATACATCCGCAATCGATAGTCCACTCCATGGTCCATTTTGCCGACGGATCGGTAAAGGCACAATTGGGGGTACCCGATATGAGGGTGCCGATATTGTATGCATTAAGCTATCCCGACAGGTATTCATCAGATCTTCCAAAACTTGATCTTAGCCTTTATCCCGTTCTCAGCTTTACGGAACCAGACCCTTCTCGGTTCCGTAACCTTACGCTTGCTTATCACGCACTAAGACAGGGAGGAAATATGCCCTGCATAATGAATGCTGCCAATGAAATCGCAGTGAATGCATTTCTTTCAGGCAAGATTGGCTTTCTGCAAATGTCGGACGTTGTTGAATTCACTATGGAAAAAACTGAATATTTTGCATCTCCGGGTCTGGGTTTCCTTGAAACATCCAACGCCAGGGCAAGAACAGTTGCACAGAATTATATTAACGAACTTTGTAAAAAATCATGACAATACTGATAAAGATACTGCAGTTTCTTTTGAGTCTTTCAATCATAGTGATCATACACGAGTTTGGTCATTTTCTTTTTGCCAAGCTCTTTAAAACAAGAGTTGAAAAATTCTATCTCTTTTTCGATGCCTGGTTCGCTCTTTTCAAACGTAAAGTAGGTGAAACTGAATACGGGATCGGCTGGATCCCGCTGGGTGGTTACGTAAAGATCTCCGGGATGATAGATGAGTCGATGGACAGGGAACAGATGAAACAGCCTCCCAAGCCATATGAATTCAGGTCAAAGACATCGGGTCAGAGACTTATGATTATGACAGCCGGAGTGATATTTAATTTTATTTCCGCATTGCTCATATATGTATGTGTGCTTTATACATGGGGAGAGACTTATCTTCCAACGGTCAATGTAAAATATGGTATAGTAACCGATTCGGCAGGGTACTCAATAGGTCTCAGAAACGGGGATAAAATCATTTCAGTCGATAATCAGAAAATCGAGAACTTTTCCCAGATCACTTCCGATATAGTTCTGAATGACAGGAAAACAATTCAGGTTGACAGGAACGGAGAAATGCTGAATATAGAAATCCCTGTTGATTTCAGAGCCAAAATGCTTAAGGGAAACGGGCGGATAGAGCCCAGAACACCGTTCAGGCCTTATGTTATTTCAGCTTTCGGAAAAAAATCTCCAGGGAAGGTGGCCGGATTGCTTGCAGGCGATGAACTCGTCGGGATCGACGGAAATAACTTCGAATGGTTTGATGAATTCCAGAAATATATTTCAGATAACAGGACCAGGTCGATCGTGGTAAATATTCTGCGAAACGGAAGACAGATTGATATCCCTGTTGTGCCCACAGTGGAAGGCTTGCTCGGAATAGGAAGCTCCAGAACATATGACCAGATGTTTGATATGAAAACCATAAATTATGGTTTCCTTGCATCAATTCCTGCCGGAATCAGCAAAGGGTTCAAAACGATAGGAGATTATCTCAAACAATTCAAGGTAATCTTTTCAAGGCATACCAAAGCTTATGAATCGCTAGGTGGTTTCATAACAATCGGAAGCATATTCCCTGGTGTTTGGGACTGGCAGTCTTTCTGGAACCTGACTGCTCTGCTGTCGATAATATTGGCGGTGATGAACATTCTTCCTATACCGGCACTCGACGGCGGACATGTTATGTTTTTGTTGTATGAAGTGATTACGGGAAGAAAACCAAGCGATAAGTTCCTTGAGTATGCCCAGATCACGGGTATGGTCATTCTCTTTGCTCTTCTGATTTTTGCAAACGGGAACGATATTATCAGGCTTATTAGGAAATAGAATAATTTTAACGCCGGTTTGTATATAACCAAAGTATTTATACCTTTGCATAAATTCAAAAACTTAAAGAGATGGGAAAGATTGGATTGACTGAGATAATTCTTATTTTGCTTGTTGTTGTGCTCTTATTCGGGGGTCGTAAAATTCCTGAATTGATGAAAGGTATAGGCCAGGGCATGAAGGAATTCAAGAAAGCATCAAAGGTTGATGGAGATGGTGAAAACAAGGAAACTGCCAAATAGGAGAGTTTCTTAATCCAAATATTAAATAAATAAAAGGGACTTCTGCCAAGTCCCTTTTTTATTTTCCCCAACCCTCCAAGGGGGGCTTTATTGAACCCCCTTTAGGGGGCAGGGGGTGAATAAACTTCGTATTTCTGATTCCTTCTTACCGGATTAAATCCGGCTTGCCTGATTATCTCCTGAATCTCATCTGCATCAAAGCGGTTATTTGACCCTGCTGAACTTACAACATTCTCCTCGATCATCATCGATCCGAGATCATTTGCTCCGGCATGCAGTGAAAGCATTGCTACTTCTTTCCCAACCGTTAACAGTGATGCCTGCAGGTTTTTAATGTTATTCAGCATTATCCTGCTGATTGCAATCAGACGGATATAATCCGGTCCGTTATATGTGCTTTTAATTCCGTGTTTTTTAGAAAGTACTGTTCCCTCATCCTTGAAGGGCCATGGTACAAATGTTATAAATCCATAGCTGCCTTCCGGTTTTTCATCCTGGAGTTCCCTGATCCTGATCAGGTGTTCAATCCTTTCAGCAACTGTTTCAAGATGTCCGTACATCATTGTAGCCGAAGTTGGCAGATTCAGACGGTGAGCCTCTCTAATCACATCAAGCCATTCCCCGGCAGTAGCTTTGGCTGGTGAAACTATCCGCCTGACCCTGTCGGCAAGGATTTCGGCTCCGGCGCCTGGAAAACTATCAAGGCCAGCATCTGCAAGCCTCCTTAGTACTTCGGCGTATGGGAGTTTTTCATTATTTGCCAGATATACAACCTCCGGCGGGCCCAGAGCATGAAGCTTTATTGCAGGATATAATTCCTTGAGTTTTATGAAAAGATCAGTATAGAATTCAAGTCCGAGGTCGGGGTTCATACCACCCTGAAGCAGGAGCTGATCACCTCCGAGAGCGATGAGTTCATCTGTCTTTTTTATATAATCATCGATAGATGTGACATATGCATCAGGAGACTCCTTCCTGCGGCAGAAATTGCAGAATTTGCACTGGGAAAAACAGACATTAGTGATGTTTACATTTCTGTCGATCATCCAGCCGGCATTGTTGCCGGGAACATGAATCTGCCTGAGTTTGTCACCTATAAACATAAGCTCCTCAAGAGGGGCCTCATGATAAATTGCAGTTCCCTCCTCAGCTGTAAGTGGTACCAGGTCGAGGGCTTTTTGATATAGGTTCTCAAGTTCCATCAGATAGAACAAAGGTAACTCTTTAGAAACTAAACAATCA
>Ga0315294_10007899_pt1 | contig 11681 bp, 27 predicted proteins | sample YL17G13_40_MG_FD_203626 | JGI IMG/M metagenome (GOLD analysis project Ga0315294, IMG submission 203626) | Sediment microbial communities from Yellowstone Lake, YNP, Wyoming, USA - YL17G13_40 | ecosystem: Environmental > Aquatic > Freshwater > Lake > Sediment | place: USA: Wyoming | collected...
TGGTTGCCCAAGTTATGAAACAAATTTGAGTGCTAATTATAACATTAATGGTAATGTAAGTAACTTTTGGAGAATAACTACAGGACCATTTACTGGACATAATTGGACTGTTACGTGGGGAGAAGTAGCAAGGTCATGTACTTGGATAACCTCATCAGGCCAAAGTTGCCAACAGACCAAAACAACCTTATTTGTTGGGTTTGCATTACTTGCTGTAATAGGCATTGCCATATCAGCATTTTTGCTAATAAACATATTTAAGGACGGGATGGATGGCACGGCAATTATGGCGACGGCATTAACAGTTGTCGGATTAGGAGTGATATTATTTGTTGCCTATTATATAATAGGAACATTAGCAATGAGTACGTGTGTATGAGAAGGAGGGAATTAAAAATGGTTGATATAAATAAAATAATAAAAGCTCCAAAAGGAGTTAGTAAAGGAATAATGAAAGATACAGACCCTGGTGTACAGATTAAAAAAGCTAAAGGAAAAGGAACAGCATCATCAGAAAAGATTGTTAAAAATATTTTGTAAATCCATGCCATATAAATTACAATGGTATGACCAGGACCCTAATAGTCCTTACAAAAACAGGGGTGCAGGGTATTATAGAAATAGAGGGCTGCATTGGTTTAATAAAGTTACCAAACGTATTATAAAAACTAAAATTTCTAAGGGTGTTAATTATTAAAACATTTGATAGTGGGAAACTCATTAGGAACATATTACATGATAGGAGTACAAAAAACTTACAAACGTTTAATGTGTATGTTAATAAAAAAGGTGGTTATACTACACAGAAAGAAATGAAACCTATCAAAGCAAAAAATATTTCTAATGCTTACGAAATAGCTAAGAAGAAATATCATATCAAAGAAGAACACTAAGAATTCTTTCATAAACTTTATATAATAGTTGCCATTTTTGTTTAATACATAACGAGGTGTATACGTATGGACAAAAAATTTATTATAGGACTATTAATGATTATAGGATTAGTGTTATTAGTTGGTTGTACTCCATTAGACCCTACTGGTAAATACAACGTTGAGACGGCTACATATTATTCTGATAGTGCAGGATTACAATGTATGGAATACAAAGATGTCCCTAAAGGAACGCCACTTGTTAGCGAGGATGAATTAGATGGGCGTTCATAAAGGATTTAAACCTACCATTGTAACTAAACAAAAAATTACTTTAGCCAACATTAGAACATGGAAAAATCCTATAATAAAACAAAAAAGAAGTGAAGGGATTAGTAGAGCAATATTAAAAGGTCGTGATAGATATGATTTATATTTAGAAAGTAAAAAATTAGCAGATAAAAATTTATCTTCTGTAGAAATTGCTAAAAAATTAAACATTAGTCAACCAAGTGTTTTTAATTTTGCAAGATATTTTAAAGACCAAGATTTGATTAATAAATTACATAAAATTGGTAGAATTAATAAAGGATTAGCAAATTTTAAAACAGGACAAGCTGCACTTTATATTAAATTAAGAAAAGAGGTTAAAGAAAAAAAGATTAAGTGTGAAGATTGTGGTAAAGATATTACTGTTGAGATTCATCATATTAAAAAACAACATTATATTAATGGTAGTTATGTTCTAGCTGAACAAATGAATAATAATCCAGAAAATATTAAATATCAATGTAATTCTTGTCACCAAAAAAATCATTATAAAAATTATGCTCGTAGATATAATACATTAATAGATAGAAATACAGGAAGATACTTAAAAAAATGTGAGGTAAATTAAAATGAAAATTTGCGAAAGCTTCTATGGATTACAAGGAGAATGTATTTTTGCTGGGCATCCCATGATAATGATTAGAACAACGGGTTGTGTAAAACCCTATTGTGATTTCTGCGATACAAAATATTCCTGGAAAGAAGGTATAGATTATCCTTTAGATTTACTTGTTAAAAATATTGTCAAACTTAGTGAAACGAATGGTTGTAAATTTATTGTCATAACTGGTGGCGAACCATTTATACAAAAAGATATTTATGAACTAATAGAAATACTCCAAAAGAAAGGGTTCAAGATACAGATAGAGACAAGTGGTAAGGTTGATTTTAAAACTTTGACTTGTGATGTTGTTTGTAGTCCTAAACAGTATAGTAGTAAGTTTAGTTTTAAAGTAAAGAAATGGAATGAAAAAATTACTTACTACAAGTTTGTATTAAGTAATCATAATCATTGTTTGAGTAATGTATGGGATTTTATACGAAAGCATAAAATAGATAAGGATAAAGTATACTTTATGCCGCTGACAACTTATGATGACGTACAAGACTTAATTATCAAGCAGTATGTTTGGAAAGCTTGTTGTAAGTACAACATCAAATACAGCGCTCGATTGCACGTCGATGTTTTTGGCAAAAAACGCCGAGTATAAACAAGCTCACTACTCTTGGGTGCTATACTGGTTGTGAGCATAAGTCTAACTTATGCATGTATAGGTTACGGTGAAAGCAGTCCTAATTTGCCACCTCCATTATAGTGGTCTATTATGTGAGTAACTCACCCAAGAATTTTACACTAACTTTATATATTAGGTCTACTTTACTTTTTCTATGTTGTATAAAATATCTCAAAATCAACATTACAGGATATAAATCTACTTCTAAGGTTTTACAAAATGTCAACTTGCTATGAGTGTTCAATATGTTCTGGGATTAATCATTTTCCTAAACTTAGTGATAGAATTTTTTGTGAGATGTGTAAAAAAGAGCAGGGTAGTATAAAAATATTACCAATTCTTCCACCACATAAGCCACGTTATACTTGTCCTTATTGTGGAAGTCATGATGTCGGTTTTATAGTATTAGATAGTGCAACTATGATAGAAAGCGATACTGTTATATTGTGCAGGAATTGTATGACTATAGATAAAGCCGTAGGCGAATTTTAGGGTATACATAAATGTATTACTTGTTAATAATCATACATTAAAAACACGTTTATTTGTGTTGTAACACTAAGAATGGTAGTAACTATTAATAACACTTTGTGGCATTAACTGCCCACAAAGCCAGCTCTCTTTAACAAAGCTATCAAAGTATAAATGTATACTCCATGCCAAGGCAAAACAAGTTAAAATAAGTAATATGTAGAATGCAAGTTGCGGATTACGTAAATAAATAAATAATATCAATGGTAATGATATTAAACAAAATACAAACAAGTGATTCCAGTTATGGAATACATTAAAACTAAAATCGTCCCTATCTTTTATTAAGTTAGCCGGCTGGTCTAATACTCCAACATTAAATTGGAATGCTAAATTTTCTATAGGAGTAAGATTAGTCCTGTAATGGTCTATAATATCTATAGCCCATGCTCCACCTAACATACAAGAAAAAAATATAATAATTATAATTATTTTAAGATGTTTTAAAATAAATTTTTTTTTACACAACCATAAAATAGAAAATATAGTTAGTGCTAAACAAAAACTTACTATAGTATGAAATATTGCGTCCATAAAATAATTATTAATAGGTTATATATAAAGTTAATTATAAAAGCGTTTCTGGTTTTATATGTAATTTTTCGCACCAATATGCAAACCAGTAATCTCGTTCAAAATTAAAAATCATATTACAACTACGGCATACCCATACAAGATTAATTTCTCTACAATCAGAACGTATATAATTAATATGATGTGGAGCACCATTCATTGATATTTCTCCACAACAATTACATATATATAAATTTTTTAGTGCTATCATTTTTCTAAATTTTTTGGTCCAAATTTTTTGGTCATAATCATCTTTAAAAAAATTTGTTTTACCATTCCAATTAGGATTATTTTTTCCTAAAACAGCTAATTTTATTTTATCTCTATATTCTTGAGAATTACCTTTATAGTTTGGATTACGCCAATTTTTCTTTGCTTTTTTACTTGCTTTTCTTTTTTGTTTTTTTGTCCAATAATTATGATAGTTGGGATTTTTAGAACCTAAATACATTAAACGCCTTTTTCTTCTAAATTCTTTAGAATAAATATTTTTATGAGAACAAGAATGGCATTTATTTGTTCTTGTATCTATGCTAATTTTTTTATTACAATCTATACAGTATTTATAATTTTTTGTTATCTTATTTAAGATATGATATATACTCATAGATTTCACTTTTTGTACTTATAAAAAAATCCTTTACAACACTTTTCACAAATACTACTAAACTTATGATTAGTCTTGTAGAGTGTGTTGCAACGCCTACACCTGCGTGTGTAACTATTTACTCTACTTCTCATTTTGTTTAACCCATTCTTTAACTTCTTTTAAATTTTGGAAGACAATCAATTTATTGTTTTTATAACCATTCTCATCCAAAACTTTTCTTCTTCTTTTATAATAATGATATATCGTTTCATTCCACAAATCATGCTTAGGATGATATTCTATAAAAATATTATTAACTTTAAAATCTATGGTTTTGGTTCCTAGTGAAATATGGCAATTTTCACCAACGATTGGTTTCGATAATAATAGTTTAGCACATTCTCGTTCTTGTATAGATAGAAATTTAACATCTTTCCATTTAAATCTAGAATGTTTTCTACGTAATTCTGTACTTTTCATCCCATTTTCATAGGCAAGATTAGGATGTTTTTTAAATGCTAAACTACCATTAATTTTTTGCCATTTTTTATCAAAATACCCAGTTTTATTTTTTTTATTAGTTATTGCTGATTTTTTTCCATGTTTAACTCTATCTTCATATGTTAATCCCCAAAATCCTGTTTTATTTTTTCGTTGGACATCATGAGATTTTTTTACATTTATAATACGGTCTTTATATGTTAATCCATAAAGTCCTATTTTATTCTTTTTAGAAAAATTCGCAGCTTTTTTACCATTTATACTGTGTTGTTCAAATGTCATTCCCCAGAAACCTGTCTTATTTCTTTTCTGTTTATTATTAATTTTTGTTCTTATTTTTGGGTCTATTATAAATCTTTTATTATATTTTCTAAAGTATTTATATGTACAGTTTTTAGAACAAAATTTATTATTGTGGTTATAATATTTTATAAATATTTTTTTACACATTTTACATTTAAATATGTGTTTTCCATTTTCATGTTTATTTTTTCCTAAACATTTTAACGAACAAAAAATTCTTTTAAGATTACCATTATATTTAAATATTTTTTTACATTGTTTACATTTAAATTTATTTAATATTATTTTATTTTTAGAAAAACATTTATGTGAACAAAATTTTGTTTGCTGTTCTTTTAATATCTTTTTACATTTCAAACATTTTTTTATTATTCTCATTGTTTTAAATCATTTTTAACCATCATCTTAACTAATTCTTTAAATGTTATTGTAGGTTTCCAATTTAGTTTTTTTAATATTTTACTATTATCACCTTTTAAGAAATCTACTTCCGCAGGACGATAAAATTCTTTACTTATTTTTACTCTAACTATACCGTTTTGATTAATACCTACTTCTTTTAATCCGGTTCCATTCCAAGTTATTTTTTCACCAATATAATTAAATGCTTCTTCAACAAATTGTCTTATTGTAAATGTTTTACCTGTGCATACTGTATAATCATCTGCGTTGTCTGCTTCCATCATTAATATTTGAGCGTTTACATAATCTTTAGCATGCCCCCAATCTCGACAAGAGTTTATGTTCCCTAATATTATAAATTGTTTTCTTTTATGATAAATATCGGATATTCCAAGTGTTATCTTCCTTGTAACAAAATCCACTCCACGTCTTTCACTTTCATGATTATACAATAGTCCACTACAAGCAAATAATCCGTAAGCTTCTCTATATAATCGTACCATATGATGGCTTGCAAGTTTTGCTACAGCATAAGGACTATTAGGTATCATTGTAGATTCTGTATTCTGCGGTAAATTTTTGTTACGACCTATCATTTCCGAAGTTGATGCCTGATAAAATTTTGTCTTAGGACTATATGTTCTAATTTCTTCGAGTATATTAATAACAGCTAAAGTATTTACAGTAAACGTTTTTATAGGTATTTTAAAGCTTTCAGCTACATAACTAATAGCACCAAGATTATAAAAATAATCAACAGGTGTATATTTCATAAAAATCCTATGTATAAATTCTTTGTCTATTATATCTCCGGTCTCAAGTTTAAAGAATTTATTATCTATTACATTTTTTAAGTTTATATTACCCGTAGAATTCCAAGTATTAATACCTATTACTTTATATCCTTTTGCTAAACAAAGTTCAGCAAGATAACTACCATCTTGCCCTGAACAACCAGTAATTACAACAGTTTTCATTTTTGTACCTCTTTAATATGCCCTTGAAAATAACCAAACGCACAAGCACAGAATACAGATATCCATCCATAAATAAATGAATATAAAACATTAGTATATCCCCACATCAAACTAATTGTTAATACCCACAAACACGCAAAGTAAAACGCTAAATATTTCATTTGTACACCTCAATAATAACTTTGTTTTGTTGTCTCTAAATCATTTGTTGTTAGTACGTTCCCACACTTACAGTTAGTACAAACAAACTTTTTATCTTTAATATATATATTTAACGGATTTTGGAGTGGTACATCTATATGTTCACTATTACCACAATTTTTACAACTGTAATATACTCTATAAATATTTGATTTAAATAATGGTTTATTATTTAATGTACTCAATCCTATCCATAAACCAAATATTACTAATCCTATAACTAATCCAATTAATATTATTTCTATTATCATCATTCATCGTCCTCCTTGAGTATATCCTCACTATTCATTATGGCATCAAGCTCATAACTACTTAAATCTTTTCTGTTAAGCATTAGTCTTAACTTATCATGAACAGGGTCAGCTTTTACACAAAGTCCTTTTTTTAGTTTCATTTTCAATCCACCTTTATTCCACAATTTTTCATATCTTGTAATGGTAAACTTATTATTCTTTTTTCATAAGTTTTATAATCAAATACTTCTGCGCTTGTATAACCCCAACCCGTAAGTGCTATCTTTTGCCTAACTTCACAATTATTTTTAGCACAATATTCTGCGGCTTTAGTGTTCAAACAATCTGTTGTGGCTTTAGTGTCTTCTGGCATATTTGTATATGTGGTATAAAATACCATAAACATAAACCCACCAACTATTATACAAACAACAGTCCAAGTAGCTATTTTTAGTATGTCCATTTTATACACCTATTTATTTTTATTCCTCCACCTAAATGGTGGCTTTGAACATTTATCACATATCTTACCTAATTTATAGGGAGTGGAAAATATTCTACCACAACGTTTGCAGAACCTACGGTACTCACTAAATCTTCTTGTTACCATTTCGTATCACTCCTTTCATTAATAACAATATTCCTATTAAAAAGTCATAGTGCATTGGATTATCGTGTGAAGCATTTTTGAGTTCAAACAATTTGTTTATTATCATCGTCTATCTCCTTTAATTTATAACCCAACTTTGCCTTTAAAACATCAATTTGCTCATACAACTTATTCTCTGGATGGAAATAGCCATTACAACTATTACATATAATCACTTTAGTATGCTTCCATCTGTTTGCACGGCTAATAGGGATATTCCTTAGTAAGCGTTGTGGGACTAAATGATGATTACGACAAGGCTGATTCACTTTACCACAAACGTCACAAGTACTCTGGAATGTAATTTCTTTGTTCATATATGTAACACCTTGTTATATTTATACTATACATAAAAAAATAAAATAAAACAAAAATAAACGCTTATATAAACAACTTTATTGTGTTGTTGTACTATTTGTTGTTGCTAATGTTGTTGGTAACATTAGTATGGATTGCCCTCCACCAAGCATATACATTGGTAAAACTCCATTCCATTTTTCTATCATCTTATACTCTATAAGTTTATTACTCTTCTCTAATTGTTCGTTATAAACTTTCAAAGCATAAGCGTCTGCATCAGCTTTTAACATTATAGCCTTTGCGTTACCACCAGCTTCTGCAACTTTTTGCTGTGCCAAAAATTGTACAACTTTCAAGTTGTTTTCTTCTGTGAGACTATTTTGCATCGCAGTTACTTTCGACTCAATCGCAGCATTAAACTGTGCACTGAAATCAAAATTAGTAATACTTGTTGTTTCAAGTGTTATACCATATGGTGCTAATCTCAATCTTAAAGCATCATCTATTCCTGCTTTAACAATTTCCCTTTTAGTAATTAATTCCTCCGCTGTATATTTTGCAGTAGTAGCTTTAACAACTTCCTGTACTGCTGGTTGTATAAGTTTAGTACCATAATCTGTTCCTACAGTCCTATACAAATCACTTATTGCTTCACTACTTAGGTGAAAGTTGACTGCTACTTTTGTGCTAACAACCTGCAAATCGCTACTTGCAGCACTTGCATCAGCTTCATATTTTTGAGTACGTATATCCATTAATACAACGTGTTGTGCTATTGGTGTCTTAAAGTGCAATCCTTCGCTTATAGCTACTGGTGCTGGACTACCCCAAGTCAAGAGTATAGCTCTTTCACCAGCATTGACTTGATAGACACTTCCAGCAAGACATATTAATGCTACAAATACCAGGAATCCACCTGCTACACTTAATACTATATTTAATGTTTTCATTCTAAATCATCCTCTTCTATTGTTTCATGTTGTTCGTCACCACAACAAGTGCATAAATCATCTGTGGTTTGTTTCATTTCCTTTTTTGCCTTTTTAGCTTTCTTTGTTTTTTTAATCATTTTATATTCGCCTCCTATAATTATTATATATAAAATCGTATGCCCCAACTTTAACAAAAAAAATGGCTATCATAAATAATCCTGCCAACATTTCAGGAATAAATCCAAGTAATACACCAACCCATATAATAGTAGCGTATACAAAAAACATTCCTATATCATACATAAATTTAATAAAAAATTTACTCATTTCATAAATACAATCCGCCCATATGTTGTTTACCATATTGTAAAACCCCCACTATTTTCACAAAACTCAATAAAGTTTTCAACATTTTGTACATTAAACTCGTACCATGTACTAAAATCTTTTACAATACCCTTCCCTTCACAACCGTTACAAGTACTAACTTTTCCTTCAATTTTTCTTTTACCAGTTCCGTTACATATCTCACACTTAACTAAAGGTAGTTCACTCAAAAGTTTATTCCTTTTAATTTCATATTCTTTCGTCCTGCCCGATTTAATTTCCTCTTTTAGTATACGAACAATTTTTATTGTCTGTCTTTCTGTAATTTTATTACCGTCATTAAATGCTCCTTTATTAGCGCTCTGTGCGTTTATAGCTTTAACTACAAAACAGTACTCCCACAAAGGTCTCCATCGCCATACGTTGTTACAAAAACTTTTTCCTTTATCATTTTTTGGTTTAATTCCATTCAAGTCCATATCCATGTTCACTCACCTACGTTTTTGTTCATCAATAAACATTTATAATACATATTTTCACTTTCAATGTGCCCATCATAACCGATAGTATTCAATACAATACAATGTTCTACACCACAAATTTCACTACTATTTTGCATATATGCTAATTGGCATTCTTTAATTATTGTATCCTGCGAACGTGTACTACAACCAACTATTAATATCATTGCCATTAAAAATAAAAATATACAAAATGGAACATCAAATATTTTTTTCATCTCCACTCCCTCCTTATAGCTCTCCAAATATAATAAATTCCTGGACCAATTACAATAAATGGAAATATCCACATTATAACATCTAATAATGTAGCATTCATCTTTGCGGCATTTTGTGGTTGCCCAACAGTTTGTGGCTGTTCAGTAACTTTTGGTTGTGGTTCTTTAGTAAAAGGGTCCGTTGGTGTATTAGCTTTTGGTATTAGTGAACAAACTGTTGTTATAATAAACATTATAATAGCCCCACCAATACACCATTTCTGCCACGTCTTCCATTTACTATCCGTCTTTGTATAACTCATATTTAATACTTTTTTTGCTTCTGGAGTTAGTTGTAAACGTTTTTTTGTTATTCTACCGATACGGCTTCTAAGTACCATTTTTGGAAGATATAATTGTTTTCTCATTTTAGTGTAGCTCCTAAAATCATTCCCCATATAATACCATTAATAGGCCACATTATTATATTATTAAAACTACCAGTTAATGCTAAAACACCAAAAATTATTATATATGTTAGCCATATTTTATGCCCATATAACATAAACCCTAGTGTAATACCCCATAGTGTGCCTAAACAAACCCACATTAAAACATTAAACCCTAATAGTCCTGCAGTAACTAATATAATAAAAAATAATAATTGAAAAATATTTATATTATATTCCATAATTACATCACTTCCTAAATATTTTCTCTAATTCTTTTATGTATTGAATGATTTATTGTAAAATAACCGATTATAGCTACTGTTAATATTAAAGTTAGGCCAACACCTTTTAATAAATTACTCAAAACATCATAAGATAATTTATGCACTTCTATACTAATTATATTAAATAATGCCCAAACTATTATAACACCCACTATGCATAAAGATTTTTCAATTATCCAATCATTATCACAACCTATATCTAAAGATGTAATAAAACAATACACCATCTCCGCAGTTAGAATTCCTAAAGGTATGATAACAAAAAAATAATTTGGTGGAAAAGTAATAGTAGATGTTGAATCATCTTTAGTAACATTAAAATAAAATATAGCGCTTATAAAAAGTATCATACTAATAATAGATAATATTAAAAAAATGTTCTGTAATTTATATTTAACCATTTTTTATTCCTCCAAACTTTTAATTATAGGATAGTATATCAGTACTAACAATAATATAATAGGTAAAACAGTCCATGGTCGTCTCATCATTACTAATCTTATCAGTACACAAAACACCACCACAATAGATAATATAATAAATACAATATTCCTTTTTTGTTTAATCGTTAGTTTATGCCAATGTGTGTTCCATATAGTAGTTTTATTTTCTTTTTTCATATTTAACAGCCCTCCGGGCACGGTTCCAATTTTCAGTAATCCATATCTGTAATAATACTATTACACCAAATACAACTATAGCTGGAATAATAACACACCCTATATATCTTGCCGTTATAAAAGCCCAATCATAAGTGTTTATTAAATATTCCATAGTTAAAGCAATTATTACCATAAAAAATATACACAATACACATATTACAGCAATTAATACTACCAAACCTGTTGTTTTAATACAATCCCAAATTTCTTCTACTTTGAATTGTAAAAACTTTTTTATTACTTTAACTGTTGTTTCATTCATTTCAAAAACCTGTAATCATTTGGTCTTATTTTATAACCAAGTAATGCCTTGCAAGCCTCCGCTACGGAACAATTATTATGCTCTTTCATATAAGCCAATATCTTGTCCTTGTTTTGTATAAAGAATGCACGTTCTTGCTCGGCTTTGGTGGCACCATTATCATCAGTCTTTTGTTTACCTTTACCTGTAGTATCAATCCCATATTTTTTTGCTATACTGTATGTTCCCCCTGCCGGTTTTACTTTATACAACTCAAAAAATGCTTCACTAAAAGTTAATCCTCTTTGTTCCATCAATGTTTTTACTGCACCATATTTTTGTGCCGTTTTAGTCAGCCTTGTACTGTTA